>Ga0209101_1001773_pt1 | contig 15240 bp, 10 predicted proteins | sample ConPoolayeCmetaG_FD_185481 | JGI IMG/M metagenome (GOLD analysis project Ga0209101, IMG submission 185481) | Hot spring microbial mat communities from California, USA to study Microbial Dark Matter (Phase II) - Cone Pool mat layer C metaG... ...
GTCCTTGGTCACGGCCAACCATTGGGGTCTGTAGTGGCCCAGGTGGTCGATGTCGGTGTTCGTGCAGAGCAGCAGGTCCTCCGGTCGAATGGAGACCTCCGCCAGCTTCTTGACCACCGTGGACGGTGGAACTTGCTTCATCACGGCCGGTGACTTCCCGTTTGGAATCGATCGCATCATAGGAGGGATGGGTTGGTGATCAGTCGCCGTCCTCGGACGTCCCTGGTACCGAGTCCCCGCCGGTCCGGACTTGTATCGTCGGAGGTCGGGTCTCCGAACCCGACGCCTTATGGTCAAGAAGGTCTCGGACCCGCAGGCCCGACCTGCCACAACGACTCCAAGCCTGCTGTCCCTCCCAACTTACCGCGGCGCTGCGAACGGTCGCGCACCCTTCCACCCGACGGTATGGCCGCCTGCTCGACGCGTGGCCGTTTCTTCCTTGCAAGATGGACACGGCATTTCGAGCCCCTCCTCCACTACGGGCTCGGGGAGCCTCGGCGGGTCGTGTACCGTGGGGTCGGTCCGAACCGACTTCACCCATACTCCATGGGCAACAGGATACCACGTGCGGACCACCGCCTCCAGACCCACGTGGAGGGTCCCTGACCGTCGCGCGGGCACCTCGGTGTTCCGGCCGAGAAGAACCGCACCGTACCGTCTTGCACCGGGACTCTGTAGGAAGGATCTCCTGCCGAACATGGAGGCGGTTTCATGCACTGCTGTTGCCGACGTCCTTGTCCAAGTCGAAGGCGGAGTGCACGGCCTTGAGGGCCTTTTCTCCGTCCCTGTGAGGCACGATGCAAGACACTACGATCTCGCTGGTGGAGATGTTCATGATGTTGACGCCCGCCTCGGCCAACGCGCCGAAGATCCTCGAGGCGACCCCCGTATGCGTCCGCATGCCGATGCCCACCACACTGACCTTGGCGACGTGTTCATCCGTCTCGAGACCGCGCAAACCGAGTTCCCGGACCAACTGTTCGCCCACAAACCGCGCTTCGACCAGATCGTTCTGGGCGACCGTGAAACCGATGTTGGCCCGCCGACCGTCTTCGTAGAGGTTCTGGATGATGTCGTCCACGACGATGTTGTGCTGGGCGATCCGCGCGAAGATCCTCGCCGCCATTCCGGGTTGGTTGGGCACACCGACCAGAACGACGCTGGCCAGGTCGCGCTTGAGCGCCGCCCCACGCACCACGATGTCTTCCATACCTTTGGTCTCGGGCATGATCAGGGTTCCTGGAGTGTCCGTCAGACTGCTGCGAACATGGATGGGGACCTGGTACTTCCAACCGAATTCGATGGACCGGCTGTGCATGACGCCGGCCCCCAGCGAGGCCAACTCGAGCATCTCGTCGTAGCTGATCCGGTCGATCTTCCGGGCCTCGGGCACGATCCGCGGGTCGGTCGTGTAGACGCCGTCCACGTCGGTGTAGATCTCGCAGATATCGGCCCGGAGCACCGCCGCCAGCGCCACCGCCGTCGTATCGGACCCCCCCCGTCCGAGGGTGGTCAGGGCGCCGTCTTCGGTGATGCCCTGGAAACCGGCCACGATGACGATCTGATCGGCGTCCAAATGCCTGCGAATCCGGTCTGCGTCGATCTGCTTGATCCGTGCCTTGGTGTGGGCCGCGTCGGTGATCAGACCGACCTGACCCCCGGTAAAGCTGATCGCCTTGTGCCCCGCCGCATCAATGGCCATCGCCATCAGGGCGATGCTCACCTGCTCGCCCGTGGTCAGCAGAACGTCCATCTCCCGCCGAGGGGGGTTCGGCGCAACCTGGCGCGCCAACGCAATCAGTTCGTCGGTGGTGTGACCCATGGCCGAAACGACCATCACCACGTGGTTGCCGGCCATCTTGGTCCGGATGGCGCGCCGGGCGGCCCGCTGGATCTTCGTGGCATCTGCCACGCTCGTCCCGCCGAACTTCTGAACGATCAGTCCCATCGTGGTGTTCACCCGACTCTGACGGTGGGGCGGCCGTCACCTCGAACCGCTCCGCACCCACCTATCGGGCGATCCTCCTTGCCCTTCCGACCGCGTCTTGGACCCCGGGAGACGAATCGCACACCTGGATTCACACCGCGGTCGGGTACTCTTGACGCCGCGCGTTCCACCGCTCCACGAACCGCAACCCCATCGTACTACCGCCCGGCGGCGTCCACAAACCAGCATCCGGGGGGAAGCGGGGGCGCTTCTCGGCGGCGGCCAGGCGAACCTGCTCACAGGCGTTCGCGTCCGTCCGTGGACTCCCGGCTGATCCGACGACCAGCCGACCTCGGCACCGTCCGAAGGGCGGGGCTAACTGACGGCAAGAACGGCGTTCTGTGTTCCGAACTCATTCAGGACGTAAGCATCGGCCTCGGCGTCGTCCTGCCAGACGCCGTCCGCCACAAAGCGGTACTCGTAGCGACCGGGGCCTAATTGCATCCGCTTGCGGAATGTCCCATCCTTCTGCCGCTGCATCCGGTCCACGTTGGGCGACCAGTTGTTGAACGTACCGGCCACGTACACCTGCCGGCACTCCGTCTTGGGGCGATAGACAAACGTCACCCACCTGCGATTTTGAATGATCATGGCATCGCCTCCTGCTGCCGCAAACTCACCGCTTGACCACCCCTCCGTGCCGCATCATGGTACCAATCCGGGGACCCGCTCGTCAAAAGGTTTCTCCGAGCCAAAACTCGGCCGGACAACATATGGAGAACTGCTCCGAAAATGCGCCGTAGCACGGGCGTCCCGCCCGTGATCGTTCATGGGCAAGATGCCCATGCTACTGGACGTCACGGCCAAGATGGCCATGCGACGTGCTGCCGCCACCCGTTTTCGTCCTCTATGGGTGAGCCGAAGGCCCATGACCAACTATTCCAAAAATGGGCATGGTTCAAAAACGGGGACAGGCACCTCGCCGGAACCCGTTTTCTGGGTCGTAGTCGAGGGTTGGCTCGGAGGTGAGTCCCCGTTTTTGAACCATACCCAAAAATGAGCTCGTACGAGGCGTCTCCGACGCCGAGAATCGGCATCTGATCTCCTCCTACACATCCACCCGCTCCGTTTCCACCCTCTACGAGTGAACCAAAGCTCCATAAGCCGCCGTCCCCGTTCTTGAACCGCCCCTGACTTCCGGGGCGCCGTACTCAGCGGCCCTCAAACTTCCTGAACGCCTCGTCCTGGTGGAGCTGCTCGGCCAGTCGTTCGTACCCCGCGCTCAGCGGGTGGCTGGCATCGGCATACAGAGGACGGGGTAGGATGGGAGGAAGAAAATGAGGAATGCCCTCGCGCACAAGCCACGCCTGCATCTCGCCCTTGATCCGGCCGTAGGTTTCAGCGCTCTTGCCGACGAGCATGTGCTCATTGAACGGACCGATCACCACGAAGACCCTGTTGCCGCGTCTGCGGAGGACCGATACGCATCGCTGGAAGGCGTCCCACTGCCGCGAGGTGCCCGGCTCCACCCAAGGAAAGTCGCTCTTGTCGATGCCCCGTTGGAACCAGGGCAGTTGCTCGGACTCGGGCGCCTTGTCAGACGAAGGGACCTCCAGCGTGACGGCCCGGAGTGGATTGCGGTACGGGTGCTCCATCGTCCAATTGGCCAGGCTCATGCCGTTGAAGTACACGAGTTGAACGTGGCTCGCCCAACTGAAGAGCGGCAGGTGACGCTCGATCACGATGCCCACCCGCTCGGACCACGAGGCCGTGTAGCAGGGAATTCTCGGCCGGAACTGCGGAACCAGGCGCGGGTGGTTGAACTGAAACTCCTTGTCGGTCTGCAGGTCGTGTTTCGGCGAGGTCATCCACAACGGATTGCAGTGCAGGAGGACGTCGCAACCGGTGATGGCCCCGGCGTAATGTTCGAGCAGTCCCGCGAGTGCCAGGGGGTGCGATCCGTCCAACCCCAGATTGGCGAAGTGGTCCACGCGGCCGGCCTGCACGTTGAGGTGGTGTGAAAGGGTCTGGTCCTTCCGAACGTACTGACCCCAGATGACCGAGTCGCCGACGACCAGCACCTTTGAGCGAGAGGCGGCGACCCGACAGTAGCGCCCATAGAACCAGTAGTCGGTGCCCAGGTTATAGGGAATCCGGTAGTCGGGGCCCGGCTCAAACCGCTCAACGTGTTCCCAGGCCGTCGGGACCAGCCAGGACAACCCCGCCAAGATGCCGATGCCCACCACGGTTTCGCGAAGGGACAGGCGGATCGCGTTTGAGATCTGCCCCAGGGGGTCCTCGTGAACCTGTCCAAGGACCTGCGGCGTTCCTGTTGGGGACGACTTCCGCACCGTCGAGCTCCGTCAGAACTGGAGGTAGATGAACCCCTGGATGTCCGACCCGGCAAACACGGCCAGGTAGAGCACCATGAGAACGACCATCCCCACACGCACCGGCGCCCATTCGAGCAGCCGTTTCAGCTTCGATTCGAATCCGAACTGGTAGGCCCACGCGGCGAAGATCAGGGCAAGGGCCCAGATCGGGCAGCCGGGGTCCGCCCAGCCCGTCGTGAAGATCCGCGCCACGATGACGCAGGCGTCGTGGAAGGTTGCCGCCCGGAAGAATATCCACGCAAAGGCCACAAAAGCGAAAACGAAGAGTTGCTTGGCCGGCTTCGGCACGCGGTCCCTGTAGAACGCGGACCGCTCGAATTCCCGCGTCACGATGCGTCCCAGGGCATGCAACGCCCCCCAGATCACGAACGTCCACGCCGCGCCGTGCCACAACCCCGAGATGACCATCGTCAGGACCATGTTCCGGTAGGTGTTGAACGTGCCCCGGCGGTTCCCGCCGAGCGGAATGTACACGTAGTCCTTGAACCACGACGACAGGCTGATGTGCCATCGGTTCCAGAACTCGCCGAATCCGGTGGACAGGTACGGGTTGTTGAAGTTCAGCATCAGTCGAATGCCCATCAGGCGGGCAAGCCCGCGGGCCATGTCCGTGTACCCGCTGAAGTCGAAGTAGATCTGCCAGGTGAAGGCGAAGGTGGCCAGGATCAGGGCCGGCGACTCGAACTGCTCGGGCGACGCGTAGACCTTATTCACGTACAGGGCGAGGTAGTCGGCCAGCGCGACCTTCTTGAACAACCCGACGACGAACAGCGAAAGCCCCTCCGCCACGTCGCGTCCGGAGACCGTGGGCACGGCGCGGATCTGCGGGAGCAGGTTGCCCGCCCGCTCGATCGGTCCCATCAACAACCGCGGGAAGAAGCCGACAAACGCGGCGTAGCAGACCAGACAGCGCTCGGGCGCGATCGTGCCGCGATAGCAGTCGATGACGTAACCGAGGGACTGAAAGACATAGAACGAAATCCCGACCGGCAACAACCAGTCCGGCGGAGGGATCGCATATCCCACCCCCAGCCAGGCAAGCCCCGCGTTGAGGTTGTCGGCTACGAAGGCGGCGTATTTGAAAAACCCCAGCAACCCGAGGTTGTTGACGAGGCTGACACAGAGCCAGACCCGCTTTCTTCGTCCCCTGCCGATCAACCGGCCCACGACGTAATCGACTACCGTGGAGTAGGCGATCAGGAGGAGGTAGAGCGGGCTCCACGAGGCGTAGAAGGCGTACGACGACATCAGCAGCCACGGCGCGCCCCACCGCGTCCGCTTGAGCCCCAGCCAGATCGGATAGACCGCCAGGAAGAAGACCAGGAACGTCCAGCTCTGGAAAACCACGCTACAGGTTGCCCATCCCAGAGATCGACGCGCCGCCGAACGGCGCGCCCGAATTCACCGGACGACCGACGCCGCCGCTCGCTCCGTCGCCCACCTCGGGTTCGATCACCGGCCGGGGTTTGCGGCCCGTGAAGACGGGAACCCAGGCGCCCTTCTCACACAACGGGCGCCGAGATGGTCGCCCCCGAAGCATCCGTCGTACGTCCCCGGCGACTCCCCGACGCGGTACGACGAGCGACACGCCTTGGCGGTGGAGTTGTAGGCCCCGCCCCGGAGGACGTACTTCGTCCCCTTGGCCGGTCCGGTCGGGTTCCTGTCCGGACTGACCTTGTAGTAGTTCTCGTCATACACGTCGTTGCACCACTCGGTCACGTTTCCATGCATGTCATGGATGCCCCAGGCGTTGGGCCTCTTCTGCCCGACGGGGTGCGTGGTCTTGCCGGAGTTGCCCGCGTGCCACGCATACTCGTCGAGCTGGCGCGGATCATCACCGAAGGCATACTCCGCGTCGGACCCCGCCCGGCAGGCGTATTCCCATTCCGCCTCCGTCGGAAGGCGGTATCCGTTGGCCTGGAAGTTGCACTCGCCCGTCTCCTCGTCATAGCAGGGTTCGAGTCCCTCCGCGCGGGATCGCGCATTGCAGTAAAACACCGCCCGAACCCAGCTCATCTGCTCGACCGGCCGGGTCGGACCTTTGAAATGCGACCCGTGACCGGCCGGTACGAGCCGGTCGTATTGCTCCTGGGTGATTTCGTACTTGTCGATCAGGAACGAATCCACCCAGACCTTGTGCGGTGGTTGCTCATCCGGACCGCCCCGCGGACTGCCCATCACGAACCAACCCGCGGGCACCACAACCATTTCCACGCCGGTCTTGGTCTTGATCACCGGTGGGGCTTCGCTCTGGCCCGTCGGCGATGCGCCTTTCTGACAACCGGCCAGGAACAGAACGCCGATCAGAACAGATAACCATCTCATCGATTCAAATCCCGAAACAGGAAACGGTTTCCAACCGCCCGCGGATTTATTTTACCGGCACCCAATCCGGTTCCTTGTTGCTCTGTCCATCGGCCGTCAGCGGCACCCACACATCGGTCGCCTCGGCGTCGGCCACGCACACGTCCCAACCAGGGGCCCTGATCGCAACGATCGCCCGTTGAGGTTTCATCTTGCTCGGTTCCTTTGGACCGCGGCTGAAGAGGATGTACCTGCCGTCCGGCGACCAGTCGGCATGATACACCTCGAGCGGGTCCGGCACCGTGACGACATGGCGGAAATTCGTGAGCCGGGGCATCGGTGCGGTGAGATCGAGGTCGGCCACCTCGATCGCGAAGATCTTGTCCGGCGGTTGACCGCGCGCCTTGGCGTAGGCCACCTTCTTCCCGTCCGGAGCGAGGTCCGGCCGACACTGCCAACGATGGGCGGCCTGGTCGGAACCGAGCAACTCGAAGTGCCTCATCCCGTGGGCCTCGAACGCGATAATGGAGAAGGCGTATCCCAACCCGCCCGCCGCCGTGGCCGTGAACCACTCGCCGTCCGGCGACATCCCGAGGCACAACACGCGTTCGATGTTCGGGTTGACGTGGGGGCGATGTTTTCCCGTGGCCAGGTCGTAGAAGAACAACCCCTTGTTCGCGGAATGATCCGTCGTGTAGGGGCCCGGCAGACCTTTCATGTAGGCGATGGTCTTACCGTCCGGCGTCCAGCACGGATCGCGCCCGTTGTCCACCACCTTGGTCCGCCCGGTCCCGTCGATGTTCATGTAATAGATGTTGCGAACTTTGGCAGCCCCTTTGCCCTCGTCCGCCTCAAAGCAGACCTTCGTCCCGTCGGGCGAGGCCTTCGGGTACAGCTCATCGATCTCGGGCGTCCGCGTCAGGTTCACCGGGTTTGAACCGTCCGCGTTCATGACGAACAATTCCCAGTTGCCGTCGCGATAGGTCTCGTAGATGACCCGATGCCTGTAGGCCTTCAGTTGTCCGAGCAACACGTCAGACTTCGGTGGTGCCTCCGCCGAGACGGCGGAGGCGATGAAGAAGACAAGGAGCAACGCGATGAAAAACCGCGGCGGCGTGTTCATGGTCGAGGTGCCGGCACCCAGTCCGGTTCCTTGTTGCTCAGGCCGTCGGTGGTGACGGCCGTCCATTTGTTCATGCCCCGCACATCGATGACGCAGATGTCCCAACCGGGGGCTTTCATGCCGACAACGTACCGGGCGGTCTTCATTTTATTGGTTTCCTTGGGACCTCGGCTGCAAGCGATGTACCTTCCATCCGGCGACCAGTCGGGATGGTAGACCTCCAGCGGGTCCAGCTCCGCGGCCGCCCACCGGGGGTTCACGAGCTTGGGCAAGGGACCGCTCAGATCCAGGTCCGTCACCTCGATACCTAGAACCTTGTCGGGGCCGTCGCCTGGACCTTCTCCGACCGCCTTGGCAAAGGCCAGTTGCTTGCCGTCGGGACTGATGTCCGGCCGGCACTGCCAGAGCTTGTCCCCCGCGCGGACCAACTCCGTGTGACCGGTCCCATCGGCCTCGAATGCGATGATCGAATGGGCGTAGCCCAGTCCGCCGATCGCGCTGCACGCGAACCACCTGGAGTCCGGCGACCAGCAGATGCACAGCATCCGTTCGATCCCCTTGTTCACGTGCTCCCATCGCCTGCCCGTGGCGACCTCGTAGAAGCACAACCCCTTGTTGGCACCCTGATCGATCGTGTACGGGCCGGGGCGATTGGGGATGTAGGCGATGACGGTCCCGTCGGCGTTCCAACAGGGCTGATTCGCGTGATCGGCGATCTTCTTGCGGTCGGTCCCGTCGATGTTCATCAGGTAGATGTTGCGGCATCGGGCGGCGCCCTTGCCTTCGTCCGCCACGAAACACACCCGCCGGCCGTCGGGTGAGACCTTGGGATACATCTCGTCCACGTCGGGCGTTTGCGTGAGGTTCACCGGATTAGACCCGTCGGCGTTCATGATGAACAGCTCGAAATTGTTGTGCCGATAGGTCTCGTAGATGATCCGGTGCGGGTAGGACTTCAGCTCCCTCAGCAAGGCATCGGATTTCGGCGGGGGTTCCTCGGCGACCACCGGCACTGCCCCGACCCATGCCAAGACCCCCACGGTCACGCAGCGATGGAATCCGCTCATACACAACTCCCGATCTTGCTTTTCCCCGTCGTGATTTGCTCCACAGCGCTTTGCCCCGCCGCACGCGGCGGGGCAAAACCTTCCTTCGTCACACGGCGGGGCAAAACCTTCCTTCGGCGCGCGGCGGGGCAAAACATCACTTCACCTGGAGCGCCTTTCGGAGCACCGTCGTCACCGACGACTCCACCCCGGGTCCCACGAAGCACCAGTCGCCCGGTTCGTAGCCGCCTTCATCGAACGCCCGATCGGTCGGCAAATACCCGGGCCCCAGGTCACCGTACCCCACCACCAGAACGAACGCGTCCGGCCGCATCCGCTGTGCGGCCAATTGATACTCGACGAAGGGCTCCCCGGGCAACAGGACCACCTGCGCCCAATCCAGGTCCAACACGGGCACGTCGATCCGGTGCCCCGCGTGCGCTCGGCTGAGCCAGCTCAGTGCAGTGGCCGCTCGTACCCTCTCTCGAAGCGGTTGCCCGTTGTCATCCATCCGCTTGCGCAGGTCGGCCGGGTTGAACCCCGAACCGGTCTTCGGCGGAAGCGCCAGTTCCTCCACGCGCCACGCGATGCGTCCGAGGGGATGCCGTCGCGTCGCATTCCACGCCGCCACCATCGCCTGATGGACGCGGTCGGCCAGAACCGATCGCATCGGAGGCGAACCGTCGTTGTACTTGCCTGCCGCGATGTTCCCGGCACACCCGTTCACGATGATCTGGAAGATCGAGGGGTCCTCCGCCTGTCGTCGTGCGCGGGCCAACCCGAAGAAATCACACGAGACACCCCCATGACCGTAGGAGCTCATGGGGTGTGTCGCGTAGTGGCTCATCGCCACCACCGGACGGTCCCCGTCCCAGAAACTCAGGGTCTTCAACCACGGATCGATGAGCCCTTCGGGCGCCGCGCGAAGGGTCTCATCACGACAGGCGCTGGCCCGCATCGCACCGACCTTTCCGTCTTTTCCGACGATCCGCCGGTTTGACGCCACCTTTTCTACCTTGGCTTGCCCCATCCCGAGGTGCGTGATCCGCCGCGGTGACTTGACGGATGCTCGGACCGCGGCAGCAACGCGCCCCAGCGCTTCCTCGTGAAATCCCGGCTCGCACAAACCGCCCCGGATTCCCCGCTCTTCGAGGAGTCGCCGTGCCTCCAGATCGGCCATCGGGGCGTCGTGCGGGTGCAACGAGGTCACCAGGACTCGCTTCGGCTCGGTTCCGGCGGCCTCGGCCAGAACGGTCCGCCAACGATCGTGCGCGTCGTTGTGAATCTCGCACCAGTCTACGGCGCAGACGACCAGGGGTTTGCCCGCCCCAAGCAGGACGAACCCGCAGGCCAGCAGCGGGTCCTCGATCCGTTGGGCCGGTGGGATTACCCCGCCGCAGAGCGGGTGACCGACCGGCGGCGACACGTCCGCCGAAAAGCAGGCGATCCATAACGCGGCGGTCAATCGGCACCCCCCAAAGGCCAGCGGGCGGAAATGGAGTCTCCGCCGGATCCGCGGTCTCGCCCGTAAGCCTGCCGCCCTTTCTTCAACACGACGCACCCGGTTCGATCCGCCGGCGCCCCGTCCAGCCACTGACGGGCACCGTCGCGTGTCGGACAGGTTTGCCTCGTCTTCTCGGCGACCTTTTGGGCGGCGACCCCCGCATCGGCGACCGCCAGGGCGTAGGCAACCTCACGAAGCCCCGACAAGGAATCCATCACGTCTCGATGAGAGACCGTCAGATAGTTGACCATCAACTCGCCGGTTCCATTCCTCAGGCGGAGTTCGATGATCCGCCCGGTTTGGGGATAGTCGAGCGTCGATCCCGTCACGATCTCCACATACCCGCCCCGGTCGAACACCCGATTGATGTGCGTGTGACCGGCCAGATGCAAGACGACGTTTTCGTGCTCGTTGAGCACCGCGCGAAATGCCTCTCCCGAAATCGCGCTTCCCCAGAGTTCGTGCAGCGACTCGCTCGGATGATGCGAGGCCACGATGACCCACTCGCCTCGGGCGGCCGCGGCGGACAACTCGGCTCGAAACCACCCCAGTTGGGCCTCCCCGATCGCCCCCTCGGGATAGGGCAACGTCGGGATCGGGAGGCAAACATCCGTCGTGTCCAGCACGATCAACCGAACCCCCGCCGCCACCGCCCGGCTGTACCATGTTCGCCCACCGCCCGGACTGTCAAACCCATGTCCGGGAGGACCCACGGACGAAGCGAAGTGGGCCTCCAGAATGTCCCGGCGCGTGCAAAAGGCCCGGTCCGGATTGGGCTGAACCCGGACGGGCATGTGAAGCAACGGGGGGGGGCCGGGATTCGCCGGCGAGACAAAGGCGTTCGTCCATTCCCCGTCGGGAATCAGGAGCACGGGGAGCAGAAGCCCCGGCCGGACCCATAGTGGCAGGGGGCTTGCCAGTTGTCCCGGACGGATTTCAATGATCGGGAAGTTCCCGCTCGCATACACGTCATGGTTGCCCACCGCGGCATACCAGGCAATCGTGGGACCGGACCCGTGCCGTCCCTGGGTGTAGAGCCCCTCCGCCTGGAACGGTTGGTGGGGGTCGAGCAGCGGGTCGGGGACGGCACCCGGGTCGCGATCGTCGGGACCGGACCGCGGGTCCACCCATTGTCCCTCCATGACCTGGATGACCCACCGGAGTTCGTTCTTCTGCGCGTTGTCGACCGCGTCACCCGTGTGCAGTAGCAGATCGACGGGGGCGATATCCTGGTGGTACCGATTGACGGCCCGAATGATCCCATCAAGCACCTGGGCGGCATAGGCCTCCTGGGGTCGCCACGCCGATGAGACCAGACCGTCGAACTCCGCGAGTCGACCGGGCGATTCCTCATCCACGATGTGGGTGTCGCTCACGTGGGCCAACCGAACCAGAAGCGTGAATTGATCCGCATCCAGAGTGAACGGCGCGTCGCCCGGCAGGGGCGCGGTGGGAAGACCCAGCCAACAACCATACCCCCAGATCAGCCACCCCGCGAGGAACAGAGCGGATAAGCGTCTCAGGCGGTGTCCGTGTCCCATGATCGCACCTGCTGCCTCCCCGATGAACCCACCACCCCTTGCGAGCAGTTTAGCAACGGAATCACCCGCTCGCCAAACCCCGTGACCCTTGTACCGAATCGCTTGCGACGTTCGGATAGAGCCAAAGAATCCGTGGAAATGCGACGGTCTGAAAGGACGTTCCCCCCAAGGACCCCGCTTGACCTTTCGAGAAGCGAAAGTCTCCTTGAAACACGGCACGAGAAGATGCTACGTTAGGTGGTGGCATCGGGATCCCATTGACCTGTTACAGGAGGCCATCCGTGGCGAATGGCTTTCTTCCCGGTACCGGATTGCCTGCTCTTGATCGTGTTCTCAAGGGCCTGATGCCGGGTGACAACGTTGTATTTCAGGTCGAGTCCATCATCGACTACCTTCACTTCGTCCGACCGTACTGTGAAGAGACGGTACGCCGTGGCAAGCGACTGATCTACTTCCGTTTTGCGGAGCACCTCGCCCTCGTGCCCGAGGGGGCCGGAGTGGAAATCTACACCCTGGACCCGCACGCCGGTTTCGAGTTGTTCATCACGGAAATCCACCGGGTCATCGAACGGGTTCGGGACCAGGGGCGTTATGTCTTTGACGGCCTGTCCGATCTCGCCGTGGACTGGTACAGCGACCGAATGCTGGGAAATTTCTTCGTACTCACGTGTCCATTCATCTACGACGTTGGGGCCGTGGCCTTTTTCACCCTTTTCAGAAACTACCACTCGTTTCACGCCACACGCCCTATCCGCGAAACCACCCAGGTGCTGCTGGATGTGTACCGACACAAAGGCAGCCTTTACATCCGTCCCATCAAGGTGCAACAGCGCCACTCGCCGACCATGTACATGCTGCACGTACTGGAAAACGACTCCTTCACCCCCGTGTCGGCGAGTTGCACCATCTCCGAAGTACAAACCACGGTGTCCTGGAACCGATTGGGCGCGCCGAGCGCCCGCCTCGGCGTCTGGAACCGGCCTTTCCTTCAGGCCGAAGAAATACGGGAGCCGTTGCACCGCCGGGAGTGCACGCTGGAGGGCGCGCGCGAGCTCACGCGTCGCCTGCTCCGGATGGTCGTGTCGAGGGACGAACGCGTGCTTCGTCTGGCAGAACGGCATTTTGATCTTGGGGCGCTGCTGGACATATGGAAACGGATGATCGGCACAGGGCTCATCGGCGGCAAGGCCGTGGGAATGCTTCTGGCCAGGGCCATCCTCAAGCACGCGAGTCCGCGGTTTGAAGAACTGCTGGAGCCGCACGATTCCTTCTACATCGGGTCGGACGTCTTCTACACCTACCTCGTTCAGAACGGCTGCTGGTGGGTCCGCCAGAGGCAAAAAGACGCTACGAAGTTTCTCGACGGGGCAGAAGAGGCGCGGCGCCGCATCCTCATGGGGCGTTTCCCGGAGGACCTCTGCGAGGACTTCGCGGAAATGCTTGACTACTTCGGACAGTCTCCCATCATCGTGCGTTCGAGCAGCCTTTTGGAAGACGCGTTCGGCAATTCCTTCGCCGGCAAGTATGAAAGCGTTTTCTGCGCCAATCAGGGTCCACATCAGCAGCGGCTGGAAGACTTCATGTCGGCCGTTCGGACCATCTACGCCAGCAGCATGAGTGAGAAGGCTCTGCTTTACCGCGCCGCCCGCGGCATGTTGGACAAGGATGAGCAAATGGCGATCCTGGTTCAGCGGGTGTCGGGCATGCTGTACGGCCACCACTACTTCCCTCAGGTGGCGGGCGTGGCGCTGTCGTTCAACCCCTACGCGTGGAGTGAGGAGATTGATCCCCAAGCGGGCGTGATCCGTCTGGTGTTCGGCCTGGGGACCCGGGCGGTGGATCGTGCGGACGATGACTACACGAGAATCATCGCCTTGAACGCCCCCCAGAGGCGCCCCGAGGGAGACCCGGAGCGCATTCGCCACTACGCCCAAAGGCGAGTGGATACGCTGGACCTGCAAGCCAACCAACTGGTCTCGTCCGACTTCGTCGACCTTGCGCACCAGATACCCGGGCTCGCCATCAGGCTGTTTGCCTCACCGGACGAGTACCCCGCCTCCGGCCGACCGGGCGGCGAGCGCAACGAGGAATGGATACTGACCTTTGACCGCCTTCTGTCCGAGACGCCTTTCGTCGAGGACATGCGCGAAATACTCAGGACTTTGGAGCAAGCGTATGGATGCCCCGTGGACACGGAATTCACTGCGAACTTTTTCGCGCCGGGGCACTACAGAATCAACCTGCTCCAATGTCGCCCCCTACAAGTCAGCGTCAGCGGCGACGTGGCCGACGTGCCGGACCTCATTCATCCGGGGGACCGCGTGCTCGAAGCCCACGGCGCCGTGATAGGTCAAAGCCGACTCACGACCGTCGATCGCCTGATCTACGTGGTTCCCTCCGCCTACGCCCAGTTGTCGATGACCGATCGTTATTCCGTCTCGCGCCTTATCGGAGAACTCATGCACCTGGAAGAGCCCAACCCGCCAGAGACGATCATGCTGCTCGGGCCGGGGCGATGGGGTACCAGCACACCGTCCCTGGGTGTACCGGTCAAGTTTGCGGAGATCAACAAAGCCTCCATCCTCTGCGAGCTGGTCCTCATGCGGGAGGGGCTCGTGCCCGAGGTGTCGCTGGGAACCCACTTCTTCAACGAACTGGTCGAGGCCGAGATGCTCTACCTGGCCCTCTTTCCGACTCGTCCGGGAAACTTCCTCAACGAGGACTTTCTGACGAGCGCTCCCAATCGCCTCGGTGACCTGCTGCCGCACGCCCACGCCCGGGAGCACGTTGTCCGGGTGATCGATTCGCGCACGCTCCCGGCCTCGCGCCGTCTGAGGCTCTTCGCAGACACCCGCACGCAGAAGGTGGTTTGCTTCCTGGACGGGGGTGAGGGAATGGGCGAGACGCCCGACTCGGACTACACCACCCCCTGATCGATCATCGCGTTCGCCACCTTGACGAATCCCGCAATGTTTGCCCCCATCACGTAGTTGCCCGGTTCGCCGTATTCGACGGCCGTCTCAGCCACGGTTTGGTGAATGGCTTTCATGATGTTCTGCAGGCGGGCGTCGACCTCCTCCCGAGGCCAATAGGTGTGCTGGGAGTTCTGCGACATCTCCAGCCCGGACACGGCCACACCGCCCGCGTTGGCCGCCTTCCCCGGACCGTAGAGGACCTTGTTTCTGAGGAAGACCTGCACGCCATCCGGTTCGGTGGGCATATTCGCTCCCTCCGAAACGAGGAAGCAACCGTTCTTCACCAGGGTCCTGGCGTCTTCACCGGAGATCTCGTTCTGCGTGGCGGAGGGGAATGCACAGCCGCACGGGATTCCCCACGGTCGTTTCCCCTCAAGGTATTGCGAGCGAGGGTACTTCTGGACGTATTCCCGGATACGTCCAGAAG
>Ga0209101_1001774_pt1 | contig 15227 bp, 13 predicted proteins | sample ConPoolayeCmetaG_FD_185481 | JGI IMG/M metagenome (GOLD analysis project Ga0209101, IMG submission 185481) | Hot spring microbial mat communities from California, USA to study Microbial Dark Matter (Phase II) - Cone Pool mat layer C metaG... ...
ATCCGGCCCAACCCGCCGTTCGAGGTGCTGAGCCTGTTCGGCGACATCAATGTCGATGAAGTGGTCATCGACACCATCTGCATTCCGGAGCCGGCCACGCTGGGCCTGCTGGCCCTGGCGGCTCCGCTGGCGGTCTTCCGCCGCCGCTAAAGGGCACGGGGCGAACCGCGGGCCTAGCCCTGCCCTGCGGCGTTCGCGAAGGCGTGTCGCGAAGGCAGACCATTCACGGCCGGGCGTCGGACTTTCCCGAGTCCGGCGGCCCGGCCGCTTTTTTTGGACGAGTCCGGGAGGCCTGCCTACTTGCCCACCCCGCCGCCGCTGAAGGTCTTCATCAGTTGCAGTGCCGCGGGTCCGGCCAGCACCACGAAAATGGTCGGGAAGATGAACAGGATCAGCGGGATCAGCAGCTTCACGGCCGTCTTCTGGGCGCGTTCCTCGGCTTTCTGGCGGCGTTTGGTCCGCAGCGACTCGGCCTGGGTGCGGAGGGCCTTGGCGATGCTCGTGCCGAGCTTCTCCGCCTGGACGATCACCGCCACCAGCGCGCCCATCTCTGAAACGCCCGTCCGCGCCGCCATGTTGGTCAGCGCCTCGCTGCGGGGCACCCCCATCTGCGTCTCCAGTGTGGCGATCTGCAACTCCTCCGCCAGGGCGACATGCACCTGTCCCATCTCGTCGCTGACCCGCTGAATCGCGGCGTCGAGGCCCAGGCCCGCCTCCACCGCGACCACCATCAGGTCGAGCGAGTCGGGCAGCCCGTTACGGATCGCCTCCATGCGTTTGCCGGCGGCCACGTTCAGCCACAGATTGGGCAGCATGAACCCGATGCCCAGGCCGAAGACGGTGTAGCCGAGCACGTGGATCATCTCCTTGTCGGCATGCAGGGCCAGGACCGCCCCGATGATCGCGCAGGCCACGCCGCCCGCCGTCTTGCTGGCCAGGAACAGCACGGGGGCCGACTCCTTGCGGAACCCGGCGGAGGCCAGTTTGGCGCGGAGGGTGCTTTGCTCGGCGGCGTTCTTGGGCATCACCGGCCGCGACAGCAGCGGCGCCGCGGCTTCCAGCACCTTGCTGCCGGCGGCCCGCTGGCGGGCCTTCTTCTGGAGCGTCCCCAGGTCTTCGGTCGGGGCCAGGCCGGCGCTGCGGCGTTGCACGGCCTCGCTGTACTCCTGGTGCTTGCGGGGGAACAGCGAGTACCCGATCATGCCCACCGCCAGGGCCAGCAGCGCCGCGAGTATCAACCAGTCCATCCCCCAGCCTCCCATCGTCGCCGAACGGTCACACCTTGATGTTGACGATCTTCTGAATCATGGCCAGGCCCAGCAGTTGGGCCACGCCGGCGCCCATGAGCATGTACTGTCCCAATTGCTCCTCCAGCAGCGTGTTGGCGTAGCTCGGGTTGATGACCAGCTCGACCATGAACACCACCACCGGCAGGGCCAGCAGCACCCACCCGGAGAGCCGTCCTTCCGCGGTCAGGGCCTTCACCATCCCGAAAAGCTTGATCCGCTCGCGGATCACGCTGCTGATGTTGTCCAGCACCTCGGCCAGGTCGCCGCCGGTCTGACGCTGGATCAGCACCGCGGTCACGAAGAACCGCACGTCCATCAGGCTGACGCGCTTGGCCATGTGCCGCAGGGCGTCCTCGATCTTGATGCCCAGGTTCTGCTCGTGGAAGACCCGGGCGAATTCGGTGCCGACCGGATCCGGAAGCTGCTGGCTCACCAGCATGATCGCGTTGGCCAGCGAGTGCCCGGCCCGCAGGCCCTGGCTCATCAGCTCGAACACGTCGGGGAGCTGGTTCATGAACTTGTTCATGCGGCGTTTCTTCTGGATCCAGACAAACAGGATCGGCAGCAGGAAAGCGGCCAGGGCCACGGCCACTCCCAGATATTGCGGGGCCTTGAGAAAGTAGCACGCGATGTAGCCGACGGCGCCCAGCCCGAGCAGGTTGATCAGGAAGGCGGTCGCGTTCCAGTTGAGCGCGGCCTGCTCCAGCATGGTCTGGAGGGAGGAGATGAAGGACAACCGCGAGATCATCCCGCTCAACCCGCCGGACTCCTGCCGCTGGCGTCGCAGGATGGATTCCTTGGCCAGCCGCTCGGTGGCGCTTTCGCCGAGGCCGGAGTTTTCGCGCAGCCGTTGCTCGACGCGACGGGCTTCCGGTCGCCGCAAATCGTGGATCAGGTTGAAGATGGCGTAGGTCAACGCCACCGCGCCGACCAGCGGAACGACGTAGATCAGCCAGTCGTCCGAACCTTCGGCCAGCAGGTTGAAAAAGGCCATGTCCTCGCTCCCGCTCGGCAGCCTCATTGCTCCACGTCATCCGTCAGCAGCACCTGACGCTCGAAAAGGGCCGGGCTGAGTTCGACGCCCGAGTACTTGAGCCGGTCCAGAAAGCCCGGCCGCAGTCCGGTGGCGATGAACCGGCCGTAGGCCTTGCCCGTCGGGCTGATGCCCAACTGCTCGAACTTGAAGATCTCCTGCATGGTGACGGTGTCGCCTTCCATGCCCTGCACCTCGGCGATGGACATGATCTTGCGGGGGCCGCCGGTCAGGCGGGCGGCGTTGACCAGCAGATGAATGGCGCTGGCGAACTGCTGGCGAATGGCCCGGATCGGTAGCTCGAACCCGGCCATCATGACCATGGTCTCGACCCGCTGCACGGCGTCGCGGACGCTGTTGGCGTGAATCGTGGTCAGCGACCCGTCGTGGCCGGTGTTCATGGCCTGGAGCATGTCCAGCGTCTCCGGCCCGCGGCACTCGCCGACCACGATCCGGTCGGGCCGCATGCGCAGGGAGTTGATCAGCAGGTCGCGAATGGTCACCTGGCCCTTGCCTTCGATGTTGGGCGGGCGGGATTCCAGGCGGACCACGTGCGGCTGGCGCAGCTGCAACTCCGCGGCGTCTTCGATGGTGACCACGCGGTCATGGTCCGGAATGAAGCTGGACAGGTTGTTCAGCAGGGTGGTCTTGCCCGAGCCGGTCCCGCCGACCACCAGGATGTTCAGCCGCGAAATCACGCACGCCCGCAGGAATTCCACCATCTCCGGCGTGACCGACTTGAAGCGGATGTAGTCGTCCCAGGTGATCGGATCGGCGCCGAAGCGGCGGATCGACATCGACGGGCCGTCGATGGCCAGCGGCGGGATCACCGCGTTGACGCGGGAGCCGTCCTTGAGCCGGGCGTCCACCATCGGCGACACCTCGTCGCAGCGGCGGCCGACCGAGGACACGATCTTGTCGATCACGTGCATGAGGTGGGCGTTGTCGCGGAAGGTCACCGCGCTCAGCTCCAGTTTCCCCTTGCGCTCGATGTACACCTTCTTCGGGCCGTTGATCAGAATGTCGCTGATGTGCGGGTCCTTCAGCAGCGTCTCCAGCGGGCCCAGGCCGAAGGTCTCGTTGAGGATCTCGACCACCAACTGCTGCCGCTCGTTGTAGTTGAGCAGGGCGGTCTCCTGCTCGCACAACTGGGTGATGACCTGCTTGACCTCCTCCTTGACCTCGTCGTCGTTGCCCCGCTTGCCGAGGGCGGCCAGGTCGAGCGTGGCCACCAGTTTCCGGTGAACCCGGGCCTTGATCTCGTAGAACTCCTCGGTGCGGTCGTTTTTGGGGACCGCGGGCGGCGGCGGGGAGGCCGGAGGCGGTTTGACGGCGACCGCCTCCGTCGCCGCCGGCGTCTCGGGCGCCTTCGGTTTCGCGGGCGGCGTGGGCACTTTCAGCGTGGGGATCTTGGCGCGGCCGAACATGGTCTTCCTTCTCCTCCGTGGAACCGGGTCGGACCGAGAATCGCCGCCGCCGCGCGAATCGACGGCGACGGCCGGACCACGGTCCCGGCTCCTACATCGGCCAGGCGGCGGCCTCGGATTGGCAAGGATTCCACGCCCGCGGCGGAGGCTGGCCGTCGAGCGTCCCCGGCGGAACCGCGTTTACGGGACCCCGACGGCGGGCGAGGCCGGCGGGGCCGGGGCGGCGGCCTCGTTTCCCTTGCGGAACAGCTTGCCGAGCAGGCCCCGCCCGGCGGATTCCTCGGCGGCGAGCTGCTGCGGGCAGTGGATCTTCATGGCCAGATGGCGGATATCCTGGCGGACCTTGCTGCGGGCGAACTCGGTCTTCAGCGGCTGGCCGATATTGATGCTGGCGCTGACCGCCTTCCAGTCGTCGGCGATGGTGCTGAAGATCTTGCGGTTCAGGATGGACTCGACCTGCGGCACCTCGAGATAGGCCGATTCGCGGCCGACGCGGTTGCAGAGGAAGGTCAGCCGCTCGGGGTTGAAACCCTGGGCCGCCAGCTCCTGGGCCATGCGGTCGGCATTGCGGACGTGCGTGACCAGAAGCTGCATGACCAGGAAGTTGTGGTCCGCGGCGTCCAACACGATCCGCCCGCCGGGGTCGTGCCGTGTGGGGCCGTCCACCACCACATAGGCGAACAGCTCCTGAAGGCTGGTCAGGACCGCGGCGCAATGGGCGGCGGTGATCATCTCCGCCTGGGCGAAGGTGTGCGGTCGGCGGAGCACATGCACGCCCGACTCGTGCCGCACCAGGGCCTTCATGACCATCTCGGGGTCCAGTTGCTCCGGTGTCGAGCACAGGTCCGCGACGGTGTGCTGCCCGTTCACATCCAGCAGCGTGGCCACGTGTCCGAAGCGGAAATCGAGATCGACGACCGCGACTTTGGCCTCCTTGCCCGCCAGATCGGCCAGCTCCACCGCCAGGTTGGTGGCCAGCGTCGTGCAGCCCACTCCGCCGGCGGCGCCCATGAAGGAGATGAGCTTGCCCGGCTCCTTGGCGGGGGCCGGAAGCTCGGCAAGCTGTCCCACCGCGGCCTGGAACTCCGCCGGATCGACCGGCTTGATGAGGAACTCCTTGACCCCGGCCCGCATGGCCCGCAGCACGATGTCGCCCTCGGTCTGGGCGCTGACCGCGAAGATGGGCAGTTGCGGCACCGCCTGGCGAAGCAGCTTGAGGCATTCCAGGACGACGGCGGGGTTGGGGTCGAGGTCCGCGATCAGCAGTTCGCAGGGAAACTGGGCGACGGCCTGCGGCAGGAGGCTCGGCTCGTCCAGGTCGGCGACGATCCGCAGCGGTTCGTGGCTGGTCAGGACCTTTCGCAGCTCCGGCGCATAATCCGCCTCGGCGGTGAACAAGATGGCGCGAATGGTCCGTCCCATGACCTGGCAGCACCCCTCCCGTAGCCGTCAGCCGTGCCGCCCTCGGTGGTCCGAAGACGCCGGCCCGCTGCTCCGTCAAATATCGGCCGCCGCGGCGGGCTGCTTCAGTCCGCCGCGGCGTGCCGAAGGTCGAGTTCACGCTGTTCCGCCGGAGTCCCGCCGGAGCGGGCCGCCGACGAATGGATGGGCGGCGATTATTGGATCAACCGCACCGGCCGCTTGCCGCCGAGGGTCTGGAAAATCTCCTGAAGCTTGGTGACATAAAGCGGCTGGTTGTTGTTATCGGGGTCGGGCGTGCTGTCGGCGAAGAAGTAGTTTTCCGGCCGAGACGCCAGACTGGCGCACAACTCCGGGTTTACGTCGCCGCCGACGCCGACCACGTACACGGTGGCGCCGAGGTTCTTCAGGGCATTGGCCTGCTCCGCGGCCCAGTTGACGGCCTCCGGCGCGTTTTCGCCCACGTAGCTCCCGGCGGAGTTGATGTTGGGCTTGCCGTCCGTCAGCAGAATGACCACCTTGGCCGCGGCCGTTCTGGCACGCGTGCTGGTCAATTCCGCGAACGCCCGCTCAAAGCCGGCGCCGATGTTGGTGTAGGCCGTGAAGTGCCCCGCCTGGTAGCAGTTCAGCGTGTCGGGGATCTCCTGCAACGCGAGCGGCAGGAGGCTCGGCGACGACGGCACCGTGAGGTTGTGCAGGTGCGTTCCGTACTGGGCGAAAGCCTCGAGCGAAACGTGGTCCTGGGTCTCCAATTCCACGATCAGGCTGATCATCTCCTGCACGGCGTCCTTCACGGCCTGCAACGGCTGAGCGGGAGTCATGTACAGCACCGGCGTGTTGGCGTAGGACGGGCGTTTTTCCAGGAGATAGTTCACGAAGGTCTTCAGCCCGAAGCGATACCGGAAGTTGCTGTCGGTGCTGGTCATCTGGGACGTGCCGGCCACGTAGTCCACGTAGCTGTTCCAGGTATTGTGGGAGGTTCCGCTGGGATAGGGGAAGTTCAGCTTGGCGGTCAGCTCGCTGTCGTCCACGTAGTTGTCGCCGTTGCCGCCGCTGGTGCCGTACTTGCCGCCGCTCTTGCCGCTCTGCCACTCGGCCACGCCGAGGATGACCTTGACGCGGTTGCGGTAGCGGTTGCCGGTGCTGTCGCCGCTGCCGCTCATCAGCGCCGAGGCTTCGGCACTGCTGTAACCGCGGGACAGCAACTGGCTGTTCACCGCCGTTTCAGTGCAGGAGGAGCTTTTCTGGACCTTCCACAGGCCCGGGTCGCTGGTCGGGTTGTAGCTGCCGAGCAGCAGCTCGCTGCCCCAGTTGTTGAGCTGACCCCAGGTCGGGGAGCCGAGGGCCTGCCAGCACTCCTTGAGGTTGACCTGCACGCCCGGCCGGGTGCCCCCGTTTTCCGACGGGTACTGTTTGTAGTGCCGCAGCTCGCTGTCGTCGTTCATCGACGCGGAGAAATCGATCACCACCGCGATGTCGCGGGGCACCAGCATCGCCGTGGCGCTGGCCACGAGATCGGCGGACTCCACACCCAGCATCTTGGCGAACAGCAGCGAGACCGGCCCGTCGGCGGCAGTCTGGTCCCGCCGCAGCGTCACGCGGACCGCGTCGTAGGGTTGTTCGTCGGGCAGAAAGTCGTATTTTTCTCCGTTCAGCACTGCGTGGCCGAAAACCAGGTCGGTTTCCACGTCCACGGAGACGCCCAGGCCGGCCACGGCGTTCTGGCTGGCGTACAGGGCGGCTTCCTGCGCCGCGGCGGAGGTCGGATCGCCGCTGGCCCCGAGCTGTGAAGCCGCCGCCAGGGCCGCCGCGTCCGCCGCGTTCTGCAATTCCTGCTTGGAGGCGAACATCAGCCCTGTGTCGACCGACAACGCGGCAATGCCGACGCCCACGACGGATCCAAAGACCACCGCCTGCACCATGGCCGTGGCCCGTCGCAACCGGTTCCTGTCTCGATGTTTGCGCGCTAGCATATCCACCCCTCCGAAGTTGGGCTGTCAGCGGGGCGCCCCATGGCGCCAGGTTGAGCAGCGCTGGTTTGTGAAAAATTGCCCGCAGCCTCGTGAAACGGCCGGCGGTATGAGAGCGGCGCTAGCGGCCGCCCTAGTTGGACTCGATGCTTTCGGCGAACCCGCACGGCCCGCGGACCGCGAAGCGGGCCTGACCCCACTCGTGCGTCGCGGCCGGGATCGCGTTCACCGGCGCCTGCTCGCGCGGCACCCGGTCGGCCAGGGGCGAACCCAACGGCCGGCCCTCCAGCTTTTGCAGCGCGAACAGCTCAAAATCATCCGGCTCCGTCACCAGCGAACCGGGCGGCGGCGGAACCTGCTGCGGATCCAGCGGCTCCACCAGTTGCGGCGTGACCAGGATCACCAGCTCCGTCACCGACCGGCGATATTCCGTGCTGCTGAAAAGGGTTCCCAGCACGGGCACATCGCCCAGGCCCGGGATCTTTCCGGCCACGGCGCGGACGTTCTCGCTCAACATGCCCGCCATGGCGAAGGTCTGACCACTGCCGCACTCAAAGGTGGATTCGGCCCGCCGGGTGCTGAACGTGAAGATCGGATAACCGCCCACGATCTGCTGGCCGGGCACCACCTCGCTGACCTCGCTCATCACATGCAGCCGGATCATCTGGCCGCCGATCACCGTCGGGGTGAAGGCCAGCCGGACGCCGAATTCCTTGTATTCGATGGTGATGCCGGTGCCCGTGCCCGAAGACTGGGCCACGGGGAACGGCACCTCGCCGCCCGCCAGGAACCGGGCCGTCTGGCCGCTGATGGCGACCAGGTTCGGCTCGGCCAAGACCTTGGAGAGGCTGTTCTGGCGCAGGGCGTTCATGAACATCTGGAACTCGGCCCGCGGGAAGCCGAAGGTGACGTTGGTGGCCGCCGGGTCATTGAACACCGGCAGGACGGAGTAGATCTGCTGCCCGGCTGGGGGCGCGAGCAGCACGTTGTTCAGGCCGGAGCTGCCGAACTGCGTGGGATTGAGCCCGCCGAGATTGTTGGCGAAGAAGAAATCCCGCGACCAGTCGGAGCCGCCGATGGCCCAGTTGACGCCGAGCTCGCGGAGGGCCTCGCGGTTGATCTCCGCCACGACCACGCGGAGCATGGTCTGCTGTCCGCCGCCGACGCGAAGTTGATCGATGACTTTGTCCTTTTCGCCCTGGAACAGTTGGGCGACGCCCAGCACGTGTTGCGCGGTTTCGATATCGGGCACCGTGCCCCGCAGGACGATCGCGCCGTTCAGGGCCGTGGGCTGCACGCGAGCGGTGGGGGCGATCCGCTTGATCAGGGCCTCGAGCCGGGACAGGTCCAGCTCCACCACCACGGTGTAGGCGGCCTGCGAAGCGGCCGTGGTGACCAGCAGCCGGGTCATGCCGGTCTTCTTGCCGTACAGCCGGAACGAAAGCGGCATCTCTTCCAGGCCCAATTCGACCACTTCGGGGTCGCTGACGGCCACATTGGTCAGCGGCTCCCGCGAATCCAGCGTCAACGCCGATCCGACCGCCACGCTGAGCTGCTGCGTGGGCTTATCCTCGCCGCGGATACTGAACAGTTCGGCCGGCTTTTCAGGTTTGGCCTTCTCGGGAGGCCCGGCGAACTCGGCCAGTTGCACGGTCGCCGCCGAACGGTCGGCGACGGCGTCGGCCTCGCGGGTCATCGCCCCGGCGGAGTCCGGGGGCGGAGGCGGGGGCACCGGTTCTTCGGCCTGAAGCAGACGCATCGCTTCCTCCTCCGCCCAGGCCGCGAGGTCGAACGGCCGGTTGGCGGAGGTCAGGCTCCCTTCCGCCGCCGCCGGCCAAGGCTCTGGATCGGCCAGGCGGACCGCCTGGTTGGCCGCCACGGAGACGAAGGGCGCCACGAGCGGCGGCCCGCCGCCGCCCAGCACGTCCGCCGCCGGCCCGGCCGGAAGAATCGCCAGACTCAGCAGCGTCAGCAGCACCCCTCGACCCAGGGAGCAATGGTGGCCGACACCCATCCCTGGGCGTCGGCGGACCCCGGCATTCCGTCCATCCGTGGAAGCGAACATCGATCTACTCCGTGAGGGCTCCCGGCGGAGCGGGCTCCGCTCCTCCGGGCGCGGCGTTCAGGTTCACCAATTGGTACTTGCCTGGGCGACCCAGGCTCATATACGTACGACGTTCCACCTTGTTGCCGAGAACGATCGTGACTTCGTGGTAGTTCACATCCGCGGCCGTCCCGCGGCCCGCCAACAGGCCGCCGACGACGCTCGACCAGAAGCCGGGGCCTTCGCCGTCGTCCGCGTCGCGACCGCCGACGCCCAGCAGGGCCAGCCGCACCCGACCCTTGGGTGGGAGCATGGCCACCTGTTCCGGCCGCAGGTAGAGCGTCGCGGTCTTGCTGACGATCGGCTTGCCGCACTTGCCGTCCTTGGACGCCTCGCTGATCTCCTGCCCGACGGCGCCGACCTGGATGTTCTCCAGGATCAGCCGATTCCGCGGGTTGTGGTGATCGGCCAGGGCGTACACGTTCACGCGGCAGCCCGGCCGCAGCAACCAGGCCACGCCGGTCTCCTCGTCGAGAGCGACGCTGGCGGCCACATAGCCGGGGGGAATCTTCGCGGCCAGCCCCGGCTCGGCCCCCGGCGGGGCCAGCATCGCCTCGGTGATGGCCGTGCCGGCGGGAATCGTCATCAGCGTCACGCGGCCCTGAAGGCTCTTCTGGTCGTGGAAAGCGCCCTCCGGAACCAGGCTGCCGGCCACGGACTTCGCCACCAGCATGGTGTCGGTGATGCGGGTGGCCGCGTCGATGGTCTTGGCGCTGACCAGGACCTGGGTCTGTCCACCCTGGTCGTTCTTCGCCTTCTGGATCATGTCGATGCCCATCTTGATGGCGAAAAAGCCCACGCCCAGCCCGATGATCAGCGGTATGACCGTCTTCGGTTTCATCACGCGGCTCCTTTTCCCCTGTTCCCACCGGCGGTGCGGCGGGCCGAACCCGTCATCACGGCGGCTCGACGCCCGATCCGCCGGTGTCCTCGACGCCTTCGCGTCGCATCGTCGTCTTGCTACTGATGTTGAAGCTGCCGCCGCCGAGGAGCGAGCCGGTGAACCCGGCCCGGTTCAAGGGCATGCTCACCTCCACCCAGACCTCCAGGTCGTCGGGACCGACCTGGCTGATGTTGGACGTGGTGGTGTAGCCGCTCAGTCCCGCGGCGCTCATGGAGGCATCCACGGCGGCCTGCATGTCGGTCTGATCGCCGCCCGGCAGGGCCGCCGCCCGGGCGCCTTCCCGCGCCGCGAGGGTGACGGTCTGCTTGATCATGAAGGCGTAGCCGACCTCGATCATGCCCAGCATGGCCACGACCAGTAACGGGGCCATCACCGCGACTTCCACCACGGTGGTTCCCCGACGCCCGAATCTCTGTCTGCGGTTCGTGTTCATAGCACTTCCCACCACCCGGCATAACCGGAAACCAGGACTACCAGCGTCCCTATGCTCAGCGGGATCGCATACGGTAAGACCCCTGTCGACCGGCTCAGGCTCTGGGCCGAGCCGAAATCACTGAAGGCCGTCCGGGGGCTGCCCACTTTCGCCACCAGGAGGCCGAGATTCCATGAAGCCTGCCACCAGCACCGCCGGTAGGCGATCAGCCCGAGAGCGATCAGGCCGCCGGCCAAGGCTCCGGCGAGGACGGCCTGGAAGACCAGGTGCGGACCGAGCCAGGCCCCCAGGGCCGCGGCGAATTTCACGTCGCCCGCGCCCATGGCGTGCATGACCCACAGCACGAAGAGCAGACCGAACCCGGCGGCCAGGCCCAGCAGGCCGGCGGCGAGGCCCGACCAGCCGTCCAGCGCCGCCCGCGCCAACAGGCCGGACGCCGCCAGGCCCGCGTTGAGCCAGTTCGGCACGCGATGCCGCCGGTAGTCGTTCCAGCAGGCGAAGGCCATCGCCGGAACGATTACCGCCAACATCACTCGATCCATCACCGGCAGGTCCACTGCTGCACCCGTCATGCGGCCGTTCGCGCCGCGGTCAATGTCACGCCCGACGGACGGGGCCGATCCCCCGTCCGTCGGCGCGTGTCTCATGTCTCGCTCGGTTATCTTCCTCCAGCCCCGCCGGGGCCGAGTCGTCCGCGGCGGGCACGGGCCGCTACGGCAGGGAACTCTCCACGTCCACGAAGGTCGAACTGACCTTTGTGCCCAGAGCGCTGATCGCCGCCAACGCGACCACGATGATCAGGGCCAGCATCACGGCATACTCCGTCGCCGTGGCCCCGCTTTCGTCTTGCCAGAACTTCCTGAGGCAAGCGTACATGTCAGGTCTCCTTACACTGGGACGCCGCCGGCCCCGGTCGGGCCGCGCCGCGTCCTGCCGGCTTACATCGAGCTCTCGATGTCCGCAAAGGTCGAGGAGACCTTCGTGCCCAGGGCGCTAATGGCGCCCAGCGCGATCACGATAATCAGCGCCAGCATGACCGCGTACTCGGTCGCGGTGGCGCCCTCGTCCTCCTGCCAGAACTTCTTCAGGTAATTGAACATCTCGCGTGCTCCTTTCCCATGCAGCCGCCGGACTGCGTCCTGTCGCGGCGATCGCGGCCGTCGGCTTCCAGCCGGCGAAACGCTCTCCATTTTCCGTCCCCCCACCGTGAAGGGACCGACCGGTCGCAGCGTCCCTGCTGCCGACCCCGTAACGGAATCCGTGCGTCACCCAGGGCGATTCCGCGAGGCGCCGCTCCGGGCGATGGCTCGTGTGGATGGATGGTGGAATACACGGCGGCCGCCCGCTCGGGGCGTTCCGACATTGGGATGTGACTTCCTTGCCCACCTGGCCCGCTCCCCACCGTGGATACGGGCTGTGCCAGCCTCGACTCGGCCGACACAAGCGGTCGGAGCGGCTGCCCGCCGTGGCGCCGTTTCTACCGAACCGGGCGTTCGCCCGCATCTCAGCACTGCGATCGGCGAACGCCAAACACAACATAAGAAACAGGTTCCGCTCAGGCAAATCCTGATTTTGGTATTGAAAACGCGGCTGCATGATCGGACCCGTCCGTTCCGCCGTATTCGACAGCACTGATAATCAATATCGGTAGCAGACGTGGCTCTGTCTGCACTTTCTCAGTGGGACAGCACTGCCGTTCGTCCGCGGTTTCCCGGTCGAATGGACTCATCTCGGACTATCCGTCCGTGGTCCGGCGGTTTTTGCGCGTCGTGGAGGCTTCTCCGTCACGAGCACTCCAAGCGGACCCGGCAGGCCCCCGCGGCCGATCTACCCCGCGGCATGAGCGACGAGCCATATTCACCCCTGATCCACAACCCCGGTGGCCTCCCCCGCGCCCCAGCGCAATTCCTGCGCCTCGTGCCGCCCGCACTGTTGCTTGCCGCCCTGGGAATGTACGGACTGCTCGCCCCGCTCACCGCTCACCGACAGGACGCGGACTGGAGCCACCTCTGGCTGGGCGGTCGAATGGTGGCCGTCGGCAGAGCGAACGAGCTATACCGCCCCGAAACGCAGATCGAGGTCTTTCGCCGATCCAACCCGGCCGGAGAGCCTCCCGCCGTATGGAGGCCGCGGAACGATATTCTGGGCTGCTTCAACTATCCCCCGCCGGCGGCGGTGGGCTACGCCTTGATCGCCTGGTTGCCGATGGGCACGGCGGCGATCGTGAACGCCTACGCCTCGATCTTCCTGGCGGTGCTGGCGGCGCTACTGCTGGCCGCCGCCCGACCCGGCCTCGGGGCTTCGGCCCTCGGGCTGGCGATCCTGGCATATCCCCCGTTTTTCGTGAATCTGGCGATCGGCCAGAACGCGGCCTATTCGCTCGCGGTCCTGCTCGTGGCGTGGGCCTTGGCGGCCCGCGGACGGGACCTGGGGGCCGGTCTGGTGCTCGGACTGCTGGTGTGCAAGCCGAATTGGCTGGTGGCCGTCGGCTGGATCCCGCTCGTCCACGGCCGCTGGCGTTTGCTGGCGGGCATGGCCTTGGGCGGCGGCACCGTAGTCCTGGCCACGGCGGCCGTGGTGGGCGTTCAGCCTTTTTTGGATTATCGCCTGCTGTTCAGCAAGGTCGCCCGCATCCACGAGTTGCCCTTCTACGACCTGGACATCAAATACAGCGGGGTTGGGTTGTTCCGCAAGTGGCTCGGCGCGACGTCTCCCTGGGCCTCGGCCGTCGCATGGATCGGCAACGGGGCCGTCATTTTTCTGACCTGGCGGGCCACCCGCGGGCAGTGGCGGCCCGGCGAGCCGATGTTCCACCGGCTGATGGCGTGTAGCCTGCTGGCGGCGTTGTGGATCAACCCCCATCTCAATCACTATGACCTGCTGCCGCTCGCGCCGTGCCTGGTGGTCCTGGTGCGGGACGCGGCCACGCTGGGACGGCGGGCCTGGTTCGCGGCCATCCTGCTCGCGCTGTTGAATTACGCGGCGGTGCCGTGGGATCAGTCCTGGCCCATGAACGTGCGGCTGGTCGCGCCGATTCCGACTTTTGCGCTCCTCGCGGCGTGGGCCTGGCTGTGGCGGCGGTGCCGGAGCCGCTCGCCCAACGCGGGCATGGTCTCCGACTTCGTCCCGCGGCTCGCCGGCGTCTGACCGCCGTCCGTGCGTCACGTCGAATCCGACTTCTCGCGCGGCCGTCCGCCTGTCCATCACCCCGGCACTTGCCATTTGGGCGGTGTGCCCGCACGCTGTCCGCCATGTTCCGGTCGTTCGGACGCCTGCTGCCGCCGCTGGGCTGGATCATTCTGGCCGCGGCGCTGACCCTGACTTTGCTGGGGGTGCTCAGCATCTACGCGGGCGAAGCCGGACCGGACGTTCGCCCCGCTCGGACCTACCGCCAGTTGGCCTTTCTGGCCGTCGGGTTGGGCGGTTTTCTGTTGATTCAGTTGCTCGGCTATCGGCGGTTCGCGGACTGGGCCTATCCGCTGCTGGCCCTGATGCTGATCCTGCTGGGGCTGCTGATCATCGCCCAGAAAGTGCCCATGGCCCCGCTGATCGTTCCCCGCCGGGACGCCTATCGCTGGCTGGCGCTGGGTCCGGTGAGCATCCAGGTTTCCGAATGCGCCAAGCTCGCCCATATCCTCGCCATGGCGGCCTACCTGCGGTACCGGACGAACTACCGCACCTTCCGCGGGTTGCTGATGCCCTTCGCCCTGACCCTGATTCCCACGGCCCTGATCCTCAAGGAGCCGGACCTGGGGACCAGCATCCTGCTGTTGCCCACGCTGTTCGTGATGCTCTACGCCGCCGGTGCCAGGGGGTGGCACCTGCTGCTGATCATGCTGTTGGGCGCGGCCGCCGCGCCGGCGTTTTACTTCTCGCCGTTCATGCACGACTACCAGCGCCGCCGCGTGCAGGCCCTCTTTCGACAGGCGGAAGCCGACCCCCGCTGGCGGATCAACGAAGGCTACCAGCTCAACCAGTCCAAGATCGCCCTGGGCAGCGGCGGGTGGTTCGGGCAGGGCTTTCGCGGCGGGGCTTTTTTCCGCTACAACCTCCTGCCCGAAGACCACAACGACTTCATCTTCGCCATGCTGGGCCACCAATGGGGATTCGTCGGCTGCCTGGTCACGCTGCTCGGCTACCTGCTGATCATCGTGGCCTCATTCACCATCGCCTCGATGACCACGGATCCGTTCGGACGGCTGGTGGCCGTCGGCATCGCCGCCCTGCTCGCGGCGCAGACCCTGATCAATATTTACATGACCATGGGGTTGGCGCCCGTGACCGGCATGTCCTTGCCGTTCGTCAGCCTGGGCGGCAGCGGGCTGGTCGTCAATTATCTGTCGATCGGACTGGTGTGCGACGTGGCCCGCCGCCGTCCCATCAGCATGGCCCCGCGGCCCTTCGAGTTCGTGGAGGAGGAAGATGACGACGCCGCCTGAGCCGCCGCCCGCCGGTTCGATCCCGATCCGCCGCTCGCGGTCTGCTGAATTCGCCGCGAAGGGCCGCTATCATTCCCGGGGTCGCTGTGCGCCGCCTCGGGCCGCGGCGATCCGGGCCAAACCGTAAGCCTCGACTCTAGGATCTCCGGCGGGAAGGAGCAGCCATCTTGCGTCACCCCATCCGAACGATCCGGTTCGCCGCTGTCGCG
>Ga0209101_1001775_pt1 | contig 15203 bp, 13 predicted proteins | sample ConPoolayeCmetaG_FD_185481 | JGI IMG/M metagenome (GOLD analysis project Ga0209101, IMG submission 185481) | Hot spring microbial mat communities from California, USA to study Microbial Dark Matter (Phase II) - Cone Pool mat layer C metaG... ...
GGAGTGTGTTTGTCCAGCGCATCTTGACGGCGGTCACCACATTGCGCCAACAGCAACGTGATGTGTTGGACTATCTGACGGAGGCGTGTGCCGCAGCCGTGTGCGGTGCCCAGCCGCCATCGCTATTACCCAACTCCTAACCCACCTGAACGGTTACTCAAATAAAAAGCATAGAGCCTGTACAAATTATATACCAAATTCTGTTTTGCGGCTAGTTTGACGCGCGCACAGTTTGACACAATCGCCGCTCTCTGCTATACTGTGGTCACCTCGCGGAGGAGTGCCGGAGTGGACTATCGGCGCCGCCTTGAAAGCGGATGGGCCAAAAGCCACGGAGGTTCGAATCCTTCCTCCTCCGTCGCGAGAGATGTCAGATGGTAGATTGCAGATTTCAGAGAATCGCCAATCAATCGAGAATCTGAAATCGCAAAATCTAAAGTTTCCTGGAGGGGTCGCATAGCCTGGTCTAGTGCGGTCGCCTGCTAAGTGACTACAGTGGTCCTAAAAGCCGCTGTCGCGGGTTCAAATCCCGCCCCCTCCGCTCGTCTCGTATGATAGTGCGATAGTTGGATAGTTGGATAGTTGCATAGTTGGATAGTTGCATAGTTAAAGCGGTTGAACTATGGCACTAACTAACCAACCAAACTAACTAACTAATGAATGATCCAACAATCCAACGCCATCTCCCCGTGGCGCAATTGGATAGCGCGCAGCCCTGCGGAGGCTGAGGTTGCGAGTTCAAGCCTCGCCGGGGAGGCAGAGAACGCTCCTGACAGCAGGGGCGTTTTTGTTTTGAAGGACAGCGGCAGCAGCAATTGACCCTTTGTCCAACTGTGTTATAATTGCTTCGATGGATGCCATCCTCACCCACGAGAACGCCGATTTTGACGCGCTGGCGGCACTGTTGGGCGCGAAAAAAATCTATCCCACTGCGCTGGCGATTTTGCCACGGCGAATGAACCGTAACGTGCGCGCCTTTTGCGCGCTCTACTGTGATGTGCTACCCTTCACGCGCCCCGAAGATTTGCCGCGCCAGCGTTTTCACCAGATTGTCGTGGTGGACAGTCAAGGCATTCAATCCGCGCGCGGCGTCACTCCCAACACGCGCATCCATTTCATTGATCATCATCCCTTGACGCGCGAACTCAAACCCACGATGACATTTTCCGGCGGCGACACCGGCGCGACCACGACGTTGTTTGTGGAGCAGATTCGGCAAAAAGAATTGGCGTTAACTCCTGTCGAAGCCTCGCTCCTCTTGCTCGGCATCTACGAGGACACCGGCTCGCTTTCCTACGTGACGACGACACCGCGCGATCTGCGCGCGGCGGCTTTTCTCCTCGAACGCGGCGCCTCGCTGGCAATCGTCAACGAATTTTTGCACCCACCGCTGACCGAGGCGCAACACAAACTGTACCAACAACTCATCGAAAAAATCCAGATGCACCACATTGCCGGGCATGTGATTGCGATTGCCGCCGCGCGCGCGGATACTTATGTCGAAGAAATTTCTGTGCTAGCGCATCAATTGCGCGAGATGTACGATCCAGCCGCGCTCTTTCTCCTCGTTCAGATGAACGATCATATTCAACTCGTCGCGCGTTCCGAGCGAACCGAAATTGATGTTGCCAGAATCGCCACCGCGTTTGGGGGAGGAGGACACGACAAAGCCGCCGCGGCGTTGATTCGCAATCTCACCTTGCGTCAAGCCAAAACGCGCTTGGTCAAACTGCTCAAAGAATCGGTACAGCCTTCGTTAACCGTACGTGATGTGATGTCGTTTGGTGTGCATACGCTCGACACCACCACGACAGTCGTTCAGGCTGCCGAAGCGATGAATCGGTATGGGCATGAGGGTTTTCCGGTCGTGCGACGCGGTAAACTGGTTGGCATTGTCACGCGTCGCGAAATTGATCGCGCGCTGCGCCACAAATTGTTGAACACGCCCATCAAAAACTTGATGCAAAAACCCGCCTCTGTTTCACCGGACGATCCGCTGGAAAAAGTGCGGACGGTGATGATTGAAAACAATCTGGGGCAGGTGCCGGTCGTTCAGGATCAACACATCCTTGGTATCGTCACGCGTACCGATTTAATCAAGCCGTGGAATAAACAACCCGCCACGCGCGCGCAGGAGATTGCCGCGCGTCTGGAGCTCTGGTTGCCTTCCGAACTGCTCACCCTCTTGCGCGAGGCGAGTCTGCTCGCGCGCGATCTGGGCTATAGTTTGTACATCGTCGGTGGCTTTGTGCGCGATTTGTTGCTCAACCAGCCGACCCTCGACCTCGATCTGGTGGTCGAAGGCGATGCCTTGAAACTGGCACACGCCTTGCAACAAAAGTACGGTGGGCGCGTGCACGGACACGCGCGCTTTGGCACCGCCAAGTGGATCATCAAAGAGACAAGGGATGAAGGAAGCAAGGCAAAAACAGACGCGGTGACCGCGCTTGCCGCTCCGCTCACCGCGCTGGATTTTTCTACCGCGCGTACCGAGTTCTATGCCCATCCTTCCGCCTTGCCCGAAGTAGAGACCAGTTCGATCAAACAGGATTTGCATCGGCGCGATTTCACCATCAACACGCTGGCGATTTGTCTTGCCCCCGAACGTTATGGGCAACTGCTCGATCCGTTTGGCGGCGAAGCCGATTTGCAACGCGGCTTGATTCGGGTTCTGCACAGCCTGAGTTTCATCGAAGACCCCACGCGCATTCTGCGCGCGGCGCGCTTTGAGCAACGCTTTGGTTTCAAGATCGAGCCGCGCACCGCGCGCCTCATCGGCGATGCGCTGGGGATGCTGGCGCGCGTCAGTGGCGAGCGCATTCGTCACGAACTCTATTTGATTTTTCGCGAAAACGAGCCGGAAAAAGCCCTGGCGCGCGTGCACGCACTCGGCGCGCTGAAGGCGATCTTTCCCGCGCTCGACTTTACCGAGTGGCACGCGCGCAAGTTTGCGCAGGCACGCGCAATGTACGCTCATCCCAGCGAGGCGATGTATCTGGGGTTACTCACCTATCACCTGACGCTTGAACAAATCCAACAGGTGAGCACGCGCTTGCGCTTGCCGAATGCGCACATCGAATTGCTCACATCGCTGGTCACTTTGCGCGAGGAGGTGGAAGCCCAACTGGCGACCGAGTCGTTGCCACGTAGCGCCATCTATCGTCTGTTAGAACATTATACGGATACGGCGTTGGATATTTTCAGTGTGGCGACCGATAACGCCGCCGTGCGCGATAGAGTGACCCTGTTCCGCACGCAGTTGCGCGCGATTGCTCCAGCATTAACCGGGGACGATCTCAAGCGAATGGGAGTGCGCCCCGGTCCGGTGTATCGTGATATTCTCGCACGGCTGCGCGCCGCGCGACTCGATGGTGAGATTACCACGCGCGAGGAAGAAGAAGCCGTGGTTCAACAGATGATTAACACGAGCGGGCTGATAGTTTGCACGTGACGGTCAGCGTGGGTATGGCTGCCAATGCGCGCGGCGATGCAGGGCTGACCATCTGGCACTGCTGAGGCGCGTTCGAGTGGCACTGGCGCGTGCCAGTCGCTGTGGAAAAATCGCGTGGAGGGGGGAGCGCCAGGAGCAAAACGCACCGACCTTACACAAGGCTGCCGCGCGCGGCGCGACGCGCTGCTTTTTCGGAGGCATTTTTGCACTGGACGCAGAGTGTCGTTTCGGGTACTGCTGCCAGACGTTCCGGGTCAATCGGCTTGCCACAGCGTTCGCAAATGCCGTACATTCCTTTTTGTGCCGTCCGCAAAGCGTACTCGATTTCTGCCAGTTTCTGCTCCAGCCGACGAACCAGCGCGAGATTCTTTTCGCGTTCGTACACCTCCAGATCGGCTTCATCGCTGGAGGGTTCGGGAGTCGTGCGCAGATATTCGCGCAAGCGTTCCAATTCGGCTTGCGTGTGGACACGTTCTTCTTCCAGTTTTTGACGTTCGACTTTGGTGAGTGGTTTCTTCTTTTCCATCGGCACCCTCATCGCACTCGAAATTGGCGCATTTTATAACACACTTTTGGGCCCAAGTCAATCTTGAACATTTTGCACATCTATAAAGATTATTTTCCTGTTCGCGGTGGCATCGAAAATCACGTGCGTCTGCTTGCCGAAGCGCAAGCCGCGCGCGGGCATCGTGTGAGTGTGCTGGCTACCAGTCGTGATGCGCGCACGCATGTTGCAATGCTGAACGGCGTGCGCGTCATCTTTGCCGCGCGCCTTGTGACCTTGCTCTCCACACCCATCAGTCTTGCTCTGTTTCGCTATGTGCGTGGCGAGACGCCGGACGTTACCCATTTGCATTTTCCTTATCCACTGGGCGAGATTGCCCAGTTCTTGTGTGGGCGCGCGCGCGCGCAGGTGCTCACTTATCACAGCGACATCATCCGCCAGAAAATCACGCGCGCGCTGTATCGCCCCTGGCTGGAGCGTGTTCTGGCGCGCACCGATCGCATCATCGCGACCAGTCCCAACTATGTTGCCACGTCGCCTATCCTGACACGCTGGCAGCACAAGTGTGTGATTGTACCGCTAGGGATTGATCCTGCTCCCTTTGAACGCGCGTCGGTTCAACACACTTTGGATGCTATGACGCGCGTGTTGTTTGTGGGTAAGTTGCGTTACTACAAAGGTGTGGATGTGTTGCTCGAGGCGCTGCGGGAATTGCCGCGCGTGCATCTCACTATCGTTGGAAGCGGACCGATGGAGCGCGCGTGGCGCGCGCGTGTGCACCAATTGAACCTTGCCGAACGCGTCCAGTTTGTGGGCCAAGTGGAGAATGAAGACCTGCCGCGTTACTATGCCGCGTGCGATATTTTTGTTTTACCCTCGTCCGAACGGAGCGAGGCGTTTGGCGTGGTGCAGTTGGAGGCAATGGCGGCAGGCAAACCGGTCATTTGTACCGAGTTGGGAACGGGGACAAGTTTTGTGAATGTGCATGGAGAAACAGGTTTGGTCGTGCCGCCGCGTGCTCCCCGTGCGCTGGCATCTGCCATCGCTCAATTGAGTAGCGATGCGACGCTACGCGCGCGACTGGGCGCGGCTGGGCGCGCGCGCGTGCGTGCCGAATTCACACTGGATAAAATGGTGACGCGCATTCTGCAAGTGTACGAGCAGGTTTTGCAAGCAGGCAAATGAATTCGCGGCAAGCCAACCAAAGTTTTTTCCGCAGAAGGGGTGTGTGTGGCGGGCGGCTTCGCCCGCTACACACACACCAGAACTGAAATACTCTTTTACCCTCTGCGTTTGCATTCCATATCAAAACAGAATAGAATGAGGCGACTGCAAGTCCTCGGTGGAGTGAAAGAGTGCACCCAAAGCGAGTTTTGAGTCGCCGCCTTTGACTTTTCCGCGCACGATGTTGGCGCACCTGAGCAGTCACGAAGGGGGATGTATTGTTTCGGAGTCATTTATGCCATCAGCCATCATCATTCCAACGTACAACGAACGTGAAAATATCGAACGTCTGGTGAAGGAAATTCGCGCGCGTCTCACGGACGCGCGCGTGATTGTCGTGGACGACAATTCGCCTGACGGCACAGGCAAGGTGGTGGACGCGCTTGCCCAGCGCGACGCGTTCGTGTATGCAGTGCATCGTCCGGGAAAACTGGGGCTGGGCACCGCTCACATCGCTGGAATGCGTCGCGCCTTTGAACTGAACGCGGATCCGATTCTCACGATGGATGCCGATTTTTCGCACGATCCCAGGTACGTGCCCGCGCTGCTTGCCGCGCTGGAACACTTTGACGTGGTCATCGGCTCGCGCTATGTGCGCGGGGGTGGTATGGAAGGACGCGATCGCACCTTGCGCTTGGTCAGTTGGGGCGCCAATCTCTTTGCGCGTACGATGTTGGGATTGCAAGCACACGATTGCACCGCAGGGTTTCGTGCCTATCGCCGCGCTGTCCTCGATTCGATTGAATTGAACCGCATTTTTTCTAACGGCTATTCCTTTCTGATTGAAATGCTTTTCTTGTGCCAGACGCGCGGTTGGCGTATCGGTGAAGTGCCCATCATCTATCACGATCGTCAGTTGGGACAATCGAAAATCTCGCGCGCCGAAATTTATAAAGCCACCTACACGGTGATGCGACTTGCCTATCGGCGCCTGCGAATGACGAAAAATAAACTTTTGGAACGGCTCCCATGATAGACGCTGGACTGACCGAAGATATTCCCTGCAACCTGTGCGGTGCGCGCGACGCCAGTCTGTTGTATCCCAGTACCTTGAAGGGTCGTCCGCTCCACTCTGCCGATTTTCGTTGCACCAGTTCTGCCTACGGCATTCATCCCCCGATTGTGCGTTGTAATGTCTGTGGTTTGGTGTACGCCAACCCGCGCTGGGATGCGACAGTCGTCAACGAAAATTACAGCATCGTCGAAGATCCCACGTATGTGGAAGAACGCGAAGGTCGCGTGTTGACCTTTGAACGCAATCTGGCACCACTCGAACAACTCATCGAACCTACTTCCACAACGCGTCGTTTACTTGATGTGGGGTGTCATATCGGCGTGATGGTGGAACTTGCCCAGGCGCGCGGCTGGGAAGCGTGGGGCGTTGAACCGTCGGTGTGGGCATCGGCGCAGGCGCGCGCGCGCGGCTTGCGCGTGATTACAGCGCCGCTCGGTCAAGCCCAACTACCTGAAAATTATTTCGATGTCGTGACGATGTGGGATGTTATCGAGCATCTCACTGATCCTGCCAGCGAAATTCGTCATGTGCATCGTGTTCTCAAGCCAGGGGGCATTTTTGCGATTCACACGATTGACATCGAGAGTGCGTTTGCGCGCCTGCTGGGTCCCCGCTGGCCCTGGTTGATGGAGATGCATCTGTACTATTTCTCCCCCCGTACGTTGAGCAAGATGCTGACGCGCAATGGTTTTCAGGTGATTCGATTCGGGGCGCAGGGACGCTATTTGCGCTTGGGATACCTTGTCAGTCGTATCGAGCCGTACAACCGTTCGCTTTACCTGCTCCTTCAACGCATCGTCACCGCGCTCCGATGGTCACATATTGCCATCGCCGTAAACTTTGGCGACTTGTTCACGTTGTATGCGCGCAAGCAGCCGTGCTCTTGAGCAATCCCCTCTCACCCCCTCTCCGTTGGGGCGAAAAATTTTTCGCCCCAGCGGGGAGAGGGCAGGGGGGCGATGCGTTTGCAAAAGGTGGGCTGAGAAGCTCGCTCCCAAACTGAAATGCATCTCGCTCCGATTTTGCGTTGACACAATGTCCTGCCCGTGCTACAATCACGTTCGATGAATCCACTGGCTACTTTATTCGACCCACGCGCGCGTTTTCAGCGCGCCTATGCTGAATATCTCTGCGCGCGCTTTCAGTATCTCCCTTTCCCCGGTCCGCGTGTCCCTCTCTCCACAGGATGGCTTGAACCACGCGGTCTCGCGGCGACGCTCGCGCGCGCCTCGCGCGTCGTCATCACCGGCGCGCCGGGCGCGGGTAAGACGACCACGCTGGTTCACCTGGCAGTCACGGCGGCACAACGGTTGCTCAAACATCTCGATGCCCCGGTGCCACTCTTTTTTACTGCGCGCGCCGATACCCCCTTGCCGTGTGTCTATGATTTGCCGCGCGGTCTGGCGCTCGGCGATACGTTGAGTGCGCGCGTGCCGCGTTTGTTCTTTGCCACCGCGCTGGCACAGCGACGCGCGCTCGTGTTGATTGATGATGCCGACCTGCTCAGTGCAGAGGCATGGCACACCGTGCTCAAGGAATATCACAATGCCACACTCATCGTGAGCGCGGAACAGCCCCTCGCCGGTTTTGTCGAGTATCCTTTGCCCGGTTTTCGGGATAGCGAGATTGAAACATTCGCGCGGAAACTTGGCGTGACGGATGTAGCGGCATTTCGGAGTGCGCTCAAAACCCACAAGGTGCCGCGTCCTCTCACTGCTCATCCGTTGACCTTGCGTTTGCTCATTCACCTGTGGACACAACAGATCCCCTTGCCGGCGCGTCGGACCGAACTGTTTGACGCCTATGCGCAGACTCTCATTCCCGAATCCGAAACACATCTGTTGTTGGAAACTACCGCGCTGGCGTTGCAACGCGGCGATGCTGTCTCCAACGAAGCCCTTGCCCGATCGCGCGGATTTTTGCGCGCGGTAAAACAGCGCACGGTCGAATTTGTGCATCCCCTCTGGCAGGCATACTTTGCCGCACGTGCTCTGTACCACAGCACAACGTTGGCACCTCTGCGCCCTTATCTTGCCGATCCTGCCTGGCGCGAGGTGATCTTGTTCTACGCGGGTCTGGTTGATGCTACCGATTTGGTGTTGAATCTGCAATCACTTGGCGAAACGTGGCTGGCAGCACGCGCAGCGGCACACGCGCGTTCCCTCCGCGCCGATCTACGCGACGCGATACGACAGATGTTGCTCGCGCGCGCGCGGGAAGGTGATCCACACGCGCTGGCCGTGTTGCGTGAAATGCACGATAGCGCGATCGTCGAAGAATGCGCGCGCGAGTTACACAGTCCAGATGCACGCATACGTCAACGTGCCGTCCAAATACTGGGCGCGTTACAGTCGGATGAGGCGGTAGATCATTTGCTCCCACGCTTGCGTGATGAGGACGTACACGTGCGTGCGGCAGTGATTGCTGCACTCGGACACGCTTTTACCGATCGCGTTATCGAACCGTTGTTGACCGTGTTGCGCGGCGATACGCGCGCGGGAGTGGATAGTCAGATACGCATCGCTGCCGCGCAGGCGTTAGGCGAAATCGCCACCGAAAAAGCCGTGCCCGCTCTCGTCGTCGAGTTGCAACAGGGTACAACCGAAAGGCGCGCGGCTGCCGCTGAAGCACTGCGACGCATTCATAGCCCTCTGATGATCGAATCGCTGCAAGAGTTGACGCGCTCTGCCGATAGTCAATTGCAACAGTACGCCAGAGACCTTTTGGTTGCCTTTAAACAATCCATCTGAATCACGCCGTCTGCCTTTCGCACCTGTGCTTATGCTCTCTCGTCGCGATTTTCTTAAACTCCTTGCGGTGTCTTTGGGTAGCAGTATCGCTGCCGCGTGTGATCCCAACGTACCAACTTCCACACCCGCGCAAACCGCGCCAACGGCTACACCTTCGCCCACGAACACCGCCACACCGTTCCCCACTGCCACGACGACACCTACGCACACGCCAACCCTCACGCCAACTCCCACGGTTACGCCCACCGCGACACCGCGCGCGGAGGATTTCATCACCACGCGCGGTGATCAGTTTTACTGGCGCGGTCAACGTTTTCCGATTCGCGGTTTCAACTACTATCCGCGCGCGCATCCCTGGAAAACCTTCAATCTGGGCGCATGGGAACCCGACGTGACCGAACGCGAATTGCGAATCGGCGCGTCGTTGGGCGCGAACGTCGTGCGCGCCTTTATTGATTTTCACGCTTCCATCACTGGGGTACAAACGCCGCGACACGTCCCCACTGACCCTAACGCCGTGCTACCTCATCCGCAATACCTCGCGAATGTGCGCGAGTTTCTGGACATTGCCGCGCGCGTGAATCTCAAAGTGATGCTGACCTTGCTCGACGGGTTCGATTTTGAAATGTACCAGCCCGTGAATTTTCCGATGGTCGAAACGTATCTGCGCGCGTTGATTCCGCAATTCGCGCGCGACCCGCGAATCATCTGCTGGGATTTGCAGAACGAGCCCGACCGGGCGATTCGGACGGTTGGTGATACCATCGTCATTCCGTTCTTCCAGCGCGTTTCGCAAATCGTTCGCGCGCTCGATCCGCAGCAACTGCAAACAATTGGCTGGATTGATCGCGCGCGCGCGCAATATTTTCCCGCACTCGATTCTTACCTCGACTTTTTCTGTTTCCACTACTACGACGCTGTGGATCGGCTGGATAGTTTGTGCAAGTTCTACAAAACGCAAACGCGCAAACCGATCTTGCTGCAAGAATTCGGCTTGCCGACGGGTGGACCCGATAATCCGTTTACCGAAAACGATCAGGTCATCCATTACAACGCTGTGATGAAAATCGTGCGCGACAATGCAATGTGTGGCGAAGTCTTCTGGTGCTTGAACGACTATCCGGTCGGCGTCGCCGGTAATCCGCCGATTCAAACCGATCACCGCGAAAATCATTTCGGCGTGTTGCGTCTGGATTACAGCGAGAAACCGGTGACGCAGATTATTCGCTGGTATTGGAAACAATGAGCCAATGTGCCAATGAGCCAATGAGCCAAATGTGCCAAAGACGGACGAATGACCAATGACGAATGACGAATGACGAATCACCCAATCACCCAATCACCAAATCACCCAATCTCTAATCTCCAATCTCTACTCTCTCACCTGCGCTCGGCCCAACGCGTGGTCGCGCTGACCGGCGCAGGTGTGTCTGCTGAAAGCGGTATCCCCACTTTTCGCGACGCGCAAACCGGTTTATGGGCAAAGTACGACCCAACGCAACTTGCTACACCCGAAGCGTTCGCGCGCAATCCCAGGTTGGTGTGGGACTGGTACGAGTGGCGCCGCGCGCTGCGCCGCGACACGCAACCGAACGCCGGGCATTACGCGCTTGCCGCGCTGGCAAAGCACGTGCCGCACCTCGTTGTTATCACGCAGAACATTGACGGCTTGCACCAACTTGCCGGCAGCACCGATGTCATCGAACTGCACGGCAACTTGCAACGTAACAAGTGCTCGCGCGAAAACATCGTGATTGATCGCGCCGCCGCGCGTCCTACCGCCGATGGCTTGCTCGCGTGTCCGCACTGCGGCGCGTACTTGCGCCCCGATGTCGTCTGGTTCGGCGAGGCATTGCCGCGCGACGCGCTCGAGCGCGCCTTCGCCGAATCAACGCAATGCGACGTGTTTTTCGCCATCGGCACATCGGGCGTGGTCGAGCCAGCCGCATCGCTCCCGCGCTATGCCAAACGCGCGGGCGCGTTCCTCGTCGAAATCAACCCGGAGGAAACGCCGCTCTCAACAATTGCTGATGTCGTGCTGCGCAGAAAATCGGGTGAGGTGTTGCCGGAGATTGTGAGGAGATTGGAGAGTAGAGATTAGAGGTTGGGGATTGGAGATTGCGCTTGGCAAGAACAATCGAAAATCAAAAATCGGCAATCGAAAATTCAGGAGAGAGATGCGAGACAACATTGTGCGCGCCAAACTCAAACGCGGTGAGCCAGTCTTTGGGATGATGCTCACCGAATTCGATAATCCCGCGCTCGCCAAAATTCTGGCGGATGCTGGCTTTGATTATTTCTTTTTCGATCTGGAGCATGGCGCGTTCAGTTTGCAAGCGACCGCGCACATCGTGCAGATGGCGCGTCTGGCAAACATCGTGCCGATTGTGCGCGTGCCCGATGGAATGTATCACCTGATCGCGCCCGTCCTCGATGTGGGCGCGCAAGGGATTTTGGTGCCGCGCGTCGAAACGCGCGAGGTGGCGGCGCGCTCGATTGCCGCAATGCGTTACCCGCCCGATGGTGTGCGCGGCATTTTCGGTGGCAAAGGCAACAGTGATTACGTCACGGCGCCGCTCCTCGAGTACACGCGCCACGCGAACGAAAATATTCTGGCGATTATTCAAATCGAATCGAAGACAGCGGTGGAACGCGCGGATGAATTGCTCGCGACGCCGGGATTAGACGCGGTGCTTGTTGGTCCCTGGGACTTGGCGCTGTCACTCGGTGTCGAACCGCACGATCCACTCGTCGGCGAAATGACGCAGCGCGTCGTAGATGCCGCCAAACGCCACAACGTCGCGAGTGGAATTCACCTCGGCGATCCAGCGCAAATCAAAATGTGGCAAGCGCGCGGAATGACGTTGCTGTCGTGTCTTACCGATTTGGAGATGATGCGCAACGCGGCGCGCGCCTTGCGCGAGGCATTGCGCTGATGCTAACGATCGCGGCATCGAATATCTCTCTATCCGTGGCGTCACGCAGTCCTAGATCGCGCACAGCAATCGCCTCAACATCAAACGTTTGAGCGATCCAGTGCGCAATGGCTGGAGAAAGTTGTGCATTGATCCAGATTTTCATGCTACCACCAAAACAGGATGATCCACCCGGCTTGCTGCAAATTTGATGACAGCTTGCACGTCTGCCATTTCCAAATCGGGTAACTCGTCCAAGATTTGCGCAGGGCTCAAACCTGCCGCAAGTAATTCCAGCACATCAACCACACGAATCCGCATCCCACGGATGCACGGGCGCCCGCCGCACTGTTCGGGATTGACCGTGATTCGGTCAGCCAGATAGTGCACCATCTTATTTCCTCCTTCATCTATCCATTTGGATTCTAGTTGCAAACAGAAATCTCGTCAAACGCGTTCCACCTGCCATCGTCCCACTGTCCCACTGTTCCACTACCTTACTGTCCCACTGTCCCACTGCCCTACTGTCCCACTGCTACTGCCCCACTGTCCCACCGCCCCACTGCCCACTATTTCCTCGCCTGTTCATACACGCGCGCGAATTCCGCCATAAAAGTTTGCGCAAGCGCAATGTCATCAATGATGAGCAAATTCTCATCGTTCTCCTCTGCGGCGCTGCGCGAGAAATTGAACGAGCCGAAAATCACCGTTTTGCCATCCACGATGAAAACCTTGTGGTGCATCAGAAACGGATTGCCGTCGAGGCGCACGTCAAGTCCGGCGCGTTTCAGTTTGCCGTACTGGCTTGCTGACGAATCGGCGTGAGTGGTTTCGAACACACCGCGCACGATGACGCCGCCCCGCGCGCGCTCGAGTACCGCCGCGCCGATGTGCTCATCGGTGAACGCGAACGCCATAAAATCAATCGTGCGCGCGGCTTGGCGCAGCCGCGCGCTGATTTTTTCGGCGACCCTGTCTTCGGGGGCAAAATAATTTTCGACTGTGCTGCCGCCAATCGTCAGGCGCGGCGTCGTACCGCCGGCTTTGCGCGACGGACCGAATTGTTTGTCGTTGAACATCTTGTCGAACGTGACGGTGTAATTGCGCGCGAGTTCGGCGGACTGGATGATGATGCCGTTGTTGTCGTAACGATAGGTATCGTAGAGCGTGAAATTCCACGAGCCCATCCACACGGCGCGTTTGTCCACGACGACGAATTTGTTGTGCATAATCGCCCTGGCATTTCCGCCCACAATCGGCACGCCCGAATTCTTCAGTTCCAGAAAAGATTGATTCTCTTTGGGATTGTTCAAAACGTCCAAGTCCGTAACGATGCGTACTTGTACGCCGCGCGCTCGCGCATCGAGGAGCGCGTGCAACACATCGGGCAAATCGAATTGATAAGTGGCGACATCCACACTTGCTTGCGCGGAGCGAATGAAACGCGCGAGCGCGGCATCCAGACTATCGGGCGGATTGCCCTCCCTGGGCGGATTCTTTGGCGCGGTAAAGTAAACGGCATACCAACTACTTTTCCCCACATCGAAAAATCGTTGACCGGGCGCGCTGGGTTGCAGCGTCAATGCCACAACAACAATGCCGGTCACAATCGCCGCGAGGATCACGCCTATCGTCAGCAGGATTCTGTTACGCCAACTCATTTGCCCCTCCTCCAATCTTTTTCACGCTGACAAAAGACAAAGGACGAACGACCAATCTTTCCTTCGTCTTTCGTCCTTCGTCCTTCGTCTGAGGGATTAGCGCCGCCGCGAACTGCCGAGTAATGATCCCAGAATGCCGCGCGTGATTTCGCGCCCGGCTTGACTGGCAATCGCGCGTCCCGCGCTCTTCATAAACGCCGTCATCAAATCATCGGTTTGACGCGCCGGTGCACGCGTCGCTTTGGCGGGCGTTTGAACCTGCCGTGCGGCTTGCTCGGCGCGCGCCTTGAGTATCTCGTATGCCGAGTCACGATCTCTCGCGCGTTCGTAATGCCCCGCGACGAGTGACTGGCGGATGATTTGCTGGCGTTGTTGCGGCGTAATCGGACCGATTTGACCGCGTGGCGGTAAAATGAAGGCGCGCTGCACGATGCCCGGCACACCTTTTTCGTCAAGGAAGGACACCAGTGCCTCGCCCACACCCAATTCGAGAATCGCTTTTTCGGTGTCGAGTTCTGGATTGACGCGGAACGTTTCCGCTGCCGCGCGCACGGCTTTTTGATCGCGCGGCGTGTAGGCGCGCAAAGCGTGCTGCACGCGATTGCCCAACTGCCCCAGCACGATATCCGGAATATCGAGCGGATTCTGGCTGATGAAGAATACGCCCACCCCTTTCGAGCGAATCAAGCGCACGACCAACTCGATCTTTTCCATCAATGCTTGCGGCGCATCGTTGAACAAAAGATGCGCCTCGTCGAAGAAGAAGACGAGTTTGGGCTTTTCCAAATCACCCACTTCGGGCAAGTTCTCGTACAATTCCGCCAACAGCCACAGCAAGAAGGTGGAGTACACTTTGGGTGATTGGAACAATTGATCGGCGGCGATGATGTTGACCAGTCCCCTGCCCTGACGATCGGTTTGCAAGAGATCCTGGATGTCCAACATCGGCTCGCCAAAGAATTTATCCGCGCCCTGTTGCTCCAGTTGCAACAGCCCGCGCTGAATGGCGCCGATGCTCGCCGCCGAAACGTTGCCATACTCGGTACGGAATTGCGCCGCATTGTCGCCGACGTATTGCACCATCGCGCGCAAATCTTTTAAGTCGAGAAGCAACAAGCCATTGTCATCCGCGATTTTGAAAACCAGCGCAAGAACGCCAGCCTGAGTCTCGTTCAAATTCAACAAGCGTCCCAGGAGCAATGGACCCATATCCGAAATTGTCGCGCGAATTGGGTGCCCTTGCTCGCCGAACACATCCCAAAACGTGACCGGACATCCTTCGTACGTAAAATCTTTCAAGCCGAGTTGTTTGACGCGCTCTGCCACTTTGGGATTGTTTCCACCAGGTTGACTGATGCCGGACAGGTCGCCTTTCACGTCCGCTGCAAAAACGGGGACACCGATCTGGCTCAAGTTTTCGGCAAGCACCTGGAGCGAGACGGTTTTACCGGTTCCCGTGGCTCCGGCAATCAAGCCATGCCGATTGAGCATTTTGGGTAACGCGTAAATTTCGGTTTTGCCTTTGGCAATGAGTAGTGGTTGGACTGCCATACATTCTCCTTCGAAAATCCATTTGTCCACGAAGGTCACGAAGGAACACGAAGAAAAAATCTTCGTGTCTCTTCGTGTTCTTGGTGGATATTTTCATCCGTCGTGGCGGGCGCGTGCGCCCATGAACAACT
>Ga0209101_1001776_pt1 | contig 15199 bp, 13 predicted proteins | sample ConPoolayeCmetaG_FD_185481 | JGI IMG/M metagenome (GOLD analysis project Ga0209101, IMG submission 185481) | Hot spring microbial mat communities from California, USA to study Microbial Dark Matter (Phase II) - Cone Pool mat layer C metaG... ...
ATATTAAATTAAGTTAGAGTCTAAAATAAAATTAGACAAAAAGAAATTGTGTCTCTAAGTCTAAAAAAACTATCTTTTTTCTCATCTTAGAACTCACAGCCACTTCCACCACCCACATGGTAACTAATAAAATTCTAAATGTCTTGCCTAGTATTACTTGTTGCCAACTTATTAATCTTACACTTCTCCATTTCTCTAATTTTACTTTTTAAATTGTACATCTTTATCAAAAATTTTCTAACGATTTTTATTTCTTCACTAAAAATAAATATTCATTCCTTTAATTCTAATCAAAATTTAGCAAAATAACCAAGATCTTCTTTTATCTAAACTAATCAATCATTTTCTTACTAACCACAAAATAAATCTTACAGTTCATAAGAAAATAATACTAAACTAATCACTTAACTTCTTTCTCTAGAAGAAAGAAATATTTTAACTAAAAACTTACAATTAAATATAAAAAAATATCCTCCAGAACAAGGTCATCTCTAGTACTAAATAAAACATCATTAAAATCTAATTAGTTAAATTAAAAAATCCAAATAAAGATAAATTGAAAGCGTTTATTCATATGATAGAAAATAATCATGGATATAATTAATCTAGATAGCAAAAACTTCATTAATTCAGTTCCTGGATTTGCTACTAAATTATCAGCAGTAGTTTCTAGTGAAATAGTAAATTTTACAAAATTTCCATCATCTTTACGAAGGTGTATTCTATCTAGCATTACAAATAGTAAGAAATAATGATCTACAGTTGAAATCATTTTAAGAAATTAGAATGTGAAGCTACTACAAGTATAGCAATAGTACCAGTATCTAAAAAAATTATGGAACTGTTGTACGCAGTAGTAAAAATAGGTTTTAAATACGAGATACTCCCCAACCAGCCATCTTTTGTTTAATTTTAAAAGAACTTTTTAAAAATTATCAACTTTAATTTTTTTATAATAAAGTATATGGTATGGTATAATATAAGATATAATTTTTCTCACCAAAATGAAACAAAAAGGGGAAAAAACAAGACAAATTTTAAAGATATATTCTTCTGCTATGTTTTTTCTAGCTATTACTATATTGATATTTTTTATTCTTGTACAACTAGATACTAGAGAAAGGATTAAAGCAGAACCAAATGGTTCTCCGTGTATTTATGCACGTGATTGTGACTCAGGGAATTGTGACTATTCTCAAAGTAGTAATGGTATCTGTCAACCGGCTACAAACTATTGTCACTCCATCGCTGTTTTAGGTGTAAATGGATGCGCCGGTCTTACTGCCACAGGTTATGGATCACTACAGGAGTCTATAAATGCCGTAATCTATAGGGCAAGTCAGGATCCAGGTACACAATATTCTTTATTTTGTTCATCTGGATTTCCACAGATAAGCTCCCAATACCTCGATATCTGTAACTGTCCAAATTTAAATCCTACTCCTGGACAATGTGTTTGGGATTATTGTAGTACATGTGGTAACCCTACTGCCAAATGTGCCTCTGGCGTATCACCTACATCAACTCCGCCTGGCCCTACTCCTACTCAACCACAATTGAAAAATTGTAAAGATAATTGTACTTCAGATAATGAATGTGGTTTAGGAGGTATATCCCATCAACAGTTAGTCTGTAGAGATGGAATATGTGTGAATCCAAATTGTCCAACAAATCAACAAGATGCAAATTGCTTTTGCCAAAATTTAACTTGTGGTACTCTCTGCGGTCCTTCTAATCCTGGTCATCTATGTAGTGGTACAGATGCTTATGGTAGACCTTTAGCTTGTTTGTTATTTAAGAATTCAACTACATGCGAATTTAGATGTCAGCCCAATATTAATATTACATCTGTACAAAAATGTAATGGAAATTTTGATGAGAGCACATTTACAACATATGATGAATTAATGTCTCAGGCTTGTACAAGACAAATACCAGAACATTGTAATGATACATGCGATGCAACTTGTAATGAACCTTATCAATGTTACAATGGTAGATGTAGAGATCCAAGATGGCTCGAAGAATCTGACTGCAATATGGAATATTCTATCCAAAAAGATGCTATATCAGGAGATGGAAGCTATGCCCCAGCACCAGTGACTTTTAGAATAGTTATGCGCAATAATTCAGATAATACAATATTTAATAATGCACCATTTAGAGATACATACAATCCTACACAGCTCATATTTCAATTTGCAATAGGATACAGTCCACAATATCCTAATGGAATAACCTTATCGCTTATTGGTCAAGCTGGAGATTTACGACATGACAATCTCGCAAGCGTACTTGGCAATATCTCACCAGGACAAACATATATCATTGACATTACATTTCTTGCAACAACTGCAGACTCTGGAATATGTAATACTGGTAAATGGAGTCCAAATAATTATGGATGGATGATGGATGGAGCTTGTGTGAGAATCAAAGTAAATCCACCTGATACTGATCTATAAAAATCATATTGTAAGGTTACTCAATTTGAATCTCGCCATTTTTTTGTATAATGGGCCAGTATTTGTTAGATCACTTCTGATCAAAATGATTTCATCAGCAACAAACGACATATCAGAAACCTGAAACTCTTGTAATAATTTCCTCGTATTGCGAGCAAAACTAGCAGAGATAGAATGTTTAGTTCTAGCAATAGTCAAATGGTTAATCAGTTTTTTATTATCCATTCTTCTTATTGTATCTAATAATTTAAGTTCTTTAATTTCTTCGTGTATAGTTTTGGACAGTGCATCTAGTTCTTTATTTTTTGATATAGTAAAAAAAATCACATGAGGATATCTGCGACCAGGAAAACCAAACCAAATATTATCAAACGAAATTTTTATTTGAGAAAGACTGGGTGTAATTCGATTTAAGCTTTTTACTATTTTATCGTAACTTTCATCTGAGACTGAATTACCTAAAAACTTTAATGTGATATGCATTTGATCGTATGGAACAAATTTAAGATTTCGTTTGATTTTATCAAGCTTTCTAATCGAATCACGTATTCTGGAAATGATATCTTGTGGTGGAAAAATTCCAATAAAAAGTCGCATATGTATTTAAATACTAAGTTAAGTTGTAAGGTTCTAAGTTGCAGGTTTAAATATGTTTTAATTATAGCATTAATTTGCAGCATAATTAATAACCAACCTATAATTCGAGCTATGGTCTATGTTATATGACCTACGCCATGTGTACTCTAGCTCTCCGTCTAAGCCTATATCAGAATTGTAGCGCAATTTGTGAGAATTTTTGCTTGCGATTTTTGTGTATCCTTTTTGCTCTATATTTTTTTATTTGTCTCTGTAGAACTGGTTCTATTTCATCTATAACTTCATATACATCATATCCTTCTTTCTCTACCTTTATATAAGCTCTAGGTAAACTTATAGAAATTTCAACGGCAAATACATTGTTTACTCCAATTCTAGTCTTTTTATGAACTATTTCACAATAAACAGAAAAAGAATGATTAAATAGTTTATTAATTTTTGATACTTTTCTTTCTAAGTAAATTCTCAAAGGCTCAGAGAGGCTGACACCTCTACCAGTAATATGAAATTTATTATTCATTCAAATGGCAGTAATAAATTAAATAATCCTTAAATTTTTAAGGCCTTAGTAAATATACAAACGAAAAAATGATCAGGATATTCCAGATAAAAATGCTAAAGTGAGTAAAAAAATTGAAATATATTCTATAATAACTGAGGGTTTTAGCGAGCCATCTAGTTTGTGGCTTAGTATCCCAAAGATAAAATAATAAGTAAGAAATGTTAATACTGAAATAATTAAACCGTTGGTATTGGGATAAAAATCTGTATGATAGAAAAGTATGTACACGAGAATTGTAGGCACTAAAGATAAAGCTGTTACAAAAATCATAGAATTCAAGTTAAAATTCTCAAACTGATACAAGTTTAAAGTCAATAATAATAGCGAGATGAAAAAAATAAAAATTACTAATACACTAGGACTAACCCCAGTTGTAATAATAAAATGAAAACCTATATTAACCATGGTAAAAAATATCATAAGTTCTATTAGATCATAAACAAAATATGTACTTTCCTCTAATTTGAATTTATCCTGATAAAATGCCCTTAGATTGATAAATAAAGAAAAAAATGCGATAAAACTTAATACAATAATAGGAATTCTTATTGCTGTTTGGTTGTTGTAATAAATAAATCCTACTACGGAAATATATAATAAACTTGGTAACATAAAATGATGAATGTATCGTTTTATACGCGAGTAATTACTAATAAGTGGTAGGTCAAATTGCTTTAATTTTTCTTGTGCGACAAACCAAATATAAAACATCTCAAATAAAACAACTAAATACAATATGATCGCACTGACAAAATAAATAGATGGTAATTCTACCTCAATATTCATCAAAAAAATCAGCCCTAAAGTAATAATAGCTGAGTAGAAAAATTCTGTTTTGTTATAATAGAAATATCGTTTCATGATTATGTATTAATTCCAGGCACTAATACTCCACCAACTCCTCCTAATAATATCACTAAGAACAAAATTATGAAGTTTGATAAGTGTAAATGTACCTTACCGGTAAAATTCGTAAGTCCTGTGCGTTTTAAAGCTGTAAAATCTATAACCAATATTACCAAAATAAATATAATAAAAACTAAATTAACTTGAATTTTCAGATTACCAGCAACTGTATCAAATAAATCAAAGAAAGTGTTTAGATTTATAGAACCAAGATTAATACTTCTAGAACTTTGCATCATGTCATAAAGACCCAATATATTTCCTGGTATTATTTTTATATGATTAGAATTTCTTGCAAAATCTACTATATGAAGATTTATATCTGAATTATCATCAAATAATTGCATTTCTATATCTGCGTTCCATGTTAAATTTGAAATCTGTGTACAAGGTATAGACTTATCTTTTATATTTATCTCTGAGTAGGACAGCTCTTCTGACGCACTAAATTCTAAAGTAATATATGTAACATCACCAACGGTAGCAGATTTAGCTCTAACTTTATTGTCAAGAACATTAGGTACTTCTGTATCAATAAAAAATGTGCGTGGATCTGAATTTAAACTTGTCAGACCATCACGAGAATATGCTATAAATTCGAAAACCTGTTCACCATCTTTGTATGGACTATTTGGCTTATAAATAAAAATACCCTCACTAACATCTATCAAACCTTTTCGCTGTTGATTATGGATGACATCCACATAATTTGCATTCTCAACAGTGCCTGTAACTGATATTAAATTATCATTAATATACACCCCCTCTTCTGGGTATATAACTACCGGTTTAGAGATATCACCATTAGATGGAATTATTGTAGATTCGAAAGTATTAGTAGAGTTAGGGTGGTATTCATACCTTGATCCAAAATGGACAGCTATTATTATATTATCTTTTACACCCTGAAAATTTCCGCTTGCTATACCTACACCTATTTCATCAAATTCTGGTTTTAATATATTTTCTTTGTGAGTAGGGCTATTCATCCAGGCCTGCATTAAACTTTCTATATCAAAAAATCCCTGCGCTAAATTCTCCCCAGCATAAACGTAATCATATCCAACTGCATCAAAGAAGTCCCAGGGAGATTTACCTTCAGGACAATAATGCGACCAACAGTTAGATTCTAGCATTGCATCTACTTTAGTTTGAGCGGATTTATTTAATAAAGTATTGACTGATAAAGGTGATAGTCCATTTGCTATTCTCTTTTGATTATGCAATGCCACTATAGCCATTTGATCCATTTGCGTTGCCGCTTTTACTACGTCAAAATGTCCTATAACATAATTTGTAAAAAAAACTATTATTGAAAATAGAAATATGAAAGCAGATCTTGTTATACCTGGATTATAATTATTTGATTCAGTTGGTATAAATAATTGTTTAAGTTTATTCATCCATTAAATTTCAAGAAATTAAGCTCATTTTATTTATTATTGCTTATTTCACTAACCAATACAAGTTTACAAAGGAGGTAAAATTAGGTAAAGTAAATAGGTCAATAGACACCGTGTAGCCAAACCTGAGAGTTCTTTGATCCATGCGTAGTCAAAAGATCCTGCTGTAAATCAATAACTTCAGAAGCTATCAAACCTGAAGTCGGTGTTATGATTTGCACTGTTGGTACTACTTTCTATAGCGGTATCTAAAAGTAGTTATAGAAACATTAATGTTGGTTCAATTCTTTCATGATAAACCATGTATAGTTTATTCCCAGCATTTAAACCTTATTAAAAATTTCGCACATCAAAACTCAAATTTTAGAAACAATATCCAAAGTCTAATGTACAAATAATTAAAAAATTATTTCTAATTTTTTTTATTCATTTGGATGTGCTTACAATTTAGAATTTTGTTATTTGTATTTCTTAAGTTTAACAGTAGGCAATTAAAACAACTTAGGAATACTTAGCCCGCAAAGTTTCCATAAAAATTCGACAGCCCATGTAAAATATGGATATTATGGGAAATACAACAAAAATAATCACAGCATTGGAGCTGTATCAACAAAAAATCCGGAAATTACATATAGCAAAACATCTAAATAAACATAGAGAAACAATAGGTATCTGGGTAGATGGTATAGAAGAATTAGGGTTAAAAAAATTTTTAGATAATTATGAGAATGCAAAGAAGGTTGAAAGAAAGGCGAAACATATAGATCCGAAATTGAAGATGAAGGTATGTGAAATAAGAGAAAGAGAGTTTGATTGTTGTGGATAAAAAATACAATAGTATAAGAAACAGGATACAAAATATCGGTAACAAAAATATATGAAATATTGAAAGAAAAATATAAAATTAGGATTAAGTGAAAAAAACAGATCAAGAGGAAAAGTTCCAGAGGCAAAACAACAGAGAGAAGTAATACAGATGGATACAGTTATATTTGGAGGAATTTTTGCATCTACTGTAGTAGATATATTTACACGAGAAGTGGATGTATATCTAGCACTCGAGCTTACAGCAGAATATGGGAATATATTTTTAAGAAAAAGTTATGACGAATAGATTTGATTGATATTCTGATTTGATACAAACTGATGGAGGAAGTGAGTTTAAAGAAAAGTTTAAGAAAAATGTTAGTAAATATTGTAAAAAACATAGAATAGAGAGACCATATAAAAAGAATGAGCAATCATATATAGAAAGTTTCAACAGAAAGCTAAGGAAAGAATGTTTAGGTTGGAAGAAATACGGACAGGAAGAACTAAAAACGTGTAATATTATGTTAGTGAAGTTTCTTTATAAGAATAATAATACAATACCCCAAATGTGGCTTAATATGCAAACACATTTAGGATTTTAAAAGAAAACTGTCGGATTTCTACATAGAATTTTGCGCAGCCTCGAAAAATTAATTATATTCTGTTAAAATATAATCTATTTCAATATTGAAAATATGAAAGTTAGAACCAGAATCGCCCCGAGCCCAACGGGCTTTGTACATATAGGTACGATTCATAATGCATTGTTTGCTCACGCGCTAGCAAAAAAATATAATGGTCAATTTATTCTGAGAATTGAAGATACAGATCAAAGGCGATACGTAAAAGGTGCAAACGAAGAAGTTTATAAAATGCTGGATGAGTTTGGATTAACACCAGATGAAGGACCTAAACAAGGCGGACCTTTTGCTCCATATATTCAATCAGAAAGGCTCAAACTGGGGATTTATAAAAATGCAGTAGAAGACCTCATAAAGAATGGTCATGCTTATTATTGTTTTCTTTCAGAAAAAGAATTAAAAGAAATAAAAGGTGGTCAAATAGCGAAAAAGAAAGGTGGATTCAGGTCACCATATCGGGATAGTAGTGAAAAAGAAGCCTTGAAAAGGCTAGAGAAAGGTGAAAAATATGTAATTAGGTTAAAAGTCCCAAATAATGAAGAAATAAAAGTAAATGACGCTATACTTGGTGAGATAAAATGGAATTCAAACGACATTGATGATCAAGTGCTGATCAAATCTGATGGTTTTCCAACATATCAACTTGCGGTAGTTGTAGACGACCACATAATGCAAATTTCACATATTACTAGAGCTTATGAGTGGCTTCCAAGTACACCAAAACAAATTTTGATATACAAATATTTAGGATGGGACATGCCAATCTTCGCCCATAGCTCACTGGTACTTGACCCACATGGAGGTAAATTATCTAAACGTAAAGGCACAGTATCAGCTAGACAATTTTTACAAGAAGGTTATCTAGTTGATGCTATTCTAAATTTTTTAATGCTACTCGGCTGGTCAGCACCTATTGATCGAAAACCAGGAGAAAAAGAAAGAGAAATATTCTCGCATGAAGAATTTATTCAATTATATGAGCTAGAAGATAGACATAAACATAATGCAATTTTCGATAGAAATAAACTTATATGGTTTAATCAACAGTATATAAAAATGAAACCAGTAGCAGAATTAGCTCAAATATTTATAAAATGGCTTAAAAATTATTCTATAGAAAAATCTTTTTTAACTGAAATAGAACAGGATCAAAAAAACAATAATCTAGAAAAAAAACTTGTTTTAGTAAACGAAAGGGCTAAAACTCTAATAGATATTTACAATATGATCAAGCCTTTTTATGAAACCCCAAAAGAGATAAATCTGGAAATTAAGCAGCTGACAAATATACGAAAAAAAATTGTACAAACCACAAAACGAATTATAGCTTTGATTACAACATTTGATGAAAACTCAGATAAATGGAGTAAGGAGAAATGGGTTGATGGAATGAGGGTTATAAGTAACGAGTTAAATGTAAAATTTAGAGACGTATTTATGGTAGAAAGAGTTGCGCTTTGGGGCAATCCAGTATCTCCACCACTATTTGAGTGTTCACAAATTCTCGGTAAAGAAAAAGTTCTTATACGGCTAAAAAGAATAGCATTAAGCAGTAGGCACTAAGCTCTTAGTTGCTAAAAGCTTTTGCCACCTGAATGTAATTCTACAAAATACAATTCTGAACATCCTTTAACATAAATGGTCCATTTACAAGACTTTATAAATAAAATTTTTCATTTATTTGCTCTACTATTGTGCTTTCCAATTATTCTCATTCTATACTTATATCCAGATAAATCTTTTGCTCAAACTATCGATACAGAACATTCTATCACCATCAATTTATCATTAGATAATTCGTTTGATGCTGAAATTGAGCATATGGTCAGAATAAAAGGAGCCAGTAATCAGAACCTGGTATCAGGCTATAGTATCAATTTTCCATTCGATAATATTGAAATAACTAGCGTTTCAATAAATGGTATACGGGGAGAATATGCGCTAGACAATAAACAATTGAATATTAAATTTTTTAATATATTATTAAAAAAAGATGAAACCGCTAATATCAAAATAAAATATAAAATATTCAATTTTGTCCAAGAAAAGTTCAAGCATAGATATATTTTTTTTACAAACCCTACTACTAACTTATTTTACAATTTCAAAATTAATGTTATCAGTAAATATTATGAATTATCCTATATAAATACAGAAACGCAAACTTTAGAAGGTACCATATCAACAGATCTTATAGCTGCATGGTCGCTTATACAAAAAAATCCTATAGAGATAAATTATTATTACGAAGGCGTCAAACATGATAATTTTTTGCCAATAATTTCAGAAAATACTGGAATAAACCAGACGGTTAATATGATTTCTGGATCTAGTGATGGCTATGTGGATAATCTAGGAAATTATTTTTTGTTCAATTTAAATAAAGATAAAGTAGCAGTTTCAACCATTTTGTTTCAAATAAAAGAGCGAATAAACACTTATCCATTTATCGATTTAGACTTAAATCTTAATACATCTAATTATATAGAAATACTGAACAAACTAAAGAAGAAATTTGACCCAGACATAAAGTTAGAATTACAAAATTTTGACTATAGCGCGATTCATAACAAAAATAAATTAAATAGCCTAGAATATGCGATAGTCACGAGCAGTGCACTCTCCAAGGTAAATATACCAAACAAAATAGTGTACGGAGTTCTAGAACATCCAAAATTTGATAAAATTGTTCATTTTTGGGTACAAACTGAAATAGATAAAAATACTATTAACCTAGACCCATTTATAACTAAATTATTAGGTTATGCTGGCGTAAAGGCAGATCCTTTTCGAATTGCTTTTGGAACTATTGATGAAAAAAATTTAGACAAACTTCCTACCCTTGATTTAATATCAAATGTAGTTATCTCACAGTATGAGTATAAAATAAACAATATCCCTTCTTTTGATAGTAAAATGGTTGTTATAGATTTAGATATTACATGGGATTCAAATATTGAACTGACTGCTATAAATAATAGTAATTATTTTATCAAAATATCTAATGCTTCAAATAAGAGTATTTATACTCAAATAAAGAATGTTTTGTTCTTGCCAAACGATATAGCAAATAAAAAACTTAATTTATATTTAAATATGAAAGAAGTTTCTTTAGATATTTCTTATCAAGCGAGCAATTTAAACCCAATAAATACTCATCTCATCATTCAAATGCCAAATAAAGAAGAATTCTATTTAAAGATTGGGATAATAATATTTATATGTGTATTTATAATAATCTCATTGACACGATTTTTATATTTACACCTGATAAGAAAAAAGAAATTATTATACTTATCGCTTATTATAAAAAGGTATTTGAGAATTTATCAAAAAAAAGATAAGATATAATAATAAAACGCTTTCTATTTAATAGAACTGCCATGCAAAGAAATACCAGAAAATATGTAACTAACTTAATAAATGCTAATCGAGAGAATATTCGTCAAGTTGGATTAAATGCATATTATTTAAATGTTTTAGCTAGCCGAAATATCCCAGTAAATACCAGTTTCGTGATAAACACCAATGCATTTGATGATATGATTATCGCGAATTCACTTGTAGATAGAATTATTGGATTGATAGACCAGATAAATAGAGAAAACCCAAAAACCATAAAAAAGGCTTCAAAAGAAATACAGAAATTTATAAGCCATGCAGAAATTCCTACTAACATTCTAAAAGAAATATATGAAGCTTATAAAAATCTATCTGGGTTTTCTAGAAATTTTGTAGAACTGCAAACTTCTCCAATCAATGAAGAACTTGATGAAACAAATTATCAACGGGTTAGAACAAAAAAATCAAATATTTATAGTGAAGAACAACTCAGAGAAGGAATCATATATCTTTGGCAATCACTATTTAGCGAGAAAGCCATTTATGCTAGAGAGATAAAAAATTATTCTGGAGAACTATCAATAGCAATTGTAGTAGAAAAAATAGCACCAGCAGAAGCAAGTGGTATTGTATATAGCTTTGATACTACAGACAATAATTCTGCTCTTATCGAAGTACAGGCAATGTATGGCATGAATTATGATGACCATACTGACGAAACTATACCTGATAATTATAAGATAAGCAAAAAGAATTTAGAAATAATTGAAAAAAATATTATCACTCAAGAATGGATGAAAGTTATTGGTGGTAGATTAAAAGAAAGCATGTTCAGAAAAATTAAAGTATCTAACACTTGGAAAAAAAAGCAGAAAATAGATAATAATACTATAAAAAATATAGCTTATATAGCAACGGTTTCTGAAGAAATATTTGAAAAACCTGTGGAACTTCTTTGGGCAAAGGAAGCAGATAAGATTTATGTAACAGAAATAAGATTTGTAAAGCCATTACATTTGTTTGAAGAAGATTATCTAGAAAAACCAATAACTTTGGCTCTACAAGCGAAAATAGAGGAGAAAACTCAAAGTTCTAAAACGGCAATAACCATCTCAAATAAGCCCAAATATAAACCAAATTATACATTATCTCATATTGAATTACAGAAAAGACAAGAATCCGATCTTTCAAAATTAAACCTAATCGCATCTGGAAAAGGTAATAATAAAGGCCTTGTTTGGGGAATAGTCAAAGTTATAGATGAAATGCTTGACCTGACAGATATAAATGAAAAAAATATACTCATACTCAATAAAGATTTAACTCTCCAAAAAGATGATCTAAAGGATATGAAATTTTCGGGTATCATAACTTCTGGTAAATATATAGATCCTAATATTCCAACAATTTCTTATGTAGCAAACTCAGAAAATTTGTTTCGAGAAAACGAAGTGATCACAATAGATTCTAATACAGGTAAAATTTATCTAGGTATCGGTAAGGAAGGAGAAAATAAAAAAGTAATTGTAGATCAAGACACAGGAAAAGTATCCAATCTTAGTGATGCAGAACTTAAAAAGAATAAGATAGTTATTCCATTACAAGAACCAATAGACACAATCACAGAAACATATATTATTTTAAATGAAAATATTTCACTCCCAGAAAAAAACACTAATATTGATGGGGGCTACATCACTGATTTAACATCTATTCCTGATTTCGCAAAATCACTTGATACCAAACCTCTAATCATTGAACTATCACTAAATATCACTATAGAATCAGAGAAACAATTTTATGAAGATCTAAAAATTCTCCATAAATATAGAAATCAGGATAATTTCAGGAATATATGGTTAAGTCTGAAAAATATAAGGCATATCGAAAATTTGATAGAAGGCAAAAAAATATTACTGACTGCAAAATTTAGACGTTCGTCAACCTTTAAAATACTTGTTACTTTTGATAATTTAACAGCAATATTCAGCAGCGATGATATTATGAAGAATGGTATCGATGGAATTATTATCGATATTCCAAGTCTGATGACTGAGATGTTTGGTAAATTTGATGATAAGTATTTTACTGAAAACGCTTTTGAGAATTCTATAAATACAATTCTTTTTACTGCAAATAAATACAATACAAAAGTATGGGTAAAAGGAGATTTGTCAAAAAAATTCATTATAGAATTAGTTCACAAAGGAATCTTTGCGTTCATAATATCTCCAGAAAAACTTCATGAAACAAAGAAAATAATAGCAGCGAATGAAGTAACAAAATTAGTAAAGAGAAGCAAAAAAAATTGGTATTGTAAAGATTAAATATGATTTTGACGCAAGACTTTCGTAAAAATCTCAATTTTAGTACCTCTACTTTTCCAACAGAACTCAAATTCTTTCAAATCCAGAATGAACTTTTTTTACGAATATCATTGAATTTTCACCTTCTTTTCGTATAACTACAAAAGCTTCATTTACTTTGTTTCTTACTCGCCCATCGTCACTCTTCCAACCATCAGTGTATACCGTCTACAATTGAAGAGAACCTATCTATCATAATTTACTGACCTATCTTGATTCGCAACAAAGCGGTAAGAACAAATTGTTTAAAGAATTTAAAAATTTGATAATTTTATAATTATAATTAACGTTGGTTAGCCATAAAGCCACAAGTAGGCTACCTCAGGTATGCAGTTTTAATAGAATCAATATCATATTCTTTCTAAGCCATAAGCACAGTTCTGACTTTTAAGTTTTATCAGCTACCCTCTTTATCGCCACAACATAAGCTCCCATTCGCATATTAACATGAAGTTCTTCCATAGATTTTTTAGTTGCTCTATAAGCATTAACCATTATCGGCTTTAGTTTTTGTAATACTTCTTCCTTTTTCCAATATCTATTTTCTTTATTCTGCAACCATTCAAAGTAACTGACTGTAACCCCCCCTGCATTAGCTAGAATATCTGGAACGGAAAGAATTCCTTTTTTATATAAAATATTATCAGCCTCTGGCGTAACTGGCCCATTTGCCATTTCTATTATATATTTTGCTCTAACCTTATCAGCATTCTGATCTGTTATTACACTCTCCAAGGCGGCTGGAGCTAAAACATCGACTTCCAGCTGTAATAATTCTTCATTGCTAATCTCTTTACCACCAAAACCTATTAAGGCACCGTTTGTCTCTTTATATTGTAAGGCCGCTTCAGGATCAAAGCCATTCTCATTATAAATACCACCTCTTGAGTCTGACAGAGCAACAATTTTAAATCCTAGATCATAAGCAAGTTTAGCAAACCAATAGCCTACATTGCCGAAACCTTGTACTGCGATTCTCGTATTTTTTGGTTCTAGACAAAAATCTTTTGATAATTCTGAAAGAACATAAACACCTCCTTGGCCTGTAGCTTCCTCACGACCAGCAGAACCTCCTTTGTCAACTGGTTTACCAGTAAAAACTCCCAGAACTTTTTTACCTGCAAGCTTTGCATATTCATCCGACATCCAATCCATAACTTGCCCGCTGGTATTTACATCTGGAGCCGGGACATCAATATCCACACCAATAAAATTAAACATTTTATCAACATAACCTCTTGATAACTTTTCTAATTCATTCTGTGACAATTCTCTGGGATCGACAACTACCCCACCCTTACCACCGCCAAACGGAATATTTACTATAGAGCATTTCCAGGTCATCCACATAGAAAGAGCCATAACTTCATCTTCATTCACAGTTTGATGAAATCGAATACCGCCTTTATATGGACCAAGGTTATTATTATGCTGTGACCTAAACCCAACAAATGTTTTCACAGAGCCATCATCCATTTTCACCGGTATAAAAAATTTAATAACTCTATCAGGCCAGCTCAAATTTTCTAAAGAAAAATTATCTAACTTCAGAAGTTTTGCAGCATTTTTAAGTTGCTCTTGGGCATTTTGAAAAGGATTATTCATTGAGAGAATATAATAATTAGAAAATCATTTTAGTCGGTTATGATGAATTTTGTCAAAGAGGAGCAGGGTATTTTCATTCTCAACAAAAAAGTAGCGATAAACTAAAATTAGTAGTCCATTTCTATCTTTAATCATATGATCATCAAAGGAATAAAGGGAAAAGATACAAACTACCTCACCTCTTGATAATCATCTACTTTACTATTATTGCTAATGCTGATGAATATGCAAATATTGTCAAGTCCCCGAAAATTCAGACAAAATTTAAGGACAAATAAGGGACAATTTGGTACCCATTTTCTCTAGCATAATCATTCGGCGATTCCTGCACTAACGATTCATGCGGTCTCCTGTTATTGTAAAAGTTCAGCCATTTTGTTGCAAACTCTACAAATTGCCCAATATTCTCATAACTGTAACGTTCTACTACTGCCAGTTTAAACGTGCCTACAAAACGTTCTGCGAAACCATTGTCTGTCGGTCTACCAGCCCTGCTCATTGA
>Ga0209101_1001777_pt1 | contig 15193 bp, 11 predicted proteins | sample ConPoolayeCmetaG_FD_185481 | JGI IMG/M metagenome (GOLD analysis project Ga0209101, IMG submission 185481) | Hot spring microbial mat communities from California, USA to study Microbial Dark Matter (Phase II) - Cone Pool mat layer C metaG... ...
TCTCGGGGACCGGGGGCAATGGGATCCAGTTGGGCACCATGGCGGCCTGGTTGCTGTGTTCTATGTCGGCTGCGTAAATCAGGCTGGCCACGAGCGATTCCGACAAAGTGATGGACGCATTATCGGCGGCAGACCAGATCGTCCCGTTCCAGGTCGCGAAGCGCAACGTCGTGGCTGATCCGGCATCCGCGCCGACTGTCGCGGCCCAGACGAGAATGGGCGTGCCATTCACCTCGCCGATCGACGGTGCATCGACGATATATTCTGCGGCAACATCTATCGGGGTCGACCAAGTGCCGCTGTTGGGGTCCCAGAAGGCCGCGCGCAACACGCGTCCCGAATTACCGCTGCTGGGCGCAAGCCACGCGGCAACAATCTGTCCATTGCCGATGCGCTGAATTTGAGCGTCGTCCCCGAAAACCGCCAGTGCGCCTAGCGACATCGGTGTGGACCACGTGCCAGAAACATGATCCCAGCGGGCGTACGTTAGTTCTCCTGGCGATTCGAGGACCGCCCTGATCTGGTCACTCGTGCTGTCGGGGGTCAGCCAACTGACATCGCGCCTGCTCCAAACGGCGATGGCGTCTCCCAGGCCGTCGAAGGCCATGGCCAACCCCTGATCAGCGTAACCGCCGCTGGCCGGGATCAGCACGGGGGCATCCCATTGGTCCGCCGCGGCGTTGTAGGGCGACACCACTATGCCGTCCTCATTCGTCCAGGCGGCGAAGAGGTTTCCGCTCAGGTCTTCGGCGATGACTGGCGGACCATCGTCGTAAAGGTTATGCGTCAGCATTTGCTCGGCCGGCGCCGTGTACTGGTTCCAAGTGCCGGTGTTGGCATCGGCGACGATTCGGAACACGGCGTGCTGGTCGTATTCAGCCATGGCGAACAGGGGGTCATCGCTCGAGCCAATTGGCCCAACGTCCACGCTCGGCCATGTAAATGTGTACTCTGCAAAACCCGCCCTGCCGCCGAACCAAGTCCACTTCGCCCGGAAGAGGACCGCAATTGACCCCCATGGGTTCCCGAACCGCAGTCCCTTTCCGCCTCCGAACTTCCCATTGATGCTGCCGATCGGGCGTCCGACTACCTCTGCCTTAGGAAGCTTCACAGGTCCTAACGAGAGATCACCAAGCGTCTTCTTCCAGCTCGCGCCCAACCCGAATCGGAGCGAACCCTCGGACCGAGACGGCCAGTCTGGGAAGTTGGACCCTGGGTCGCAGATAAAGTTGCCAGCAACCTCACCTTCCAACCTTCCCTTCATCCCCGCTGCTTCCAGCGCCGCGCCGATGTAGGGAATCCAAGTGAGCGGGAACTCGACGGCGGCACCACCGACCAGATTAATTCGGGCGTTCTTGAAGACGTATTGGCAATCGGCCGGAGAGTTATACTCTCCAACCTGGTACCGGAAGTCCCCGCCCGCGCGGAATTCGATCCGGACCTTGTTTACTTTAAGCTCAAATTCGACCTGGAACGCGCCGTTGCCCCGGTAAATAAGCGTGCAATCGACCTGCGCCTGAGCATCGACCCGGACCTGGCCTTTTACCTTCCCAATTCGTCCAAATTCCGCCGTGCCGATATCAAGGCCGAAGCGACTCCGGTGGATGCCAAGTTCCTCCAGCTGCTGGTCGCTGAGGCTCTGAAGCCAAGCGTTGAAGGCTTCGGTCTCCGCGACAAACTGCTTGATGAAATCAGGATGGGTGATGCGGATCTTGGTGCTATACAGCTCCAGTCATCGGCGGAAAAGCCGCTTCCATCCACAATGGAAGCGTCGCGGCGCTGCATGAGAAACAGCGGATTACCGTCCGCCCCGACGCCGACCGCGTAGGCCCCTTCTTCGAATCCGTTCCGGGTCAACGGGACCGGCGGCGTCCAAACGTATCTGCCGTCGTCGGCTCGCTTGCCGATGCTGTAGTAGATCTCCGAGTCGTTCCCGTCGCCCTGTTGCCACGCCGCGATCAGCCCTTCGGTTTGGCCGTCGATTAGGAGCGGATCGACGATCAGCTTTCCTTGTCCGCCAACGGCACCAGCGATAGGCTGCGCGTTGACCCATCCCGCCCCTTCGTTCACCGCGTGCCAGAACTGGCCGTTGCGCTGCCACAGCATATGCAGTCGGCCGGCGCTGTCCTGGGCCAACGACGGCCCGCGGTCGCGCACTTACGGCGCCAGATCGGCTGCCTCAATGGCGTACAATCCGAAACCGTTTACGTCCGTGGTCCCTGTCAGAGCGATACGAACGTTTTCTTCATCCTGAACCGAATCCCTGTTCATGTCGAAGGCGAGGTCCTGGGTGAAAAACACCCCATCTGCCGAAACCACCGCCCTTCGACCCAAGACGATTTCGTACTGCCCCGCCGTCAGGCCGGCGAAAGAGTATGCCCCCTGGGGCGTCCGTAGTCGCGGTCGAAACCAGCAGCGCCGTTCCATCCGATTGCAGGCGATAGGCTGCCAGCCCAACGTTGGCAATTGGCGACGAATCCGCAGCGTTTAGCAGCGTCCCCGATAACAAGACCGAGGGCAGGTATTGCGGGTCTCTCCTATATAGCATCTGGAACATCCCGCGCACGTCGCGCAGGGGCCACCCGGGCACGGACAGTTCCGTCGCCAGGCGGTTGAGGAACCGCAAATAATGACCCCAGGTGGGGCCGACTCGCGAAGGGATGTTGGCCCAGAAGGCATCCCAACTTGCCGCCGCGATCGAGGAGGGCTTGACCGAGGCCTTGATTTGCTCCCGTTCGGCCGAAGAAATTACCTTGGAATCCTCGTGAGTGAACAAATCTACCCGTACGTTCACCCTCTCGGCCGCTGAGCCGCTGCGGTAGTACACCGGTACCGACCCCAGCGCGCCGGGCCGGAGGATGTCCAGCGGCCCTTCCTCCGGCGTGCCAAGAATCTGTAGCGGAACTCCGCTGTACATCGCGCCGGGACTGAAGCCCAGGGGTGTGTTGGTGATTCCCGTGACCACCAACAAGGGAGCCATTGCATCGGCGTCACCGTCGTTGCCGAAATGCACGTCGAAGCGATAGTTCCGGTTGGGCGCGACCACTGCCGGACCACTGCTTCGCGTGTCGATGCTGTACCCAGTGCCGGAGGTTACCGTCAAGGAATTCTCAAGCAGCGCAGACAGGTGTCGTACCGGGTCGTGCGCGGCCACGGTATAAACGCCGGGGTGCACCGGGTAGAGGTCAAAGGTAACAAAGGCCGTGGCAGAATCCTGGACGTAGGTTCGTAGGGCGGGCAGGGCGTTACAGTGGCTGTCCAGCAGGAAGAACTCTGTATCGGTATGGAATCGCGCGCCAGAGACTTTGATCGTCGCCCAGCCGGCGTTTCCCACCCGATCTGAGTGGATGCTCCGGATTGAAAACGGGATGACATCGGCGGAGATCGTGTAGGCGGGGGCGCCGGCAGCTACCGTGGCATAAGCCATCACGTAGTACACGCCTGCCTGGTCGACCGGCATAACAATCTCTTGGTCGGAGACGAATGGCTGTTTGGCAACGTAGTCGTATTGGTTGCGCGACGGCATTGCGCCTTTGCGCACATACAGTTCCGTGTAGGCGTCCTCGGCGCCGTCGAAGCGGAACCGCAACGTCTCGCCCGCCGCGAGGACTGGAGTCCTGTAGTACACTGCCCGGCCTTCCGACAGGTTGCCCGTCTGCGGCACGCCCAGCTCCAACAACCGGACGTCGATATCCACCCGATCCAGCGACGCGCCGACGTTGTTCGCCTCGTTCCTCTCAGGAATGCGGTTGAGGATATCGCTCCGGATGATCACGTGGTATTGGCGGGGGAGAACCGCAGGAAGCGAAGCCGCCAACGTGTGTGTGTAGCTGCCGCCGCCCGGTACGTCGCCTTGATGATGGACGCGGCCGAAAAAGGCGTCGCCAATATCCCAGACCCTGTCTGCGGAAATATAGATCGAGTCGTACCAACTGCCCAGGGCGGCTTCGGCGCCCTCGTTACGGACGGTGTAGGTGATCGTGGTGGCGGCGCCTGGCGAGACGTTGGCCGGAACCGTGATCGTGCCCACCACCAGATCGGCCGGCGGAAGCAGATGGACCATCATAGAAGTGCGGTCGTAGCCGGTGTTGTTCAGCTCGTTGGACTCGGCCAGATGGTTACCGCGGTCGGTAACGACAAATACGTAGAACTGCCCCGAAAGCCCGCGCGGTATGGTGAATGATCGCGTCTTGGTGTAGCTTGCCCCGGTCCCCAGCGACTGGTGGGCCACGCGCCCCAGGGAGATGTCTGTGCCTGCATCAAACACCTGATCAAGCGACAAGTATATCTGATCGTATTAGTCGTGCGGCGTCGGGTCGCCGTCGTTGCGCACGGTCCAGGTCAACTCGAAGGCCTGACCGCTGTATGCTAGCGGTGGAGCGTCGACGCTTACCAGGACGAGGTCTGGTACTAGGACCGTTCCGGGAAGCGGCGGCTGGATGGGTCCAGGATCCCGGGGTCCGCCGGATCAATTCCCAATCCGCGCCTTGCTGTGTTGTTGCCCTCGAAAGCCCCCTCGAATACCTGCCTATCGGCGTCCGTCCACACGATCAAGTAACATGCCCCAAAAAAACTGACAGGTATCCGCACGGTTGCCGTGGCGGTGTAAGTGCCGCCGGCCTCCCAGGGGATTGGTGCGGGTCACGCTGGCCAGTTGAACATCGTCGCCGTTGCCCAGCAGATCGTCGCGCCACAGGTAAATGCGGTCGCGCCAACTGAGCGCATTGGTTTGGCCGGTCCCCAGATTGGTTACCGTCCACGCGACAGTCACCAACTCGCCCGCCCGGATCGGTCCGGCGATCGGGTCGATCGCCGTGACTTGCAGGTCGGCCAGATTCTGGAGGACGGTCACCGGGACCAGCTCCGAGTCGTTGTTGTGTTAGTTGGCGCCCTCGTACACCTGGTTGTCGGCGTCGGTCCGCACGTACAAGTAGATAGTGCCGGCCAAGTCGATGGGAATGTTGACCACCTTGTCCCGCGCGTAGTAGAAATCCCCGGCTGCCAGGTTGCCGTTGCGCACGAAGGTGGCCAGCAGACGGTCGTCCGAGCCCCCTTTGATGTTGTCCAGCGATGCATATACCTTGCACGTCCACGTGCCGCCAACGGTGGCGCCGGTACCCTGGTTGACCAGGCCCCAGGTGGCTCGCAGGAAGCTGCCAGCCTGGGCCGTCGGCCAAGGCTCGAAGCTGCCGGGAATGATCACCAGGTCCGGCGGATTGGAGGCCACTTGCACGGGCGCGGGGCTGGCGGTGACGTTGTTGGACTCGCCCGCAGAGCCCGCCGGTTTCTCGAACACCACATTGGTCGAGTAGGTCTTCACCAGCACATAGAAATTGCCCACCAGTCCGTGCGGCAGCGTGAAAGTTGCAGTTCGCGTGTAGGAGTCGTTGGGCGCCCCGAAAACGTTCAACGCACCGTAGCGCGTCAAGCTGCCCAGATACAGATCGCCGGCGTCGAGTGTAGCGTCCGCCGACAAATAGCACGCGTCGATCCAGGAGCTATTGGGCGTCGCCGCCACTCCGTAATTGGTCACCCGATAGGTGAACGTCAACGGATGGCCGGCCTGCGCGCCGGCAGGCGCGGCCACGTAATCCACCTCCAAATCCGGGGGTGTCAAGGTGATGTTTGTCGGCCGAGGCTGGAGGGACTCGTCGCGGCGCACATCCACGTTATTCCCTGCGAATACGTGCTCGAATACGTGGTTGCCGCTGTCCGTGCGCACCAGGAAGTACCATTGGCCTTCGATATGCACCGGGATGGTCACGGCCAACGATTGCGTGTAGCTTTCGCCCGGATCAAGCGCACCGCTGTGCCACACTTCCCCCAGCACAATGGAATCGGCCAGCCCGTCGGGCGCAGACGACAGCTACAGCGTATCGTACCATCGGCTCTGAAGTGTGCGCCCGCCTGCGCCGGGGGTGGAAGCGTCGTTGAGCACCGTCCAACTCACCGTGACCGTCTGGTTAGAGAAAGCCTGGTCCGGTGCCTGGATGCTCACGACGCGCAGGTCTGGCGGCGGGGTCAGCGTTACGCGAGTCTTGCTTCCAACCGTGGCGTTGTCGTTTTCACGGTTGTGCTCGTAAACATGGTTGTGAACGTCTGTCGCAACGATAAACCAGTAGTCACCCTGGATTCCCTGCGGCAAGGTGACCGTCATGCTGTTCCGATAGCTCTCTCCGGGGTTCAGATAGCTCATGTTGGCCACCTGACCCATGTTCACGTCTGTTTCGTCTAGCACTTGGTCGCTAGACAGCCACACGCGGTCGTACCATACGGCGGCACTGGTGGCGCCAGAGCCGGTGTCGGTCACAATCCACTCCACCAACGCTTGCTGGCTGGAGCAAGCCTCGGCAGGGGAAATCACGCTAGTGACCCGCAAATTGGGGAACGGCGACAGTTGGACCCTCATCGGCGCGCTTGAAACGCCAATGTTGTTCCCCTCGTTGGCGTGCTCGAACAGCTGGTTGGCGATGTCCGCCTGGACGATGAACCAGTAGTCCCCTTACATGGCGATGGGCAACGTGTAAGTCTGCGTGCGTGTGATCGACTCACCCGGCCCGATCGTGCCGGTGAATCCGAAGTCGCCCAAATGGATGTCGTTTCCAACGGCAGTGTCTGCGGACAACAGCACGCGGTCCCACCAGGCGCCGGTGGCCGGCGCCGCACCCTGATTTGTAACGGTCCACGAGTACTGGATGGTCCGACCGGAGAACCCTTCTATCGGCGCGCTGATGCTGCTGAGGACCAAGTCGGGCAGGGGCGGCAGCGAAATGGCCAGAGACTCGAAACCGAAATTGTTATTCTCGTTATTCTCAGGCTGCTGGCTCTGGACGTCCGTCTTGACGATCACGTAGTAGATGCCGCTGGCCAGCTGCGCCCTGACCGGCAGATTGACCGTCGCCACTTGCGTATATGACTCATTGACGCCCATGGGAATCGTGCCCGCAGGCGGCGACATCGGCGCTGGCAACAACGGGATGTCGTCGGCGCTAAGTGTCGCGTCGGTCGACAGCCACATTTGGTCCTTCCAAACTTCCCTGGCTGGATCGGTGCCGATGTTCCGCACCGTCCAAGAGATGGTTATCGGCCACCCGAACACAGCGCTGCCAGGCAGGCTCACGCCTGTCACCGTCAGATCGGCGGCCTGTAGATCGACCGTCGCTAAGTAATAGTCGCTAGCCTGACCGGGCGTGCCGTTGCCGTCCTGATCCATCTTGTTGCCCACCAGGTCCTCGATGTCCGGACCGATCCGTATGATGTAAGTGCCTTGGGCCGACTGGGCGTTGAACCTCACCGTGGCCTGGTTGCCCGAAACACTCACACCCACAAGCTGCGACGGCAGATTTATGCCGCCCGGCCCGACAAACTGGGTCACATCGGCCGTAGTGAAGCTGGCGGGGTTAATGGGCTCGTCGAACACAAAAGTCAGTTGCGTAAAGGGCGCCGATGCCTGCTGCGTCGGAATCTGCCCCACTACGCGGGGACCGGTCTTGTCGATGACGAATGTTCCTTGATAAGCCGGGTTCACATCGCCTTGCACGTCCCATATGCTTCCACCGGCCAGCGTGTAGGTATACGTGCCGCCCACATCGGGCACGTTCAGCAGATAGCGGACCGTGCGCCCGTCGATCACTTGCAGGCCGGCAACGGTAGCGCCCCCGTCCAGAGTCAGGTCGCTGGCGTCCAGCGTGTCCACCCGCAGCCACTGCGAAAACGTCAGTTCCAGCCACGCCGGCGGTGCGGCAAGCCTTTGCCCATCGGCAGGCAGAGTGGATATGACCTCAGGCGGCGGGCTAACCGCGCCAGCGGCGCGTTGATGGTCACCGTATATGCCCCGCTGCCCGTGCCTTGGACGCGAATGGTATAGGTCCCGCCTGCCCCTTCCGGCACCGTGTAGGTGATGCCGGCATTGCGATCGTCGTTTTGCGGCCCGCCATCGTCATCCAAGGCCACAAGCAGGCCGGCCGGACCATAAAGCTGGAGGTATGGGTCGAACGTCTGTGCCGGTTCGCCGGGGCCGTCGCCTGGAGTCGTAGTGTAGATAAATAGCCGGTTACCCGGCTGGGCAGAAAACTGGTACTGATCGGCCCCCGTCTGGTAGTGTCCCAAAATCCGGCCGGACAGCCCAATGTCCTGCTCCCGCACGCCCACGTTGTCGATACCCCACGACTCGTCGCTTAGCCCTTGCAACCCGCCGTCGTAAAAGCGAATGCTCGTGGTAGTAGAGGAGGCGACAAACGGGATCGAGATGCCGCGGTAGATGGAGTCGTTCCACCCGCTCCAGCCAAAATTCTGGCCCCCCAAGGTCGGGTGCACCGGGATAAGTCTGCGGCCCACCAAACTGGCTGAACGTGTGGTGGAACAGTCGAGTCCCCCCCACGTCCACATTGAAGTAATCTGCTCCGAAGGAGCCGCTCCCGTCCCAACTGTCGATGATCATCAGGTCGAACTCGAGAATATACCCGCGGCCAGGGACGGTCGGCAGGATCAACGTGGTGGAACCGTTGCTGAAGCGCCCCAGGAACCGAGTAAAAGCGCCCACCGAGTTGTCGGTGCCACTGGTGGACCATTCCGGTCCGGCACCGGCCTCGAAATCGGTAAAGTACACGTAGTCGGCCATCTTGAAATGTTGCGCGCGACCACCAACGAGTAGTCGCCAACGCCCAGCACACGCGCATAATAGGTTCCGCTGGCAGGAACCACGAACTCCCTGATGCTTCGGCCGACATTGGCTGCTCCGCCCGCGCCAAGCGCAACGACTGTACCAGCAGAATCCAGCACCTCTAAGCTAAGCTGGTTAACGGCAAGTCCGGTCAGTAACCACGTTACCACCTCGCGGGCCGCGAAGTCCATCCGATACAAGTCGGCAGTGCCGCCCGCGCCGTCGGCTGCCCCCAGCACTGCCGCCCGCGCGCTGCCGTTGCCAAGCTCTATCCAGGCCCCGGCCAAGTTCTGCGCCTCAGGCAGGCTGTTGTTGCCCGGCCCGCCCAACCACTCGGCCTCGATCGCCGCGTTGAGGATCATGCGTAGGTTGAACGTCCCTGCGCCGTTAACACTGCTGACCTGTATGCGGTACGTTCCGCCGGTGACCACGGGCACCGTCTGCAAGAAGACCTTCTGGCCGTTGGCCGAGCCTTCGGCCGAGCCTACCAAACTGCCGTCAGGGGCGAGCAGCTCCAAGCGCGCCCGCACGCCTGCCTGAGGAATCAGAACCAGCGACGCAGTCTGGCCTCGGTCCAACTCAATGGTGAACTCTTCCACATCGTTTGTCGCGTTCAATGCGCCAGCGACCGTTCTGGCATAGATCAGTCCGCCTGCCGGGGCCAACGGCGTCAGGGGAACGGGGAATGCGACGGTGCTGCTATCCACCTGGAACTGCACGACGAACGGGTCACCCGGCACGCCGTCCCCCGAGGGCAGGAAAAAGCTGGGCGATCCATCCAGCAAGTTGCCCCGCCGGTCGCGGAAGGCCGTGGCCGATGTCAACAAAGTAAGCGTGTAGTTGCCTTCGGCCAGGTTGTCGTAGGTGACCGTTGCTGTACTGGTAGTCGGGTCATACGTCAGCGCACTGGGAGTGATCGACGCCCCCGTGATGCTGTCCACCAGCGTCACATCCTCGGGGCCTAGGTGGGCGGTGGCCAGCTCCTCGCTGAATCGCACCTGATACACCAAACGGCCCGGCGCGATGACGTCGTTTTCCTCGATCGAGCTAGCCGTGACCCAAGGATTAGTGGCGTCGCAGTCGAAGTTCGCCCGGAACAGTTGCAGCGGCCTGCCAGAAACGCTGGTGATCGCACCTGCGACGATTTCGACCTGGTAAACGCCGTCCCCCGAGTTGGCCGATGCAATGGTAAACTCGATCGTGTCGGCGTCGATCACTGCGAAGCTGTCGGCTGGGATGCCATTGACCGTCAAATCTTCTGCACTCACCGAGGTCAGAAGAATAGGTTCCGAGAAGTCGACGCGATAGGTGGTCGGGAAACCGCTGAGCAACGCGCCGTCGGAGGGTGTAGTGGCAGAGACCACCAGCTCCGGCGGATTACCGGTTGCGCCCTGGATGTTGAGCACGTAGTCGCCCAACGTCCCAGTGGCTGGGCACACGCGCAGGAAGTACGTTCCACCGGCGGGTACCGAATAGATCAAAAGTACGTTGCGTGCGTCGGCGGCGCCGTTGTCGTCCGCCGCCACAAGCGTACCGTCGCTGTCGTACAGTTCCACCTTCGGATCGAGCAGGTTCTGCGGCTCACCTTCGTCCCCGCCCGGTGTCATCGTGGTGATCGTGAGCACGTCGCCGGCGTTGGGCTCGAAACAGAAGAAGTCCTCCGCATCACTAATTACTGGCAGCCTCACATCGTCGATCTGCCAACCAAGGTAGTTGTTGTAGAGGCCATCACCGGAATCGAACCAGAAGCGGATTTGGATTTCCTCTCCAGCGAACGCCGCCAGGCTGACCGCCATGGGAGTCCATTCCAACGTGTGGACCATTGCGGGGAGGCCCTGGGTGCTGCCTTTTTGGGCAATTTTTACCAATGAGCCATTTTGCGGAACGACATACACTTCGGCGCGATCCCAGGAATTGGGGTAGGGAGTCTCGGTTTGCAGGCGATAGTTGAACCTTAAAACAGGATCGACGTACCACACGCGAAACCGAGGCGAGACCAATTCCCCGCTGACCCTGCCGAAATTGTAGTTCCCGGTGTTCGAGTTGCCGAAATATGCAAATTCCGGTTGCGAGTGCCCCGGCAGTTGGCCGCCATAATTAAGCGTGTTCGTGACGTGCCATAGCCCCGTCGCTGTGAATCCGTCCAAGCTCACATTGCCGAAGCCGTCGCTGAAATCGGTGACAGTTTCGCCCGCGCCGCCAAAACCACCCACAACCCGATGCGCCCCGCGCAGCCAGTCTGCGATTGGCAATGAATCGTTTGCCGCAATGTCGACATCTGCGCCTCGCGTGACCACCAGTGTGTACGCGGTCCCTGCATCGCCAGAGACCCGCGCGAAGTAAGTGCCCGAGGCCGGCGCCATAAAGCTGCGGATCGTACTGTCCGATCGCAAAGCCGACACGGTCTTTCCAGTGGTCAACAAGATGCCATTTCCATCCCACAGTTGCAGGACGACCGCCCCACCGGACCGCGACCACGCCGACATGGTTGCCCATTGGCCGGCCGTTAGACTGAAGGCGTACACGTCTACGTCGCCCGTCAACTCGCCCAACACGGCAACGCGGTCCGCGCCGCCTGCAATCGCAATCGCCGAAGAATCAATGTCCTGGGCTCCGGCGATAGTATTGTTGGGGATACCGGTATACGCTTCAGTCTCCACGGCGGAGTTCAAAAACAACTCAACGGTATATCCCCCAGTGCCGTCCAAGCTCATCACTCGGACCGTGTACGTCCCGCCGGCAGCCACGGGCAGCGTCTGCAAGTAAATCGTCTTGCCTGCCGCGGTTGCCGAGACTGAGCCAATCGTCGAGCCGTCTGGGGCAAGCAGTTCCAGTTGCGCGCGAATGGTTTGTTGTTGCGGGGTCAGCACGCTAGTGGCGGTCTGACCGGGCTCCAGCGCGATTGAGAAGGCGTCGCGGTCGCCAACAAGGTCGAAAGTGCCAACCCGCGAGCCGGCGTAAACCAGCGAGCCTTGCGGTGCCATCGGCAGCAGCGGCGTTGGTAAACGGCATCACCGGCTCCTCGGCGATGAACCGGAGGATAAACGAATCGCCCGTCGCTCCGTCGCCGTCCCCGTCCAGTAAGTTCCCTACCACATCACGGAAGCCAGACGTGGGACTAAGCAAGGTAAGCGTATAGTTCCCATCGGGTAAATCGTCAAATGACAGCACAACAGTATACGTTTCCGGATCGTACGACACTTGGCTGGGATGCATCGTTGCCCCGGATAAGGCCTCCACCAGCGTCGCATCCTCCCAACCAAGCTCTTCCGTGGCCAGCGCCTCGTTGAATGTGATGTACACTGTCAACGGACCGGCATCGACGACAGACCCATCGACAATCGACGTGCTGACCACAACTGGCCCTGTGGTGTCAAGAGCGAACGTCGCTTCGAATGCGTCCAACGGCGTACCAGAGACGGATGTCAAGCTGCCAGCCGCCAAGCTGACCCCGTAAACGCCGTCGCCGGACACTAGCGCGGCGATCGAGAACTGCAACGTTCTGCCATCGATTAAAGTCACTGCGGTAGCAGGCAGCATGGTGCTGTCAGGCAGCGTGATCTCCAGGTCGGCCGGATCAACCGACGTCAGCAAGACGCCTTCGGATAGCACGATCTGGTAAGTGGCCGGAAACGAGGCCAGGCGAATGCCATCGGCTATAGCGGTGCTCAGCACGCGGAAAGGCCTCGTGCCTGTGGCACCGGCGACGTGCAGCGTGTAGGCACCCTGGCCGGAAACGGGCGTTACCCGGACCCTATACGTCCCCGATCCTACCGCCGTGTACTCAAGCAGCGCGTTGCGGCCGTCAGCGGCTCCGCCAGTGTTACTGGCGAGCAACTCATCATTAAGCCCGAACAGTTCCACCAAGGGAACCAGCGTATTGGCTGGCTCGCCCGGTCCGTCTCCGGGAGTTGTCGTAGTGATTACCAGCTGGTCACCGGCATTGGCTTCCACGGTATACTCATCCGACGAATCGGGCCCAACGCCCTCAACTGCTGTGGTAAGCGTAGCGGTCAGAGTATAGGTGCCGGTAGAGCCACCATAAGAATCAGCAACTACATAGTACTCCCCAGTAGCCCAAGGAAAACTCGACCAAATCAAAACCGAATTATACTCCTCACCGCCGTCGTCGTCGTAAGCCAACTCGGTCCCAGCACTGTCGAAAAACCGCAAGTACGGCTCGTCGAGCGTGCCATTGCCAGTCGGACTTCCCTCCAAGTCGATCCGCAACGCATCACCTTACGAAACTCGAATCTTGAAATAGTCCCAATCGAGGTCGTTACCAGCGCTAATCGTCCCGGTCAGCACGGCTCTGTACTGGTTCGGGGCAATGGGACGAAAACTGGTGGACCAGTCGTTGGCAGTGGCGATCGAGCCGTTCGGTTCGGTCTCGGAGGTGATAACGTTACTTCAACCAAAAGCCCCCAGGACGCCTCCCGTAGCTGTAATGTCCTGAGCGGTTGCGGCGTCGTCGTTCGGCTCCAATTCGAAATCAACTCCGCGCACAACCACCAGCGCGTACTGCCCAACGCCCCCGACCGCCGCGTAATACGTGCCGGCATCCGTGGCCAAGAAGTTGGCGATCCTTTGTTCGGTTTCATTCTGCGTGCTGCCAGAGATTCCGGACGCCAAGCGCTCGCCTGCGGCGTTGTACAGGTCCAGCGTGAAAGTACCGTCGCCCAAGGGGCTGACCACCAACGTTGCCCGCTGGTTCTCCTCCAACACAAATGAAAACCAATCCACATCGTCCGTCCCGGCCGACAGGTTGCCCACTGCTGCGCCCCGCTGCCCCTCGCCGGGCAAGACAAGGAAGCTCCCTTCGATGTCGTCAGCCGTTGCCAGGGTGTCGTTCGATGCTTCTGTCCCACGCTCTTGTTCGATTGCTGCGTTGAGCAACAATCGCAACTCGAAAGATCCTGCTCCCTCCAAGCGGTCGATCTCGATCGAATAGGTCCCGCGTTGCTCGACCGAGATTGTCTGAAATCCCACCCATTCACCCGGAGCCCCGGCATCGATCGGACCCAGACTAAACCCGCCCGGCCCAGTAACCGCAATTCTCGCACGAAGATCCGGGCTTTGCGGCGCGACCAGGGCGCTCAGCCTTTTGTTTGCATCCAGGTCTAACGAATATAAGTGAGTGTCGGGAAGATCAGGGTCGAAGTCGCCCCAATCCAGCTTCTGGTAGATGAGTGATCCAAGCGGTGACAAAGGCTCAAAGCTCAGCATTTGGCGCGGCTCAAGCTGCTCGAATAGCAACTTGCGCCCGTACACACGCCGCTCCCCCAAGCCCAACAACTTGGAAAGCGGCCAGTGCCGAGCCTTTGCAAGTGCCCGTCTAACGCTCTTTCGTCCACTTTGCACTGTACTATTGCGACGCATCGTGCTTTTCATGGCGGATTCCTTGCTCGGGCGGTCCCAAAAATGCCAGTTCACCACGTGGGCCAGCAGAACTTGTCGCCCATGTCAATTCAGCCAGTGAGATGGGATAGTCGGGCGACTATCCCCTGGCCGAACTCCTCCTTTGATTTGAACAGTAAGCCTTCGCAAACCAGCGAAAAGACGCGCAAAATGCGCCCCGCACCACAAAAGACAAGCCAATTCGCCCGGCCTGGTCGCTGGGCCATCCAGGGCCTTCGGGCCATGAAACGTGCGACGGTGAGTCAAGCCTGGTGTAATATCGCTGGTGCGCGCCAGTCCACTACTTTTACGGTGGATTGATGCCCCAGATCAGCGGCAAACCATTCGAAAGCCGCTGAGAACCTCCAGATTCCTCGCTTCAAGGCACGAATACGCAGAACAATACACGCATCACAGAGACTAACCCCGCCCCTACTCGTACTCGTTTTTAGTGGTTAATGTCAGGCGCCATAAACCATGCAAATTAGCCAATTCGTGTCGCAGGGGCGATAATCCTCCCAACGCCGCGTTTGGCCAGATGGCACGTTCACGCGCCAGCATGCAAATCCACTTCCTTGCGCCCAAAGCCCCCGTTTCAGGCAGCCAGTCCAATGTTTGCAAAGGTCGCAACCGTTTTCCGGTTTCCTATTGTAGTCACGCCTACTGCAACCTCACGGCAGCAAGCTGACGACGGTGATGATACTCGATGATGTTACTTTGTCAAGCTTTTGGCCCAGCAGCGAGATTTAAATTTGCGGAAAGGCAGTCCATTACTTTCTCCTATCCGAAGCTTAACGCGGCTTTTGCGCATTCGGCTGGCCGATAGCGACGACAACAGCGCGATGTGGGCCTTCCGATATTGAGTTGACAAAATGACACATCCCCCAAATCACATTTCCCTACCACCGGTTGTTGTGCAGTTGGTGCTAACACCCCCAAACTATCCGGGTTTGCCTGTATATGGCGCTTTAGTAACAACGGTGCCGCAGCGGTGGGGCGGTAATAGAGGCGGTGCAGGTTGCCCGGTGTGCCAGACGTGCCGTACAATATCCCCCGTGCTGCGGGCAGGAGTGATCCGGGGGTGCAGCTTTTGGCTCGGCACAACACGTTTGATTGTTGGTCTTTGCCAGACGT
>Ga0209101_1001778_pt1 | contig 15184 bp, 12 predicted proteins | sample ConPoolayeCmetaG_FD_185481 | JGI IMG/M metagenome (GOLD analysis project Ga0209101, IMG submission 185481) | Hot spring microbial mat communities from California, USA to study Microbial Dark Matter (Phase II) - Cone Pool mat layer C metaG... ...
TCGATCATCGTGCCGTAAAGGTGAGGGATCTCGGCGAGCCCGCAGGTGCCCCACAGCCGAGCTGAGAGCTGTACCGCTCTGGCCCGAGGGTGGCCTCGCTGAACCTCCCATTGATATCATTGCGTTGGTTTAGAAAGGGCGTGGCGTATGCAAGAACTCAAGCGGATCACTCTTGACCCCCTCGTCATGGGGGGGAAGCCGTGCATCCGCGGTCTGCGCGTGACGGTAGGCACAATCATCGGCCTCCTCGCTGCCGGTCGAACGACCGCGGAAGTGCTCCAGTCCTACCCCTACCTCGAGCCGGAGGATATCGCCGAGGCCCTCGCCTACGCCGCCTGGCGGTCTCAAGAGGTTGAGCTGCACCTGCGCGCCTCGTGAAGATCCTCATCGACGTGAATCTGTCTCCCAGATGGGTGGAGATCTTAAGCAACCACGGTTTCGAGGCAGTTCACTGGACCTCCATCGGCGACCCACGGGCGCCGGACGCGGTGCTCCTTTGCTGGGCCAAGGTCAACGATGCCGTGGTCTTCACTCACGATCTGGATTTCGGGGCGATTCTCGCCGCCACCGGCGGCTCGGCTCCCAGCGTGATCCAGCTGCGGGCGTAGGATTTGCTCGCTGCCCAAATGGCTAAAATTGTGGTGGCGGCGCTCGAAGAGTTCCGCTCGCAGTTGCGTTCGGGAGCGCTGGTGGTGATCGACGCTCAAGCGCGCCGCGTGCGGTTGCTGCCACTGTCGCCACAGGTTTGACCCCCTGGCCGCTCCGGTGGTGCTGGGGCCACGTCCCCACACCACGCGGGAAGACGGCCCCTCAGGGCGGACGGGAGGTCCGCCCCGGGGGAAACCTGCGGGGATGCGCTCTACGAGCGCGGGTGGGTGATCTGCGCCTGGGCGGCGGCCAACCGGGCGATGGGCACGCGGAACGGCGAGCAGGAGACGTAGTCCATCCCCACCAGGTGGCAGAACTCCACCGACGACGGCTCACCGCCGTGCTCGCCGCAAATTCCCACCTTGAGGTTGGGTCGAGTGGCCCGGCCCTTCTTGATGCCCATGTCGACGAGCTGCCCCACCCCTTCCCGGTCCAGCACTTGGAACGGATCGGCCGGCAACAGCTTGCCCTCCACGTAGTCAGGCACGAAGCCGCCGATGTCGTCGCGGGAAAACCCGAAGGTCATCTGGGTAAGGTCGTTGGTGCCAAAGGAGAAAAATTCGGCGGTGCGGGCGATCTGGTCAGCGGTCAAGGCGGCTCGGGGGATTTCGATCATCGTGCCGTAAAGGTGAGGGATCTCGGCGAGCCCGCAGGTGCCCCACAGCCGAGCTGAGAGCTGTACCGCTCTGGCCCGAGGGTGGCCTCGCTGAACCTCCCATTGATATCATTGCGTTGGTTTAGAAAGGGCGTGGCGTATGCAAGAACTCAAGCGGATCACTCTTGACCCCCTCGTCATGGGGGGGAAGCCGTGCATCCGCGGTCTGCGCGTGACGGTAGGCACAATCATCGGCCTCCTCGCTGCCGGTCGAACGACCGCGGAAGTGCTCCAGTCCTACCCCTACCTCGAGCCGGAGGATATCGCCGAGGCCCTCGCCTACGCCGCCTGGCGGTCTCAAGAGGTTGAGCTGCACCTGCGCGCCTCGTGAAGATCCTCATCGACGTGAATCTGTCTCCCAGATGGGTGGAGATCTTAAGCAACCACGGTTTCGAGGCAGTTCACTGGACCTCCATCGGCGACCCACGGGCGCCGGACGCGGTGCTCCTTTGCTGGGCCAAGGTCAACGATGCCGTGGTCTTCACTCACGATCTGGATTTCGGGGCGATTCTCGCCGCCACCGGCGGCTCGGCTCCCAGCGTGATCCAGCTGCGGGCGTAGGATTTGCTCGCTGCCCAAATGGCTAAAATTGTGGTGGCGGCGCTCGAAGAGTTCCGCTCGCAGTTGCGTTCGGGAGCGCTGGTGGTGATCGACGCTCAAGCGCGCCGCGTGCGGTTGCTGCCACTGTCGCCACAGGTTTGACCCCCTGGCCGCTCCGGTGGTGCTGGGGCCACGTCCCCACACCACGCGGGAAGACGGCCCCTCAGGGCGGACGGGAGGTCCGCCCCGGGGGAAACCTGCGGGGATGCGCTCTACGAGCGCGGGTGGGTGATCTGCGCCTGGGCGGCGGCCAACCGGGCGATGGGCACGCGGAACGGCGAGCAGGAGACGTAGTCCATCCCCACCAGGTGGCAGAACTCCACCGACGACGGCTCACCGCCGTGCTCGCCGCAAATTCCCACCTTGAGGTTGGGTCGAGTGGCCCGGCCCTTCTTGATGCCCATGTCGACGAGCTGCCCCACCCCTTCCCGGTCCAGCACTTGGAACGGATCGGCCGGCAACAGCTTGCCCTCCACGTAGTCAGGCACGAAGCCGCCGATGTCGTCGCGGGAAAACCCGAAGGTCATCTGGGTAAGGTCGTTGGTGCCAAAGGAGAAAAATTCGGCGGTGCGGGCGATCTGGTCAGCGGTCAAGGCGGCGCGGGGGATTTCGATCATCGTGCCGTACAGGTGAGGGATCTCGGAGAGCCCGTACTTGGCGCACACCTCGGAGTGCACGCGCACGGCGATGGCCTTCTGGTGGTCGAGCTCCGAGACCTGCCCGACCACCGGGATCATGATCTCGGGGAAGACTTTCTTGCCTTCGGCCAGCAACTCGGCGGCGGCCTCGAAGATGGCGCGGAATTGCATCTCCGAGATCTCCGGGAAGGTGACCCCCAGGCGTACGCCGCGGTGCCCCATCATGGGGTTGGACTCGTGCAAGTCGTCGGCGCGCTTGGCGAGTTGCTCCACGGTGATACCGAGCGCTTGGGCGAGCTTCTCCCGCTCCTCCGAGCTTTGGGGCACGAACTCGTGCAGCGGCGGATCCAGTGTGCGAATGGTCACGGGCAAGCCGTCCATCACCGCCAGGGTGGCCTTGATGTCGCGCTTGACGAAGGGGAAGAGTTCATCCAGGGCGGCGCGCCGCTCGGCCTCGGAGGCGGCGACGATCATTTTGCGCAGTAAAAACAGCGGTTGCTCGGAGCCCTTGCCGTAGAACATGTGCTCGGTGCGGAACAGGCCAATCCCCTCGGCGCCAAACTCCAGGGCCTGGGCGGCGTCTTCGGGGGTATCGGCGTTGGTGCGCACGCCCATGGCGCGGATGCCGTCCGCCAACGCCATGAACTGCTTAAAGCGCGGGTTCTCGGTGGCGTCCACCATGGGCAGGGCGCCCTGATAGACCAGGCCGCGGGTGCCGTTGAGGGTGAGGACGTCGCCTTCCCGCAGAGTCACGTTCCCCACATGGATCGTCTTGCCGTGCACGTCGATCTCCAACGCGCCGGCGCCGACGATGCAGCACTTGCCCCAACCGCGAGCCACCAGGGCGGCGTGGGAGGTCATCCCGCCGCGCCCGGTGAGGATCCCCTCCGCCGCCCGCATCCCCTCCACGTCCTCGGGGTTGGTCTCCTCGCGCACCAAAATCACCTTCTTCCCCTGCTTCGTCCACGCCACGGCGTCAGCGGCGGTAAAGACGATCTGCCCCACCGCCCCACCGGGGCCGGCCGGCAGTCCCTTCGCCAGCGGCGCCGCGGTTTTCTCCGCGGCCGGGTCGACTAAGGGGTGCAGCAGTTCGTCCAGCTGGGCCGGTTTGACGCGCATGACCGCGGTGCGCTCGTCGATCAACCCCTCGGCCAGCATGTCCATGGCCATGTTGAGGGCCGCCGTGCCGGTGCGCTTGCCCACCCGCGTCTGGAGCATCCACAGGCGTCCCTCCTGGATGGTGAACTCGATGTCTTGCATGTCCTTGTAATGCCGCTCCAGGGTGTCGCGGATGCCCTTGAGTTGGGCGTACACCTCGGGCATGGCCGCCTCCAGCGAGGGCAGGTGGCGGTTCTGGTCGTTCTTGGTGGACTCGTTCAAGGGGTTGGGGGTCCGGATCCCGGCCACCACGTCCTCGCCCTGGGCGTTGGGCAGCCACTCCCCGTAAAAGGCGTTCTCGCCGGTAGCCGGGTTGCGGGTGAATGCCACGCCGGTGGCGGAGGTGTCGCCCATGTTGCCGAACACCATGGCCTGAACGTTCACCGCCGTGCCCCACTCGTCGGGGATCCCCTCGATGCGCCGGTAGGACACGGCGCGCTTGCCGTTCCAGGAGGCGAACACGGCGCCGATCCCACCCCACAGCTGCTCCATGGGATCATCCGGGAAGGGGCGCCCCAACACCTCTTGCACCCTCGCCTTGAAGCGCTCCACCAGTTCCTTGAGCTCCTCCGCCGGGATCTCGGCGTCGCTGGCGTACCCCTTGTTCTTTTTCACCTCTTCCAACATGCGGTCCAACTGCTGGCGGATCCCCATCCCTTCGGCCGGCTCCACCCCCGCCGCCTTCTCCATCACCACGTCGGAGTACATCATGATGAGGCGGCGGTAGGCGTCGTAGACGAAGCGCTCGTTCCCGGTCTTCTTCACCAAACCGGGAATCGTCTTGGAGCACAGGCCGACGTTGAGCACCGTTTCCATCATCCCGGGCATGGAGCTGCGCGCCCCGGAGCGCACCGACACCAAGAGGGGGTTGTCCGGGTCGCCAAACTTGGCCCCCATGACCTGCTCCACCTTGGCCAGGGCGGCTGCCACTTCAGCCTCCAAGGTGGGGGGATAGGTTCGGCCAGCCTTGTAGTAGTGGGTGCACACCTCCGTGGTGATGGTGAAGCCGGCCGGCACCGGGATGCCCAGATTGGCCATTTCGGCCAAGTTGGCTCCCTTGCCGCCCAGCAGGTTTTTCATCTCCGCCCGGCCGTCGGCCGCGCCACCGCCAAAGAAGTAGACCATCTTGTCGCTCATCGTTCCTCCCGAACTGACTCGTTTGTCCCTCACCTGGTGACGGGACGGGTTCGCCTACGTCGCCGCACCCCCGAGCCGGGACAGATCCGCCAGGCTCAGGAATACCCTCTCCAGCCGCGCCAGCAGCGCCAGCCTCGCCTGCCGCAGCGCCGCGTCCTCGCACATCACCATCACCTCCACGAAGAAACGGTCCAAGGGCGCGGCCACCGCCGCCAGGGCGCGCAGCCCGGCCGCATACTCACCGGCCGCCACGGCGCTCGCCTCCGTCGCCTCGACGGTCTGCAGCACCTCGAAAAGCGCCTTTTCTGCCGGCTCGATCAGCAGCCCCTCGTCGCCCGCGCCCCGGTCTGCCTTGGCGAGGATGTTGCGCACCCGTTTGAAGGCCACCGCCAGGGATGCGAACACCTCCTCACCGCGCACCGCTTCAAGCGCTTGCGCCCGCGACACGTCGTCGCTGACCACACCCCAGCGAGCTTCGAGCACGGCATCGGCCACCTCACCCGCCACTCCCACCTTGGTGACCAGGTAAAACCGTTCCCGCTCCCGCACAAACTCGGCCAGCTGCGCGGCCACCTCTGCCTCGCCTCCGGCGGCGCACGCCGCCCGGCCGGCCACGGCGCGCCCTATGGCCGCGCGTAGGTCGATCCGCAGCGGCATCTCGGCGCACAGCCGCACCACGGCCAGGGCTGCGCGCCGCAAGGCGAAGGGGTCTTTAGAGCCGGTGGGTACCTCCCCCACGGCGAACAGGGCGGCCAGGGTATCCAGGCGGTCGGCCGCCCCTACCACCGCCCCCAGGGTACCCTGGGGCAGGTCGCCCTCCAGCCCCGCGGGCCGGTAGTGGTCGTACACCGCCCGCCACACCGCCTCCGGGTACCCTTCTAAGCGGGCGTAGAGACCGCCCATGACTCCTTGCAGCTCCGGGAACTCCCCCACCATACCGGTAACCAGGTCGGCCCGCGCCAGGGCGGCGGCGGTGGTGATCTCGTCATCGTCGGCCAGTCCGGCGCCTAGCCAGCGCGCCAGCGCCTGCACAGCCACCGCCTTGTCAGCGTAGGAGCCCAACTTCTGGTGGAACTGGACACGATCCAGCCGGCGCGCGTGGTCGGCCAAAGGCCGGCGCCGGTCCTGGGAAAAGAAAAAGGCGGCGTCCTGTAGCCTCGCCCCCACTACCCACTCGTTGCCTTCCCGCACCAGCCCTTTGGGATCGCTGGCGCGATCCATGACCGCGAGAAAGTACGGCGCCACCCGCCCATCGCGCTCCAGCACCAGACACTTTTGGTGGTGGCGCAGGGTGGTCACCAGCACCTCCTCGGGGAGCGCCATGGCCGCCGTTGGGATCTGCCCCCGCACCAGACCCGGATACTCCAGCAGGTCCACGTGTTCACCCACCAGTGCCTCGTCCCGCCGCACCGCGCATCCCACCTCAGCGGCCAAGGCCGCAGCTTTCTCTTGGAGGACGGCGTGACGCTCCGCCGGATCCACCACCACCCCGGCCGCCGCCAGGCGTTGCACGTAGTCTTCCACCCCGGCGGCACCCAGCAGCTCCACCGGGCCGGGATGGGCGACGCGGTGGCCGAGGGTCGTGCTGCCGGCGGCCACCCCGAAGAGGGTCAGTGGCACCACCGTCTCCAAGCGTTGGGCGCCAAACAGCGCCACCACGCGGTGCAGGGGGCGCACGAAGGTGTACTCCCCCGCCCCCCAACGCATCGCCTTGGGGAAGCGCAGCGCCGGCACCACCGCCTCCACCGTCCGAGCCAGCACCGCCTCCATCGCCTCCCCCGGCACCGTGCGCGTTGCCGCCACCACCTGACCCTTAGGGCCGTCCACGACGCGCAGGGCATCCACCGCAACCCCTTGCCCCCTGGCAAATCCCAGAGCCGCAGCGGTCGGTGAGCCGTCCGCGGCAAACGCCGCCTTCACCGGCGGTCCCTGCACCTCCACGGCGCGGTCGGGCTGGCGCTCGGGCAACCCCGTGAACACCACCGCCAGGCGGCGGGAAGTGTAGCCCACAAAGGCGCGGCGCACCTCGCCGATCCCCTCCTCACCCAGGCGGGTTTCGATCCCGTCGGCGAGCTGGGCCGCGGCGCCCGCCAGCGCCGCCGCCGGGATTTCCTCGCACAACAGCTCCAACAGGAACTGGTGGTCGCTCATGGGGCGGCCTCGCCCTGCAGCGGCCAGCCCAGCCGCTCCCGCTGCGCCAAATACGCCTTGGCGCAGGCCACCGCCTGCCGGCGCACCCGCGCGATGAGCCCCACCCGTTCGGTCACCGAGATCGCCCCCCGGGCATCCAACAAGTTGAACAGGTGCGACATCTTGAGAGCCGCCTCGAGCGCCGGCACCACCAGCGGCTCCTCCTGCTGCAGGCAGCGGCGCGCCTCGCCCTCCCAATCCTCGAAGTGACGCCGCAGCATCTCCACGCCGGCCACCTGGAAGGCGTAGCGGGACATCTCCACCTCCTCCTGGTGGCGCACCTGCCCGTACGTCACCCCACCCCCCCAGCGCATGGCGAACCCGTCGTGCTGCCGCTGCAGGAACATGGCGATGCGCTCCAATCCGTAGGTCAACTCCGCGGCGATGGGTTTGAGGTCGATCCCCCCCGCCTGCTGGAAATACGTGAACTGGGTGATCTCCATACCGTCCAGCAGCACCTGCCACCCCACCCCCCAGGCACCCAGGGTGGGTGACTCCCAGTTATCCTCTTCAAAGCGCACATCGTGGTCGGCGGGATCGATCCCCAAAGCGCGCAGGGAATCCAGGTACAGCTCCTGCACCTCGGGCGGTGACGGTTTGAGGATCACCTGCAGCTGCAAGTGCTTGCCGAAGCGAAACGGGTTCTCTCCGAAACGCGCGTCGGCCGGTCGGCGCGAGGGCTGCACGTAGACCACTTGGTACGGTTCGGGTCCCAGCACCCGTAAAAACGTCTCCGGGTGCATCGTCCCCGCCCCCACCTCCACGTCGTAGGGTTGCTGTACCACACAGTGGCGCTCACCCCAAAAGCGGGTGAGCGCCAGGATCACCTCTTGCAGATCCACGCCGACACCTCGCACGGCGGGTAGCAGGACCCGCGCCGGCGGAGTCTAGCACGCCACGGCCGCCGGGCCGGTGTAGGCCGCGCCCCCTTTCCGTGGGACGACGGGGCGCGCTACGCTGGTTTGTGGGTATGACCGCGGTGGCGCGACTGGCGTGGCGACACTTGGTGGCGGCCCCCCGCCCCGTGGCCCTCACCGTGGCGGGAGTGGCGGTGGGCGTGGCGGTGTTCATCTTCACCGTGGCTATGATGGACGGGCTGGTGATCTTCTTCTCCCAGCGCATCCTCAGGATCTCCCCGACTCTCACGGTACTGCCGGAACGACAGGAGACCTCTGCCGCCCGCCTCTCCCTACAACGCAGCGCCGAACCTGACGTCCTTGTCCTCTCCCGGCCGCCCGTCCCCGACCAGCGCCCCACCCTGCGCGGTGCCCCGGGCCTCGCCAATCAGTTGGCGGCGCTGCCCGGCGTGACTGGCGTCTCCCTGGCCGCCGCCGCAGCCGGTGTCATCTCCTTCGGTACTGTGCCCGAGGGAGCGGTCGTCCTGGGGCTGGACCCGGCCGCCGAGCGGCAGGTCACCGAGCTCTGGCGGCTGGTGGTGAAAGGCTCCTGGGATGCCCTCTCGGCCCGGCGCGACGGGGTCATCTTGGGCGTCAATTTGGCCGAGCGCCTGGGAGCCCAGGTGGGTGACCGCGTGCTGGTGGCTGGCGAAGGGGGCGCCACCAAAGAGCTGGAGGTGGTAGGCATCCTCGCCGCTGGGGTGGGCGCCCTGGACGAAGGCACAGCCATCGTCAACCTGCCAGTGGCGCAAGGCCTGGCCGGGTGGGGAGGTGACGAGGCCAGCGAGCTGCGCCTGCGCACCGCCGAGTTTTTGGGCCTCGAAAAGCTGCGGCGGCGCGCCGGGGAGCTGGCCGGCTATCGGGTGGACACCTGGCAGGAGAGCAACCGCGCCGCCCTGCAGCTCTTCCGCACCATCGGGCTGACCACGTATCTGCTGACCGGTTTCGTGCTGGTGGTGGCCGGCCTGGGCATCGGCAACCGGCTGGCCACCATGATTTTAGACAAGGAGCGGGAGATCGCTATCCTGCGCGCCTACGGGTTCTCCAGGTGGGCGGTACGGGGGGTGTTTGTGCTGGAGGGTTTGCTCATGGGCGTGGCGGGGGCGCTGGCCGGGTGCCTGGTGGCGGCGCTCGTCATCGCCTACCTGCAAGCCTTTCCCATCCGCTTTGCGGCGCGGGAGGGAGCGGCGCTGGCGTACACCGAGCTGTACCTGGCCAACGACCCCCGCTACTACCTGCTGATTGCCGCCGTGGCCGTGGTCATCGCGCTGCTTGCGGCGGCTTTGGCGGTACGCCGGGCGGTGCGGGTGTTGCCGGTGGAGGTGCTGCGTGGTATTGCGTAGACACCTTGGCGAACAGCACCTGCCTGAGCAGGCCGGCGACGGCGTGGTGCTGCAGGCCATCAATTTGCGCCGCCGCCTCGGGGTGGGGGCCGCCGCCCGGGAGGTGCTGCGCGGCATCGATCTCACCGTGCGCAGCGGCGAGTTTGTCGCCCTCACCGGTCCCTCCGGCTCAGGTAAATCGACGCTTCTCTACCTGCTGGGCGGCCTGGACAGCCCCGACGAGGGGGAAGTCCACGTGGCTGGCGTGCCGCTGGCGACGGTGCGCGACGACGACCTGGCCCGCTTGCGCAACCAGCTGATCGGCTTCGTTTACCAGTTTCACTTCTTGTTGCCAGAGTTCTCGGCCCTGGACAACGTGTTGATGCCGCTGTGGGCGCGCGGCGGTGGCCGCTCCCGCGGCGACCGCGCCTGGGGCGAGGAACTCCTGCAGCGGGTCGGGTTGGGTGACAAGCTGGACAAGCTCCCCAGGGAGCTCTCCGGCGGCGAGCAACAGCGGGTGGCGGTGGCCCGGGCGCTGGTCAACCGCCCGCGCCTGCTGCTCGCCGACGAGCCTACCGGCAATCTCGATTCGGCCAACGGGCAGGCGGTGTACGAGCTGTTTCGGCGGCTCAACCGCGAGCAGCGGCAGACCATCCTGGTGGTCACCCACGACCCCCGCTGGGCGGCCGCCTCGGACCGCGTCGTACGCCTTTTGGACGGGCGCATCGTGGCCGACGAGCGGCAGGCACAACCGGAGGTGGGACTGTGACTTCCATGGAAGCGACGGGAGGAGGTGGGTGATGCGGCGGTGGATCGTGCTCCTGCTCATCCTGGGGGGCCTGGGCAGCGCTCTTGGCCGCCTCGTCTGGCAAAGGGCGCGGGGCGTCGAGGTGCAGACCGAGCGGGTGACCCGCGGCCGGGTGGTGGAGGCGGTCTACGCCACCGGCCGGCTGGACACCGACCGCCGCGCCACCGTGCGGGCGCGCCGCGCGGCACCCCTCACCGCCGTCCTGGTGGGCCCTGGAGAGGCGGTGCGCGCCGGACAGGTGGTGGCGACGCAGGATGAGGCGGAAACCCGGCTCGCCGTGGAGCGGGCGGAGAGCGAGCTGGCGGCGGCACGGTCCGCTCTCGCCGAGGCGCAGGACGCCGCGGCGCGGGCCGAGCAGCTCCACAGCGCCGGCCTGCTACCGGAAAACGAGTGGGTGCGCGGGCGGGAGCGGGCCAGCGAGCTGGCCCGCCGCGCCGAGGCGCTGGCCGCCGCCGCCGCCCTGGCCCGGGAGCAGGCCACCTGGACGTCCTTGCGCTCCCCGTTAGATGGCACGGTGGCCGCCCTTCTCCGGCGCACCGGCGACGTGCTGCGCGAGGGCGACGAGGTCCTCACCGTGGTGGATCTGTCCGAAGCGTACCTGCGGGTCGCCGTGGACGAGCGGGATCTGGGCCGCGTCCGGCCCGGCCAGCCGGCCCGGCTCGTGTTCGATGCCTACCCCGACCTCCTCCTGGAGGGCAACGTCTGGCGGATCGTCCCGGCGGTGGACCGGCTCACCAAGTCGGCCGACGTGCTGGTCGCCCTGCCCCAACAGACACCGCCGCTGCAACTGGACCTCACCGCCACCGTCAACCTGATCGTTTCGGTGGTGGACGACGCTCTGGTGCTCCCCCGCGAGGCGCTAACCGGGGCTGGCAACGCCAGGCAGATCCTGCAGATCGACAACCGCGGCCGGGCGGTGGCGCGCCCCGTCCAGGTAGGGCTGTGCGACGCCGAGCGCTGCCAGCTCCTCGCCGGGTTGGCCGAGGGGGATGAGGTGATTGTTGCGCCCGCTGGCCTTTCGCCCGGCACCAAGGTGCACCGCCGGTGATCCCCCACCTGGCCATCGCCGAAGCGCAGCTGCGCCACCGGCCGCGCCAGTCGGCCATCGCCCTGATCTCGGTGGCGGTGGGGGCGGCCATGCTCATCGTCACCCTCTCCCTCACCACCGGCCTATCCGAGGACTTCATCGCCAAATCGGTGGAAACCTCGGCGCACATCGAGGTTCTGCCCCTGCGCCCCGCCCACCTTCAGCGCCAGGAGCTGCGCGACGGCGCCGACGTGTACGCCCTGCGCCGCCACCACGTGCCCGACGAAAAGCGCACCGTGCGCCCGCTGGCCGGCGTTTTGGCGCAGGCCCGAGCCCTCCCCGGGGTCGTCTTGGCCACCCCCGCCGTGGAAGCGCAGGCGATCCTCTCCTACGGCACGGTGCGCCGGCCGGTACTGCTCACCGGCGTCATCCCTGCGGACGAAGCAGCCATTACCGTGCTGGACGAGCGGGTGGTGAGCGGGAGCTGGAACGACTTGGCGAGTAACCGCGACGGCATCATCCTGGGCCGGCAGCTAGCCCGCTCCCTGGGGGTCGAGGTGGGGGCGCAACTGCAGGCGCAAAGCCCCGAGGGGGGGCTGGTGCCGTTGCGGGTGGTGGCGTTGGTGGAAGCGGGCCTGGCCACGGTGGACCGGGGGCTTGCCTTGGTGCAGCTGGACCGGGCGCAGGCGTTGGCCGGGCTGCCCAGTGATCAGGCCAGCAAGGTGCGGCTCCGCCTTGCCGATGCGCGCCAGGCGGAAAACCTCGCCCGCGCCGCCGAGTCCCGCCTGGGGTACGTGTGCCGCTCCTGGCAGGAGCGGGCCGCCTCCCAGGTAGAGGCGTTCGACCGACAAAACCTGATTACCCAAGTTTTAGTGTTCTTTACCGTTTTGGTGGCCGCCTTTGGCGTCGCCAACGTGCTCGTCCAGCTGGTGGCCGACAAGCGGCGCGACATCGCCATCCTGCGCGCCGCCGGCTTTTCCCGCCACGACATCGGGGTGATCTTTTTGCACCAAGGCGTGCTTTTGGGTCTGTTGGGGGCGGCGCTGGGGTGGCTGGGCGGGGCGGTGCTGATTCGGATCGTTGCCCGCATCCCCGTGGATTTTGGGGAGGCGGCGCTGCTGCGCAACGAGACCCTCCGCATGGCCGAGTACCCCTGGTTCTACCTGCTGGCCCTCGGCATCTCCCTGCTGGTGTGCGCCCTCGCCGCGGTGGCCCCAGCCCGGCGAGCTGCCGCCCTTGCACCCACCGAAATCCTCCGAGGCGAGCGGTAGCTCACGCCGTCTCCACGCTCACCCGCACGTGGCTATCCACCGCCGCCTTGTCCACCAGGGCGGGCCAGTACGCCACCACCTCCTGCACCTTCGGCCGGCCGCCGGCAAAACCGGTGACCCCCGGCGGCCCAGAGGTGATGAGGGGCGCCAGCTCCAGGGTAAAGCGGGACACCGCCGCCCGGTCCTTACTCCGGACCCCGATGCGCAGCACCACCTCCGGAGGATCGTGCGGCGACTCCACCACCCCCGGGTGGCACACGCCGGTGCCCAAAAGTTCCACCAACCTGTCCTCGGGCGGGAAAGTCACCCCTGCCCGGGCCAGACGCCGCCATACGATCTCGGCGCACAGCTGCGCCTTCTCCACCGCGCGCGGTCCCGAGACCACCAGCTGTCCCACCGCCTTGAAAGAGTCGTGAAACGACGCCGACACCTTGTAGGTGTTCGTGGCCGGGCCCCCGCGGGCACCGGTCACCCGCACCCGGTCAGGACCCTCCTGGTGCAGGCGCACGGACGTAAAATCGGCCACGCAGTCGGGGGTGATGTAGCGGGTAGGATCGCCCATCTCGTAGAGCAACTGCTCGGACACCGTCCCCACCGACACCAGTCCACCCGTACCCGGGTGTTTGGTAACCACAAAGGAGGCATCTTCCTCGCATTCTACGATGGGGTAACCCACGTCCCACAGCGCCGGCACCTCCCACCAGCGGGAGTAGTTCCCGCCGGTGACCTGGGCGCCACACTCGATGAGATGCCCGGCGATGGTGCCGGCGGCCAGCCGGTCCCAGTCCTCGGCCGTCCAGCCGAACTCAAAGGCCAACGGCCCCAGGACCAGGGCGGTGTCGGTGATGCGCCCCGCCAGCACCACCTGCGCTCCCTGCGCCAGCGCCTCCACCACCGGTCGCGCCCCCAGGTACGCGTTGGCCGACAGAACCTTGTTGTGTTCCACCTGGCACAGCTGCTCACCCGTCTCCATATGCACCAGGTGATGCCCCGCCCGACACAGCTCACTCAGGCGCGGCAGGAGATCGTCGCCCTCGATGATCCCCACCTTAAGCCCGGCAAAGCCCATCTCCCGTGCCAGCCGGATCACCTCGTCCCGGCAGGCGGCGGGGTTGAGTCCGCCGGCGTTGGTGATGACCTTCACACCGCCCTCGACGATCTCGGGCAAGGCGCGACGTAAAAAACCGATGAAATCGGTGGCGTAGCCCTTGCGGGGATCCCGCAGCCGCTGCCGCATCATGATCGACAGCGTCACTTCGGCCAGGTAATCGAGACCCAGGTAATCCAGCGGCCCGCCCAGCAGCAAGTTCACGGCGGCATCGGGCGAGTCGCCCCAGAACCCCTGGCCGTTGCCAATCCGCACCGTGCGTCCCATAGCCCCCCCGACGCGTCCATTTTACCCGTCCACTCCCCCTCAACTCCGCCCACACGGCGCCACCACCCGCCTTCGGCAGCACCACCGCCCAGGCACGGCGCCCGGCACCGACGCGGTGGCGGTCACGGCCTCGGGCTTGGCAGGCGCTGACCCTTGCCGGCCTGTGTTACGCTCATCCCGGGGGGTGGGAGTGGAAACCGTCCGGCACGTGCTCGCCAGTTTCCACGAGCTGGCGCTCAAAGGGGCGCATCGTGGGAAATTCGAGCGGGTGCTGCGGCGCAACATCTCCCGGGCCCTAGCCGGTCTACCCGTGGCCGATATCTCCATCCCCGCCCGCGTCACCATCCGTTTCACCGACGACCTACCGTGGCGGGAGGTTCACCACCGGCTGGACACCGTCTTCGGCCTCAACGCCCTGCTGCCGGTGACCTACGTCGGCCGGAGCTGGGAAGAGCTGGAAGCGCACTGCCGGGCGCACGCGGCGGAGCTGGCCCGGGGGGCGACCTTTGCGGTGCGCTGCCGGCGCTCCCACAAGCTCTTCCCCCTCACCTCCGAGGAGATCCAACGCCGGCTGGGGGCGGTGCTGCGGGAGTGCACCGGGATGCGGGTGGACCTCTCGACACCCGAGGTCACGGTGCGGGTGATCGTGCAAAGCGACGGTGTGTACCTGGTCCATGGCCGGTGGCCGGGGCCCGGTGGGCTGCCGGTGGGCACCTCCGGGCGGGTCCTGGTTTTGCTCTCAGGAGGCATCGACTCGCCGGTGGCCGCGTACCTGGCCCTAAAACGCGGGGTCACCGCCCACTTCATTCATTTCCACTCGCAGCCCTACGTGGGCGACGCTTCGGTGCGCAAGGCTGAGGAAATCGTAGCTCTCTTGAATCGTTACCAGGGCCCTTCCCGCCTGGCCGTGGTGCCCTTCGGGCAGTGCCAGCAGGAGATCGTCACCCGCTGCCCGGAAGCCCTGCGGGTGGTGCTCTACCGGCGCATGATGCTGCGCGTCGCCGCGCGGGTGGCGCGGCGGTGGCGCTGCCAGGCGCTGGTAACCGGGGAGTCGTTGAACCAAGTGGCCTCCCAGACCCTGCCCAACCTCGCCGCCATCGACCGCATCGCGCGCCTGCCCGTGCTGCGCCCTCTCATCAGTATGGACAAGCAGGAGATCATCGATCTGGCGGAGCGCATTGGCACCTACGAACTTTCGATTCTGCCCCACGCCGACTGCTGCTCGTTCCTGCAACCTCGCCATCCCACCACCGGGGTGAGTGCCGCCGCCTGCGCCGCCGCGGAAAGCGCCCTGGACGTGGAGCGCTGGGCCCGGGAAGTGCAGCGGCAGGCCCAGGTGACCTACCTCCAACCCCTTCCCTGGCCATCACCGCGAAGCCAGCCCCTGAGGGCCTGGGCATGAGGCGCCAGCTCTCCCGCAAGGAGTTCTTCCGCGAGCTGCTGGGCGTGGGACGGAGAA
>Ga0209101_1001783_pt1 | contig 15173 bp, 14 predicted proteins | sample ConPoolayeCmetaG_FD_185481 | JGI IMG/M metagenome (GOLD analysis project Ga0209101, IMG submission 185481) | Hot spring microbial mat communities from California, USA to study Microbial Dark Matter (Phase II) - Cone Pool mat layer C metaG... ...
TTGAAGCACAACTGGATATTTGAGGACTTTCCTCAGTTCGTTCTCGCGAACGGCTGAGGCAAAATAAGGACGATGAAGTAGACATTCATCATAGGAGACAACCATGAAGAGGCTAACATTGCTGGGCTTGTTGGGATTGGCCGTGGCCTGCGGATCTTTGCCGTCAGCGCGGGCACAAGCTTCGGAAGAGGATCCGACCATTTTCTTCGGTAAACTCCTCGAAGCCATCGAATCCAATAACTACTCAGCCTTCGTCGCCAACGGCACAGACGAATTCAAAACTGGCATGACCACCCAGATGTTGCAATCGGTGAGCGTCCAATTTGCACCGCGGCTGCAAAAGGGTTATCAACGTGTGTATCTCGGAGAGTTACGCCAACAAGGGAGCCAAGTCTATCTGTGGAAATTGGTGTTCAAGGACGGCGGGGATGACACCCTGGTGAAACTGGTTATCAAGAAGGGGAAAGTGGCTGGCTTCTGGCTACAGTGATCGCGAAGACAGCTATGAACAAGGATTGGGGCGGCATCTGTTGTGTGGCCGCCCTCCATCGTGGCCAGCAGGCATTGCGCGTCAGCCCTGAGGCTTCACGGATCTAAGTACTAGGGCAATCGCTTTAATATGGGCTGGGGTCGTACCGCAACAGCCGCCTACTATATTCGCTCCGGCGTCTACGACTTTTAGCGCGTTCCGGGCCATCTCTTCCGGACCTTCGGGAAACACGTCACGTCCGCCGACGCTGGTAGGCTTGCCTGCATTCGCGTGTACGAGAATCGGTGTCGACGGCGCCGCCTCGCGAATCTCTTTCACAATCTCGGCCATGGCCAACATGCCGTTTCCGCAATTTGTGCCGATAATATCAGCGCCGGCGGCTAACAGCGCGGTAGCCATCTCGGAGGGCGATACCCCCATCATTGTGCGGTACTCGCCCCGCATTGTTTTTTCAAAGGTAAAAGTGCAGATGATCTCGAGGGCCGTGTTTTCCCTGACGGCCCTGATGGCCAGCGTCGCCTCGTCGGTAGCCGCAAAAGTTTCGAGACAACAAGCGTCAGCGCCGCCTCTTTCAAGGGCCACCGCCTGTTCCTTAAACACCGCGTAGAGCTCTTCTTCGGTCACGTCACCCATGAGCAGGATCTGGCCCGTGGGTCCCATGGATGCGATCACATAGTGTTCGGGGCCCGCCACGGCGCGCGCGATAGAGGCCGCCGCTTCATTGATTTCCGCCACTTGGTCGTGCAGACCGTAATGCTTGAGCTTGAACCGGTTCGCCCCAAAGCTGTTGGTTTGAATCATGTCAGCGCCTGCGTCCAAATAACTCTGGGCAATTTGGCGAATGACGTCCGGCCGCTCCAGACACCATAGTTCCGGGCATTCACCAGGTTTCAGGCCGCGTTGCTGGAGTTGAGTGCCCCAGGCGCCGTCGGAAATCAAAACACGCCCCGCTTTTACTGCATCAGTGATTCTCTTGCGGATGGCTAGTCTCCCTGTTGATCACGCTGTCGGCAAAATTCGAGCGGCACCCCGCGACTACATTCCGTATTTAGCGGCGAGTGTTTCCGCGCTGGGCAGCGTCTCATAGGTCTCACCCTGGGGTCCGACAAATTTATCTTTCACCCGGAGCAAATTTACGTCCGTCCGGACACCGTTGGAGTTCAGAATCGAAACTTTTATCAGATCCACCCCGGGCTGCAGATTCGGCGCTGACGGCGTCACGGACTGAACCGGAGCATGCCGCCAGGGGCCCCGCCCACGTGCGCACAGCGGACACCGATGAACATCCCAACAACGCGAATGACGCTCCATCTCGCGTCCCAGAATACCGCCGCCGATTGCCAGCACCGGAACCGCCCATTCGCGATGCACGCCTTCCACGTTGTTGGCCAACACCAGCCCCGCCCCGGCGCCCGCCAAGGCTCCCACAAACGCGCCGTTGGGGTCCGCCTGTCCGGAGGGGAGCAAGCTGATCGCCGCCCCCGTCATCATCGCCATCAGTCGCAAACGTTTCATGCGCGCAGCATCCTTTCTTCAAGTATGTTATTACCGACCAACAGTTCCGTCAAGTTCCTGATCGCACCTGTCCCGGTACAAACTTTTTCCGGCAACGCCTTTCGGACTTGTACAGCTGCCGACCTATGCTTATTGTTAACGCCGTCAGTGAGGGTAATTACTATTTTCCATTCGCGCTTTAGCCGCCCAGACTAATTGCGCGGTTCAGGAGCATAAAATGAAAATAGAGAAATTCATTGCGGTCGGCGAAAACATTCACTGCACGCGTGTTTACAAGGTCGAAGGCCAATTCGTCAAACCGGCGGCCAATGGCAAATATGTCATTGTTTACCATGACAATGGCCAACGGTGTGAACTGCCGGTGCCCGACGCGTTTGCCCGGACAGCCGACTGGGCGGCAGGCCGTGTCAAGCATTGCGCAGTGGCCATATGGCAAGGCAACTACGGTGACCGCGAGGCGGGCATCCGTTATTTGCAGGCGCTTGCCCGACAGCAGGCAGCAGCCGGCGCCGCCTACCTCGATGTCAACGTGGATGAATTCAGCACCGATATCGAGGAGCGGGTGCGGCTGATGCAATGGACGGTCAAGACCGTGCAGGCCGCCGTTAGTACGCCCATCAGCATTGACTCCTCGAACGTGGCCATCCTGCGGGCCGGCCTGGAAACATGTGATCCGGCGCGTGGCCGACCAATGGTCAACTCCGTCTCGCTGGAGCGGGCCGAAGCCATCGATTTGGCGGCAGCTTACAAGGCCGTGGTCATAGCTTCCGCTGCTGGTGAAAAGGATCTGCCCTGCACGGTTGAGGAACGCCTGGCTAATCTGGCGAGATTGATTCCTCGTCTGGAAAGCAAGGGGTTTGATTTGCCAGATATCCATGTCGATCCGCTGGTTTTTCCCATATCCACCGACGGCGAAAACGGAAAACGTTTTCTGAACACGGTGGCCGCCATTCGCCGGCAATATGGCTCGGGTATTCATATCGTTGCCGGTTTGAGCAACGTTTCCTTCGGAATGCCGAACCGCAAGCTCATCAATCAGGTTTTCGCATGGCTGGCCGTCGAAGCCGGAGCCGATGGCGGCATAGTGGATCCGCTGCAGATCAATGCGCAGATTCTGAACAATCTCGACACCAGCAGCGAGAGCTTCAAGCTGGCCAGGGCACTTCTGCTAGGCGAAGACGAATTTGGAATGAATTTCATCACCGCTTGCCGCGAGGGGCGAATCTAACCAACGGTAGCGGAACACGGGGCAACTACCCAGGGCGGGGAGATTGAATCCAGATCCTGTGTTTGGGAACCGGCTGGTATTTGCCCAAGATTTTGCGACTTGGCCAGACGGCGGCAGATCGCGGCGAGATGCGCCGTTGAAGCACATGAAGGTTGTCATTGTTGGTCCTGGAGCCATAGGATGTTTCGTGGCGGGTCGGCTGGCGCAGGGAGGAATTCGAGCCATCCTTCTCGATTACCGCCCGGAGCGCGCCGCGACCATAGCCGCGCAGGGCATCCGCATAGAAAAGCGAGACGGCAGCCAGGTAGTGCCTATCGAGGCTTCCGCTGACCCGGAACGCATCGGCCGGGCCGATATCGTCTGCATTTGTGTGAAGGCCTACGACACGCTGCGGGCCGTCCATTCCGCGCAGCCCGTTATTGCCCGCGACACCCTGGTGGTTTCCGTGCAAAACGGTCTTGGAAATGCGGAACTCATCGCCGCCGTGGTGGGCAGCTCGCGAGTTGCAGTCGCGACCACCGGCTATGGCGTTACGCTTCTGGGTCCGGGACATGTGGCCGAAGCGGGTTGCGGTTCCACCTTGATTGCGCCGTTTGAAAAAACAAACCCCGAACCGGCCCGCCAGTTTTGCGAACTGCTGACAGCGGCGGGATTTGCATCCCGCTTCTCTGAAGACCTGGCGGGTGTGGTCTGGAGCAAATTGATCATCAACGCTGGAATCAATCCGGTCTCGGCCATTGAGAATGTGGCCAATGGCGAGGTTTGGGAACGCCCCGCATTGCGTGCCGTCGCGCTTAGCGCCGCGTTGGAGGGGGAGCGAGTAGCCGCGAAAAAAGGCGTCAGGCTTCTTTTTCAAGACACAGCCGCAGAACTGGCCGAGGTGTGCCGTAAGACCCGCGCAAATGTGTCGTCCATGCTGCAGGATATCCGCGCCGGAAAACGCACGGAGATAGACGCAATCAACGGCGCGATCGTGCGCGAGGGATCCGCGTTGGCAGTTGCCACTCCGGTAAATGCGCAGCTCGTAGAAAGGATCTACGCCCTCGCAGCGCCGTGCAGGCCGCGGCACGCTTGACAGTTCGACTACGAGTCCCCCGCGCCGAATCACTCTGCCGTGGCGCGCAGCTCTATTATGTCTTCGGCCAATCCCGACGGGCGGGAAGTCGGCCAGCGAACGCGATCCGTAAGAAAAAGCTGGTCGCGAGTGCCCGGTGGAAAATCAATGCCGTGTGCCAAAGGAAAACCTGCCGGTATCCGACGATCAAGGATCTCCAGCCAATCGTGTTCACGACCGCTCACAAGTTCACGCCCGTAAGGCTTGTCAGCCGTCAGAGACGTAAGATAAATGGCGCTAAGTTTTCCGTATTTTTGATGGATTTCCATGAAATCCGCCACCGACTGTGGCAGAAGGACCGAAGTGCGACGTCCATACCAAGCGGTGGCCCAGGGGATATCCGTGCAGATTACCTCGTCAGGTTCCAGCAAATCGCAAACGTAGGCTATGAATGGCGGAAAATATGGAGGATAAGCCGACCGCGGCGGACCGCCAGCCGCCTTGACCAGGGCCGGCGCAGCCGTCAGCGCCAGCATAACCCACGGTAAAACAAGAGGCGTAGCGGGATCGGTAAAGTCGGTTCGTTGCACCAAAAAGAAAAAAAAGGCTGTCCCGTAAAGGACCACCAACGGCAGCAGACACCGCAAGCCGCGAGCCGCATGGGGCTCCCCGGCCGCAGCAATCGTCAAGAAGAGCAGCAATCCCAACAGGAGACACCAGCGCAAACTATTGGCGTGCTCGTTCTCGAAGCGCGTAAAAAATGAAACCAGAAAGAAGCAAACCAACAATCCGCTGCCCAGGAGACGCAGATCCTGGTCGTAAAGTTTCAAGGCATTAGACTGAAGTTTGAGTTTTAGCGAGCGAATGAAGCGGAAATTGTTCAACTCCGGATGCAAAGTGCGTTCGAAGCTGTCCTCGGGGTAAAGAGTCGTGTGACTTACCGCAGCCGTTGGCGCCAAGCCCAGCCATTTTCCGCTGAGCTGCCGGTTGCGAGCTAGCCATGGGTAGATGGCAATTAGGACAGCTGCCACGAAAAGCGCCACCGTAGTCCAGCGCCAGCGCTCACTCGCCGCGGCGACCCAGGTAGCCAACATCGGTACCAAAACGAACAGACTGTATCCCGTCAATATTGCCGACGCACATAGCCCTGCCGTCATCGCCAGAGGGCTGCACCACAAGTACCACGGCTCGCTGCGCGACCGCAGGTCCACAACTACCAGTCCCACCCAGACTGCGGCCGTCGCTAGAAAAGTCATCAGCGGTAACGCTGTCCCAGAAATGGAGTCGGCCAAAACGCTATCGGTGATCAGGTAGAAAACCATGGCCCAGAATCCGATCCTGCGATCGAAGAGACGCGTCCCAAGGGCCAACAGCAATCCGCCGGTAGCGATAGACACGAGAATACTAACCGGCAGAATAACCTTTATCTCAGGTTCAAAAAAACGCATGTCGGGCGTGATTTTGAAGGAAGGTTTCAACGTCTTGAATCCCAACGCCAGCACTGCTGGAAAGAGCGGCGCATGCCGGAGATCTGGTTGCGGCGCGGCCAGGCTGGTGTTATCAGGTCGTCTGACGGCGCTCAATTCCACGGGCCTCAGCACGCGGGTGGTAAAACCCTGGTTCTCCGCGAGCCCGCGGGCCAACTGGGCCAACTCCATGGCTTCAGCATCGTTCAAGCCGCGGAATTGCGAAAAAGCGTAGAAGCCGAACACGCCCAAGGTGAAACACACAAAAAGAAAACCCCGCAACAGGAACATACCGGCGCCTTGCGCGAGGCTGTTGGCTAGATCTTGCAATCTATTTTCGATCGGCACGGGTCGGTCCCTCTGTCGAAACTCGGCACCACGAAGCTCAGCTTTGAGCGTCAGACTGCGAATCCGACGCCACCTTGCCCGCCACATATTTGGGTCCCACCGCATAGGCCTTCAACTTGCGATGAAGCGTACGCCGGCTGATTCCAAGCTCCTGGGCGGCCTTGGTACGATTCTGGCCATGTTTCTTCAGGGCGGCGAGAATCATGGCTTTCTCTGCTTCCGCCAGCGTCTCGGCGCGCGGACCGCCGGCAGCAGGATGCACGCCCCCAGGATGAGGATGAGCACCCCCAGTGCCTTCAACCGCCGCGCGAATGTTGTGAGGCACATCCCGTGCCGTCAACCGTGGCCCTTTGGCCAGAACCACCATTTTCTCTATGGTATTTCTCAACTCCCGCACATTGCCCGGCCAGGAATATGCCGACAAGAGGTTGACGGCCTCCTGCGTTATGCCCTCGATGTGTTTGTCGTTCTTCCGGCTGAATTCCTTGATAAAATGGTCGCAAAGCAGGGGAATGTCTTCCCGGCGTTCCCGCAGTGGCGGAAGCGTGATATCCACTACATCCAGGCGGAAGAAAAGATCCTCGCGAAACTTGCCTTCCCGCACCAAGGCTCGCAGGTCGCGATTTGTAGCCGCAATCAAGCGAATATCTACCTGGACAGTTTCGTTGCCGCCCACCCGTTCGAAAGTGCGCTCTTCCAGCACCCGCAGAAGCTTGACCTGAATCGCCGGTTCGATCTCCGAAACTTCATCCAAGAACAGCGTACCGCCGTCGGCCATCTCGAAACGACCCCGCCGGCGCGCCACCGCCCCGGTGAAGGCGCCCTTTTCGTGTCCGAAGAGTTCACTCTCCAGAATGGTCGGTGAGAGCGCCGCTGCGTGCACGGTAATAAAAGGACCGTTCGCCCGCGTACTCAACCGGTGGATAGCGTGAGCTACGAGTTCCTTGCCCGTGCCGCTCTCCCCCTGGATCAGCACCGTGGCCTGTGTGGGAGCCGCTTGTTTGATGGTTTCAAACACTTGCAGCATAGGCGGCGAATTGCCGATGATATTTTCCAGACCATATTTGCTATCCAGTTGCTCGCGAAGCCGGACGTTTTCTGACTCGATCTCGCGCGAGCGCAACGCCCGCTTGAGCAATAGTTCCAGATGATCGAGGTTCAACGGTTTGATCAGAAAATCAAAAGCACCGCGCTTCATAGCCTCGACGGCTGTTTCAACGTTGCCGTAAGCCGTAAGGAGAATACAGACGAGATTGGGATGACGCGCCAAGGCGCGTTGTAGCAGAGTCAAGCCGTCCATCCCCGGCATGCGCACATCGCTCAAAAGCACATCGGGTTCGGTTTCATCCAGAATGTTCAAAGCACGCTCGCCGCTCTCGGCGAGAATAACATTGTAATTGTCGCGCAGCGCTCGCCCCAACCCTTCCCGCGTGCTGCGGTCATCATCCACGACCAAAATTGTCGGCTTATTCTGATTTTCCGCCATAGCTTTGTCGCAGCTCCCTTGGTTGTATGGAGCCGATATTCCGAGCCTTTTATGTGTGTTCCTCAGCCGGGGCAGCCGCCCTTTCGCGGCCGGCCACGAGCCGGGGAGCTTTTTCTGTCGGCGCTTTCAAAAGTCTGACCCTCCGCTCCGCGAGCGGCAGGAGAACGGTGAAAGTAGTGCCCTTGCCCGGTGTGCTTGCCACTTTGATCCGACCCCCGTGTTCTTGCACAATGCGCTGCACTATCATCAGTCCCAAGCCCGAACCTTCCGACTTAGTCGTAAAATACGGATCGAAAATGCGACTGAAATCTTCAGGTCGAATGCCGCTTCCGGTGTCGCTGAAAGCAATACTCACAAAGCCGTCGACCATTCCCAGCGTGATTGTTAGCGTGCCCCCGTTACGCATAGCCTGAAAGGCATTCTTGATCAAATTGAAAAACACCTGCTTCATCTGATTGCGATCCACGCGCAGGCGCGGCAGCGCTTCCGGACACACAATCTGAACGTCAATTTCCCGGTTCCGAATTTCGTGCTTGAGCAAAACCAGCGTCTCCTTAAGCAAACTGTCGACGTGGCAAAGCGTGAATCTGGGTTTTGAGGGACGGATCGCCCTTAGGAATTGGTTGATAATAAGATCAAGGCGCGCCACTTCGTTACGGGCCACCTCGACCAGCTCTCGCAGACTTTCCGTGTCTTTACGCGGCCATGCTCGAAGCTCACGTTCCAGCAATTGCAAGTGAATGTTCAAAGCGTTTAAGGGGTTGCCTATTTCATGGGCTACACCGGCTGCCAAAAGCTTAATGGCATTAAGACGCTCCGATTCCAACACTGCTGCCACGTGTTGGCGGTCATGCGTAACATCGCGCAGAAGAATTACCGCGCCTTTTTCGCCCGCGGGGGGCGATGAGAGCGGCACGACATAAAAGCTTAAGTAGCGGTGTTCCGGATATGTGACCTCTATCTCCTGACTGATCAGTTTCGACCATTCCCCAGGATCCAGCCGCAGAATCCCATCCCAATCAATCTCCCGCAGGTACCGCGTCAAGGGCCGCCCCTGGGCTGACTCGAAAGAAAAGCCCAAAAGGTGTTCAGCCGCACGGTTGGCATAATTGAGGCGACCATCGCCGTCAATCACCAGAATGCCCTCTTGAATGGATTGAAAAATCGTCTCCAGCAGACCCCGTTCCTGCGCCAGTCGCAAAAAGTGAGTCTGCAGACTCTGCGGATCTACCTTGTCCAACCGCGCAACCAGGCGGTCAAGAAAGCCCGGCTTCATCTATTGTTCTCCTGCGTTTTCAAGGTTGACTTCGATGCTGACAACCCCGTGCCGTGATCGTAAACACTTTCTTCAAGCCACACGATCCCGTGCATACGCTATCAACGCCCTCATGTTAGCCTCCGGGGTGCGCCGCGAGTGCTCAAATCCGGCTCTCACGATATGATAACGTCCAAAAACCTCGTGGCAACGCCATGCCGCTGTATATGCCTGCTACCTGCGGCTGGCAACAAAACAGATTCTGCGCTCCCGCCAATCCCTCACGGTATTGAAAATGGCCTCTGTTCTCCTCTTTCAGCATTCACTCTTTTGTGTTTATTGTTCAAGCGATTTCGCTTTTAAATACCATGTTTTTTCAACCAGGATTTTGCGTTCAAGAAATGACCGGTTTGTATAACATGTCGGTGGCACCCAAAGACCTGACGGGTTTGAATCGCAAACCTAAGTCCGAAAAAAGAAGCTGGCCAAGGCGTGATGTCGCATGGCGGGACGAGAACAGCATAGGCAAAGAAACCTTCCGTGTTGCGATACTGGCGGCTCAGCGACAAATATAATTCCGGATTTTGGGTTTGAAAGACGGCCGGATAACAACGTTTCCCCTCGCGGCGCCCGGGGAGAACGTCAATACATATGGGGATGGTTGAGACTCGCCGACAGCGCAGGTACGCCTGGCAACGTTGGTCTGGAAGTGGTTCCAGAACTTATTTCGGCGATAGTATGGAGATGCAGCGGCGCGTCTCGCGCCGCGCAAAAAAAACGGGTTCATCACTGTATGCGTGGCATTTCGGAGTGGGAAGAGCAGCTTAATTCCTTCGATATCGAAGAACGGCGTGAGGTCCTGAGACGCCTTTTTTCCGCCTGCAAATCGGCCTTGCCAGGGGAAGGTTCAAATCTCAACCTTCACTGCCACTCTTTTTTCTCATTCAATGCCCATGGATGGTCGCCGTCACGAATCGCCTGGGAAGCCCGTAAGGCCGGCTGGTATGCCGCCGGCTTGTGCGATTTCGACGTGCTCGACGGCCTTGAGGAATTCCTTTCTGCGGGTCTTGTTCTGGGGCTGCGGGCTGTTGTTCACATCGAGACCAGAGTCTTTGACACTGACCGGGAAAACGTGGAGATAAATTCGCCGGGGGAACCGGGAGTCGCATACATCATGGGAGCAGGCTTTCCGCGCATTCCGGCAGACACGACTCCCGAAGCCAGACAACTAGCCGAGTTGCGACGGCGGGCAACAGAACGCAATGCGGCAATGGTTCAACGCATCAACGCCCTCCTGCCACGCATTGCCTTAGACTACGAACAAGACGTTGTTTCACTGACTCCCGGCGGGAATCCCACCGAGAGACATATTGTCCGCGCCTATATTCGTAAATCAAGGGATGTCTTCCAGCAACCCGATCGGGTGGCATCTTTCTGGGCCGAGCCGTTGGAATGCCCGCCCGAAGAAGTGCTTGATTTATTGGCCGATCCCGTCCTGCTGGAAGAAACAATTCGCACGCGACTGTTCAAGCGCGGCGGCCCAGGCTATGAACCGCCCTCGCCACGATTGTTCCCGCCAATCAGGGAATTTATTGGCTGGGTCAAAGCCTGCCACGCCATTCCTATGGCAGCTTGGCTGGACGGAACCAGCGCAGGAGAAGCGGATCCCGAAGAACTGCTGGAATCGCTTCGCTCTTTGGGTCTCTCGGCTCTTAACATCATTCCTGAGCGGAATTGGAACGTCAAAGATCCAACACTCCGAATCCGCAAAATTGCCAATCTCGACGCCGTCGTCAAAGCCGCGCAACGTCTGCATTTCCCTGTCAACATAGGCACCGAGATGAATAAACCGGGTTTGCCGATGGTCGACGACTTGACGGGCGTGGTCCTTCGTAAATACCGCGATACTTTCATGCGCGGCGCCCGCTTCATGATCGGCCAAAGCGTTCTGGCCCGCTATGCCGGCATGGCCTTTGACAGTGACAAAGCGCAGGGGGGATTCCCGAGCCATACGCAAAGAATCGAATTCTTCGAACAGGTCGGAGCCTTACCCCCGCTGACTGAGGAGCGTGCCGCCCAGCTCCTGGATCTGGGCGAAGAACGAGCTCTGGCTCACTTGCGGGCGGAAATCGCCCAAACACCCCAAACGTCCGTCAGCGCCACATGAAGTCCTTCACGGTTACTTCAGGGTGGTGGTATCGCTTACGTCCCACCGTGCTCTTGCCGAACTGAATAGCTTCCTGTGGACACCATTGCAAACAGCTCATGCACTGCTCGCAGTGATGCAGCCATACCGGACGCCCATTTTCCATCCGAATGTTTGCAACAGGACACACTCGCGCGCAAAGTCCGCAATGATTGCATTTTTCATCCGCCCAGAAACGACGGTCAGATGTCGGCAGTCTCGGCACGCCGAATCGGTAAAGCACCCCCGAAAAAAAGGCGTTAAGGAGCGCATTGTTTTTCTCCAGTAATCCTCGTTCCTGTCGGCGCACGGCGGTGGCTATCTGGTCAATGCGCTCTTTGGCGCGGCTGAGCAACTGTCGCTGTTTATCCTCCGGAGGCGCGCCATACAGCGGGGTGTAGTTGCCTGGCATTGTGAGAACAAAACCCGCCGCCAGTTCCCGCCCCCGCCGCGCCAGAATCCGCTTAAGCTGTGACAGCGTGCCTGCCGGCATGCCACCGCAGGTGGCCACGGCAAAGATGTAAGCCTGCTCCGGAATCTGAAGCTGCTCGCAAAAACGCGTTACGATACGCGGCAGACCAAACAGGTACACCGGAAAAACCAGCCCTACACACGAGGCTTGGGTTTGCGGAGGACTCTCTTGAATAGCTTCCACAACCGATCTCAAGCTGGCCGGCGCAAGCTTTTCCGCCAATTGACGGGCGGCCGCTAACGAATTGCCGGTGCCCGAAAAATAAAAAATATCAGTACTCATGTCTCCCACCTCTCAGCAGTCATTGCAATTTCAGCGAGTGTCTCGCCGGCACCAATCTGCAATCTGCGTTCCCTTACTGCGGATGCTACCACTTGTCCTGAGATTTTGCCAGCGTGGTTTGAACCCAGATTTTGCGACTGGCCAAAACAGGCAAGATGCAAGGCGCGGGAGGTGCAGGTGTATGCGCATACTCCGAACCTCCGGCAACGCAGCAGATTGCCTGTTTTCGACAATCCCGAATGGTTTGAGAATAGGCTGCTTTTCTCTTCAGATGTGGCTTTCACATTTCGGTGCAAAAGATGGGCAACTGCATTGCATTTCAACTTGTTTGCGCGCAGCACGATACAAATACCTGCCAATTTTAAAACGCAAAATCCGGGTTGAAAGCTTCTGGTACATAAACGGGCAAATCAGTAAGCTGGGGCAACCCGACAATGGTTTCTGAATTGGCACGCAGAAAACTGCTGTATGGATCCTCGACCAAGATTACTGGTTACCGGAGCAGGTGGTTTTTTGGGGCACAACGTCTGTGCCGCCGCCGTGGAGCACTATGAAGTTTTTGGAACGGTACTCCGCCGCGCGAGCACCCTTCGTGAATTGCGGACCGTGCAGACCGACATTACGGACTTTGCAGCGTTGAAGGATTGCCTCGACGCCGTCAAGCCCCACGGCGTGATCCACACCGCCGCGGCGGCTGATCCCGCCTACTGTCAACAACATCCTCAAGAATCCTGGCGAATCAACGTTCAGGCCGCAGCCAACCTGGCCGGTCTCTGCGCCGACCGCCACATCGCTTTGATTTTCACCTCTACCGATTTGGTATTTGATGGATTGCATGCACCTTACAAAGAGACCGATCCCGTCTCGCCTGTGAACATTTACGGAGAACACAAAGCGCTCGCGGAACAGAACATTCTTGAGCGGCATCCGACTGCTGCCGTTTGCCGGCTGCCATTGATGTTTGGCATGCGCGGTTCCGAGCTCGCCAGTTTTTTAGCGCCCCTGCTTAGACTCATGCATGAGGGCAAGCAGGTTGTTCTGTTTACAGATGAGTACCGCACGCCAGTCAGCGGCGCGACCGCGGCACGCGGCTTGCTTCTGGCCCTGCACAACCAGGTGAGGGGCATTTTGCATTTGGGCGGAAAGGAGTCTATTTCGCGTTACGATTTTGGCACAATGGTGGCGAGGGTGTTCGCCTTCACAGGGGCAACTCTGCTGGCCGCCCGCCAGCAAGACGTTCCCTGTGCGGCTCCGCGCCCTCGCGATGTTTCGCTCGACAGCTCGCTGGCTTATAAGTTGGGTTACGCGCCGCCGCCTTTGATCGAAGAGCTGGAAACCCTCGCTCGTCAACTTCGTCACGCTTACTCGCTAGCGAGCCAGGTCACCGACTCGAAATAAGGCGTGCGCGGAAACATGTCCACAAGTTGTGAGCTGAGGACGCGATAACCCGCCGCTGCCAGCTCTTTTACATCGCGGACCATTGTGTCGGGTGCGCAGGCGATGTAAAGAACATGCGCAGGACGCGCGGCGGCAAGAATCGCCCGCACTGCTTTCTCCATGCCGGCACGCGGGGGATCCACGATTACCAACGTGCTTGACATATCGAGGTCGCGCAGCGTCCTTCTCAGTCCGTCGGCAGCATGACCCGCCAGGAATTGAACGTCATCGAGCCCGGCTCGCGCCGCGTTGGCCGCCGCGGCGCGAATGGCTTCCACATCCGCGTCAATCCCTATGACGCGGGTTATACCGGTAAGGCGGGCCAGCAAACCAAATACTCCTACCCCACAATACGCGTCCACGACGGCTGCGGGCTGAATGGCCTCGAGTCTGTTGCGAATGCATTCCTCAAGGGCAACCTGCATTTCAGGATTGACCTGAAAAAAACTGCCGCGCGGAACATGCAGTTTGCCCAAACCGGAGCGTTCGGTAAGCCACCCGCCCACAGCGGGCCGTCGGCCTACCCACCACAGCGCTCCGTCATCCGGCGTCCAGCGGAGCGTGATCCGCTGGTGCGGTTTCAGCCGTTCCATGAAGCCTCTGTCGGCGCGCAGTTGTGCCAAAAGTCCGTTAATTTCATCCCTGGCAAGCGGGCAAAGCGGTATATCGAGGACTGTACGGTTGTCATGCGCTATATAACCAAGCACGGGATAGGGGTGCTCGGCCGCATGTAACTCCAATTTGTTACGGTATTTCAACACCCGTGGAGATGGCAAAGGCGGTAGTACGGTTGGCGTGTTTTCCTTCGCCAACGGCTTCAGGAAATCGAGCAATTGTTGGTGTTTAAGGCGTAACTCCTCGCCGTATTCGGCGTGCTGGTAGCAGCAACCCGCACACTGCGAAGCCAATGGACATACCGGCTCCATGCGGCAAGGGGATGGCTTGACGATCGCCGCAGGAAGTGCTTCCGCATAGTTCTTCCCTTGCCGGGTTATTTGCGCTTGGACCACCTCGCCAGGCAAGACATCGCGCACAAAGACTACCATGCCGTCATCAAGTCGCGCCAGACCCTTGCCCGGGTACACCACTTTTATTATCTTCACTCCAACGGTTCCCATATGCTGCGTTGATTTCTACTTGAAGCCGCCAGTAGCCGCCAGTTTAATAAAGCAGGTTTTGCGTTTGTGAACGGCCGGAGGAAAACGTTCGCCCTCGCTCGTGCGGGGAGAACGTTACTACACCTCTGGAGAGGTGCCGGACTGCCTTTGTCTTAGCGCCATTCTGGCTAAACCCAGATTCTGCGTTTGAAAAGCAGGCTCAACGCAAACTTCGACATATATTAAGGACACTACTATGCGCTCAGTGGGTATTCTACTCATCAGTCTGGGCTTGGGTCTGACGCTCCTGGGATTGGCAATCGTGCTGGCGGCGCGTTTTCCCTTTCTCGGCCACCTGCCGGGCGATCTCCATATTCGCGGCAAGAACTGGTCATTTTCATTTCCCTTAACCACCTGTATCGTGCTAAGCGTAGTGTTGACCGTACTGCTCAATGTTCTCTTGAGATTCCTGCGGAAATAGACCCCCCTCGCGCGCCTGGCCAAAACGAGAAAGCGCGCAGCGCGAGACGCGCCGCTATTTACCTGAATTTGGTTGTCCCAGATTCTGCGTTTGAGAATCGGCTGGTATTCGTAGCGTGCTGAACACGAAGTTGAACCCAGCTTTTGCGATTGGCCAAAACAGGCCAGATGCAAGGCGCGGGAGGTGCAGGTTATGCGCATACTCCGAACTCCCGCAACGCAGCAGATTGCCTGTTTTCGACAATCCCGTAGGGTTTGAGAATCGGCTGCTTTTCTCTTCAGATGTGGCTTTCGCATTTCGGTGCAAAAGATGGGCAACTGCATTGCATTTCAACCTGTTTGCGCGCAGCACGATACAAATACCTGCCAATTCTCAAA
>Ga0209101_1001784_pt1 | contig 15161 bp, 16 predicted proteins | sample ConPoolayeCmetaG_FD_185481 | JGI IMG/M metagenome (GOLD analysis project Ga0209101, IMG submission 185481) | Hot spring microbial mat communities from California, USA to study Microbial Dark Matter (Phase II) - Cone Pool mat layer C metaG... ...
GTCGAAAAGACCGGCCAGACGGCTCAGCTCCTGTTCGCGATCCTCGTCGTTCTCGAACGCCAGCCCGCTCTTCTCGACCTTGCGCAGGAGCTTCTGGGCCCGGCTCCTGTTCGCGGCGGCCTTTTTCTCCGCCTCCAGTTCCTCGAGCTGCTTCTGCAGCGCGAGAACCTGCTGTTTGAGTTCCTTGTTCTCCCGCTCCGACTCCTTGAGCCGGGTCTTGTCATCGGGCGCGGTCCCACCGCCGCCGCCGTCCTTCTTTTTGGCGGCTTCCGTCGCCCGTTCCTCGGTATCCTTTTGTTTCTCGTCCATTGTCGGACCTCCTTCAGAGTGGGTTGTCGAACCATCGTTTTCCGCCGCGGCGACTTTCAGGATGCGGGCGTTTTCGTCCGCGCCTTTGCGGTCGAGGAGTCCGAGCCCGGTGAAAGTGACGCCGTGGAGGATTTCGTAGACGGGCTGCCCCTGGAGCTCGCCGCCTTTGTTCTTGCGCAGGTGGACGCAGTAATCGCTCTTCGAAACGACGCGTTTGCCGCAGACCGAACACTCGCCTTCCTCGTAGTCGCATTCCATGGAGACCTGGGAGATGATCCCTTTGCGGATGAGCTTGTAGGCCAACTGCGCGTGCGGGCTGTCGGAGACATAGAGTTCGCCCGCTCACTCGATCCGGCCGCCGCTTTCGTCCTCCACGTAATCCGCCCCCACGATGCCGCCGACGATGTCGGTGAAATCCTGGGAATGCTTCAGGTCGATCTTCTTGTTGACCGCCGTCATGTAACGGGCGGCCAGTTCGTCTGGGGTGAAGTGGTCGCCGTTCTTGTTCGTACCGGCCCGGCAGAGGATGAAGGTGAACTGCGGATCGCCCGCGGCCTGGCCCAATGCCGCCGCTTCGGTCTGGAGCCCGGTGAACGTATCGAGCGACAGCTCTACAGGGAACGAGGTGTGACATGCCGCCGGTGCCCGCGTATCCGCTTTGGAGCGCGCCGCACCGCGTGATTTGGAAGCGACGAAGAGCAGTTCCCGGGCGTGTTTACCTTCCCGGCCGATGTCCTTGGCGATGTTGTAGTCCACCTCCATGCCGCGGACCCGGACGAGACCGTAGTGCTCGGCGAAGATTTCCTTGATTTCCTCTTCCCGCGGGTAAGCCCGGTCGCGGTACGAGAGGAGCACCGTGCCGTACTTGCTGCGGGCGTCGGCCGCCATCGTCTCCATCAGGGAGCGGATCGATTCCTTGGTGTAGCGCGTCCGGGACGGATAGTTGCGGCGGGGATTGTCCTGGAGTTCCTTGTCCGCCCAGCGGGTCATGAGACCCTCGATGAAATGCAGGGAGTCCTCGTAATCGTTGCTGCCGAACTCGGTGACGTAGGGCGGGTCCAGATACAGAACGTCCGCGCCGAATCGCCGGACCGCTTCGGCCGCGTCCAGGTTGAAAGCATTGCACTCTTTGCCGTTGTCGAAGACGAGTCGGTTGAGCTGGCCCACCGAGCGCCGGAACGACTCGATGAACTTGGACAGCGGCGGATTGGAGAGCTGGGATTGCTCCAGGCTGGCATCCGTGTCGAGGTCTGCCTTGCGGTGCATCTTGGACCGCGAGAACTGACCGAAGGCGCTCTTCGCCTTGACGGTGGTGCCGAGCGCGGCCAGCGCCAGATCTTTCTTGTAGCCGTGAAGCTTTTGGATGTTCGCCCAGACTTGGTCGAGCCACCGGAGCACCGGCTTGGTGTAGTAGTAGCCTTAGAAGTGATCGACGATAAAGGTGCCCGCGTCCGCATTGGGGGCTAGGATTCGGTCCACGTCCTCGTCGCTCAGAGTCTCGCTGGAGTTCTCCACCACGGCTCGCGCCAGATGGTGGGGATACCGCAGGAGGTCGTTGGCGATGACTTTCAGCCCTTTGCGTTTGAAGTGATAGGCGACATTGGTCCCGCCTGAAAAAGCATCGAGGATGCTCTCCGCGTCCTTAGGGACATGGCTTTCGATCCAGCCGAGCATCAGGTATTTGCTGCCCATGAAACCGGTGACGCGGACCGATTCCGCTTTCCCCGGCCTGGCAGCTCAAGAGGTCCAGCGATTCGCCCAGCGGCGCATCCGCCAGGGCGATCAGGTTCTCCTCCACGCGCAGGGCGGCATCGACGGCCCGTCCGGCTTCGTGCTTGTCGATCCACTCCTTGGCTTTTTCCATGGTCCAGCCGTCCGAGTTCTTCTCCGTCTTGCGGACGAACCGATAGGCCTGCAACACCATGGCGCGCGGATTGCCGCCCTCGGGCACGAACTCCTTTTTCAAGCGTCCGATGATGATCGCAACGCCGTCGGCGCCCTCCAGGGGCTTGCGGCGGAAGCTGTCGGGTTCGAACTCGTCCGGGTTCCGGACGCGGTAGCGGACCTAGTTCTCGGTTTCCTCCCAGACGGCCTCGGCGCTCAGTTCGTCTTGTGTGGACGCCTTGGTGGATCGCTCCGCGCCCTCGGCTCTGCGGCAGATGAACAGACGTTCCTTGGCGTGGGACGCCTCGCCGTGCCGGGATGTGATGGCGTAATGGTAATCGTGGGAGCGCATCGACGAATCCCGTCCCATGGAGGCGATGATCCGCCTCATCTCCGACTCGTTCGGATAGGCGTGGTCCCGGTATGAAATGAGCCAGTGCGGGATATGCTTGGCGTTGCCGAGGAAGGACTCGAAGAACTCCGCGGCGTTGGCGCGGGTCACGGTCTTATGGTCGGTCTCGTAGTGCTTGGTCTTGGAGTCCTCGACGAGGGTCAGCCCCTCCCAATAGGTCATCAATCCTTCCACGAAGTGGTAGGACTTCTCGTAGTTGGTGGTCGAAAACTCCGTGGCGTAGGGCGGATTGAAATACGCCAGGTCGGCCTTGGTCTCCGGCAGGAAATCGCTGATGTCCTTGCGGGATGCCTTGCACTCCTTGCCGTTGTCGAAAACGAGGGCGTTGATGCGGGCCACGTTCTTGCGCAGCCGCTCCTTGAATTCCTCCGGGGTGTCCTCGCGCTTGCCGTAGCGGGTCGACGATGAGAAATGCCCGAACCCGCCCTTGCCGGACATGCAGGTCTTGCCCAGGGCGAAGAGAGCGATGTCTTTCTTGAAACCCGAGAGTTTGTCGATGTTCGACCGAATCGTGTCGATCAGACCGTGGACGCCCTTGGCGAAAAAGATGCCCTTGAAGTTGTCTCGGACGAAGGTTCCGGCCTTCGCGTTGTCCGCGAGCAGCGCCTCCAGCTCCTCATCGGAAAGACGCACCTTGTCGTTCTCGATGATCGCCCGGGCCGCGTGGTGGCAGTAGCGCAGCCGGTCGTTGGCCAGGACCCGCAGGCCCTTGGTCTTGTACATGTAGGCCACGACAGCCGAGCCGGAAAACGCGTCGACGACGGATTCCACGCCGTCCGGGGTGTACTTCCAAATCCAATCCACCAGCTTCTGTTTCGAGCCGATGTAGTTGGTGATGTATTTCGGCCGCTGTTCCGGCGACGGCTCCTCGGCAGCCGCCTCGCCCTGGGCCTCGAGCGCCTCGAAGTCCAGGTCAAGGGCGGCGTCCGTTTCGAGGAGGAACGCCAGCCGGTCACGGTCGGTTGCGAAAAGCTCCATTCGGTTCTCCGGTCATGTCGCGACAAATCCGGTTGATGCCGGTGGGCGGTCGGCCCGTGCCCGGGGTGAACCCCGAAATCAGGCCGAGAGCCCTGTCGTTGGGATACCTACCGGAGACCGTCGGAAAGTGTCGGAGGGGGAATCATCTCGGGGGCTGTGAAAGAAACCAGAATCAGGATTTGACAAAGCCACCCTGCTTGGAGTAGATTACGTGATGTTACTCGACGTTACTCGACGTTACTCGCCGGACGGGTGGAGGTGCTTGAAAGGGAGATTGATGGAAACCAAATGGCTGACAGTCATTGAAGCGGCGCAATACCTGAAGATGGGTAGATCGACCGTCTATAAGCTGGCCCAAGAAGGCAAACTTCCGACGCACAAGGTCGGGCGGCAATGGCGGTTCGATGCGAAGGAACTGGACAAGTGGTTGAAGTCGGGGAAGCTGGCATGGACAGAGGATCGAACACGATGATATCAGGCACGCAAACGAGAGAGGGAGGAAGCCCTTTCAAGATAGAGAGGGTTTTCGACTGCCCACGGTGGAGAGTCCGGCGAGTTTCTCAGGCCTATCCAAGTCGCTTGATAGGGAGTCGGTTGGCTTGGTGAAACCGTGAAGGAAAAACTATTCGAATCCAGCGCATTGTGCGAGAGGCAAATAGCATGGGATTTCGCCCGGAACAGCTCGATAGTGTGATGGACCTTCTGGCCAGCGCCAAGGAGCGCGCCAAGGCGCTCAAGGCCGAAGCGGACACTGCTGTCCGCATTGAGAGGGTCTTGGAAAGGCTGCATTCCTTCATGGTGAAGCAGTGGCCGCTCCACATCCTCGACCTTCTGGACCGTGAGGTGCCCCTGGTCAAAGCACTTCGCGCCGAGGGGCACCCGGCGATCCAAGCCGTCGAGGGAGTGTATCGCGACGCGAAGGAGCAAGCCGATGCCGTCAAGCGCCGTTACCCCAGCTACCTCGAAGAGGCATGTCGATCTGCCGGGTTGGCTTTGGACCCCGAAAGCCGGCACCCGACGTACAACTTGGAGCAGCGTTTCTTCCAACTGAAGGTGGATGAACAGAAGTGGGTCGCCAAGCTCTCCGATCACGAAGGCCAGCTTGCCGACCTTCCCGCTGACGTAGGCGCTGTCGTCGAAGTCCTGCTGAGGGAACGGAAGCGCATATTCGGTCGGCCGTTCAATGGCCCAAAGTTCCTGAAGCTTCTCCGTTCTCAGTACCTGGCCGTTGCGAAGAAGGACAAGCAGACTGACGGGGCCAGTATTCCGATTCGCCATATCACCCGTCGCTTGGGGAAAAATGCCAAGGGGTTCCGGTCGGATGAGTTCCTGGTTGATCTCTCCCGCCTCGTCGAACAAGGGCTGATGGACATTGACGGCTATCGGCTGGACCTACAGCAGACCAAGGACACGAACCAAGGAATGTTGCTCCATGGACCCGCAGGCCGCGGGTACATCGGCTTCGTTGTTTTCAGAAAGGTTTAACATGGACACACGGATCGTGGCAACGCAAGTCGTGGAGTCTCTCCGTAAGGGCATTCCACCCCAGCGCGGGGTTGACCTGTACTCTGTGGGCAACGAGAAGCTCATCGACGGCATCAAGAAGTACCACCTGAGCGGCATCGGCGACCGGGGGATTATCCGGTTTCTGAGCGGCTCCTGGGGGGCAGGCAAGACACATTTCTTCCGCCTGCTTCGTGAGGTCGCCTTTCAGCACGATTGCCTCGTTTCCAACGTAGAGTTGGACCTGAACAGCGCCGCGCTCAACAAGTTCGAGAAGGTCTTTTACGCCATTGTCTCGCATGTTCTGACACCCACCTACTACTCGGAACACGGACTCGTCGAAGCTGCTCCGTTCGGGACTGTCTTGCGGGAATCCCTGGCATACCTCGCGACAGGCACCCGGTCGATTGCCAATGAGATCACCTACGAGCAGTATGCGAACGCTTCAGAACTGCTAATGGGAAACCACGCAATCGACATCGACTTCAAGAAGATGGTGCAACACTACTGGCAAACCTTCCTGCCCGAGTCGGCCGGCCCCGTTGTTGTGGAGCAGACACGCGGCGAGATTCTACAGTGGTTCTCTGGCGAAGGAACGGTCGGCCAGTACCGCAAGCGGTTTGGCGTAAGCAAGATGGTAAGCAAAGAGAATGCAAAGCTCATGCTCCAATCGCTGGCCGGTTTTGTCCGGCAGGCCGGTTACCGCGGCCTCGTGATACTGTTCGACGAGGCGGAGCAAGCCTACTCGGTGATGCGGAAGTCGGCGCTCCGCGATGCGCAGAACAACCTGCTGTCGCTCATCAACAACATCGAGTCTTTGAGCGGCCTGTTCCTGCTCTACGCCACAACGCCTGATTTCTACACCGATCCTATGCACGGCATCGTCACCTACGGTGCCTTGTTCGGGCGGATCGGAAAGCCGGAGCAGCGGCACCCGCGGGCGTTGGACACCATCTGGAACCTTGACGCAGTTGAAACGACCTTGGCCGACTATCAGGCCGCAGCGAACAAGATTCGTTCGATTTACGCAACCGCGTTTCCTGAGGCTCAGGCAAGCCTACCGACCGAAGCGGCGGTTCAGGAAACAGTGGCAAAGCTCTTCCGCATTCACCCATCGCTGGCCGCAATCCGCTTCTGGCGCCTCTTGGTCAGTGCCGTAATCACCGACCTTGACGATCACCTTGAAGGCGAGGTGCGAGACACCGAGAAACTGTATGACGACGTGATGGCTCGCCTAAAGGAGGAGTGAGCATGGACCTCGCACAGGCCCAGCGAGTCATCGAATCTCTGAGGAAAGGCATCCCACCGGATGGGTTTGTCCGTCACTTCACGGTTGGGCGAGCATCCGAGATCGCGCAGCTTACGGAGAGACTGGACAACGTTGTGTACGGCGCGCTGCTGATCAAGGCCAACTACGGGTCCGGCAAGACCCACCTCTTACGCTTCATTCGAGAATGTGCGCTTGAAAAGGGTTTCGCCGTCAGTGCGGTAACGCTCGACGCACGTGGGGCAGTGCGCTTCAACCGCATGGACCAGGTCTTTGGGGCGATCTGCCGGAATATCGAGGTCCCCGGCATCCCTGGCCAGAAGGGTATTCGTCCGGTTCTCAACTTCGTGATTGACCGCCTGGAGCGCGCCAAGGCAGCGAAGGCCGAGCCGTTCTGGCAGGAACTCACCAATAACTGGCGATGGGACTATTCGGAGGTTCTGGATTCACCGGCTGTGTTTATCGCCGTCAGAGCATGGGCGACAGGCAACTCGACCGTGCATGATCGAGTCGAGGACTGGCTTCTGCAACCGTGGGCGTATCGCAGCCAGCGCCGGCTTCTTTACTCCGATCTGGTTGGCTCTCTCCGGCGATTCTTCCATGACCCCCGCCCTGAATGGCAGTTCTACGCCGATGGAGTGTTCTGTTTTCATACCCAGGGCTACGCCCAGAGTTGGTCCGCACTTCGTGACCTCCAGCGTCTGTTGCGCGAGTCGGGCCTCAAAGGGCTGGTGATACTGTTCGACGAGTTTGAGGATGTCGTCACGAACCTGAGAAACGTTGCCCACCAGGAGGTGGCGTTCTGGAATCTGTTCCAGTTCTACGCCGGCAAGCAGTTCCCCGGCCTGTCCTTCTACGCCGTCACGCCTGAGTTTGTGGACAAGTGCATTGCACTGCTTAAATACAAGGGGAGATGGGACTCCTACTACGCATACTACGCACAGTTCGAAGCAATTCCCACCTTCCAGATGACGCCGCTTGATGTGAAGGAATTGGAGGAACTGGCCATGCGGATTCTGGAGACACATGGAATCGCCTACAAATGGGAACCGGACCTGGTGATGCGAGCCACGGAGCTTGACAAGATCGTCCGGGAAGCAGCTTCCGTACAGATTCAAGACAGAGCACGCCACACGATCATCACCGTCGTGAAGGCACTGGACCAACTTCTTGAGGAGAACGAATGACCGGCGGCGTCCACCTGCTCGATCCGCGCGTGGCGACGGCCTTCTATGGCCGGTTCGAGTCACTGCGCGAGGCTCAGCAGGCGGCAATCGAGCCAATCCTCGCCGGCCGCAACGTCATCCTGTCCTCAGGCACTGGCTCAGGCAAGACCGAAGCCGTGACGGCCCCGCTCATGAGTCGCCTCTGGCGGGAGGCCGCCAGGACCGACGCTCTGGTCCTCCTCTACATCGCAGCGACGAAGGCCCTCGTCAACGATCTGGAGAAGCGTCTCTATCAGCCGCTCTACGCTCTTGGGCTGCGGGTTGGCGTTCGGCACGGCGACCGGGACGATCTAGCGTCCGGCCAGCGAGTTCATGTCTTGGTGACGACACCAGAGTCCCTCGACGTAATGCTGTTCCGCAAGGACGCTGCCCTCAGTAGTGTCCGCGCTGTCGTCATAGACGAGGTGCATCTTCTCTACAACACTCAGCGCGGCCTTCAACTGTCGATCCTGCTCCAGCGGTTGCGGGAACGGCTGGGCGAACCCTTCCAGTGGGCTGCGCTCTCGGCCACAATCGGTGACTTGTCCGATGTCCACGGCTTCCTCGCTGGCAGCGATGAGGCACCGGTATTCCTGTCATATCCCTCGCACCGCACGATCGACGCGCAGATCAGGCACGTCGTGGCCGAGGCCGGGTTTCTCGACCTAGTTCGCAAGCTCACTGACGGGAGACCAACAAAGCTGCTGGTGTTTGCGAACTCCCGAAGAGAGTGCGAGCGGCTTGCCGGCGTCCTCCAACACGACCCATCGCTGCGACACGCGGTCTTCGCGCACTACTCGTCTCTGTCCCCGGAGGTCCGCCTCGATACGGAAAAGAAGTTCGCCGCTTCCGATACGGCCATCTGCCTGGCCACAAGCACCCTGGAGTTAGGCATCGACATCGGCGATATTGATGCCATCCTCCTTTGGGGTGTTCCCGGCGGCGTTGAATCGTTCCTTCAGCGCATCGGCCGCGGCAACAGGCGGGCGCGCAAGACGAATGCCGTGTGCCTCATTCCCGATACCTCTGAATCGGTCGGCTGGGACGCGCTTCGCTTCGCATCGCTCGTTGATGCGGCCAGCAAAGGCGAGCTTCCACGACGCAGACCCTACGAGCTTTATGGAGCGGTGGCACAGCAGATGCTCAGCGTGATCGCCTCTGACGGCGGACGGTTCACGCGAGTAGCCGCTTTATGCGAGATTGTTCAACACAAGCCATACCTGGACCGCCCGACCGTAGAATCCATCCTCGCACAACTGGCAGCCAACGGTTACCTCCAGCCCCACGGCTTCAAGAATCAGTATGGGGCCGAGGGACCGCTCCACGAGCTTGTTGACTTCCAGATGATCTACGGCAACTTCGGGGCTGGTTCCCAGACAGTGGACCTTTACCACGGAGCCAAACGGCTCGGTGATGTGCCGGCAACCAACCTGCTTCGCATACATCGGGGTTCCGAGGTACGGTTCGCCGGGAAGTGCTGGCGAGTGCAGAAGGCATCACGCGAGAAGATACTGCTCCAGCCGGCACCGCCCGGTGATGCGATGGACTTCACTTACACCAGCGGAGGAGTGGGGACCGATACCTTCGTTGCCAATCGGGTTTGGCAACTGCTCCATGCCGAAGAGTTCCCGGAGGACCTTTTCGCATTGTCGCTGCGGCGCACCGTGGGAGAGGCGAAAGCCAGGCTTCAGTCAGCGTGTGCGATCAACCAGATACCCTATGTCCGGTCCGCCGATGGCATTCGATACTTCACGTTCGCCAGCTACCTGGTCAACAAGGCGGTTGGCCTGATCTCGCGGAAGGCTGGCTTCAAGGCCAGCGATACGTCACTGCTTGTACCTTCGCCGATTGACTGGGCAGCGATTCCATCCGAGCCTGCGGCGTATGAAAGCGTATTCCCGTTGCTGTTCGAGGCATCTTCGGAGCAGTCCCTTTATCAGTCTCTGCTTCCGCTGGAACTCCAGCTTCGTGAGTATCTGGAGGACTGGCTGAAGGATAAGGCAGTTGCCGACGCGCTCCTGAGACTTGTCGGTTCGTCACCTGTGACGGTGGACTCTGCATGTATCGTGTTCTTTTTAGGCGCGGGCTAGCCTTTTCCCGGCGACAAATGATGTCCTGGTCGTAGCCACGCCGGAGTGCCACGAGTAGGTAGCGCTCTTTTCCTGCAGCGATAGTAATCCGGAAAAAGGCAGCATGCAGCGACTACTGCTTCATGCCGCATCCGATCTTGAACGTTGACCATTTTTGTTACTTGTATTTCTCGGTCTTTAGAGTTCCCTTCTTGGCCTTTTCCGCCAGTTCCTCACCGGCCGACTTTTCCAGCGCCTTGACAAGCTGCTGCTTGTTTTTGAGCGGGCCGATGTGGTGCTTCTTCTTGGCGTCGATCAGAGTCGCGCCTTGGAGCGTTTTGTGATCGACGCCGGGTTCCAACTCGTCGAGCAGGTCGATGACGTCCTGCTTGGTCATGTTGAGGGAGACTCCCTTGGCCTTGGCCATCTCATGCAGCTCGACCACGGTGAGGTCGTGCAGCCCTCCGGTCGGTTGGATTTTCTTGAGCTGCTCGGCGAGTTGCTGCGCCTGTTTGAGGGATGCCTGCTTCTGGGCGTGAAGTTGAACCAGGTCGTCCTTGGTGCGGAGCAGGCCGATCTTATGTTCCTTGAGCTTGGCATCAAGCGCGGCTCCGGCGAGGCTGGAGTGGTCCACGCCCGGCTCCGCCGCATCGAGCAGATGGATGAAGTCGGCCTTGGTCCTGGCGATGGAGACGCCGTTCTGCTTGGCTAGGGTCTGGAGTTGCTTCACGCTCAGAGTGTTCAGGTCGGCGATCTGTCCGCCCTCGAAGGCTGCCTTCACGCCACAAAGGATCACCGTGGCGCACCAGAAACCACACGGAATCCTTCTTGGGGTAAACGAAGACCTTCGATCCCCGTCCGCGCTTCTACTTCTCGAACCAATCGTCGAGGTCCTTCTCCAGAGCCACGAGCGCTTTCGCCGTCGGCTGTTTGAACTTGGGGATCGGATGCGTATCGGTCTGAAAATACTCGAAGGACCGGGGTTTCAAAAGGTACTGCTCGGCGTGCTTGCGCTCGAGAAGGTCCTTGTCCTGCAGGTAGACCTGAACGGCCACGTCGGCCGCGGTGGGGTCGGGGTTCCCGTCGAGGGAGATGCCATTGTTCTCCGCCTCCTGGAGGAGGACGTCCATGGCTTCGGGCGTGGCCATCTCATGCACGAAGTAGAGTGCGTCGAGCAGTCCCTTCGGCGTGTCCGTATCCGGGTTCATGAGAACATTGACGAGTTGGTCGTAATCGATGCCGTCGGAGGCGGACGGCGGTGGCAACGTCAATCCTCGGCCGTCGAAGTAGGGCTTGTGAGGGTCCAGCAGAGCCAATAAATGCTCACGCGCGATGGCCTTGAGACCGTCGGCATGGGCAAAACGCCTGAGATTGTACGTCGCCATTCGTTCTTTCCTCCTTGTTCTTTATAGCCAGGCCGTTCCCGGCGTTTGCGTTTCCGAGCCGGGCCGCCTGATGGCGACGACCTTGCCGATGATGCGCAGCCCATCGTCGGGCCCCACGGGGATCGGTCGATGCTTCCGGTTTTCCGGTCTTAATTCAATTTTTTCACCGCGGATATAAAGCCGCTTCACCGTGGCCTCGTCTTCCAACAACGCGACCACGATGTCGCCGTTTTCAGCCACGGGCTGTTGGCGCACCACCACCAGGTCACGCTCTCGGATTCCGGCGTCCACCATGCTGTCCCCGGTCACCTCCAGGGCGAAACACCGACCCGAGCGGGCGATCCCGCCTTCGACCAGTACCTCGCCGACGATGTTCTCCTCGGCCAAGATGGGTTAGCCGGCCGCCACCCGGCCGACGATGGGGACGGCCACAAGATCTGGGATGTCGTCCTCGGGTTCGCGGATGATCGCAATGCCACGAGCCTTCCGGGGTTCGCGCTTCAGATAGCCTTTGCGGACAAGTTGGTTCACCTGACCGTGGGCGCTGGCGTGCGATATCCCGAGGATGTCCGCGAGTTCCTTCATGGTCGGGGGGAACCCCCGCCGGTTCGTGAAGAGGCCGATCTCCTTCAATGTACGGCGTTGCGGCTCTGTTATTTCCTGAACGGGGCGTCTGCCTCGCGGTCTTTGACTCATGTGTATCCTCAACCATCCAAATGGCTTATTTATGAACGCCAATGGCCTCAGGGCCCAGTCAGGGCAAACTACGACCACATTACAGGCTGATATTATACGACCTGATAGGCATCAGGTCAATATAAAAAATGTACATGAATCAGGAGGTTTGGGGAATTGCCGGCGGGGATGAGAAGAAGGACCGGTGGTTCAAGGGGGGGATGGGGAAGCTGTCGGTTGTTCTGAGTAGATCGTCAGGTCAGCCGCTCGGCGGTCAGCTTAGCCCATATCTTTCGTTGACGTGACCAGTGAGCGACGGCGGCAATGGGACGGACATCTTTCTCCCGGATCGGATCACGCCCCTTGATCGTCCGGGGCAGGAAGAGAATCGCCTCCTGGATGTCAGGAGCCAGGTTGAGCAGGTTCATGATCTGGGTGATGCGTGCGCGCGTCACATAGCCGAGTCTGGCCAGATCAGCGTAGTCCCGCACCTCGCCGTGTCGGACGAGTCCGTCGAAGCGGATCGCCAAAGCCATCTGCTTCGAGATGCGGGGCAGATTCCCCGGCTCGATGGTTCGGTCTACCTCGTGTGGATGGTTGTTGCTTTTCCTGCGGTTCTTGGGTTTGAAACTGAAGGAGATCTCCAATCGGCTCAGTCCCGTTCCGTCGGATGCAGTATTTTTCATACGGACACCTCCCGATTGCGGATGTCGGCCTCGCTGCACAGCGCTTTGACTCCCGGTGAACGGAAGGTCACGGTCACTCTGCCGTCCCGCCCGTCATACCCGACGCGTTCGACGAGGAGGCGGACGATCCGTGATTGTTCTCGGGGAGACAGCGACTCCCAGACCGGGTCGAAGACCGCCAGCGCCCGGGCCATGTCCCCTTCGTCAACGGTTTCTCTCTGGATGGTGATGACCTCTTCGCGTATGGTGGTCATCCGCTGTTCTATGGTTCGAATCCGATCCTGAAGGTCGGCGAGCTGGTCCATGGCCGCCCCTCCGTTCGAGGCGGCGGTGAAGGATTCGCCCACCAGCTTCTGGACTCTGGTGTGCAGGCGTTTGAGTTCACGCTCGTGACTGCGTTGTTCGGTTTCCAGTTCCGCCATGCGCTTGCCGCTCTCTTCCCGAACCTTTGCAGCCGTCGCTGCGATGATTTCCCCATTCCTGCCTATGCCTCGAATGTGTTCGACCACCGCGGTCTCGATCTCGTGCGCGTTGAGCGACTTTGTCGGGCAGGACGCCCAGCCTCGTTGCTGGGCGTTCAGGCAGACGTAATAGCGATACCGCTTGCCGTTGTCCTTGGCCGTGTAGGTATGCACCATCCCCGTGCCGCAGGGAGCGCAGTAGAGAAGCCCCTTCAGGAGGGCTCCGTACTTGTTGCGCACCTCCTTGCCGCCGGTACCACCGTTTCGCCGGAGAACATCCTGCACCCGCTGCCACAGATCGATGTCGACGATTCCGTCGCGCTCGCCGTTGTAGATGGCTCCCTTGTAGTCGACCTTGCCGGTGTAGATCACGTTGGTCAGGAGACGGAAGAGGCTGTTCTTGGTGAAAGGCTTTCCGCCACGCTCCTGACCCTTCTTGGTGGTCCACCGCTTGGTCTGCCAACCGCGGCGGTCGATCTCCTGCACGACAGGAATCAGCGCTTTGTGCTCCAGATAGAGATCGTAGATGCCCCGCACCTTCGAAGCCTCGTCTTCGTTGACGATCAGCCGCCCGCCCCTATGATCCACGTCATAGCCGAGGACCGGCATGCCACCGACCCACTTGCCCTTCTTCCGGGCCGCGGACATTTTGTCTCTGGTCCGCTCCGAGATGATTTCCCGCTCGAACTGCGCGAAGGAAAGCAGTATATTGAGCGTGAGCCGCCCCATGGAACTGGTCGTGTTGAACTGCTGGGTGACCGAGACGAAGCTCACGGCGTGCTTGTCGAAAAGTTCCATCATTCGGGCGAAGTCCAGGAGGGACCGGCTCAGGCGGTCTACCTTATAGACCACCACGCAGTCGATGTCGCCCGACTCGATGACGGCAAAGAGCCGCTTGAGGGCGGGCCGTTCCATGTTGCCGCCGGTGAAGCCGCCGTCGTCAAATCGGTCGGGGATGCACACCCATCCCTCGTGCTGTTGGCTCGCGATATAGGCTTCCGCGGATTCCCGCTGAGCGTCGAGGCTGTTGAACTCCTGCTCCAGCCCCTCGTCTGTGGACTTGCGGGTGTAGATGGCGCAGCGGATCGTCCCGTTGGTTCTTGATGCCGACTCCCGGACTTCTCCCCGGCCGCGGTTATTGTTTCTGCTCATTCGTTCCTCCTCTCGGGTTTGCGGCTCCCGCTCTTGGCCGCGGCATCGGCGATACCGAAGAAGAGGAACCCGTTCTACTTGCTCCCGGTGACCTCCTGGGCGATGGCGGAGAGGGACTTGTAGCGTCGGCCGTCGAACTCGAAGCCGTTGTCGAGGACCTTGACCACAATGTCGCGGCCTTGGAACTCGCGGGCGAGCAGCGTGCCCGGCAGGGGCAACCTCGGGTCGCGCGACGGGGATATGCGGCCGGTCGATGTTCTCGACTTGACCTCGGCGGAACCCGAGGAGACCGGATCACGCAGAGCCCGCGTTCTCAGGTCGGCGTCGTTGGCCAGTTCCTCGGCTCTGCGCCGGGCCCGCTCCGAAAGATCGCCCTCCGCCAGGGCCTGAATACGCCAGGCGATTCGCTTGCGCAGAAACTCCTTATGGTTGGAGCGGGTCTCTTCTCCGAAGACCTCGAGGTACTTGTCCCGGAGTTCTCCGACGGTCATCCGGGAGAGCCCCTGGACCTCTTGATACGTTGCTGCTTCCATCCGAAACCTCCTTGGTTCATGGACTTCGCCCCGGCGGGCGGTTCGTCCGCACCGCAATCTCAGGGCGTTAACTCGTGAATGAATGAAGGGTTCGGTGGCCCGAAACATCAAGGCGTATCTCCGTAAACGCCTCAGATTCTTCGACTTGCGCTACATGCTCTGCCCCACTGCCGGAATCTGGGGCGATCCGGCGGCCGTTGCGGTGGCGCATGTAACCCCGGGCAAGGATCGTAGCGATCTCCGATATCACCTCGTCGAGAGAGATTGGGACGTGTTCGTTGGCCGGCATCCGGTCCTCCTTTTGCGGGAGGCCGCGTAAAGGTGCCGTCGTGGATGCCGCTGGGGCGGGATCGGCCTGACGTCGAGAAGGCCGTTGGAGCCCGTCCGACACCACCCGAAGGCGATGCCGCCGCACCCACAACGGTCTCCGATCTCACGGCCGTTTCCGCTGTCTGGTAATCCGCTTTAGCCGGACCCACTGGTTCGGCTTTCGGCAGATACCTACCGGAGGGGAGTTCGAAACGTCGAAGCGTGTGCCCGGATGCAACCGGGCTGTTAAACAAGGCGACTCGAAAAACTTCAGAACGGGAGAATTCGGAGAGGACATTTTCGGTGAGCGCCCGCAACCCCCAGGGTTGCACC
>Ga0209101_1001785_pt1 | contig 15146 bp, 12 predicted proteins | sample ConPoolayeCmetaG_FD_185481 | JGI IMG/M metagenome (GOLD analysis project Ga0209101, IMG submission 185481) | Hot spring microbial mat communities from California, USA to study Microbial Dark Matter (Phase II) - Cone Pool mat layer C metaG... ...
CGCCGGACGCCTGGCCCGGATCGTGGTTCAGGAGGGGGGCATGGCCAAGGTGATGGAACCGGTGGCGTATCTGGCTGACAACGACGCGGATGTCGATGCGTTTGTCGCCGGCCGGGGTGGCGCCGCTCCGGTTGGCGAACAGGGGCAGGAAGGCGCGGAGGCACGAAGGTCAGCTGAGGGTTCAGGGTTCGGGGTTCAGAGTTCAGTAGGAGAGTCAGTGCCTACGACCTCCGGTGGGCGCGCAAAGGCCTCTCCCGCAGCGCGCAAGGTCGCTCGTGAGCGCGGCGTTGATCTGTCCGCCGTCGGCGCAGGCAGCGGGCCGGGTGGACGAATCCTTTCCACCGATGTGCCGCTGGCGGCCAGGGCGGCTGCGCCCGCGCCTGCCGCGCCGGTTGCCGTGGCGCCGGCCGCGCCTGCGATGCCGGTCAGCGGCGAGGTGGTCCGCAAGCGCATGAGCCAGATGCGCAAGGCAATTGCCAGGAACCTGTCGCTCTCCAAACAGACGATCCCGCACTTTTACATCAAACAGACCATCGACGCCCAGCCGCTGTTCGACTTCTACCAGGGCGAGAAGGCCAAGTATCCGTGTTCGATCAACGATGTGATCATCATGGCCTGCGCCAGGGCCATGATGGAGTTCCCGGCGTTCCGCAGCCAGATTGTCGGCGATGAGATCGTTACGTATCCGTCGGCGAATATCGGGGTGGCCGTTGGCCTTGACGAAGGTCTGGTTGTGCCGGTGCTCGTAGCGGCTGAGAAGATGACGCTCAAGCAGATCGGCGCCGAGAGCAAACGCATCGCGGCGGCCGCCAAGGCAGGCAAGATCGAGGGCATGGGCAAGGGCCTGTTCACGATCTCGAACATGGGCATGTTCGGGGTGGAGGAGTTCCAGGCGATCATCAACCCCCCGGAAACGGCGATCCTGGCTGTGGCGACCATCCGCGAGCAGGTGATCGTCAGCGGCGGCACGATGCGCCCGGGGAAAGTCATGACCCTGACGCTCAGTGTGGATCATCGCGTGATCGATGGCGTGCTGGCGGCCAGGTTCCTGGCCAGATTGAAGGAGCTGCTGGAGTGGCCGGGGCAGATGATGTGAATGGTCAGTGGTCCGTTGTCCGTGGTCCGTTGTTGGGTCATTGGTTCGGTGGTCAGTGGTGTCGGCCACTGGGAGGTGACATGCGATTGACGCAACACAAGTGACCATTGGACCAATGACCCAACCACTGACAACGGACCGCTGGCAACCGACGCCGGCTACCGACACCGACTACCGACAACGGGCACCAACTTATGAGCAATCACTTTGACATCGCAGTACTCGGCTCCGGACCAGGCGGCTATGTGGCCGCCCTCAAGGCCGCGCAGATGGGCGCGAAAGTCGCCATTGTCGAGAAGGAACACCTCGGCGGGACGTGCCTCAATTACGGCTGCATTCCGTCCAAGGCGCTGCTGGCGTCGGCGGAGTTGCTGTACCACATACAGCACGCGGGCGACATGGGCATCCAGATTGCAGGGCAGGTGACGGCCAACTGGGAGAAGATCCAGGCGCGCAAGGACAAGGTCGTGATGACCCTGCGGAATGGCGTGAAGGCGCTGCTGGCTGGGAGGAAGGTGACCACATATCGCGGACGGGCTGCACTCGCGGGTCCCGGCAAGGTTGCGGTCACGAAAGATGGCGCCCCCGCCGACCAGTTCTCGGCCGACAACATCATCCTCGCCGTCGGCTCCGTGCCCTCGCGCATTCCTGGTTGGCCGACCGATCCGAATATTGTCTGCACGAGCGACGAGAGCCTTCATTGGAAGACGCTGCCGAAGAAGCTTCTGATCGTGGGCGCCGGCGCGATCGGCTGCGAGTTCGCGTGCATGATGCAGCCGCTGGGCGTGGAGGTTACCCTCGTCGAGATGCTGCCGCAGATTCTGCCTAATGTCGATCCGCAGATCGCGGCCGTGCTGGCCAAGGCGCTCAGTACCCGCGGGATCAGGATCCATACCGGCGTCAAGATCGAGAATCTGGCCATCAACGGCGCTCTGGCGACGGCGATGCTGGGTAATGGGCAGAAGATCGAGGTGGATCGCGTGCTGGTGGCGACGGGGCGGCGGCCGAACACCGACAACATCGGCCTGGAGACGGCGGGCATCAGCACGGACCGCGGCTTTGTGCGCGTGAACGACCGGATGCAGACGCCCCTCAAGGGGCATTACTGCATCGGCGACGCCAACGGGCGGTGCCTGCTGGCCCACGCGGCTTCGGCCCACGGGGTGGTGGCGGTGGAGAATGCGCTGGGGCACGCCCGCGACTTCACAGCACCCGTGCCCAACTGCATCTATACTTTTCCCGAAGTGGCGACCGTCGGGCTTACCGCCGAGGAGGCGAGGGCCAGGGGAATGCCCGTGGCCGTCGGGACGTATCCGCTGGCCTTTCACGGCAAGGCTCTGGCGGCCGGCGACAACGAGGGAATGGCCAAGGTCATTCGGCATCGCGAGACCGGCGCGTTGCTGGGAGTGCACATGATCGGGCACAATGTGACCGAGTGCATCGCGGCGGCCGGCGCACTGCTGCACCGGAAGGTGAAGGTGCAGGAGATGGCCGAGGTGGTTTTCGCGCACCCGACGATCAGCGAGTCGCTGAAGGAATCGGCCGAGGACGCGATGTACCAGGCCCTGCATCTGCCGCCGCGGAAGGTGCTGCGAGTGGCGGCCGGCGCAGCGACCTGAGCTCGCGGCGGAATGGTGAAAGCTCCAACCCCCAAACCAGAATCAATCACGAATGACGAGGCCGGAAAGCGAAATCCCGTCCGTGCAGAGGGCCTTGGATCGACTGAAGTCGCTCGGCTCTGTTGCTGAGATGCGCGCGGCGGCGGAGCGTGGCCTTGCGCCAGGCTCGCGCCCCAGGGTCAACTCGCACATCCATCTGCCGCCGAATTTCTCGGCGTTCGAGTCGGTGCGGCAGGCGATCGACCTGGCGGCGGAGCAGGGCATCGGTGTCCTGGGCGTGAGCAATTACTACGACTACGACGTCTACGGCGATTTCGTCGAACTGGCGCGGCAGCGCGGGATTTTTCCGCTGTTCGGGCTGGAGATCATCTGTCTGATCGACGAGCTGGTGAAGGGAGGCATCAAGATCAACGACCCGGGCAACCCCGGCAAGATGTACATCTGCGGCAAGGGCATCACCCGCTTCGCGCCGTTCAACAGCGTGGCGCAGAAGCTCATCAACATCATCCGCCGCAACGACTCGACGCGCATAGCCGAGATGATTCGGCGGATGGAGGCGATCTTCGCCGAGCGCGGCTTGGCCGCCGGGCTGAGCGAAGACGCCGTGATCGCCATGGTCGTGCGGCGGCATGGTGTGCCGCGCAGTCGCGTTTATCTTCAGGAGCGACACGCCGCCCAGGCATTTCAGGAGGCGCTGTTCGCGCGCGTGCCGCCGGCACAGCGCCCCGATGCGCTTGCCAGAGTGTTCGGCGCCGCGCCCGGAAGCGCCGATGACCCCGTGAAGGTGCAGAACGACATCCGCTCGTACCTGATGAAGGCGGGAAAACCCGCGTTTGTCGAGGAGACGTTCGTCAGCTTCGAGCAGGCGCATCGGCTGATCCTGGAGCTGGGCGGCATACCGTGCTATCCGACGCTGGCCGACGGCACCAGGCCAATCTGTCCCTTCGAGGATCCCGTCGACAGGCTGGTCGAGTCGATCAAGTCGCTGCGCATCTTCTGCGCCGAGTTCATTCCCATCCGCAACACGCCGCAGGTGCTGAGCCATTACGTCAGGGCGATGCGGGCCGCCGGGCTGGTCGTCACCGCAGGCACCGAGCACAACACCCTGGACCTGCTCCCGATCGAGCCGACCTGCCTCAACGGCCAGCCGATACCGGAGGATCTGAAGGACATCTTCTGGGAGGGGGCCTGCGTCGTGGCCGCCCATCAGTTCCTGACCCTGCACGGCGAATGCGGATTTGTCGACGCGCGGGGCAACCCCAATCCGACGTTCAAGACGACCGAGCAGCGCATCGAGTCGTTCAGGAAACTCGGTGCTGCCGTCGTCCAACAGTATTTTTCTGCGTCCTCTGCGCCTCTGCGGTGAGTCATTCCGGAGTATCGTCAGCAATGTCCAGTTCCACGAAGTGGCCTGATTTCAAACCTACCGACTCGCTGCTCGATCAGCTTGTCGGGCTTTCGCGCTACTACGGGGCCGATCCCGAGTTCGTCCTGGCCGGCGGCGGCAATACATCCGTCAAGGATGGCGATCGCCTCTGGGTCAAGGGCAGTGGCCATGCGCTGGCGAGCCTCACGGCGGAGGGTCTTGTCGAGATGGACCGCCCCGCGCTTCAGCGTCTGCTGGACAGCGCCATCCACCCTGACCGCACGCGCCGTGAGGAGATTTTCAAGAACGCGATCATGGCCGCCCGCATTCATCCGGAGCTGGGCCAGAGGCCGAGCGTCGAGGTGGTGCTGCATCACCTTATGCCGCGCAGGTTTGTGGTGCACACGCACGCGACGCTGGTGAACAAGTTTGCCTGCTGCCGTGCGGGCCAGGCGATTCTCCGCGAACTGTTCGGCGACCAGGTGATCTGGATTCCCGACGTGGATCCCGGGCACGTTCTTGCCGTCACGCTCCGCGATGCGCTCAGGGACTACGAGAAGGCCACGGGCCGCGATTGCCCGCGCGCGGTTATCATGCAGAACCACGGCCTGGTGATCGCGGGGGACAGCCCGGATGACATCAAGCGCGACACCGACTGGCTGATCGAAAAGCTCTCCGCGCGCCTGGGGAGCGCGCCGCGCAGGGATCCCTTCGGCAGTGTGTCGGCCCTCGATGCCGCAACGGCCCGCAGGCTGGTGATGATCATCGGCCCGGCCCTCCGCGGGCTGCTTGCCGCGGGGGAATCGCTGAAGGTGGTCAGTTTCGACGACTCGCCCCTGACACTGAGTCTCGTCGGCGGCGCTGAGGGCAGGAGCGTGGCCATGGGCGGGCCGCTGACCCCCGACCAGGTCGTCTACTGCAGGGCATTGCCAATGTGGTTCGATCCGGCCGGCGAAAGCGATGCGGCTGGGCTCGTCGAGCGGCTCCGCGCGGCCATCGCCGCACACATGAAGGACACGCGCTTCCCGCCGCAGGTCATCCTCGTCGAGGGACTGGGCCTCTTCGCCGCCGGCGACGACTTCAAGGCCGCCCAGACGACGAAGCTGGTATACCTCGACGCGATCAAGATCATGGCCGGTGCGCGGCTGCTGGATGAGGTGAACTACCTGGCTCCCAGCCAGCGCGAGTTTTTCGAGAACTGGGAGGTGGAGCAATACCGCCGCCAGGTCGCGAAGGGCGCTGTCAGGACGGGGCGAGCCTCCGGGAAGATCGCCCTGATCACCGGCGCGGCCCAGGGGTTCGGATTTGAAATCGCCCAGGACCTGGCCGCTCAGGGCGCACATGTCATCCTGACCGACGTGAACGTCGAGGGCGTCAAGAAGGCGGCCGCCAGCATCGGGGGGGACAGGACGCTGGGAGTGGCGATCGACGTTACCGACGGTGCGTCCGTGGAAGAAGCGGTTTATCAGTCGATCCGCGCCTACGGCGGCTTTGATCTGGTCGTCTCAAACGCCGGCGTCCTCAAGGCCGGCAGCGTGAAGACCCAGAGCGAGAAGGACTTCGATTTCGTTACGGCCGTCAACTACAAGGGCTATTTCATCTGCGTGCAGAAGACCGCGCCCGTCCTGGCCATCCAGCATCTGGCGAAACCCGACTACTGGTCGGACATCATTCAGATCAACAGCAAATCGGGGCTTCAGGGCTCCAATCGCAATTTCGCCTACGCGGGCAGCAAGTTCGGCGGCATCGGGCTGACACAGTCGTTCGCGCTGGAGCTGGTCGAGGATGGCATCAAGGTCAACGCGATCTGTCCCGGCAATTTCTTCGACGGGCCGCTGTGGTCCGATCCCAACACCGGCCTGTTTGTGCAGTATCTGCGCAGCGGCAAGGTGCCCGGGGCCAAGACGATCCAGGACGTACGGAAGGCCTATGAGGCGAAGGTGCCGATGGGGCGGGGATGCACGACCGCGGACGTGATGAAGGCGATCTATTATCTGATGGAACAGAAGTATGAGACTGGACAGGCGGTCCCGGTGACCGGCGGACAGGTGATGCTGGGTTGACGGCTGTCAGTGGTCCGTGGTCAGTTGACGGGTCACTGGTCCGTGAGTCAGTTGTGCCGCATCTGGCCTGCTACCACTGACCAACGGACCAATGACCCAACCACTGACAACGGACCACTGACAACTGACGTCCCGGATACGCATCAAGGAACACAATGATCACAACTCCCAAAACCCAATACGCCATCCAACTCGTCGGCCCCGGCCAGCTCAGACTCAATCCAACCAAGGAGGTCTTCACACCCGGTCCGTATCAAATTCTCGCCAAAGTCGAGTGCGTGGGCCTGTGCTTCTCGGATCTGAAGCTCCTCAAGCAGTTTTCGCAGCACCCTCGCAAGAGCGAGGTCACCGCCGGGCTGGACAAGGCCATTCTGGCCGAGATCCCCAGCTATGTTCCCGGCGACAAGCCGACGGTCCCCGGCCACGAGGTCGCCTGCCGCATTATAGCCGTCGGCGAGAAAGTCAGGCACCACAAAGTCGGTGAACGATGTCTGGTGCAGACCGACTACCGCGATCTGCCCACGGCCAGCTCCAACGCCGCCTTCGGCTACAACTTCGAGGGCGGACTCCAGGAATACATCCTCATGGACGAGCGCGTGGTCGTCGACAAGACCGGTGAGCGGTTCCTTATCCCGGTCCCGGAAGATCTGCCGGCCTCGGCGGTCGCGCTGGTCGAGCCCTGGGCGTGCGTCGAGGACTCGTACGTCAACGAAGAGCGGCAGAGCCCCCTGGCCGGTGGACGGATGCTTGTCGTGGTGGAGCCGGGGCATTGGGAAGAAGGCATCGACGAGCTGACGAGCCGAGCACGACCCGCCTCCATCACACGCGTCGCTCCCGCCGATGTCGCCGCACTGCCGAACGAGGCCTTCGACGACATCATCTACTTCGGCGCCGGCAGGAGCACGCTCGAAGTCCTCAACGACAAGCTGGCCGCTCGCGGAATCATGAACATCGTCCTCGGCGGGAAGAGGATCGGCCAGCCGGTTTCCGTTGGCATCGGGCGCGTCCACTATGGCATGACCCGCTGGATCGGCACAACCGGCACAGACGCGGCCGAGTCCTACAGGCACATTCCTGCAACGGGCGACATCCGCGCCGGCGAGAAGATCGTCGTCATCGGCGCCGGCGGCCCGATGGGTCAGATGCACGTCATCCGCGCCATCTGTTCGGGCATCGCGGGCATCGAGCTGGTCGGCACGGATGTCGACGATGCGCGCCTGGCGGCGCTGATGCGGAAGGTCGAGCCGCTTGTGAAGGCCGGCGCCGTCAAGGTCCGCATGGTCAACACCGGCAAGTCGCCTTTGAGCGAGAAGTTCAGCTACTTCGCCCTGATGGCGCCGATCGGTGCGCTGGTGGCCAACGCCATCCGCGACAGCCTGCCCGGTGCGCTGATCAACATTTTCGCCGGCATCCCCGCGCCCACGAGGCAGGAGCTGGACCTGGACACTTACATTGCCAACCGCTGCTACATGTTCGGCACCAGCGGCTCGGTCATCCGCGACATGAAGATTGTGCTGAACAAGGTGCAGTCCGGCCAGCTCGACACCAACACCTCGGTCGACGCCGTCAGCGGCATGGCCGGCGCCACCGACGGCATTGCGGCCGTTGAGAATCGCACGCTGGCAGGCAAGATCATCGTCTACCCCATGCTTCACAATCTTGGCCTCACCCCGCTGTCGGAGTTGCCGATGAAGTTCCCATCGGTGGCCGCGAAGCTGGAGAACGGCAAGTGGTGCAAGGCTGCCGAACAGGAACTGCTGCGCGTGGCGGCGCGATGAGCCACCCTGACCAGGCCAGCATCGTCATTCGTCCTTCGAGCTTCGTCATTGATTCGGATTTCGGATTTCGTCTTTCACTGAACCCTGAACCCTGAACCCCGAACCCTGAACCCTCACCCCATCCAACTCGTCTGCTTCGACCTGGGCCGCGTCCTCGTCCAGATTGCCGGCGACTGGGCCGACGCCTGTCGGCGCAGCGGAGTCGTTCTGCCCGCGGGCGATCACGCGACGCACGACAGACTTGTGCAGCTTCTGGAAGTTGGCCGGCTCGACGAGTCGACCTACCTGAAGCTCGCCTGTGAGTGCTTCCCCGGCATCGCCGCCAGTCAGTTTCAGATCATTCTCGACGCCTGGCTGGTCGGTCCCTACGAGGGCATGAGCGATCTGTTTTCCGCGTTGCGCCGCCGCGGGCTGAAGCTCGCCTGCTTCTCCAACACCAACGCCTGGCACTGGCGCGCGCTCACCGACCCCGACGGGCCGTATCGCGAACTGCAGCAGCTCGACTATCGCTTCGCGAGCTGCGAGATCGGCCATGCCAAGCCCGATCCCCGCGCCTATCGGCACGTGGAGCAGCGCAGCGGCTTCTCGGGCGGGCAGATCTTTTTCCTGGACGACCGCCCTGAGAATGTCCAGGCCGCCCGTGATTTGGGTTGGCAGGCCGAATGGATCGACCCGTCACGGGAGGGGTTGCCACAGGCGGTGGAGCACCTGCGGCGTCGGGGGCTGCTGGGGTGAGGGCGGCGCGTTGCAACGGCGCTTGGTGTGCAGCAATTCGTCATTACTATTGTGTGCATGGACCACGACCGCCTCTTCAAGCAGCTTCTGCGTGAGTTTTTCATTGAGTTCCTGGCGTTGTTCTTCCCGAAGGTGCTGCGCTACATCGACCGCGGGAGCATCGAGTTTCTTCCGCCGGAGATCTTCACCGACATCACCGGCGGCGAGCGGCATGAGGTCGATCTGGTGGTCAAGGCGCGGTTCAGGGGCAGGGACGCGTTCTTCCTGATCCACATCGAGAACCAGGCTTCGGCCCAGCGGGACTTTCCCAGGCGGATGTTCAACTACTACGCGCGGCTGCATCTGGACCGCGGCCTGCCGGTGTACCCGATCGCGATCTTCTCATTCGACAAGCCGGGGACGGCGCAGCCGGACACGTATAGGGTTGTGTTCCCCGACCGGGAGGTCCTGCGGTTCCGGTACCGGACGGTGCAGCTCAACCGGCTGAACTGGCGGAGCTTCGTCCGCCATCGCAATCCGCTGGCGGCGGCGTTGATGGCCAAGATGAGGATCGCCCCGGCGGAGCGGCCACGGGTGAAGCTGGCGTGCCTTCGGCTGATCGCGACGCTAAAATTGAACCCGGCCAGACTGGCGCTGATCCGGGTGTTCGTGGATTCGTACCTGAGGCTGAACGCGGCCGAGATGGTGCAAATGGAGCGAGACATGAAGACGTTAAAGCCGGCGGAGCAAGAGGCGGTCGAAGAGGTTCTCAACGAATGGGTTGAGAAGGGCATGGAGCAGGGCAGGCGCCAAGGCAAGGAGGAGCTGGTGCTGCGGCTGCTTGCGCGGCGTCTGCGGTCGGTTCCGGCGGACATGGCTCGGCGGATTGCGGATTTACCGCCCGAATCTCTGGAGGAGCTGGGGGAGGAGCTGGGGGAGGCTCTGCTGGAGTTCCAGAGTATTGACGATGTCCGAGCCTGGCTGGCCGGCCGCTGAGTCTCGCGGCTAAGGGCCGGCTGGATCGCTCGGACCTGACAGCCGCCCGATGACCCAATGCCTCGAACCCTCTGACCTCGTCCGCGTATCTGTTATACTTCCCGCAGCCAGGAGGCCCCACATCCCCCGATGCTCAGACCCGCAACCGTCTACGACGTTCCGCACCTTCAGCGGATCATCAACAGCCACGCCGAGCTGGGGAAGATGCTCTTCAAGAGCTTCGCCGACCTCTTCGAGTCGCTGCGCGACTTCGCCGTCTACGAGACCGACGGCCAGGTCGTCGGCTGCGTTGCTCTGACGATCATCTGGGCCGACCTGGCGGAAATCCGCTCACTGGCCGTGGACGAGAAGTTCCAGGGGCGGGGCATCGGCCGCCAGCTCGTGCAGTGGACGGTCGATGAGGCCCGGCGCCTGCACATCCGCAAGCTCATGGCCCTCACGTACGAGCAGCGTTTCTTTGAGAAGCTGGGTTTTGCCGTCGTTCCCAAGGAGTCGCTGCCGCTGAAAGTGTGGAGCGACTGCGTGCGCTGTCCCAAGCGCGACGGCTGCGACGAGATCGCCATGGTCCGGGTGCTGGAGGATGTGCCCATCATCCAGTTGCCGGCCGCTCCGCCCACTCCCCGGGGCGTGAGCGTGCCGGTGCTGCCCACCGAAGATGACTGACGTGACTGACATTGTTGCATTTGCCGCCGTTTGCCTGCACGATTCGCGGCCATGCGCTTCACGCTCTTTCAGGGCGACCGCCTCCCGGCGCTGCTGCTGATCGCCGGCGGCGCCGCGGGCCTGCTGGTGGCTGCCCTGCTATGCGCGCGCCGCGCTGCGCGGGTGGCGACGATCGCCCCGGGTCGTGCGGCCGTGGGGCACTGGCTGCCTGTGGCGGCGGCGGCGCTGATCGCCGCCCTGCTGGGACAGACCGAAATTGCCATCGGCATCGTCTTTGGCAGCAGCGTCATGGCGCTGTCCGCAGCCGCCGGATTCATCCTGCTGGTGGCGCCCGTCGGCGGGACGACACCCCTGGCGGGGCGCACGTGGCTGTTCCTGCCCGTGCCGGCGCTGCTGGCTTTCGTGGTCGGGTTGAGCGGCCGGGTGGGTCCTTTCGAGGTGCTGCTGCTGGCCAGCCAGGGGGCTGTCATGCTGATGCTCTGGAGCGGCCGTTCTCCCCGGCAGGGCGTCGACAGTCCGCCGGCCGTCCCTAAGGCGCCGGTTGCGAGGCCGACGGCCCTTGGAATACTCGAGATCGTGGCCGCCGTAGCCCTGGCCGCCGTGGCCGCCTGGGCCGCCACGCGCGGCGCCGAGCGGCTGGCCTGGCAGGACGACCGCTACCCGGCCGGCGTCATCGCCTCGGCGCTGCTGGGCGCGGTGCTGGGGCTGCCGCTGGCCTACAGCGGCTCGCCGCTGGCGGCCGCCGGGCGAAGCGGCGATGCCCTGTGCGTGAATGTGGGCGTGGTGTACCTGAACCTGGGCGCACTGCTGCCGCTGGCGTTCGGAGTGCCACTGGCCTTGATGGTCTGGGGCGCCGATGGCCCTGCTGTGGCTGCCGTAGCCGAGCTGTCGCCGCTGGTGTATCCCCGCATCGCCTGGCGGATCGACGCGTTGGCGCTGCTCATTCTGTCGCTGCTGCTGGTACCGGCCGCGGACAATCGTCTGCGCCTGGACGGGCACATCGGTTTGTGGCTGATCGCCGCGTATACGATTTACATCGTTGCCCAGGCCATCGCCGCGGCCTCCTGAGAGCAAGGGGGTTGGGAGTGGGTCGGGAGTCTTTTCGCCGGCCAGGAAGCTTCGGGGGCGGGATTTCTGCTAAGGGGCAGAGGCGGCCACGCGTCAGCTCGCCTGACTCGAAACCGCTGCTCCGACGGGCGACCTGAGCCCCCGGCGGCGGCGCGCTCAGACCGCCTCAAACGCCGTGGTCGTCTGCGTCTGCTGGCCGCAGTACAGGCAGCGTTTGTGCTCGAGCGACATCGGCCGCCGGCAGCGCGGGCAGGACTGGACAGGGGGCGTGAGCTTGTCGTCGTCGGCGCCATCCATCAGGTCAAGCTCCTGCACGCGCTCAATGAGCTGTTCCTCGGTGAGGCCCGTTTTCTCCTGAATCAGCGTCCACATGCCCATGCAGATGAGGGTCAACCGGTCGAGTTTATCGGCGAGGTCCTCCAGGCGCAGACTGGTGCGCGCCGACCGGGCCGCCGCGAGACCAGCCTCGGCCGAGGCGTTGCGGATCAGGTGCTGCTGACGAAGTTCCCAGAAAATCCCAAGCATGACAGGCTCCTTGTTCACGGCCGCGGGCGAACCCCTTGCTGCGCGTATATCGGCCGAACGCGATGGCCGCTTGGGCGACGTCGCGGGGGGCCGCCGCGATTATCGGAGCCGCCCCAGCCCCCCGCAGTCCCGGCGCGCCGCCGTCCCCGCGGTATGAGCCTTCAGGGATCTGCCATTCGGCAGAGCGTGTACGTCAGCTTTTCGATCCAGTAGAGATCACCGGTGCACCAGGGCATGTCGCTGAGGCGTACGAGCGCGGCACACGAGGGCGGTTTTCAAATGCTCCGTGCGCCCTTGCGCGATCCGCACGCTGGTTGTGCATTTCAACGAAACCCGCAGCGTGCGCCTGCGCGCTCGGCGCGGCGATCAAGCAAGTGGGCGCGGCGGCCGTCCCTTCGCTCCACGCGCTCACTCCTGACCCGTCTGTTTCTCGTACTGTCTGGCCGTCAGGAGCTTCTCCATCTCGGCCGGATTGGTCGCCTTCACCTTGATCAGCCATCCCTCGCCAAAGGGGTCCTTGTTGACCAGGGCGGGGTTGTCGGCCAGGGCCTCGTTGACGGCCACCACGGTGCCGCTTACGCCGCTGACCAGATCGCTGGTCGCCTTCACCGACTCGATCTCGCCGAAGGCGCGGTTGGCCGCCAGCGCCGCGCCCACCCTGGGCAGATCGACGAAGGTGATGTCGGTCAGCTCGTCGGCCGCGAACTGGGTGATGCCGATGGTGACGGTGTCGCCGTCAAGGCGGTGCCACTCGTGGGTTTCAAGGTATCTTCTGTCATCGGGTACGGACATGGGGTTTCCTTGCTGTGGGCGCCGACGGGGCGCCCGGTTCGATCACTTGGGGCGCCTGTAGAACGGCAGCTTGACGACCCGGGCGCCAACCAGCGCGCCCTTGATGTCGGCCGCGAGCGCGGCGCCCTCTGCCGCGTGGGGGGCATCGACGTAGGCCATGGCGATCGATTTCTGCAGCGTCGGCGAGAACGTGCCGCTGGTGACGGCGCCGACGACGGCGTCGCCGGTGTGGATGGGCGTGTCCTGACGCGCGATGCGCCGGCCCTCCAGCTCCAGCCCGACGAGGCGGCGCGCCGGGCCGTCGCGGGCGATCTGCCTCAGCGCCTCGGCGCCGATGAAGTCCTTGTTCAGGTCGACCGCCCAGCCCAGCCCCGCCGAGAGCGGGTCGATGCTCTCGCTCAGCTCGTGCCCGTAGAGCGGCATGCCCGCCTCCAGCCGCAGCGTGTCGCGCGCCCCCAGCCCGGCCGGCATGATCGTGGCGTCGTGCCGGTCCGTGGAGCCGCCCAGTGCCCGCACCGCCATGGCCGCGGCGCGAGCCGACAGGATGACCTCCACGCCGTCCTCGCCGGTATAGCCGCTGCGGAAGAATGTCAGGCTGAAGAACATGATCGACATCCGCTGGAAGTGATACCGGGGGATGTGGCTGACATCCACCACCTCGGCCAGCCGTTCGATGACCCTGGGGCCCTGAATGGCCACCATGGCGGTGGACTCGGTCTGGTCCTCGATCTGGACGCCGAAGCGGCCTGCCCTGGCGACGGCGTGGAAATGAGAGAGCAGTTTGTCGCGGTTGGCGGCGTTGCACACCACCAGCCAGCTTTCCTGGTCGCGCGAGACAATGACGTCATCGAGAACGCCCCCGCCCGCATTGCACACGAGGGAATAGCGCGACTGGCCGACCTGTTGGTCGCTCACGTTGCGCGTGAGGACGTGGTTGAGGAAGGCTTCGGCGGCGTGGCCGGAGAAGCGCAGGCGGCCCATGTGCGAGACGTCGAAGATCGAGCCGCTGGCGCGCGTCTGCTGGTGTTCGGGCACGATGCCGCGGTACAGAAGGGGCATCTCCCATCCGGCGAACTCGACCATCTTCGCTCCGGCGGCCACATGGAAATCGTAGAGCGGGGTGCGCTTGAGCATTCGAGGCGCGACACTAGCCGTGGGAGGGGGGGCCAGTCAAGGACGCCCGTGCCCCCGTCGTGCGGCCGCGCGATTCCAGACCGCCAGCCGCAGAAAGTGTCGTGCCCCGGCCTGTGATCGTCGCCATATCAGCTCGCCCTTTTCGCCTCCGCCGGCCGAGCGTCGACCAGCGAGCCGAAGCGCCTCACCTGCGGCCAGACCGCACCCACGGCCAGCACCGACAGGATCGTCCCGATGCCGCCGATCACCACCGACGCCACCGCTCCCCACAGGTGCGCCGTCCATCCCGCCCGCAGGCCGCCTATCTCGTTGCTGGCGCCGATGAAGATCGCGTTGACGGCCGACACCCGCCCGCGCATCGAGTCGGGGGTGAGCACCTGCACCAGCGTGTGGCGGACCACCACGCTGACGTTGTCCACCGCCCCCATCACGAACAGCATCGCCAGCGACAGCCAGTAGTTGCGCGACAGCCCGAAGACCACCGTGGCCACCCCGAACGCGGCCACCGCCAGCAGCATCGCCCGCCCCGCGTGTTTCATCGGCGGCATGTGGGCGATGGTCATCGCCATGCAGAACGCGCCGATGGCCCCGGCCGCGCGCATCCAGCCGAATCCGACTGCTCCCACGCCCAGGATGTCCCTGGCGAACACCGGCAGCAGATACACCGCCCCGCCCAGCATCACCGCGAACAGGTCCAGCGTCAGCGTGGCCAGGATGATCTTCTGAATGGCGACAAAGCGCAGCCCGCGCGTGAGGCTTCGCATCACCGGCTCGCGTATGCGCCGCGCTGTTGCCGCCGGCCGCGGCAGACGGCTGACCATCACCGCGAACACCAGCGTGCATGCCACGTCGATCAGGTACGCCGTGCGCACGCTGTGGGCGATCACCACGCCCGCCAGCGCCGGGCCGACCATCGCCGAGAGCTGTGTGAAGCTCGAGTTCCACGTCACCGCGTTGCTGAAAACCCAAGTGGGCACGATCTGCGGCAGCAGCGCCTGACGGGCCGGCCGCCCGATGGTGTTGGCGGCGCTGCTCAGCAGCACGCAGACGAACATCCAATGCACGCCCCAGCCCTCGCGATACGACAGCCACGCCAGCCCCAGCGTGCCCGTTGACGCCAGCACGCACATCGTGGCGATGATCCGCCGACGGTCCAGCCGGTCGGCCAGCACCCCCGCCGGCAGCGCCAGCGCCACCAGGGGAATCACCTGAATGCCGGCCAGATATCCGAGGTAAAGTTCCTTGCCCGTCCGGTCGTAGATTTCCCAGCCCAGCGCAGCGCCGGTCATCATGTGGCCGACCAGGGCGGTCATCCATCCGATGGTATACAGC
>Ga0209101_1001787_pt1 | contig 15139 bp, 14 predicted proteins | sample ConPoolayeCmetaG_FD_185481 | JGI IMG/M metagenome (GOLD analysis project Ga0209101, IMG submission 185481) | Hot spring microbial mat communities from California, USA to study Microbial Dark Matter (Phase II) - Cone Pool mat layer C metaG... ...
CCGGTGTGGGGAGGGGAGTGGCGGTGGGTACCTTGACCGTGGTTGGCACGGCCGTTCCCACCGGGTAGGGGTGCTGGGCCACCGGCTGCGGCTGCTGCAACCCTCCAAATAGCAACACCAACGCCCCGCCCAACGTGAGCATGGCGACCAGCCCCAGGACAACGGCCAGGAAGCCGGGTGCTCGTTTCATCGGTACATCTCCCGTTTGCTCTCCCCTCGTATAGCTGGATTCTCTTGGCCTCCTACCTGGGCAGGTCTGGTGCCGAAGGTGGGACTCGAACCCACATGAGGTTGCCCTCACTCACTTTTGAGGCGAGCGCGTCTGCCTGTTCCGCCACTTCGGCACATGAGTACGCAGGCGGGGGCAAGTATAAACCAACTTGGGCTGTTCGTCAAGCCCTACCTGACATCCGTGCATAACTCCTGTCAGGGAGAGAACAAGGGAAGAGAAAGCCTTTCTGGGGTTTTTGCGGCGGCGAAGCCGCCGCAAAAACCCCACCAGGCTTTCACACCGACGCTCTGCGTGGGGGCGAAACGGGGGCGTGGTCAAGACGGTCTGCTGCGTGCCCACGCGGAGCGTGGGCACGAGGGGAAGACGGTCTGCTGCGCGCCCACGCGGAGCGTGGGCACGAGGGGAAAGACGGTGCTGCGTGCCCATGCAGAGCTTGGGCACGAGGGGTACGCTCGGCGCGGGCGCTAGCCGAATAGTGCGTCGCCCCTCCCTGTTGCACGTCGGTTAGCAAGGGTTTGACAGGCCGGGTTTTGTGTGTTATTCTACGGCTCGTGAGAGGGGCTATCACGGCAGAGACGGGCTGTACGTGGGATCGGCTGGCCCGGCCCTGGACCGGGTGGTTGTGTGGTGCGCTCCGGGTCGGCCGGGTTACATCACCTTGCAGGTGGGGACCAGTGGCACCACCAGATAGTTTTCGCCCTGACGCACCGTCATCTGGGCCGGGAGGCCGGCGTTCTTGATGATGCGCATGATGGCCACGTTTTCCGTCAGCACCCAGGCGCAAAAGGCCTGGATGCCCATCTCGTGGGCCAGGGGGATCAGCCGCCGGAGCAGGTAGGTGCCCAGGCCGCTCCCCTGATAGTCATCGCGGACGACGATGGCGGTCTCGGCCTCCACGTCTTCTGGTCTGACCCGGGCAAAGCGGGCCACGCCCACGATGCGCTCCTCGCCGTCCTCCTCGGTCACGGCCACCACCGCCGCCTCCCGTCGCGGGTCCAGGTCCGACAGGGCGATGGCCAGCTCCCAGACCTGCTCGTCTGTAGCCTGATGGGTATAGGTGTGAAAACGTAGTTGGCGGGAGCGCACCGACAGGCGGTGGTACAGGTCCACCAGCCGGGGCGCATCGGCGGGCTGGATCGGGCGCACGGTGACCCGGCGGCCATCTCTGGTGGTGAAGGTTTCCGATGTCATCGTCACGCTCCGGGAGTGAGTTGATCGGGTCGGCCCATTATAGCATGTTTTGGCCTCTGGCGTCTAGCGGCCATTTTTGACATCCGTGCATAACTTCTGTCAGGGAGGGAACAAGGGGGGAGAAAGCCTTTCTGGTTTTACCCTCCCCGAAGGGACGCGAAGTGGGGAGTGGGGCAGCGCCCGCGTGCGTTTAATTACGCACGGATGCAGGCCATTTGATACCCTGCCGCAGGTTGCCCCAACCGGCGGGAGGGTAAGCTGGAGGACATGACTACATGTATCGGCGGGGGATGATCGTACGGGTCCTGGCGGGGCTGGCTATCCTGGCCGCCCTGGCTCATCTGGTGGATAATATCGCCCGGCGCGGGCCGTGGTGGGCCGGGACGGACTTTGCCGTCTACTGGTGGGCCTCGTATTTCTGGCGCACCGGCCAACCCCTCTACACGGGCCTGCCAGCCCATCCTGAGATGACCCCCATCTATGTCTATGCCTACCCGCCGACCCTGGCTGTCTTGTTCGTACCCCTCACTTTTCTACCCTACCAGGTGGCCTGGTGGCTGTGTGGGCTGACCTTCCTGGCCGGGGCGTTGGCCGCTGTCTGGCTGACCCTTACCCTCATCGGCCTGCGGGGGCTGGAGCGGCTGGTCCTGTTCGCCGCGTTTCTGTGGTTTCCGCCGCTGCACTATGAAGCGGCACTGTTGAACGTCAACCTGGTGGTGCTGGCGGGCCTCGCCCTGGCCTGGGCCATGCGTCGCCGCGACGAGGGTTGGGCGGCCTTGCTGGCTGGCCTGGCCGTGGGCTTTCTGGCCGGGATCAAGCTTCACCCGGCCCTCCTGCTGGTGCCGTTGCTGATGCGGCCGGGCCGCCGGCCGCTGGTCGTGGCCGGGTTCGCCGGCGGGTTGGTGCCGGCCGCCGTGGCCCTGGCCCTGACGGCCCACGAGTTCCGGGCCTTCCTGTGGGTGCTGTCTGGCATGGGGCTGACCTGGACCGGCCTGCCCCTGCCGGCCGACCTGTCGGTGTGGGGGAGCGCGATCTACTGGCTGGGGCCCCAGGCCGGGCCGGTCGTGGCCGCGTTGGTGGCGGCTGGCCTGCTGGCGCTGGCCGGCTGGCTGTCGTGGCCCCGCCGGGAGCAGGTGGACGAGGTCTGGAGCCTGTGGCTGGTGGTCTTGCTCCTGGTGTCGCCGGTGACCTGGCCGCAGTACTTTATCCTGCTGGCGCTGCCCTTGTTCCTGGTGTGGCTTCGGGCGCGGGCCAACTGGCCGGCCTCCCGGCGCATCGTCCGGGGGTTGCTGCTCACGGCCATCCTGATGTGCCTGCCGCCGGTCACGAACGACCTGCCGGGGTGGGTCAATCTGTTCTCGACCATCGGGCAGGCCGTGGGCCTGTGGCTCTGTTTCGGGCTGGTGCTCGTCGTGCTGTTCCGGCCAGGAGGAGCGGATGAAGGAACCGTGGTCGCCGGGTGATCGGCAGGCAGTGATCGAGAGCATCCTCGGCTCCCGGGCGCCTGGCCTGGTCGTGCTCCGCTGGGCGTTGGTGGCGGCGATCACCCTGGTGGGGCTGCTCAGCCTCAAGCTGAGCGTTGAGGCGCTCACTACCCCGCACGTCTATCGCAAGGACTTTATCCAGGAGTACCTGCTGGCCCGGGCCGTCCTGGCCGGCGTCAATCCCTACGCGCCCCTGTCCGAATTGGCCGCTCAGTTCCTCGGCCCCCTGCCCAACCCGGTCTTTCCCCATCCCACGCCGCATCCGCCGCCGGTGGCGATCATCAGCCTGCCGCTGGGCCTGCTGACCTATGAGCAGGCGGCGGTGGCCTGGTTCCTGTTCGAGATGGTCTGTCTGGTCGTGTCGGTCCACCTGCTTTTGCGCGAGTCGGGCTGGCGACCGGGGGTCTGGCGCACGCTGTTCGTCAGCCTGCTGGTCCTGGGCTGGAATCCCTTCCTGGATGACCTGACCGTCGGGCAGTTGATGGTGCCGTTGCTGGTGCTGTTGCTCCTCTGCTGGCGGGACCTGCGCGCCGGTCGGGCGATCCGGGGCGGGGTTTTCCTGGGCTGCGTTATCGCCCTGAAGCTATTGGCCTGGCCCATTGTGCTCTGGCTGGTGCTGCGGCGCAACTGGCGGGCGGCTGGCGCGGTCGTCGGCACGGTGCTCGCCGCCAACGCGCTGGCGGTCGTGCTCGTGGGGCTGGACCAGGTCATCTACTATTACACAGTGGCTGGCCCGGCCGTTTCGGCCCTGTATCGTGCCGCTGACGTGAACATCTCGGTGTGGACCATCGGCTGGCGCGTTTTCGAGGGCACGGGGGCCACGGTGGTCATGGGTCTGGCGGCGCCGCCCCTGGTAGCCGCGCCGGAGGTGGCCGGCCTCGTCTCATTGGTGATACCGCTGGTCTGGTTGGGCATGGGCCTGGCGTTGGCGTTGCGGGCGCGCAGCCTGGACGCCGCATTCGGCATCCTGGTCTGCGTCAGTGTCCTGGTCAACCCGGTGGCCTGGGCGCACTATCTCACCCTGACGGCCGTCCCCCTGCGGTATGCGATCCGTCGTGTGTTGGACCTGCGTCTGCTCCGGGGCGAGGCGTATGCCCTGCTCGTCAGCGGCCTCTTGTTGGCCCTCGCGCCACGTCATCTGCGCGCGCTGGCTTTGCTGGCCGCCAGCCCAGAGCCGGCGGGCACCGGCTTCATGGTTCCCTTTCTCATCGGCTTATTGCCCTTTATCCCCACCCTGGCGGCGATGGTGGGTTTGCTCTGGCTCGTGTGGCGCCTGGACCGGGCTGAGAGCTTGTATGCCGCGCAGGGCAAGTCCGCTCCTCATGCCCAAGCGGAGCGTCCGTTTCGCCCCCACGCAGAGCGTGGGTGCGAGCAGGCGTCTGTTTCCCCTCGTGCCCACGCTCCGCGTGGGCACGCAGCAGAGACCGCCCGGGCCGCGCCCCCGTTTCGCACCCACGCAGAGCGTGGGTGCGAGCAGAGAGCGCAGGATTATCCATGCCATCTAGATTCTCACCCCGGCTAATATCCTGGATCGGTTGGACGCTGATCGTCATCGGCGTGCTGCTGTTGGCGGCGCGGATGCGGGAGATCACGCTGTTCGCCTCCGATTTCACGCAGGATTACCTGGCCGCCCAGGCATTGCGCGCCGGTCAGTCCATCTATTTTGCCACAGAGGACCTGAGCGCCGAGGCCCTGGGCATGGGGCATGCACTCCAATCGGTCAGTCCCGGGAACAATCACCCTCCCTTCGACGCGGTGGTCTTTGTGCCCCTGACCCTGCTTCCTTACGACGTGGCCGCCTTGCTGTGGAGTGCGTTGTCGGTTCTGCTCTATCTGTTCAGCGGCTATGTTCTCCTGCGGGAACTGGAGTTGGTTCTCGCGCGCCATTGGCTGGTCTTGCTCACAGGTCTGGCCCTCTGCTGGTATCCGTTCCAGGTACATATCGCCCTGGGGCAATGGTCCATTCTGGTCACGGCGTGCCTGATCCTGGTCTGGCTATTGCTGCGCCGTCGGCGAGTCTATCTGGCCGGCCTGTTGCTGGGCATGGCGGGCCTGATCAAGCTCTTCCCCGGCTTTCTCCTGCTCTACCTGCTGTCGCGGAGGCACTGGCGGGCCGCCGGGGCCATGCTCCTGACCCTGGCGGCCGGGGGGTTGCTGACCCTGGCGGTGGTGGGGGCAGACGATGTGATCCGCTTCTTTCAGCAGGTGGCGCCGGGGAATACCGCCGTCTCCGGGCCGAGCGCGGTCAACTATGCCTTGACCGGCTTCTTCAGTTGCCTGTTCGTTGACGGGCCGGAGGTCAGACCGCTGGTCGTCGCGCCCCAGGTGGCGGCGCTGGTGATCGCCGGGAGCACTATCGGGTTGGTCGGTGCTTTCGTCTATCAGGCGAGGCGTGCGCCGGTCACGCCACGGGGCGAAGATACCGCCTATGCCCTGGCCGTCCTGACCATGCTCCTGGTCTCCCCGATCACCTGGTTGCACACCTTTCCCCTGCTGGCCCTGCCCTGTGGGCTGTTGGTCCAGGACTGGCTGCGCGGCCCCCACCGAAGCCTGGCCCGGCTCAGCTTGCTGGCCCTGACCTGGGTCGTGTTTTCGTTGCCCTACATCCAACTCCGGTTCGTGCTCTCTCTGCTTTATGGCTTTGAGCGCATACCCTGGTTCGCGGCCTGGGTGCTCTTTGCCCCGACGGCCGGGTTGCTGGTGTTGTGGTGGATGATCGCCGGCCGGGAGCGAGCCAGGCCCAGTCAACCATTATGATCAGCCAGCGAGGTGTGCGATGTTCATGCTCGCGGCGGGTGTGCCCGGCCCAGGCCAGACTGGGTCACCCGCCGCCGGGCGCGGGGTCGCAGACCCCGCGCGAGCACATATTACGAGGAGGAGCTACATGAATGCATACCCAACGACTGGTCGGATCAGCGTGGTTATCCCCGTTTACAACTCGGCCGAATCCCTGCCGATCTTGACGGAACGTCTGCACCGGGTCCTCTCGGCGCTGGGACGGGACTTTGAGATCGTCTTTGTGGATGATCGGAGCCGGGATAATAGCTGGCGCGTTTTGGAGCAACTCAAAGCCCAATACGGCAAATCGCTGCGGATCGCCCGGCTGCTGGTGAACAGTGGCCAGCATAACGCGGTGCTCTGTGGGCTGTATCTATCCACCGGTGCGGTGGTGATCACGATGGACGATGACCTGCAAAACCCGCCGGAGGAGATCCCCAGGCTGGTGGCGGCGATTGACCAGGGTTACGACCTGGCTATCGGCGCCTATGACTCGAAAAAGCACACCCGGGTCCGTAACCTCGGCGGGGATATGATTGATTGGCTCTTGCGCCGCATCTTTAACCTGCCGCCCGATTTTCAACTGACCAGCTTTCGCGCTGCCAAACGGGTGGTGGTGGACAATGTCTGCCAGATGGGGGGCGTTTTCCCGTATATCACGGCGATGATGTTTTCTAATGCCTCCAATTACGTGAACGTGCCGGTGAGGCACGACCCCCGGCTCTACGGGCGTTCAAATTACAACCTCAACCGTAGCCTGCGCCTGGCGGCCAATCTCATCTTCAGCTATTCTTCCTATCCTCTGCAATTTGTAATGGTATTGTGTCTGCTGGCCTTTTTCGTCTCCGTCACCTTTGGAACGATCACCATAGTGCGGGCCTTCCTGGCCGACATCACCGTCCCGGGCTGGGCCAGCACGGTGGTGATCGTCTCCTTTTTCAATGCCCTGACCCTGCTGGGTCTGGTGATCTTTGGGGTCTATATCTCCCGCATCAGTCAGCAGATCACGCGCACCCGGCTGCCCTATACGATCAGTGAACTCCATGAATAAGACCTTGCTGGTTCTGGCCGCCTCACGCTACCAGATCCCCGTGATCACCACGGCCCGTCGCCTGGGCTACCGGGTGGTCACCACCGATAACGTGCCCGCCAACCCCGGTCACCGGCTGGCCGACGTCAGCTATGGGGTTGACACCACCGACCGGCTGGGGGTGTTGCGGATCGCCCGGCAAGAGCACATCAACGGGGTCATCGCGGCCTGTACCGATGTGGCTGTCCCGACGGCTGCCTATGTCGCGGAGCAACTGGGTTTGCCCGGCGTACCCCTGGCTGGCGCCGAGGTGCTATGCGACAAGATCGCCTTCCGGGAGTTCCTCCGCGCTCACGGGCTGCCCACCCCGGTGGCCTATCCCTTTACCAGCGAGTATGAGCCGGCCCCAGAAATATTTCGACGGGGGGCCTGGATCAGCAAACCGGATCGCTCGTCCGGGAGCAAGGGGGTCTTTATCGTCCGTTCCCCGGCCGAGTTTCGCCAGCGTCAGCCCGAAACGCTCAGCTTCAGCCCGACGGGCCGGGGTATCCTGGAGGAGTTCATCGTCGGCACGCAGGGCACCTGTGAGGGCGTATTGCACCAGGGGGAGCTGGCCCTCGCCTACGTGCTGGACCGGCAAACGGTCGAACCGCCGTATACCGCGACCTGCGGCCATTATGTGCCCACCACCCTGCCGGGGCCTTCCCAGGTGCGTCTGTTCGAGCTGCTGCGGGCGATCTGGCAGCTTCTGGGGATCACCGACACCGTCTTTGACTGTGATTTCGTGGTCGCGCCAGACGAGGTTTATATCCTGGAGATGACCCCCCGGCTGGGCGGCAACTCGATCTCCACTTTGTTGCACCAGGCGGCCGGCTTTGACCTCATCGAGTATGCCGTTCGACAGGCCTGTGGTGAGCCAGCCCCCTTGCCCTCCCAGGCTGACATCCAACGGCCGACTGCCATCGTGCTCCTGGGGATTGCAGAAAGTGGCCGTCTGGAATATGATCAGGCCGAGGCCGCCGCCCTGCGCCGGGAAGCCTGGGTGCATTCGCTCACCATTGATGTGCCGGCAGGGGAACCGGTCTGGCCTTTCATCCATGGCCGGCACCGTCTGGGTGAGGCAGTGGTGTTCGGTCGGGATCGCGCAGACCTGGAGGCCCGGGTCCGGGAATTGAAACAACGGCTGCGTTTGAGAGCTATCTGATACCATGACCGGGTCTTCCGCGCGGCGTTGGATCACCAGATTGGTGGGCACGGGTGTGGGCCTGCTGTGCCTGGTCTATTTGCTGGTCAGTTTTGAGTGGCCGGCGGTCCTGCCCGTGCTCTGGGCTGCGCATCCGCTCTGGTTACTCGGCGGCGGCTCCGGGTCCATCATCCTGTACTGGATGCTGCGCGCTCTGCGCTGGTTCATCCTGCTGCGACGGGCTGGCGTGGCGGTAAACCCTTTCGACCTGTACATGTGTAGCGCGGTTTCTCTGAGCCTGGCGATCATCACGCCGCTGCAGTCCGGGGAGGTCCTTAAGGTCGAGTGGCTCAGGCGATACGGCCTGCGGGAGCGTATCCCCGGCTACAGCTCATTCGCCCTCGAGCGGCTGGCCGATCTGCTGGTGGTGGGTGTCCTGGCCGCAGTGAGCATCTGGGGCGGACTCGGTCCCGGCAACCAGGAGATCGTCGCGTTGGGTGGGCTGGTGCTGGCGCTGCTCTCGCTCCTGGGGGTCTGGGCGATCCGCACGCGCCGGATCAGCGATCCGGCCCGGGGTACGCTATGGCATCTCCAGCGCTACGTCAGCGATGGCCCGACAGTCATGCTGGTCTTGCTGCTGACATTCCTGGCCTGGGTCGTGGTAGCCCTGGGCTGGCAGGTGTGCCTGTATAGCATCTCGGTTGCTCTGACCATCCAGGAAGCCATCGCCCTGATGTCTGTGGTCACGGTCATCAACATCCTGAGCTGTGTGCCCGGCGCGGTGGGGGTCTCGGAGGTCAGCAGCGCCGGGTTCTTACTCCGCCAGGGGCAGAGTGTACCGTTGGCGCAGGCTGGGGCGCTGGCGCTCAGGTTTTACGGGGTCTTGATCCTCCTGCTGGGGGTGGGGCACCTGTTGCTGTGGAACGCAGTACGGGCCTGGCGTGGGCGAGCGGCGGCAGAGGAATGAACTTCCTGACGCGGGACGTTTCGCACCCACGCAGAGCGTGGGTGCGAGCAGGCGTCCGTTTCCCCTCGTGCCCACGCTCCGCGTGGGCACGCAGCAGCCCCGTTGCGCACCCACGCAGAGCGTGGGTGCGAGCAGGCGTCCGTTTCCCCTCGTGCCCACGCTCCGCGTGGGCACGCAGCAGCCCCGTTGCGCACCCACGCAGAGCGTGGGTGCGAGCGGAACTCACGCAGAGCGCGGGTGCGAGCAGGCGTCCGTTTCCCCTCGTGCCCACGCTCCGCGTGGGCACGCAGCAGCCCCGTTGCGCACCCACGCAGAGCGTGGGTGCGAGCAAGCAGAGCGTGGGTCCTCGTGCCCACGCGGAGCGTGGGCACGCAGCATCGCCTTCTGTGCTCGCGCGGGGTTCGCCAGCGGGTTGCACTCCCTACGGCCTGCCAGGTCGCAGACGTGGTCGCCGCCGCGAGCCAGAGGGGAGGTCGGGCTATTTTCGTAAGGAGGGATACCATTGAAGCTCAGGCATATCTGGCAGATGTTCCGGGAACGCCGGAACCGGGAGGCCCTGTATCGCCTCGCCGGATATTGGGACATGAAAGCGCTGAAGCAAGCGGGCGATGCGGCTTCGATGTGGCCCAATAACTATTTGAACGTTTACTATCATCAGGAGCAGTTAGTTGCACTCCAGCGTTATCTGCCAGATGTGGCCAGGGCCTCGGTGCTGGACGTTGGCTGTGGCACCGGGCGCATCTCCCGTTACCTGGCCGAACGCGGCGCGACCGTCCGGGGGATTGACTTTTCCTCCCAGGCCATCGCCATTGCCCGCGCCCAATCTGGGCCGGATAATCCCAGTTACCGGGTCCAGTCTATCTTTGACTTGACCGATGAATCCACCTTCGATGCCCTGGTCTCTGTGGCGACGCTTACCGTCGCCTGCCGGGACCGCGTGGAGTTGCTGGAGGCGCTGCGGCGGTTGCGCCGGGCCTTGCGGTCGCCGGGCCGGGCGGTGTTCCTGGAGCCGCTTCACCGGGGCTTTCTACACCGGGTGTTGAATATGGATGTGCAGGAGTTTTGCACGGTAATGGCTGAGGCTGGCTTTCAGGTTCAAGAGGTCAGCCACCTTCACTGGTGGCCGGCGCGCCTGGCTCTGGCCTATATCCAGTGGCCCCGCCCCATCACGGCGGCCGGCTATCATCTGGGCGAGGCCATCATGCGCCTCACCGGGCGCCGGCACATGGGTGATTACCAGGCTGTTTTTGCCACCGCAGGTGAGACCCTATGAGCACGTCACGCATCCCCTTCAATCGGGCGGCCCTGGCCGGCCCGGAATTCGATTATATGCGCCAGGCTATCACTCAGGGCCATATCTCCGGCAATGGCCCATTCACCCAGCGCTGTCAGACCTTCCTCGAAGAAAAACTGGGCGTGCCCAGGGTGCTGTTGACCACCTCATGCACCCATGCCCTGGAGATGGCCGCCTTGTTGTTGGAGATTCAGCCAGGCGATGAGGTGATCGTTCCCTCGTTCACCTTCGTCTCCACGGTCAATGCCTTTGTCTTGCGTGGCGCACGGCCAGCCTTTGCGGATATTCGCCCAGACACGTTGAACCTGGACGAAAACCAGTTGGAACGGCTGCTCACCCCGCGTACCCGGGCCATAGTCGTGGTCCACTATGCCGGGGTGGGCTGCGAGATGGACCCCATTATGGATTTGGCGCGGCGTCATGGTCTTGCCGTCGTCGAGGACAACGCGCATGGGTTGTTCGGCACATACAAGGGGCGCTACCTGGGCACCTTTGGCGCTCTGGCCACCCAGAGCTTTCACGAAACCAAGAACTTTACCTGTGGCGAGGGCGGCGCGCTACTCATCAATGACCCTCGCTACGGCGAACGGGCCGAGATCATCCGTGACAAGGGCACCGATCGCAGCCGCTTTTTCCGGGGCCTGGTGGACAGGTACACCTGGGTCGATCTGGGTTCCAGTTACCCGCCTTCGGATATCCTGGCCGCCTTCCTGTACGCCCAACTGGAAGCTCACGAGCGGATCCAGGCCGCCAGAAGACGCATCTGGTGGTACTATTACGAGCACTTGCAAGAATGGGCCGCCACGCACGGCGTGCGCCTGCCCATCGTGCCAGAGCACTGCGAACAGTCATATCACATGTTCTACATCCTGTTGCCATCGCTGGAGCAGCGGCAGGGGTTGATCGCTCATCTTCAGGATCGGGGTATCCTCGGTGTGTTTCACTATGTCCCCCTGCACCTCTCGGCGATGGGCCGGCGCTTTGGCGGCCAGCCTGGCACTTGCCCGGTCACCGAGACGGTGAGCGAGCGATTGCTACGCCTGCCCTTCTACAACGAGCTAACCGAGGCCGACCAGGCTGACGTGGTGGCGGCTATTCAGTCCTTCACCGGGGTTTGATCACATGAAGAACCATAGCGGCCAGTGGCTGGCCGGCGGGATACTGCTGGCAGCGATCATGACCTTGCACCTGTGGTCTCTGCTACGGTTTCCCCATCCTTTCCTGGACGAGGTCTGGCTGGTCGGCCGGGCCTGGGGCTATATCCAGACCGGGCAGCCGGTCGGTCCGTTGGACCGGGGGATCCTGGATCGCTTTCCGGGGTACTGGACTTATAATGAGTGCCTCATCCCCTTTTTGAACTCGTTCATCTTGCGGTTATGGGGTGAACCGCACCTCTGGCCGATGCGCCTGATGTCCCTCTGCTGGGGGGTGTTGCTGCTGGTGGCTATCTATGCCATCGCCAGCCACCTGGGCGGGCCACGGCTGGGGCTTCTGAGCGTGGTCCTGGTGGCGGTATCCGGTCCCTTTTTCTTCTCGGCGCACATGGCCCGCTATGATATTGCCGCTGCTGCGTTGGGCTTTGCGGCCATCGCCCTCTATCTGCGCGGTCGGGGCAATTTCTGGCCGGGCCTGCTGGCTGGCCTGAGCATCGGCGTGGCCTTTGAGATCCACGCCAACGGCGTGATCTATGCGCCGGTTGTCCTGGCCCTGTTCCTCTGGCACGAACGCCGCTCCGTCTTCCGTTGTCGCGGTTTCTGGGGTCTGGTGATCGGTGGGATACTGGGGGCCGGCCTGTATGCCGTCCTGCACATTATCCCCTATCCCCAGACATTCTTCGCCCTCAATCGCATCTTTTTCGGGGCCACGCGCACGCCCCCGCTCCTGTCTTTTGACCCTCAGGTGATGCTCCAGGCGGTGGGTGAACTGGGGCAGATGCTGGTTAGAATATATCGTCCAGCTCTCTTCTTGCTCCTGATGGCCCTGGTAGTGCTGTCGGTTCGACGTTCCCCGGCCGATCAAACGTTGCTGATGTTGGTTGTAGTGTTGGTTATCGCATACACGGCCCTGGTTCGCAACAAGTTCATTTATTACGCGATCCTGATCACGCCGGCGCTGGATTTGCTAATGGCGGCCTTGATCCTGGAGTGCAGCCGATCACCCTGGCGAGGTCGGCTCCAGGACTATGCAAGCCGTATCCTGGTATGGGGTCTGACCGCCGGTTTTATCGGGGCGAACCTGATGATGTTGGGCACAGACTATTGGCAGATCTATCAGTCCGTGCAAAGCCGGATCAACCAGGTGATTCAGCCCGGCGATTCGATCATGGCGGTGGAGACCTATTGGCTTGGTTTGTACGATCACGTTTACTACTCCTGGGAGCTTTTGCCCAAGTATCGCTATTATCGGCCTGGCAGCACCCTGGAGGATGCGCTGCGCGAGTTTCGCCCTGATGTCTTGATCATTGATGGTCAGATGCGCGCGTTCATCATTGACCCCGATCCCCACAGTGATCCTTACAGGCAATATCTGCAAATCACCCCGGCCGAGCTGGACCGGTTCCTGGCGCGCCAGGCCCGGCTGCTCACCGCCTTCGATGGCGGCGATTATGGGCCGGTGAGCGTTTACCGGCTGGATTGGGAAACACCGGCTATGGAAAGAGCCAGCAGCAGTGAATAGAACTTGCGAACAGGTTGCCCGGCGATACGGGGCATGGACCTGGTGGCGTTTCGTGCTCCTCTTGTGGGTTGGCCTGCGCCTGGCCCTCTCCGCCGTGGCGGCCCTGGCCTACAGCCTGCTCCCGCCCCTCATGCCAGCCGAGGTGATCCAGCGCCTCTCCCTGGGGCTTGAGCCGGTGACGGGGCCGCTGGCCGGCCCGCTGTTGGGGGCCTGGCAGCGCTGGGACACCCTCTGGTATCTGCTCATCGCCAGCCGGGGCTATGCGCCCCACGACACCAGCGTCTTTGCCCCGCCCCTGTATCCGGTGCTCCTGCGCCTGGCCGGGGACCTGTTGGGCGGACAATACCTGCTGGGTGGGCTGATCGTCTCCAACCTGGCCTATGTGCTGGCCCTGGGGCTGTTCTACCGGCTCGCAGCCTGGGAGCTGGACGAGGCTACGGCCCGGCGCAGCGTGGTCTACCTGGCCCTGTTCCCCACGGCGTTCTTTTTCCTGGCCGGCTATGCCGAGTCGCTGTTTCTCCTGTTCAGCCTGGCTTCTTTCTATGCGGCCCGGCGCGGCTATTGGGACCTGGCCGGCGCGGCCGGGCTGCTGGCCGGCGTGGCCCGGCTGCCGGGCTTTCTCTTGCTCATCCCCCTGGCGGTGGAATACGTGCGGCAACGCGGTCTCTCCCGCCGGTTGCTCTCCTGGGACCTGCTGGGACTGATGGCCGTGCCCGTAGGGATGCTGGCGTTCATGGCCTATGTCTACAGTATCGTGGGGACGGATTCGCCGCTGGCCCCGTTTCTGGTCCACAGCCAGCGCGTCCACGGCCACCTCACCTGGCCAGGGCAGGCATTGTGGGACGGCGTATGGGTCATCGTGGCCGGCAAGTTCTTGTACGCCGATGTGTTGGACCTGGCGGCCGTGGCCTTGTTCATCGCCCTCACCATCGTCGCGTTGCGTCGGCTGCCGCTGGCTTATGGGGTCTACATGGTCGTATCTCTGGGGGTCATCCTGAGCAAGACCGGCTTCCCGCAGCCGTTGGAGAGCGCGTGCCGGCTGGTGCTGCCCCTGTTCCCCGGCTTTATGATCCTGGGTCTGTGGGGCCGCAACCCCTGGGTCCACCGGCTCATCCTCTACCCCTCTATCTTGTTGTTGCTCATCCTCACCGGCATCTTTGCCGCCTGGGGCTGGGTGGCGTGAGCGGTCCGCTTCCGCTAGCGATGCCAGGACACGGATTCATGCTGACCACGAAGGACACCAAGGACACGAAGAAGGGAGGCTATCACGACCCTGGATCATCCTTTGTGTCCTTCGTGTCCTTTGTGGTGAGAGAAGAGACTGGCCTGAGCAGATACCCGGCCGAATAGTTGAGGTGAAAAGTTGATAGCGAAAGTGAGCGGCAGAGCGATGAACAACGCGCCATATATCGGACGGCGAGGCTTTTTGGGGTTGCTACTGGGCGCGGCGGTGACGTGTCTGGCGGCCTGTCTGCCCAGGCAGGATGGAGACACGGGGGAAGCGCCGGCCCCGACCCGCTCCGGCTGGCAGTGGGAGATCCGCTGGATCCGCGGCCGGCCTCAGATTGACCCGGCCGCCTACCGGCTGCGCATCGAGGGCCTGGTGGAACGGCCGCAGACGTTGACCCTGGAGCAGATCAGGGCTTTGCCGGCGGTAACGGAGCGAGTGCGGATGAAATGCGTGGAATGCTGGTCCGCGCCGGCGGTGTATACCGGCGTGCGGCTGGAGGAGATCTGCAAGCTGGTGGGACCCACCGCGCAAGCTACGCACGTGCGCTTTTACGCCGCCGATGACTATGACGACACCCTCTCCCTGGAAGAGTTGCGCGCGCCGCGCGTCATGCTGGCCTATGGGCAGGATGGCCGGGACCTGCCCCTGGACAATGGCTGGCCGCTCCGGTTGGTGGCCCCAGCCAAGTATGGCTACAAGTACGTCAAGAGCGTGATACGGCTGGAGTTCGTTGACCGGCTGGTGGCTGGCACGTGGGAGCAGCGCGGCTATTCCACGGATGCCACGGTGCAGCCGGGGCTGGACCGGCCCCTGGACCTGGGTGGCGTGCGCCCCATAGGTGGCGGTGAGCTGACGTATTGACGTTGCACACCCCATCCACGGGGCGCAGCCGGGGGCCTGGGTTTGGCGCGCCGGGCAGGCTAAGTAGATCACAAAAAGTTCCTTTAACATTCAAGCAGCGGCCCAAGCTAGAGCCTGCTCAGGTGTCATCTCCTGGAAAAATGATTCGACCGTATCGAGCAACATCTTCATTGAACCGTACAAACGGTTGGCTGCAAGCTTGTTCTTGAGTT
>Ga0209101_1001790_pt1 | contig 15120 bp, 18 predicted proteins | sample ConPoolayeCmetaG_FD_185481 | JGI IMG/M metagenome (GOLD analysis project Ga0209101, IMG submission 185481) | Hot spring microbial mat communities from California, USA to study Microbial Dark Matter (Phase II) - Cone Pool mat layer C metaG... ...
CAGCCAAAAGCTGAGGCCCCCAAAAACAACGACAAACGGTACCAAATAAAAGAGAAAACAAACCACCGCTTCTTTATTAAGAAAGGCTGAAAAGAACTTGATAATCTGTTCGGCTGCCGGAAGACTCTTGTCACCATTTTCGCCTTTTGGCTCTTCGCTACGCCCGGCTTCACCGACCAACGATGATGTCCGACTTAACGGCGCACTTTGCTGTTTAACGGCCGGTCGTTGAAAGATCTCTGTATGCGCCATCTCTATTCAACTTGGGGATCCATTATTTTCCCGCACACGCTACATAACACTTGCCCGCGAATCTCCGGCGGCACTTGAGCCTGGCCGGAAAATACCACAACGTAGTCGCGTGATTTGCAGCCTTTGCACTCAGGGAAAGAATTATCCATATCGAGAAAAAGCCGCCGTGATGTCTCCAATACATAGTTATTTAAAAAATCCGCCAGTGGAATACCGTGCGGCAAGGTGGTTTGGGCCGTTCCAATAATCTCCCTGACGCGGTTCAGAAAACTGTCGTTTTGAGCTTGGCTGGAGCCCTTGACAATGTAATCAACGGCCCCCTCTTCTAAAAAGCGTCGCTTTAAATGTACCGAGGGATTGCCGGTGAAAATTATAATATATGATACTCGCCCTCCGCGTTTTATGGCATTAAACAAGTATGAACCTGACTTGTCGCTTAAGCCGATATCCAGCACCGCCACCCGAAATGAGTCGCGTTCCAGACACTTCTCAGCATCCGAGACCGTGGCGCACGCCTGCACCGAATATCCCGAGCTGGAAAATAAGCGCTCCAACCTCTCTCGCTCCTGTAACCCGTCTTCCACAATCAAAATGTCTTTCATTTCTCCACCCAAATTCCTATCGCCAAAAACCGTTCTTATGGACAGGCATGCCGTAAGCGGTTAAAGTGACTCTTGGACTTGCGCAGACAGCGCATGCCGAAAAGAAGGGCATTAACCGCCCCGGCTTCCAGGCAAGCGCTAAAACCTGCGCCGGGCAGCCAGCTGGGGCCATCAATAAAATAATCTCAGATCAATTATATTGATGCGCGAAACGGTTTGCATAGTTCTGAATGAAAGGGAGGCCCAAAAGGCCCGCGCCGCTGATATGCTGCAAAACGCTCTTTCAGAACTGGCAATAACGTCGTCTCGCTTAGAAGTCTGTGAAGAGATTAACGAACTTATCAAAGAAAGGCTGCCGCAAATTTTGGTGCTGGACTACCTCTTGGGAGATTACAGCACAGGCCTTGATGTTTTAAACGCCTTGGCAAGCTTGCCGGAAGACAAACGCCCATCTGTCTTTTTTCTGACTGATGAGCCCAGTGTACAAGTGGCCGTCGAGGCCATGCGCTTAGGAGCTTGCAATTACTTTGAGATTGACAACCCGCAATCCATCAGCCGCCTGGCGCGGGAGATTCAACAAATACTCCGCGAGCGTCGGGTCCATTCAAGCCGGGTGCTTCCACGGCCGCGAAGCCTATCTTTGAAGGATCTAGTGGCGCAAGCTGAGAGTTCGCGCAACATGATCATACAGGCTCGCACCCTTTTGCTTAAGTGTCCATCAGTCATAATCGTTCACGGTCCGGCGGGCAGCGGCCGCAGCACTATCGCTCAAGCCTTATTAGCGGGCCGCCGGGCTGGTTTCTCACGAATCATCGATTTAGCCACCTGCGCGGAGCCGCTCTCCGATATGCTGGGCCTCAATCCAAGCAACAGCGGGCCAAAACTTGGACTGGACTTGAGCGTGCTGATTGAAAACCTTGAGGCTGACACAGGCGAATTGGCCGATCTTATCTTCTCGCGTGCAAACCGTATTTGGCGCGCGAGTATCGGTTCATCTTCAAGCCTTATTCTTTGCTCCACCGCGCCAGAGATAACTCAAGCTTGGAAAAGCCTTGTCAAGGAATGCGAAGTACTCCGCGTGCCCCCTCTTGGCGAGCGGACTGAGGATATCCCAGCCCTGGTGCAAAAATTCATCGAAGAAGCCTGTGACATTTCCGGGCAAAAGTTGGCACGCTTTGACGGCGAATTAATCTCTTGGCTGGCCACGTTGGATTGGCCGGGACAAGTACGTGAGCTTAAAGCCGTGGTCTTGAATGCCGCCCTTGCCAGCGCCTTCAGCGCTGAACCCAAAAAACAAATTATTAGTTTATACAAAGACTTATGGGAAAGCGAGATAAAACAGCAAAAGGCAGCCCCCCCTCTCTCCGTTCTCACAGCGGCAAGTGTTTTGGAAATGTGCGGACATAATTACCGGATGGCTGCTGCCCGCCTAGGATGCAGTCCACAGGCACTTTTGAAGCTCTTGTATCCGAACTCTCCACAAGTTTGAAACTCATGCCAACCAAGAAGCTCAGCAACATTTGCGCTGCAATCATAGGGTCACCTGATTTCTGCCGCCGCATCAACTCTCTGCTTGTATCATCAAATCTCGGGGTTCGGACTGTAAGCGGGATTTACGCCGAGGCCTGGGGCTTGTTTTTAACGCACCGGCCCAATGTTTTGCTGCTTGAAATCGGCTTCCATTACTCAGAGAAGAATCATGCCGCGGCTCGTAAATTCCTTGAACAAGTGAGAGAGCGGTTCGGCTCCACTGTTTATATCATAGTTGCTTTAGTGGCATGCGAGCGGCTTTTTTTCGGCGGAGACTTGCTCTTTGCCACGGAACAAGAAGCCGCCCCCTCAGGTTTTATCGACACCTTCGTCGCTTCCCCTCCCCCCTCCATCCCCTCGATAGCACCTCTTGCGGAACAAATTCTACACGCCATAAAAATGTGCGCCAACGAAATGGTCAGACGACTGGAGGGCAAAGTCCCCTTGCCTCCGCTGGGGCAAGCAGGGTGGGTTCAATCATTAGCCGATCCGCTAAGCCGTGAACTTTGGATGCAATGGTTACCGCGCTATGCCAGCTACACCAACGAAAACCCCATCATCATCGGACAAACAGGCACCGGCAAGACAAATTTGGCTTATGCCTTGCATCTTCTTTCCGGCCGCAAAGGTCAATTCATCGGCATTACGCCCCGTGATTTCTCTTCCTCGGAATTGATTCAGGCCGAACTATTCGGGGCCGTGCCGGGTGCCTATACCGGTGCCGTAGATAAATGGGGTTTGGTAAAAAGCGCAGAGAAAGGCACTCTCTTCATTGACGAACTGCAAAGCATAGACAAGGAACTGCAAGGTAAGTTGATCACCTTCATTGAGAATAAGGTTTACCGCCGTGTAGGAAGTGCAGAAAGTATTGAAGCCGACGTGCGCTTTGTTTTTGCTTCCAACCGTACCTTGTACGATATGATGGAGTCGGACGTATTGCGCCACGATTTTGCTTATCGTCTGGAACGCGTACAGTTAGAGCTTCAGCCGCTGCATCAGCGCCGGCTGGATATCCCGGCAGCCTTGGCTTATGCTCTGGCAAAGGTTCGGCGGCAAAGACCACACGCTTTCCCGGTTTTCGGGTTCAACAGCGGTGCTTACCGGCTGTTATTCAGCCATCCCTGGCCGGGCAATCTTCGACAGCTGGAGAACAATGTTGCCCAGCTCTGCGAACTGGCGGATATGAACGAGACTCATATAATCGATGAGCAAATCGTAACCCAGGTTTTTCAATCGCGCCTACGTGGCTTAGCCACAACCTGCGCTGATATAATCGGCCAAGCTGCTCTAGTTTTGGCGGACCAGGCGATTTCCGAGACTGTGGACTCTCTAGAGCAAGGCATGGAGCGTTTTGTTGAGATCGTGCGTTCAGTGGCTTTGGCAGCCAGCGGCGGCGATTTGGAACGTGCGGCACAAATCATTGGGGATGATCGGGCCCTGCTGGCCTTAGTTAGTGAGACCGCCAGCACAAGACGCGAAATACGCGCGCATAAAGGGGAGAGCTGATGGCGCTTAATTTGTCTTTGGGAGAGTTTCAGAAGCTTACCGGCATTTCCGATGCAGCTTTGCTTTGGTTGCTTAAGAACAATAAGCTAAGATGCCAGGTTGATTCAAAGAAGGGCTTAATAGTCTGTCCGGAGAACCTGGAACTGCAAAACTTGGTGGAGGCCGTTGCGCGCCGCAAGCAAAAAGTCTTGGCAAAACATGAAAAATTACTAATTGAGAAAATGGCCCGGATTATAAGGGAGAACTTTGAAGCCATAACAGAAGAAGCCATAGCCCGAGTCACGGCTCGACATCACAACACCAAAAGCAAGCCGGTCAAGTAAGTTTAAACAACATGAGATTAAGACTCGATTACTTTTCCAAACTACTGTTGGTAACCGCTATAGTCGGCACATTGCTGCTCCTGGCACCCTATTTTGGACTGACACCTTGGGAAAAAGTTCGACACCTCAAAAGCAGCCCCCCTGACAAGGTCCGATCTATAAGCGGGCAAGCTAGAAAAAGCACCGCCTTACCAGGCCGATTTTCCGAAGCTGTCGAAAAACAGCGGGCGGTACAAAAGGAGAGCCCTTTGCCTTCTGAAGACGGTCTGGCTGAAGTGGAAAAGCTACTAAAATAGGTTGGGCCAGCTCGATTTTTACCTAATCTCCGAGTAATATAGCTAACTAGTGTGAGCAAAAGAAAGATATATACCCGCAAGGGCGACTCGGGGGAAACAAGCTTACTCGGGGGGCGGCGAACCCGCAAGGATTCAACACGCATTGAAGTAATCGGGCAAATCGATGAGCTAAACTCAATAATCGGCTGGGCCGTCACCTTGGCATACACAAAGCAGACCCGCTTCTTACGACAAAGACTTCGTGCTGTTCAGAATGAGTTATTCAATGTAGGCTGCCTAATTGCCACTCCTTCCGGGCGCCGGATTCCGGGCGCGGTTGAGATAGGCGAGCAGCATCTGAACCAGCTTGAAGTCTGGATAGATGAAGCTGCGGAAGAGCTTCCGGAATTGACTAACTTTATTCTGCCCGGCGGCAACCATTTGAGCGCTGTTCTGCATATTGCCCGCAGCGTCTGCCGCCGGGCTGAACGCAACACAGTCAGACTGGCAGCTGAGGAGAAAATCCCGCCGCTGGTTCTTGCATACCTGAACCGCCTCGGCGATTGGTTATTCATGGCCGCGCGCCAGGCCGGACACCTTGGGCCTGACCCCGAAATCCGCTGGCAACCCGGCAAGAAATGAAAAAGCGTGGCCCATGGCGCGGCGGGCTTAGCCAGTCCGTTTCAAGATTAGAAGTGTCACATCATCTTTCAGCATCCGACCGTCTCTAAATTCATCCACGCTGCTTAGTATTTGATTAGTTAACTGTGCAGCCGAAATCCCGGTCCTTGAATCCGCAACCACTTTGCTGAGCCGCTGGGAGCCGTATACCTCATTACCCCGGTTGCGGATCTCGGTTATGCCGTCGGTCATCAAGACTAGAATATCATTTATACTCATCTCTCTCTCGACCGGCTCATAATCACCATCCTCAAAGAAGCCAATCGCGAAACCCTGTCCCTTCAGCTCTTCGACCACACCACTCTCACGCCGTATGAGAAGGGCCGGCGGGTGCCCGGCATTGGCGAAATGTATTAAACCCGATCGTGGATCAAATAAGCAGCTTGCCATTGTCACAAAGCGACCCTCCGGAAGTTGGGGCGTCATTAAGCGGTTTACCGCCCTGAGAAGCCCGACCGGGTCATCCTCTCTGGCTGCCGAGATGGCAAGCTTTGCCATGCTGCCAACCAACGCAGCCGACAGACCATGACCGGATACATCGGCGATTTGGATTGAAAGCTTGCCGCCTTCTGTTAATCGGGCATAATACCAATCACCCCCAACCTCTTCCAAAGGCTGATAGAGAGCAGCCAACTCAAAACGCGGGTCAACCGGCAGGGATTTGGGTAAGAGGCCCAGCTGAATAGCACGTGCTTGTTCCAGTTCCGCCTTAAGGCGCTGGTTCAAGTCCCGTAAGGCGGCATTCATCTCCAGCAAAGAAGCATGCGGATTTTCCGCCCCTGCCAGCTTACGCAAACGTAATTGAGTCGCTATCCGACTAGTAACAGTCCCAACGGAATAAGGGATTTCCAAACATTCCACACGTTCATATTTCCGGCTCTCCAATTCCCGCTTTTGATCATAGTCAGCCGCCAAAAATACAATGGGAATCTGCTTCGTAAGGTCATTATTGCGCAGGTAATCGCAAAGGCTTAAACCATCTAATTCCATCCGGGAATCTATCAGAATAAGATCGACAACGGTGTTTGAAATCAAACGGTTTAGCTGGTTCCCATCACCGGCGTCAATTAAGTCATAACCTAGTTTTGAGAGAAAACACTGTAACTTCCTGTCCTGACTACCAACTATAAGAAGCGCATCAAGCGACATACATGCACAATTCTGATTCCAGGTTGGACAATCTTTGCCTGTTTAATGTTCGACATAAGGAGAGTCGTTCTCAAGTGAAATTGTAATGTTCAATACCTCCCGCTAATGGCAAAGTAATCATTACAAGCTTTTTAATTTACTGCCTAAATATGAACCAAGCAGCAAAACCCTCAAGCGACTCTTCACTGCACAGGGAAGCTCCGGACGACAAAAAAATCCAGGATGACACTATTCTCAGCGTGGCAGCGGGCCTGCTTTGGAATGATAAGGGTTGGGGACTCATGTTATATTTGTTCACTGTCTTTCCAACCCTACTTGAATTTCTTTTCCCACCCTCAGAACTGAGAATAGTTTTTATGGCTAGAGCACTCGATCGCCTATGCAAGCTCAGCGTCCTTTTTATAATTGGCACGCGGGCGCTTCGAACACTGGCGCCTAAGCGTGCGGCTGCTAATCTGTCGGCCTTAACCCTATTTCTGCTGACCGGGTTTATAGCCTGGGGGGCGGTAATCAGCCCAATCTACTTGACAAACCTAGCATGGCAAAAGCCGCATTTATGGCCCTTAACCCTTTTGACTGTGCCCATATTGGCAGTGGGCTATCTTTACTTTTTTTACTTCTTCGCCTTTCTGTTAGGAATTCAGGCCCCGGCACGCGTTCTTAATTTAGCGCGAACTTTCACCCGCCATGATATGTTCTCACCGGTCAAAGTCATTGCCGCCCCGGCGGGCTTGATGTATTTACTGCTAGCGCTTGTCAACGCGCCATTTCCTGATGAACGCGAATTTTTCCTGGCGCTGGCAGCAAGATTTTTAAGCGGGCTTTTTTGGTGGCTCAGTTCTTATCTAGCCATCGCAACTTGTATTATTTATCTCCCAAACTATATCTGGCGAGACTTGGGTTTTGGCCCCTATCGTCAATCGCGCTTAAGCACGATCGGAATAAGAGCACCGAGGTGGCTTGTCCAAGCACTCGCACCTAAAAATGGATTGTTATTGCTGACCATAAGTGCGCTTTTGACCGTCGGCAATTACACGCGTCTAGCTCAAATGCCGCCTTCTCCAACCATAGAGCTCAAGAGCTTACGAGTGGAAGGTTCGACTGTCGTGATTTCCCTCCACTTGGTAGACGAGAAATACTCATTTCGCGGCTTTCAACCTTACTGGTTTAGACTGGCGGGTGCTACAAAGAGAACATTGGCTTCCGCCCCGCAAAGCGTCAAAATGGCGGGCTATTCAGGAAAAACTTCCTTAAGCTTACCGGTTAAGCAAAAATCTCTTGACCTCGAATTAAGTTTTCTAACTGACCGCAAGGCTGCTGACTTAGTGCAGTTAGAGGATCTGCACCTTTGGTACGCCGGCGTACGCCTAATGTTATTGGAAATGAAAAAAGCCGAAGTCGCTGAGCCTGGGCCGTGATATTACATAAAAGCGTCTACGAATTTCGTTACACCTTGGAGGTCGCCACCTACATCAATTTGTGTACCCCAACAAAGAACTTAGAATCAGCATTTATACAAGACGATTCTAATCAATCTTCAACCGCCAATTCTTGGGCCGTACCTGCCCGACATAGGCATACAAAGCGTCCTTGGGGCCGCCATAGACACTGGAATCTAAACGTAGTTCGTAATACGGCAAGTCAGCTTTGGCTGGACCTGAAAGGACGTGACCATCAAAGTCATAGGTGCTGGTTGTCGTTGATGAAGCAAAGATACCCCCGCCCGGGCCGGGTTTGAATGTCAGCGGGGACAAGTCATAAGTACAATAAGTACTCATTAAATAAAAACCTCCCTCGTCACGGCGCAGCAAGAGACCAAACTCCGGGAAAAATGTCTGCGGCCCCTGGTGTTCCGCCACTTTACCAAGACGAAACACTCCAAAGGGACGCTGTCGTCCTGCCGAACGGCAACTTACCAAAAAAAAGACGGTAAATATAAGGGAAAGCGATACGACCCAGCGGAGCGAGGGAATAAAACCTTTAATCATTGCAGCCATGGAAGCTGGTTCTCAAGATTACGAATTACATCTTGTAGCCCTATGTCGCCGGGAGCAATCACAACTCCAGCATTAAGAGAATGAGCTAACTTATTAAAGGCATGGGCTTCTTCTTCTTGGCTGTTTCCACTTGCAAAAACCTTTAAGGAGTCAGCACCAATTAAGCTCAACTCATCCTCAAAGGTCGTTTTATCCCGCGCTAAGATAATCAAGCGGTGGCCGTTCACAAGAACTGACGCCGGCTTATCCCCTGCATATGGTACATAGAATCTGCCCATGGGCCATACAGCATCGCAAGTTCTTTACCTATGACGTAGATAACCATTGCGCCGCCGTGCATACAAGCACAAATTTGCTTAAACAATCATTCAAGACCAGACAAAGGCAGCCCCTGCTGCAAGGTTTTAAAGCGATTCCAAAGAGATATATCGACGTACGCGGGGCAGCAACCGACACATCTTTCAGCTTATCTTCCATAACCATCTTGAAGTAAGGAAATTTTTTGCACCACCAGCATGACCAACAAGGGCCCGTAAGATACTGACATGATTAGAGCTTTTAGGGCGGCGGAATTGGATGGCTTAACGCCTGCCAAGTAAGGCATCATGCCTAAAGAAGAACGTAGATGAAAGTCCCGGAGGTCAAAAGCCCTGGATGACGACTAAACCAGAATACATCACGGCGACCAAACAAGCCGCTGCTGCTGACCTATCCAAAGAGAGCATGAGTTCAAAGAACTCCGCTCCCAGCTCGCAACTGAAGAGCAGTTCATGTGCGCCGGAGCTTTCAGGGACTTCATTTTCCTTTCAAACAAAGGACATAACCCCCGATCGTCCTCCTCCAGCAGAAGGGACCAAGACTACACTGATACTACCAAGCGACTTAACCCAAGAAGAAACCGATATCACTCACATTGAAGCCCTTGACTCAGGCGCCTCCACCCTAAAATCGTTAAACGGCCCCCACCTGAACACAGTAGAACGAGCACAAGCACGCCGCCAGATTTTAAAGAGCACATCCCCTCAAGCGTCAGGGCGGAAAACCGTCGGCCTTTATTCCGTAAGGGATGTTTTAACCCGCATAATTAGTTGGCTTTCTGAACTGATTAGGAAACTAGACCGGCTGCTGTTCACCAGCCACCCTCTACAAACTGCGCCTACGAGGTTTAAAAAGTTTAGGCTCAAGAACGGACGTCACCTCCCCCTTGAAGAAGGACAGGAGGAAGATAGGCAAGAAAGCTTCCAGGAAGGCAATCCAGCGGCGGAAGTGGACAAAGAACGCCAAAAGAAACTTGACGAGCAGGCACAGACGCCGAAACGCGAGTGAGTTATCCTCGCATCCGCTGAATCTCCTCATCGAGAAGTTCTGCTTGCTCAGGATGAGCGCTTACGACTTTTTCTAAAAGCGCCGCCGCCGCGCTTTTTTCCTCTGGGGACAAAGAAATTCTCGCTAAGCTCACAGCTGCCGCGACATTAACAAACTGCCCTTCCTGCGCCAACTCCGCTAGTAGGGCACGCCCTTCGCTAAAGCCGGCGCCGGAATCCAGCAAAGCACGCGCTGATACCAGTGCCTTCAACTCAGCAAAAAATCGCTCGGGACGGCCGCTTTCAATCTGCGCAAAATTGTGAGCCGGGTTCAAGGCTTCAGATACTTCCTTGGTATTCCCAGAAAACTCATCCGCCAAAACCTTGTACAAGCTGGCGAGACCTTCATAAGGCGCCCGCGTATCCTGCAAAGAAGCCAAAAGTTCTTTAAGACGGCGGTTGGAATCACCTATCTTCTCTTCGAGCTCTCCCACCTTCTTAGACCAATCAGCATCACCTCGTACTCCGTTTTGCTCCCTGGACTTAAGCTCTTGCAGCTCCTGGCCAAGAGACCTCAAATTGCTGAACTCATTTTCCAGCCGCACATAAAGATCTGAAGCTTCGCTCATTCGCGAAGCTCTGGCCTGCTCAAACTGACATCGGCCGTAGAACACAATCACCACGGCCACCGCCACAGTCAAGATCTGCCGCCACCATTTAAATAAGAATTTAAATACGGGATCCTCTCTGATAGTCCGGGCTACGGTCAAATCCTCAAACAGCTCACCAGCCTGGCTTTCATTATCAGGGGTCCTATTTTCCGGTCTGTCCAAGGGTTCCTCTGTAAAGTATTTTCCGGCCAAACTCACATCTTATATTTGAAATCGTCGGGATCGAGGTTATTCAAGATTTCACTCCACTTATCCTTATCAATACTCTTCAAGTCCTTAGTAATTGAGGCCGGACCTTCGTGCTCGTCGGATTCCTCCCCTTCGGCACCTTCCAGGTTAGCTTCAGTATGCGAACCACCAGCAGCCGAAAACGCCACCTTGGCCTGATCCAGTACTTGCTGAGTCACGTAAATCGGCGCCGCCGCCCGCAATGCGATAGCAATTGCATCACTCGGCCGGGAATCAAAGATCAGCGCCTTTTCGCCAACCGACAGCACCAACTCAGCAAAATAAGTGGAGTCTTTAAGCTCCGTGATCACCACCCGCTCTACTTTAACCGCCAGTTCCTGGAAAATATCGCGCATTAAATCATGAGTCAACGGCCGGGCCATGGTAAGCTGTTTAATCACACTGGCTATGGAGGTGGCTTCCGCAATCCCGATCCAAATCGGCAAAATTATCTCCCCACTCTCGTCCTTCAGCACCACCACCGGGGTTTGGGTATTCGGATCGAGCATCAACCCACCCACAAACATTTCTATTGCCGTCTCATTTGCCATGGGAAGCGCCGCTCTTAAACGCTCGTATTTTATACTTTAAAAGACCAAGATTCAACCGTCAACAGGGCCTGACAATTCCCGTCAATTCACCCCGCAACGTAAATCTGGCCACCTCCGTGACCTGGGTTTCAACCAGCAGGCCGGCCTTGAGGTTCTGCGCCGGCGTATCAATGTTCAAGACAAAATTCTGAGATGTCCGGCCTTGCCACTGAGGAGAAGTTTTGGACGACTGGACTTCAAGCAGAACTTCGACCCTGCGACCCAACCACTTTTTCAACCTGGTTGCCGTAATCGCCTCCTGCTTATTCTGCAGGACATGCAAGCGACTGAGTTTCTCCGCATATGGCAAGGTATCAACCATAGCCGCCGCTTCCGTCCCGGGACGAGCCGAAAAAACAAATGAATAACTGTTATCAAACTGCACTAAATCCATCAGCTCCAGAGTAGCTTCAAAGTCCTGTTCACTCTCTCCAGGAAAACCAACTATTATATCAGTAGTAATCGCCAGATCCGGGATATGAGCCTTTAACATCTGCACTACATGCAAATAATCCGCACGGCTATAATTACGGCGCATGGCTTTAAGGACGCCATCGCTTCCAGACTGCAGGGGGAGATGAATATGCCGGCAAATCTTTTCACTGCTCCCCATGGCCTGAACAAACTCCAAAGACACGTGCTTAGGATGCGGACTGGTGAAACGGATCCGCTCCAAGCCATCGACCGCCATTACTTTGTGTAATAAATCTACAAAGCTTTGCCGCGGTCTTAAATCATACCCATACGAATTAACTGTCTGGCCAAGAAGAACCACCTCCCTAGCCCCCTGACTGACAGCCATTCGCACCTCGCGCAATATTTCCTCTGCGGGCCGAGAGACTTGTCGCCCGCGCGCCTGAGGCACGACACAAAAGGTGCACTTATTGTCACAACCCCGGCTAATGGCGACAGGTACAGAGACGCCGCTCTCAGCCGGAAACCCTAAAGGCAAAGCTTCCCAATCCGCCCGGTAATCAACCGCCGCCTGGGGAGGAAAACCACGCTGCCGCAAATCAATTAAGGAGGGAACCAAGGAAAGATTGTGGGTACCAAAAACAAAGTCAACCACCCAAGAGCGTTTTAGAATCTCCTCGGCTTGGCGCTGGGCTACGCAACCGCCAACCCCGATTAGCAAGGAAGGATTCTTCTTTTTCAACGGACCCAATTCACCCAGCAAGCTGTACAACTTTTGCTCCGGCTTTCCGCGCACCGCACAGGTATTGATTAGAATTAAATCCGCGCACTGCGGCGTTCCCACCATCCGATAGCGATCTTGCAAGATTCTTTGAAGTTTTAAGGAATCATAGACATTCATCTGGCAGCCATAGGTTTTGATATAAAGACCGCCCTTAGCTGACGCCAAGACAGCGACACTATCCCTTGAAGCTAAAGCTTCCACTCCCGTTTTGTTTTTTTTTGCGCTTTCACCTTCCATCTTAAGCTTCCGCTTGCATGTAGCAGCAAATGGGGAAACAAAGACAAACCCGGTGCCTAACCCGCCTCTATCACCCGCACCGTGGGCCTAAGCCGATCGGCCCAGTCGGGGGGAACGGGTTTTTCAAATATCAAACGCATTTGCCGCCCTTGACCAGCGGCAAGTTTAAGTGCTGATATTTCAATTTCCTCTTCATTTTCCGGGACTGTTTTCGCTGGATCAAGCGTGGCTGCATCTAGGTCCAATAAAAACCCGACGCCGAGCACAACCCGGTTAACAGGCGAATGTCCGGTATTGAATAATTCTAATAGAATTCGAAACTTAGTTCCGCACTCAGCGGCTTGACACGCGCTCTTCTCAGTTTCAACGCGAACGTTTCTTAGCTCAATCAACTTCTTTTGTATTGAATCCAGGCTTACCAGGTATGGCTGAGCTTCATCGCCCCATAATAACTCCAGCTGGTAGTCACTAATCTGTCCCACTGGAATGGTTAAATAGAAAGCCTCTTTCTCACCGGCCTTAAGCTCCCGCGGGCTGCTTTGATTTATGGGCGGCGGAAAACCAAGGGACACCTCGCGCACTTCTCTGGAGATCGATGAGTCAGACAAACGACGAATAGTCTCACGAGTAACCTGCCCGCTTTGCAATCCTATCAAACGCAAAATCACCTTTGAGACATCCCAAGAAATATGCGCCGTTACTATTCCAAAAACATGCAACTGCTGTCCATCATTCAGCACCTGGGTAGTCTCAAGGGTCAAAGGCATTCCCTGGCCATTGGCTTGACCAAGTGCGCCCACATATGGATTAAGATTGTTTGAAGCCGGCTTTGCACCACCAGCCGAGCCACCCACGCTGCATCCCGCCGAAAGCGCCATGCAGCAAGCCCATCCCAGCCAAAGCAATGTTCTGAGCCCTAAAAAACCGCCAATAAACATGGGCGGGGGCGGTGCGCTTCTCCTTAAGGAGTTAATTGAAGCGAAACCAATTTCCATCCGCCGGCCATCGAAAATTTCCATTTGTGATTCTCAAAACGCTCGTTAACCATGTAAAAAGGCACGCGGTAGTATTTAATGCCGACTTCCACATTGGCTGAATATGAATCATCGGCAAAATCAATTGATTTTACCTTGCTCTCCACTACCCGCTGATCATGGCCGAACTGCTTAAGATACTCCCTTAGACTCGGCTGAGCTTCTTCGCTGGCAAACGCCATCACCTCCTGAGGATTTCCCCAGAACAAAACTTCCTGAAATTTCTTGATTTCTTGGTTAAGAAGCCTTTCTCGATCACCCGCTGTCACACCCAGACGTTTAACCGAATCAATGGCCGGAACTAAAATACAACCTATCTCCAGAAAAGATAACAGCACTAAAACTATGACCTTCAGGTAACGCATTTACTCACCTAGGGAACCATGAAAAAACCTCATGCGCCTGGAAGGAAAGTAAAGAAAAGCCGGCGGACTTTTCAACGGTTGCAAAGCCCGCCGACTAAGCGCCAAAGCCAATTACCACCTACGGGTAGTCCGGCGCGCACGACTGCTCCTCGCAGACCCTGCCCGCTGGGAAGCACCCTTACGTGATGACCGGCGCGAAGAGCGGGATGCCGTCTTGCCGGCGGTCGCAGAAAGGTTCCTATATGGCATGTGCTTCGTCAGCATGCTCTGGAAGGACTTAATGCTATTGGCGGCTGGGCTGAACTCCACCGAACGCGCCGTTCCTTTCACATGCCGGCGGCGAAGCAAATGCTCTCTAGCATATTTCATGATGAGCGGCTTCAATGTCGACGGGTTAATCCTCAATTTGTCCTGGATTTCCCTAACAGTAAACCATTTGCCGACTCGACGAGTTAATTCGCTGTCAACTCTTGCTCTAATCGTTGTTGCCATTTATGCATATCTCCAAGGTTATGCCGGTTCTCACCCACCAACAACCATATCCCTTGCCGTACAAACGACTTTGCCGACAAGAAAGCATGCCTCTCAACATCTCACAGCAATGCCGGTGATGAACCGAGTTATTAAGAGAGGATCATAATCACCTGAAACAAAGAAGTATAACTTCTTCGCCTTTTTCCACGACCCTCCAACATCGGGTATATAACACCTTTTAAATTTTTTTGCCAACACCTTTTATGGATGTATCACTTGACTGCTTGAGACAAATGCCGGCCGCTGCTTGACCTCCGGGCTATCCGCGTCAAAAACCCTGCCCGATCACAAGACAACCTGGACCGCAATTTGCATACAGATCCATCCTATTTTTGTGCTTCAAGGGGGAAAAGTCCAAAGCGCATTCCGAAATCATGCTCCCAGGCAAGCTGCGGCCCTTTTTTTTCAAGCAGAGCGCGACACATTTTTACGAACCCATTCAACGACTTGAGCCGTTGATGTGCCAGGAAGAAAAATTTCTTTAACACCTATTTCCTTAAGCCGGACAACATCTTGCGATGGAATGATCCCACCACCAAACACTACTATATCAGCAGCCCCTTCTTGCCGAAGGAGCTCAAGCAATTGTGGGAAAAAAGTGAGGTGTGTCCCGGATAATATACTCACGCCGATGCCTTGGACAT
>Ga0209101_1001791_pt1 | contig 15117 bp, 4 predicted proteins | sample ConPoolayeCmetaG_FD_185481 | JGI IMG/M metagenome (GOLD analysis project Ga0209101, IMG submission 185481) | Hot spring microbial mat communities from California, USA to study Microbial Dark Matter (Phase II) - Cone Pool mat layer C metaG... ...
GGTGTCTATCGTCTGCTTTTGGCGGGAGTTCCGGATCATGTGATACGTATACGACTTGAGCCCGATCGCCCCGTGGGGCTACTGAGTACGCAGAACTGGCTGTACGGCGCGGAAGGGATGTTTCGGCAATCTTGGTTGTATGTTCCCCGCGGAGCGAAGAAAGTGGATCTCCTGCTGCTCGAGGTGGATCGGCCGGCGTCACGGCAGGTGGCGCTTTTCGATCCGAAGGGAAATCCGATTCCTCTTCAACCTGCGGCCGGAAATGCCCCCGAGGAAGAGGCGCCCGCATTCCGTCCTTCGCCGGTGGGATTCGGTCAATGGGAGGCATTCTTTCCCGCCCCCGGGTCGTATGACGACCAATTGCTCCGACTCGAGGTGAGCGACGGACCGAATGCGTATCTCATTACGGCCTGTTTCGGCCTCTCGGCGCCGCTTCCCTCGAAGCGGATGCGGCATACGGTCAACGCCGTCTTCGCCCCCGATCCCGAAACGGCTCGAATTCTGCGGGCAGGATCGTTGGAATACGAGGGCCGTCTGTTCTGGCATGGCTTTCAGATTCGTTATGCCGAATGGCTGAAAACGTTAACGGATGAGGAGTGCCGTATCCCACCCGGGCTACCGAGACGTCCGGGATATGTCTCGCCCGGATCCCATGCGCGTCCACCTGAGGAGTCGGCCGACGTCTGGATGCACCATTATCCGGTCCATCGAAACCCCCAGGTTCTGAATGCGGCCCTCCGGGAGATGGCCAACGGCCTATATGCCATGGGGCCAGGCGATCAGGTGGTGACCGGCCCCCTGAAGAATCTGGCCTATGAGATGGGCTGTTACGGATTTTTCTATCACCGGCCGGCCTGGCGGATTCTCCGGGAATCCGATGCCCCGGAAGGAGCCAGGGGACCCATTCGGGAGTTCGTTCTGATGATGGGCGACCGGTTGGCCTTTGCCCGGGGGGGCGAGTTGATCAATGGGAATGCCCTGGCGAGCCTTGTGCAGGCCCTTCGGTATTGCGTCGAGGCGACGCAGGATCCCCTCCAGGAGCGTCTGTTCAACGACTATTGGGATCGGTTCGCGAACAGTGGATTCGGGGACCGGATCGGCATTGGTCCCTCCGGCGCGATTCAGGAGAGTTTCGGCTACGACCACAATTATGGCAGTTATGTCTTGCTCGGCTGGCGGGCTGTATTGAGCGACCTTCACGACCCGCGATTCCAAGCGGCCTGGGAGCGGGTGATGACTCTCTACAGTTACACGCATACCGTCGGTGCGGGCCAGGGCGCCTGGAGTTCCCGAACACAGGGAGGGATCGCGGGTGGCGCTTACGATCCGGAGGATCCCCGTTTTCGCTGGAAAGGCTTCGGTGGGCCCGATCTGACGGAGGATGTCAACGGCGGTCACGAATTTTTTGCCGCACGCCGGCGCGGCTATTACCTCCTGACCTACCATGGCCGCCTTTCCCCCTCCTGGATCGGAGACGGCTTTCAGGGCCAGGTCGGCTATGGGGGAGGGATGATCGCCGCCCTGGTGGTGCCGGCCCGAGGGCCGGTGCTGGCCTCGACGCTCGAGGGATCCTATGGAGCGGGCATGCACCGCTCTCAGTGGCTGAATTTTCATCTCCACACCCTCGCCGGTCTGCTGCCGGACGGGCAGCCCTTTGTGGCGGCCGATAGTGAACACGTCGACGCCCGACTGGAGGGAAACGTGGTAACCAGTTCCGGAGAGATTCGCAATTCCTCGCTGCGCGGGGCCCGGCGATACGAGTTCCGGGAGGATCGCATCGTGGCTCACGTGCACCTCATGCGGGCCACAGGGGATACGGTGTTCGACCTCTGGGGGGGGCGTCCGCGATGGAGGGGCCGTGTTCGCGAGGCCTGGGAGATGATTCCTTTTGTCCAACCGCCGGCCCGCGGACGTCACCCGCCCGCCCCCACCCGCGTGACCTATTGGAAAGCCGACCATGCGGAAGCCGAACTCACGACGGAACCGGTACAGACCGACGAGATCCTCGTGGACCGGGGCGGGTACGGCGTTCGGTTGCGACTGGATCGAACACGAACGGTGCGAAGGGGGGCGAACGACACGATCATGATTCAGGTTGCGGCGGAACCGGTCGAGGCCGAGCAGGTGGCCTTGTCGTATGAAATGATTCCTTTTGAGTGGGAACCATCGGGTCGCGGAGAGTCCCCATGAAGGTCGGCATTGGCCTGGCGATATGGGGGGTCGCAGTCGCGTGGGGGGCCTCGGCGGATGAGATGGTGCTCGTGGACGAAACGACTCCCCCCGCACCGATCTGGGCGGAAGCCGCAGTGGCCGACCATGCCCAGGGGTTGGCCCGCTATCTGAAGCAAATCTCGGGACATCCCTTTTCCGTGACGGTCACCAACGCCTTTCCCGAGACCCGGGGGATTGTCGTCAGCCGGCTCGATCCCATCGAATCGGAAGGGCTGAAAGGGGACAGCTTTCTCATTGTGTGTTCCACGAACCGGCTCCGGATTGCCGGGACGACGGCTGCCGCCACGGGGTTTGGAGTCTACGGGTTTTTGGAAGAGATGCTCGGGTGCCGATGGTGGTCGGTGGACGAGGAGGACGTTCCCTCCCAGCCGGTTCTACGGGTGCCGGTGACGAACCGCCTCGTGGCGGCGATTTTTACGCAGACGATTCTCATGAACCGAGAGGCCCAAAACCGGCTCAACGCCTTCGAATACAAATGCCGCACACGATCCACGGAGGTATGGTCGGGCAGCCACACCCTCTATCCCTTGCTTACGCCTTATGCGCAAACCAATCGTGAGTTCTATCCCTATGACGCCAAGACCGGACAGCGGGCTCCGAATAATCTGCATTTCTGTTACAGCGCGCCGGGGATGGCCGAAGCCCTCGCCGAGGCGCTGGCGAAGGAGATCGAGCGGCGGAAGGGCAATACCCGCGATGTGATTTACATGGCCGGCATGGGCGACTGGTATGGGGGCGGGTGCGAATGTCCCCGTTGCCAGGCCATCAACCTGGAGGAGGGATGGACGGCTGCGGAAGGAAAGAGGCATCCCATCATGGGCGGGACCAACCTCCGAATGATCAACCGGACGGCAGAGATCCTCGAGGCCCGCTATCCCGGCGTGAAGGTGGGATTCATGGCCTACATGAGCATGGAGGCGCCTCCGACGATGACCGTTCCCCGCTCGAATGTCTACGTCCGGATCCCCCACCTGCGCCATTGCATCGTACACGGGGTTCGGCAGTGCGAAAAGAACAAGGCTTACGACCGGAATCTCCGCCGGTGGATCGAATTGGCCCCGGGACGGGTGCATGTCTGGGATTATGGCGTCAATTTCGGCGATAACTTCATGTTTCCCTTTCCCGTTCTCCTCTCCATCGCCGACAATATCCGCTATTACGCCGCCCTCGGAGTGGGAGGCGTTCTGATTCAGGGCAACTACGTCTCCACCGGCAGCGATCTGGTGGTGCTCAAAAACTACGTGTGGCGCCGTTTGCTCTGGGATCCGACTCTGGATCCCCTGGATCTGACGAAAACCTTCTGCGAGGGGTATTATGGACCAGCCGCGACCCCCCTCTTGAATTATGTCCTGGACCTGGAGCGATCCGTGGATCCTATCGTATGGACCAACCGGCATCTGGATGAGTTCGTCAAACGGGACGGGATGCGCAGGAGCTATCTGACGCCGGAGCGGGAAGCCCGGGCGCGCGCTCTTCTGGAGGAAGCCCGCCGTTGTGCGGCGGGGCAGGAGCCCTTCGCTCGGCGGGTTGAGGAGGCCGCCGCAAGTCTCGAGGCATTTGCCCTCTGGCATCCAGGCCCCTTCCAGGAAAAAGAGGACCGGCTCGTCCGGGCGGATCTCGGCGATGCCTACACCTATGACCGGGCGGTCCACGCCTCCCGCTATTCCCGCCAGGCGTCCGCGCGCGAGTGGGGGCCGTATTTGGGGTATCAACTGAATTTTCTGGCGCTCCAGGGTGGACCGCTGGCGCGTTTGACGTGGTCCGATTGCGAGGCGACGGTGGCTCCGGCGCTCGGGATGAGAATCCGACAATTACGGTGGAGAGGGCAGCCCCTTCTGCATGTTCCCAACGATCCGCAGGCGAAGGGGTGGCCCAATCTCGGAGGGCTCTATGAACAGGTTCATCCCGCCTGGATATCGGGCATCTGGGAAAGTATCCCCAGCACAACCGCAGCCGTCATGCGCGCGGATGCCCTGTCGAAAGGAACGGCCCGGCAGAGTGATCAAAAAAGAGTCCATTTCGATCCCGACGGCACCCTTCGCATCGAGGTTCGGGGGCGACGGGTGGCGCGGTCTGCCGATGACGAGAGCACTCGTGCGACCCTTGTGGCCGAGTATCAGACCGCCCGCGACGAGTCGTGGCGGGTGGATCTCCTGACCGGGCCGGATCGTTGGGAATCGCTGACAAGCCGAAGGACGTTGGAAGCGTTGCGGACGGGGGTGGCCACCAGCGAATGGACGATGGCAGGACGCGAGGCGCCGGTGGAAGGATTTCGGGTCGTGCTGCCGAAACGGGGTTGCGTTGTGGTGGATCAGTGCCTGCGGCCGCCTCTGGTGAAGGGACGCGTGGAATACCACGCCGCCTCCGGTGTGATCAAAACCTTCATGCAGACTGGCCCCCATGTTCTAGAGTCCAAAAATGAGAGTCTTTGGCTTGAACGGACGTTGAAGATACGACCCGAGATGGAGGAGAAACCGTAACTCATCATTGACCTTCCGAAGGGGGGCGCCATGAACAGAACCAGAAAGCCAGGTCGAGCAGGAGAACTGCGGATCGTCGTTCTCACGGTGTTGGCGGCCGGGGTCGGGCAGGGGGCTGTCCACACGTGGAAGGGAGGAAGTGGGTTGTGGGATGATGACGCCAAATGGACCAACGGTGTGCCCCCTGAGGGAGCCGATGTGGTGATTGCGACCGGAACCGTCTTCCTGACGAACGTCACCGCCCGCCTCAATTCGCTGGAGATGAAGGGGGGAACGCTTTTCTTTTCCAACAGCTGGGACGCCTGTGTCGTCGCGTCCGATATCTGGATTCGGGGGGCCGCGACGGTCCGGCATCAGACGAACTATGCCTCGACGACCAACGCCTTCGGGGAATGGCCGGTGAACAGCCGGATCTATTTTGTGTGCACGAATTTTTTCCTCTCGGGCACGATCAATGCCGATGTTTCGGGGTGGGTGTCCCGGGTCGGAACCTATCCGGCGGCTGGACCCGGCGGAGGGCGCGACTCACGGGCAGGCGCTGGTCATGGGGGATATGGCGGAAATGCCGCCGATGGTGGGGGAGATCCTTACGGAAGCATCACAGAACCTACCCTGCCTGGAAGCGCGGGCGCTTACGACGGCGGTACGGCCGCCGGAGGGACGGGGGGAGGAGCGGTTCGCATCGAATCGCATGGAGGGACGGTGGTGGTCAACGGCACCATCAGCGCCAATGGCAATATCGGAGGAACCATTCGCGGCGGGGGCTCCGGCGGAAGCATCTGGATCTCCTGCCGCGTCTTTGCCGCCACGGGAGGCACGATCCGGGCCATCGGGGGCGATACCGGCTACACGGGAGGCAGCGGTGCCGGCGGAAGCGGAGGGCGCATCGCGATCCACTATGACCCCGCGGCCCAGGCGTCGGCGCCCCCGGTGGATATCCGCCTTCTGGCATCGCGCGGAGCCTTATACTCCGGCTATACCGCCGATCTCGGCTCCATCTATCTGCCGGACGCTCAGCTCCTTCCTGAAGTGATCACGGGGGTGGAAGGGCAGATCTACGGCCCAACCAGTTGGACGCCCAATTCACTGGTAGTCTCCAACGTGCGGGTGCGATTCGCAGAAAATCATTTTGTCCTTTCCGTTTCCAACCATATCGTCGTCATCGGCTCCAATGGCCGATTGGAGATGGGGGGAGGCTCACTGCTGGACCGCAGCCTGGGCGGTTATCTTTCCTATACGCCCGAAATGCGGGGCGAAGGATCGGGAACGACCATGCTGGGTCGTGTGGTGTACAGCGAGGCTTCGAGTGTCCTCCGTTGCGGAGGCGATCTGATCGTGACCAATGGTGCTTTTTTGCGCGTGTTTAGCGGGCCGACGAACGACGCGGTTCCCTTTGGCGCCCTGGTGGACGTCGGGGGCGACATTCGGGTATACCATACCAGTTGGATTTTGCCCGTATCGAATCCCACGAATGGCGGCTCTCCCCTCTTTCGAGCCCAGAACATTATCGTTGGTATTCCCCCGACCGGAACGAACTGTGGATTCTGGGCGATTCAGGGAGGGTTCCGGGGTGGTGGCGGGAACCGCCAAAAGGGGTACGGTCCCGGTGGTGGCGGCGACCAGGGAGGAGGAGGATATGGGGGGCGCGGAGGTCATCCGACGACCGGCGGCCCTGCCTATGGTGTCTCCAATGCCCCTGTCCACTGCGGCAGCGGTGGCGGTCGCGAGGGAACGACAACGACCTATGCCTACGCCGGTGGCAGCGGAGGGGGATTGATATGGCTCGAGATCACGAATCGGCTCGTCCTCTATGGGCAACTAAATGCCACCGGCGGTATCGGCACGGATCCCGACGGAGGAGTCCGACGCCCCGGTGCCGGCGCCGGGGGCGGGATTTGGGTGCAATGCCGACGCATCGAAGGAACGGGTGCCTTCTGGGCCGATGGCGGGCGGGCCCGAACCACCTACACGTGCGGATCGGGCGGTGGCGGACGGATCGCGGTCATAGGCCCCAAACGGGCCGATTTCGGAGGAACGCTTTCCGCCCAGGGAGGCCGGGCGAAGACCGGCTACGAAGGGGATGGTGGGACGATTTACTGGGAAGAACGACCAGGGATGACAGGGACAATAATCTCGATCCGCTGATGAAGGAACAGGCGATGCGTCGGACGCTACTGGGTATGTTGTTTTTGTGGAAGGCGGCCTTCTTGTTCGGCGCCATGAACGAGGAGGCTCCGATCTACCGGCTCTATGATGACCTGGCTCTGTTTTTTGTCCACGCCAAGGGCGGATCCCTTGTTTTGCGGCTGACCGTCCGGGATTTGAATCGGATGGCCTGTGGTCCGAGCGAGTTGATGGTTCATCTATACGATCCCCAGGGGCGCCTGATCCTGCGGGAGGTGTTGCCGGACGATGGCGTGAACCCCAGGGACGGGGGGCCGACCCTGGCTGGCTGGGATCATGTGGCGTGGTACTACGAGACCTGTTATTCCCGCGGCTTGGATCCGCTGGTTCGATGGAGCATTCTGGACCGCCCCGATCGGATCGCCGCACTCCCGGAGCGCCAGTGGACATTTCCGTTGTCCGATGCTCCTCCGGGCGTCTATCGTCTGGTGTTGGCAGGAAGTTCCGATCTTCTCGTGCAGGTCCAGACGGATCCCGTGTTGCCGTTCGGAAGCAACGGCGGGCCAGACTGGCGTCATGGTTATGGCGACCAGTTTCGCCGCCATTTCCTGTATGTTCCGAAGGGAGCCTCGGGCCTCTCCCTGGGCCTTTTGGAACTCGACCGCCCCCGGGGACGAGCCTGCGCGCTCCGAACGCTGGAGGGAAAACCGCTGCTGCTCCGTCGGATTCACCGGGACAGGGGCGGAGCGGTCATTGGGGAATCGGCCGTCGAGATGACCTTGGACGGCCGGGGCGGTTACACCACCGTGACCGGCGAGTTTCCGGCGCCAGGAGCGTTTGAAGGGCAGATCCTGGTTTTTGAGGTCGATCCGGGGTCGAATGATTATCTCTTCGCCGTGGATTTCCTCTTTCCGCGGGAACAGCGGAATTGGCGGGGCGCCCCCCGCGTGTCCGCGGTTCTCTGCGGCGATCCGGAGACTGCCCGGGCCATCCAGAACGGCGCCTGGGTTCGCGGTGGAGAACTGTTCTGGAACGGCTATGCCCTCCGATTGTGGGAGTGGCTTCAAGGGATACCGCCCGACGAGATGACCCTACCCGCCGGCCTTCCGCAGCGAAAGGATTTTGTCTCCGTCGGTTCCCACGAAACGCCCATGCGCCGTTTCACCGATTCGACGCTTCGCGAACCGCGCCCCGGGGCGGCGGACGTGATCATGGAGAGCTACGACCTTCATCGGGATCGCCGGGCCTTGATGGCGGCCATCCGGGAGATGCTCGAAGGCATGCGCCTGATCGGTCCCAATGACCACGTGATGCATGGGCGGAATCTGGCCTACGAGATGGGCTGTTACAGCTTTTTCTATCACCGGCCGGCCTGGCGGATTCTCCAGCAGACCGACGCCCCGGAAGAGGCGAAAGGACCGATCCGTGAGTTTGCGATTCAGATCGGGGACCGTCTGGCGTTCTGCCGGGGCATCGAACTGGTCAACGGCAACTCGCTGGCCAGCCTTGTCCAGGGGTTGCGGTACCTGGTGGAAGCGACGGACGACCCTCTTCTTCGCCGTCTGTTTGAGGTCTATTGGGACCGGTTCGCCCACGGTGGTTTTGGTGATCGGGTCGGAATCGGTCCCTCCGGAGGCATCCAGGAGGGCTATGGGTATGACATGCATTATGGCACCTATGTGCTCAGCGGGTGGCGGGCCATTCTGCGGGATCTGGGCGACGAACGTTTTCGGGAGGCGTACGATCGGATTCACACGCTCTACAGTTATGTGGCCAGCCAGGGCGATACGGCGGCACCGTGGAGTTCCCGGACGCATTTGGCCCCGGCCCGGTACAATCCCGACCAGGAGGGTCTCTACCGCTGGAAAGGATATGGCGGGCCGTCCTTCACCCTTTCGGTGAACGAAGGCCGGGAATTCTTTGCCGCCCGGCGTCCCGGCTACTATGCGGTCACCTACCATGGCCGCATCACGCCGACATGGCTGGGCGAGGGCTTTCACGGACAGATCGGCTACAGCGGCGGCATACTCTGTCAGCTTCACATTCCGGGAAAAGGGCAGGTTCTGGCTTCCACGCTCAACGGCGATTATGGGGCCGGGATGCACGTTTCGCAGTGGCGAAATTTCCATCTCCATGCGCTGGTGGGCGAAACGGCCGACGGTCTGCCGTTCGTCTCCGCGAACAGCGAGCATCCGGATGCGCGCCTGGAAGGAACAACGGTCGTCAGCGCGGGGGAAATCCGCCAATCCTCGCTCGCCGTGGAACGTCGCTACGAATTCGGAGAGACCGAGATTGGCTGCGCCGTCCGGTTGTCCCGAAGCAGCAGCGATCGCATTTTCGGAATTTACGGTGGCCTCTCCCGCCTCCGCGGGATGGTTCGGGAAGCCTGGGAGATGATCCCCTTCACGCTCGTGACGACGTCGGCGGGACGGGGGAAACCCGCGGTGGTCAAGACGCAGGTGCTCTGGACGGACGAAGAGGGGCAGGAGCGCGGCCCCCTCGACGACCAACCGGCACGGGCCTCGGCGGTCCGGGTGGACCAGGGCGGATATGGGGTCCGAATCGTATTTGACATGCCCCGCCCAGTCCGGCGGGGTCAAAATCGGACGATTCTGATCGAGCTGGTTCCCCGCGGCGAGGGGGCGGTTCCGGCCGAGACGGTGGCTTTTACCTATCGGCTGTGCCCGTATGCGGAGGGAAGCGAGCCTGTGGCGGCGGCCACGTCCCCCGCCACCCCCAGCCGTGCGACGATCATGCTGCCGCGGCTGACGTTGGAAGGCCACCTGGACGACCACCTTCCGGATCAATTGAGCGAGGCACCGAGCGTGACTCTCGAAACGGGTGGGGTCCGACGGGCGGTGATACGATTAGCGGCGGCAAAGGCCGGTCTGGCACTGCTCGCGGAGGTGGTGGAGGCAAAGTTGGTCCGAGCGGAGACGGTGTGGAAAGGATCCTGCATCGAACTCTTTGGCGCTCCGGAGGCGGGCGGAAGGATCGGTCAGGTCTTTCTTGTTCCGGCTATCGGGTCAAAACCGGCCGAGGCGTTTGTGGCCCAGGGGAGTCAGCAGGTGGCGGCTCCGGACATTGCGGTTGCCAGTGCCCCCACGGAACGAGGCTATCGGCTATGGGCCGTAATCCCCTGGCCGCGGTTGGGAGTTCCTGAGAATCCCAGCCGGTTCGCCTTGGAGTTTCAGGTCACGGCCGCAGGACCAGACGGCCAACGAACTCCGCTGACGGCCTTTGGAAGCCGGCTCGCGTATCAGAATTCGACCCGTTATGCGCGGGTCGAGGTGAACCCCTGACCGTCAGGGGCGCGTGATGCGAAAGGCCCCGTAACCGATCCCACTCTGGTAGGCCCGCGGCGCCCCGAAGGCCGAATGGTACGCCGGGGCGTTCGAACCCTCTATTCGATCGAGTTGAATGTCGAGCAACAGGCGTTCCGGCACCTCTGAAAAGCCGAGCCGCGGAAGGGGAATGAGTGCGGTCAGTTCATAGCCCCCCGCCACTGATTGACCCAGCACCGCAATGTCGGGGGCGGCCAGCGGCTGTCCCGATTCAGCGATGGCGGCCGAGGCCGGTTGCCCACCGGCCGGCGGCAAGAGGAAAATTTGTCGCACGGCCTTGGTCTCGTCGGGGGGCGCGGCAAACAGTTCCAGGCACGAGCCCTTCCACGGGGGATCGGTTCGTGTGATTCGATCGTCAGGAATTCGGGCCTTGAGCCACAACCCGCGAGGGGTCATCGCGAGTTGAACGGTGCCAGAGGGTTCGGCCTGGGCCGGAATCCGAAGGCGAGGCGTTTCGACCGGCAGGTTAAGCGCTTGGCGAAGGTCCTCGGGAACGAACGGCAGGAGGGGAAGGGGACGATCCACGACGGGAAGGCGGATCAGGGGAATGCCGGCAATGGTACCGGCGGGGGAGCGGAGCACGTGAAGTTCGATCCAGGCGGTCTGGAGATCTTTTCTCGACTGGACGGTGAATGTGAACGTTCGGGTTTCACCGGGGTCGAGATCGAAGGAGTAATCGTCTGCGGGGTCCCATTGGCCGTCGCTGGAAGGCCGGAGTTCAGCTTCACCGGCCGGCTCGACACGGAGGCGGAGGCGATCGCTCACACGCTCGGGCGACGCATTCGAGAGCAACAGAGAACATTCGCCAGAAGGATCCGGGTCGGTTAAGGTCACCGGGCGCAGAATTCGGCTTTGAACGGTGACGGGGCCCATAAGGCGGAACCGGCCAAAACTGTTGTGATCGGCATGCGGCGCACGGCTTCCGAAGACCGTAGGGCGCAACGAGGGATTCGGCGGAGGCTGTGGGATGGTGACGCGGGCTTCCAGGAGGATCCGGCCTGGCGTGGGATCGAGGCCCATTAGAACGACAGGTTGAAAGCCTGAGCTGAAGAAGAGAGCCCGGGGAAGAAAGTCTACGTCCGTCCCCAATAGAGAGAGCGGAATGAGGGCATCGAGCCGGTATCCGGCGGACGTCGTCGCAGAAGTCAGCCTGATTTCCGGTGCGGGACGGATGGTTTCTCCTTCGCGATGCAGTGCCTGAGGAGGCTCCGCCCCGACGGCGGGCATTAGATAGACTTGTCGAATGGGGAAGAACCCCCATTCCGGCTTGTTCTGCGAGGAGCGGCCGGGAAGCGACCCGAACAGTTCCACGCAGGATCCTTCCCACGCGACCTCCCGCCGCTGTGGATGGGGATCGGCCACCTCGAAGGAGACGACCAGATGCGATCCGCTTACCGCCCAGCGTGCGGTGCCGAAAGGAGTTGATTGGCCCCGAATGGTGAGGGGGAATGCGAGAGTATTCGCAAGGGCGGGGGATATGTCCGAAAGGAGACGAAGAGGAGGAAGCGAGCGAAGGGGATAATCGAGTTGCATAAAGGCCTGGGCCGGCCGATGACGAGAGGGGGGCAGTCCGCGGCGGACCCGGAGCCCGAACGAATCCGCGTTATTATAGGTCGAAACGATGGGGAATCGGGAGGTGAGGAGAGATGAACTAAGGCGCAGGGACCACTCATAGGCGGTCTCGCCGCCCGGCGGGAGCGAATAGTTCCGTTCCGCCGGCTCGATCAGATCACCGGCCGTCGGGGGATTGACCTCCAGGCAAAGCCGGCCTTCGGCGGGTTCGCTGCCGCTATTCTTCAACGTTACACGGATGAGTCCCGGTTCCGGGGCGCGGGGATCCGCCAACGGGGGACGAAGAAAATCAATGGCGGTTTGGACGGAATCAAGGAGCGGAGAGCGCGGAGAGTAGCCATCACCTCCCACATCCACCCAGATCGGATTGGAAACCGCCACATGCGTCTGTTGGATTCGAGGATCCTCGACGGCCGGATCAAGCCAGGAGGCGCCGGGCCCGGAGGCGACAACCACGAGATGAGCGTCCTCCCGGAGGGTCAGCGGAAGATCGGCCTGGAACGCCAGCGGCGGCGGGCCGAAGAGTGCGGGGTGCGTCTCGGGAGTGAATTGAAGGGCCGGCGAACGCTGGCCGTTGATCAAAACCTGGACCCGATGAATCGTGACGAACGAAGGGGTAAGGAGGCGGATGCGAAGCGTGGCGCATCCCTCCGGAAGGGCCACCTCGTCGCCAGGACCGACCGTTGCGGTGGGTGTGATCAATTCAACCTTCAAAAAGGGACCCGTGGTCATGATGGCGTGGCCGTGACGAACGGCTCGGACGATGGTTTCCGGGCGGACGTTGTCGGCGGACGTTCCGACGCCGACGTAGGTTCGACGGGCGCCGATGCCGGTGGCATTATCGAAGGTCCCGCTGTTCAGGGTCGCCGGCAGGCGATAGCCCTGGTTCAGGGCGGCGATCCAATCGAGGACTCGGTTGTTGCGTCCCAGCAGAGGGCGTCCCTCGACGAGGGGTTCCAGGTCCTGAAGATCGAGCGCATCCATTCCCGCGGTGATGTCCAAGGGTTGATTCTGGGGCACAGCGATGAGAATGAGGCGCTCCTGATCGGAATCCCATGACCGGATCCAGGCGAGTTGGCCGACGTGTTCGGGGCGCTGAGGAACGCCGCCATCTTGCCGCCCCGGGTTATGCCGCACGGGAAAGACGTTTTGATGGGTGGTCGTGTGGCGTCGGCCAGCGGTAAAACCGATGCCGGGACAGGTGCGCATTCGGGGGGTCATTCCCAACCGTTCGAGTTCGGGTTGAAAGGTTCCGCTGAAATTGTGATCGGTCAAGACGGCGAAGTGGATATCGGAGGCGAGAAGGGCCAGGACACGGCCGAGAGGAGAGGCGGTCGAGTCCCCGTCCACGACGGGACATTTGGTGTAGGGATAAACATAAAAAAGTTCGGAAATACCGGACCGGGTGGCATGGTTATGCAGGTCCGCGCTGATCCATCCGGGGGTGGCATACGCCCGGCGGAGCGTACTGGTCCAGGCGACGAGGGCGCCCTCCGAAAAAAGTATCTCGCGCGCGTCCACCTCATACTCGGGGCCGTGGCTGATGATCACCTGGTATTGACCCGGGGGGATGATCTCGTCAAAGCGACCATCGTGGCGCTGAAGATGGTGACGGACCCGGAATTCTCCGGTCGAAGGAAAAAAGAAAGGATTGGGGGTTCCGTTCTGACCGTAAAACGAAACGCGGGCGGGAAGCGGGGCGCCCGTCTCATCCTGAACGTGGAGACGAAGTCGGGGGGCGCCGCGGACGCGCATTTCCAAGCGTCCAGAGGACAGATGATCCGGCGTGAGGACCGATTCGACGGGAGGTCGTCCGAAGGGCTCAGCCCGAACCGACCAGGAATCGTCGGGCGGCACGGTCAGGCGGAGCCAACCGTTGGCGTCGGTGCGTCCTCCCGCGAGTCGCCGCGGATCCTCCCGCGTCAGAACGACCTCGGCACCCTCGACGGGGCCATCGGGCGCGGCGAGGAGTAGGTCAAGACGGTGGACGGTCTGGCTGGCCCATGGCGCGGCGACGGCCAGAAGATCGAAGAGGTTTGCGGCTGGAATCAGCCGGAAGACGAAACGGATTCGCCCCCGCGGGGGGATGGTCCATCCGGCGGCCGTGTCGGAGCGGAGGGTCAGGGGATGGCGGGGCGGCCGGATCCCCTGAGGACTCCAGGGGGGATTGGCCGACCAGACGCCGATCGCCGCGCCCCACCACGGCTCGTAAATCCAGAATAGGCGGTCATTGAACTCCAGCCCGGAACGGCAAGGATCATCCACCCGCAGGGAGAGCGTTGGCGAGAAGGGGAAGGGATGGTCAGTGGGATTGACATATGCCGTTTCAATTTCGAGAAAGTCCCAGCCGTCTTCCAGCGCATAACGGACTTCGATGAACGGCCGGGGTGAGGTCCGGAGATGAGGAGGACGCGCCTCCAGTTCCTCCAGGCGAATGCCGCTTTCGATTTCGTAAGGGGGCATGTCGAGGGTGACTCGCGGAGCGTGGACCGGTTCGCACCCCGGCCCCCGGCAGGACTCCGTCTCTTCGATGAACTCGTGCTGGTAGTTGGGGGCATCGGGTTTGAAGCGTGGCTGAGCGGGGTAGAAGGCGGTGAGAAGATCGCGGGGGGCGTCGCGCCGAGTCAGATCGAGAACGGCGCCCGCGACGTTGGGAATCGCCCAGCGGGAGGCGCTACGGCCGGACATCAAACGGGGGTTGGCGATGGCGCAGACGATCCGGTCGTTCCGGAGGACCGTATCCCCGATGATGGCGTCGCTCTCCTTCCCACGCGGAACGGTGTCGGCCCAATTCTCGGGCGTCAGGGTAAGGCGTTCGGCCGCGGCGGCCATTTCGGCCGCCCACAGGACAAGGAGCACGATCCGACCGATCATCGGAATTCCTTTGCTTTGACCATAATAATACACGCATTTGGCAGGGCGGCAAGAAGAAAGGAGGTTGTGGTGACGGGTGTTCCCGGAGGGTGATGGGAGAGATGGACCGCGGGTGTGTTCCTATGGTATGAAGGCATCGCGGTCAAGGGTTGGCCGGTGAGAAAAGGAGAACGTCATGGGAATGCCGATTCGGTTGGGCATCATCGGATGTGGTGGGATGGAGAAGGCGCACGAACAGGGGCTGGCCGGGCTCGAGGATCGGATGCGGGTGACGGCGGTTTGCGATCGCGTGCCGGAGCGCGCGGAACGGGCAAAGGCCATTCTTGGTGCGACACGGGCGGTGACCGATTTCCGGGCGATGCTGGATGACGTGGACGCGGTTCTGATCGTACTACCGCATCATCTCCACCATCCGGTCGGGATGGCGTGCCTCGAGGCGGGCCGACACGTGCTGATGGAGAAACCCTTGGCCAACACGGAACAACAATGTC
>Ga0209101_1001792_pt1 | contig 15114 bp, 15 predicted proteins | sample ConPoolayeCmetaG_FD_185481 | JGI IMG/M metagenome (GOLD analysis project Ga0209101, IMG submission 185481) | Hot spring microbial mat communities from California, USA to study Microbial Dark Matter (Phase II) - Cone Pool mat layer C metaG... ...
TAAGTGCGTGATCGGAGTCATGATATGCCATCGATTATTCGTTGACACGGCTCCGATTCCAGAAAGAGCGGTCGCGGCGCAAGACCCGGATCATCCTTTCGTTTGATAAGCAAAAGGCGCTTCGCATGCGCCGAGGGTGGTTGGGCGATGGCGATGTTGACGATGGAGATCGCAGACGAGATGGCGCAGGTTCTTCAGCGCAAAGTGGCGTGCCCTGCGGACGCTGCTCGGATCGCCCTTGCGGTCACGCTCTACCGCACAGACAGCATGAGTCTAACACAGGCATCGGCGCTGGCCGGCGTGTCGCCGCGCGAGCTGCTGCTGCGGCTGTTCCGCCTTCTCAGCGGCGATGACCAGGCTTCTGGCTACCGCGAACTGAGCCGGTCGCACGGGAAGCTGCTGCGGCATCTGATGGAGCTTGCCATCGCCGAGGGACGAACCCCGCAACAAGTGCAGGACGACTTCGGCTGTGCGCGCAGCACGGCGTTCAGAGTATGGAGGCAGTGCGATTCCGCGCCCCGACACCACGGCCGTGGCGCCCCGCGAGGAATGCGGGCGCGCACGCGCCAGCGGTTTGCCCACGTGGACTGGTCCCAGAGAGATGCCGACATCGCCAGCTTGATCGGGGTGTCCGGGGAGTACGTGCGGCAAATGCGGCTGAAACTCACCGGGCGCCCCAGCCCGCGCCAGGACCCTCCGGCACGCACCGCCTGATCGGCGGTGTGTTTGCGATCTGTCAACGAACATCGCCGACCGCACCGTCTCGCAGCTCGACCTCATCGACAACTTCGAGGCCGAACGCATCGCCGAAATCCAGGCCCGCATCCAGCAGGCCCGCGAGCGGATCGAGAGCCAGCGCGCGACGCTGGCCGACGCCGACGAAGCCCTGAGCCTGGCCCACGCCCAGCAGGAGATGGCCTTTCGCGCCATCATCGAGAAGCATCAGGCTGCCCAGGGCCAGGCCGCGGAGCGGACGAAGCTCAAACGCCTTCACAACGACCTGCTGGCCAAGAAACACCTGCACGAAGAGACGGGGACCCAATGGGCCATCGTCCGACTGGGCAACGCCGCTGGGGGCGCCAGCATCTTGATCCGTGTTCGCGTCTATTGCGGTGGCATCATCTGCCCTCGCCCGCATGCCCCGACCACTCACCCGGTCTGGATGCCAGGGCTGCCGTACGGCCAGGGGGGCGTGGCCGGCTGGAACATGATGCCCGACGCGGACAGCATGGGCATGTTCTGCATCGCGCGGTTCGACGTGGAAGGGGGGTTTGTGTATCGGTGAAGCCGCCGTGGGCCGAACCTGCACGAGGCCAAAGACCAGAGCCGGGGGTAGTCACATCTGCGCGATACGCAATTCGCCGCACTCAGCGATTGCAGGTCACGCAGCGGACCAGGCCTTTGAGCAACGCCCCGTGGCGGTTCTTCACATGCGCGCCGCCCGTGCGGCCGTTGCGCTTCAGCAGGTGCTGCACGCGCTCGAAGATCTCCGCATCCACGATGGCCGGGTGCTCGCCCTGGTGGATTTCGTCCTTGTGGGTGACCTTGCCCAGGTAGATGGGGTTGGTGAGCAGTTTCCAGAGGTTATTCTTCTCAAACGGCTTGCCGCCCATCTCCCGTCCCTTCCTGGTGATCCATCGCATGGTCGTCCAACCCCGGGCGTTGAGTTCCGCCGAGGCCGTGATGAGCGACTGGCGATCCAGGTACAACTCGAAGATCTCCCGCACGCGGGCGGCCTCGGGCTCGTTGACCAGCAACCGCGTGCAGGTGCGGTCCACGTCGTAACCCAACATCGGCATGCCGCCGGACCACTTTCCCTTGCGGCGGGCGGCGACGATCTTGTCCCGCGTCCGCTCCGAGATGATCTCCCGCTCAAACTGCGCAAAGGACAGCAGCACGTTGAGCATCAGCCTGCCCATCGAGGTCGTCGTGTTGAACTGCTGGGTCACGGAGAAGAAGGAGACGCGGTGCTTCTCGAAGGTCTCCATCATCCGGGCGAAGTCCAGGAGCGAGCGGCTCAGGCGGTCCACCTTGTAGACCACCACGCAGTCCACCCGCCCGGCCTCGATGTCGGCCAGCAGGCGCTGGAGCGCCGGGCGCTCCATGTTCCCGCCGGTGTAACCGCCGTCGTCGTAGCGGTCGGGCAAGGCCACCCAGCCTTCGGACTTCTGGCTGGCGATGTAGGCCTCGGCCGACTCGCGCCGGGCGTCCAGCGAGTTGAACTCCTGCTCCAGGCCCTCCTCGGTGGACTTCCGTGTATAGATGGCGCAGCGGATGGTCTGTTTCTCACGCATCGTCGTCACCGCCTTTCAGCAAGTCGAAGAAGTGGTAGCCGTTCCAGTGCGTGCCGGTGACGGCCGTCGCCACGGCGGAGAGCGACCGATAGACCTTGCCCTCGTACTCGAAGCCGTTGGGCAGGATGGTCACGATGACCGTGCGGCCCTTGTACAGGCGGCTGAGCACCGTGCCCGGCATGGGAAGCCGCTTGTCGGCCGAGATGCGGAGCGTCCCGACCGCAACCGGCTGGCCATCCGGCCTGGCCGTCCGCCGCGGCGGCATCATGCGGATGTCCGCGTCGTTGGCCAGTTCCGCCGCCCGTGCCCGTGCCCGCTCCGAAAGGTCGCCCTCGGCCTGGGACTGGAGCCGCCAGGCGATGCGCTTGACGAGGAAGTCCTTGTGGTGCGAGCGGGTTTCCTCGCCGAAGACCTCGGCGTACCGGGCCCGCAGTTCAGTCACGGTCATGTGCTTCAGGACCGCGATGACGCTCGTCGGCGGACAGTAGAACATTGGTCGTGTGCATGGGCACGCTCCTCGTGGAAGCGCCCACAACGACCTCCGCTGTGCGGCCGGCGCGTTGTCCGGTGGGGTTCTCTCTACTGAATACATACCCGCCGGCGGTTCGAGATGACGGATTGGGGGTGCGGATTGGACGCGCTCGTTAACCGAACGCGGGTGTCGGGAGAACAGGACACAAAGAGGGTTGCGGCAGCCGCCGTCTACTTCAGCCTCTTCGCCACCCACTTCCATCGCTTGTACGCGATGTCCATGCAGCGGTTATAGGCTGTGTTGGTCTTCAGAAAGGCGAACGAGCCTTCGGCGACTTTGTCCGCGTAGGCCGAATCTTTGATGAGTTCCGAGAGCATCATGCGAACTCGCGTTGTCGCCAGATGAGAAAGGCGAGCCGTGTAGTCTGCCGCGACCGTCATGTCCTGCCCGAAAGCATCAGCAAGGTCTTCCAAGTTTTCACTGTTGAGAACGCTCTGGCACAACATGGCCCAGACAAGGTTGCGGGCACGCAGGACGAATTCGTACTTGTTGCGGCCCTTTTCGACGATCTCGTTGACGAGCTTCCGCAGCCGAAAGTGAATCTTGTAGCACAAGACGATGTGGCGAGAATCCGCTTTCAGCCGCGACGCATTAAAGACCTGTGAGTAGATGCGGTCGTCCTCGAAGACCTCCCGCATTCGGGACAACTTGTCGATAGCGCCGTCGGAGACCAGGAAGGTCTGCGCAAGACGGACCATCTCAATGGCTTTCCCCGCTTCCTGGATGCCTTGTTCCTCCAGTTCCTCGTAGCTGCGGTTCGCAAATGCCTCTTCTTGGCGCTCGTAGTAGATGCCCAGATCCGAACGGAGTTTGTCTTGGAGTTCCAACTGGATCATGTCGTTGGCGTGCAGGTTCCACGGCTCGACAGGGTTCTGACGGTTGTTGTTGATGGTCACGGTTGTGACGAACTCCGGTGTTGCGTTGGTGATGATCCTGCACATGACGCGGAGATCCTCAAGGGCCGACCGATTCTCGGACAGGCGGGGGTTGTCCTTGTTGCCGGTGAGAAACTCTGCCAGCGTGGTGACAGTCTGAGCTCCATTGAGCAGGCGGGGTGCGGTCACGCGATACTGACCGTCGATGCGCTCGACCTTCTCGGCGAACAGGGTGATTCCGTTGTGGTTAAACGCAAAGACGGCCGGGGGTTCCGCTCCGTCCAGAACGATCTGCTTGAGGGCGCGCGAGAGAGCCCGGTTGACGGCTTCGGAGCTGCCCAGACCATAGCGGATGTTTCGTTCAAAGAACTGCTGGCCCATGTCGCGGTGGATTGCGTTCAGGTCGATCAACCGGATGAAGCCGATGTGCATGACCTGTCCCGTGGGGCCGGACTGGGTCAGTAGGTCCGTTAGCGGCAGGTCATACACACGGGTCCGGCGCGTGTCAGTTACGGGGCCAACCTTCCCGTCCACGGAACGGAACTCGACCACCAGAGTCACTTGCCGACCGGAGAAGAACTGGTCAACCAAGTACTTCTTGTTCTCCAAGTCCTCACGGAGCTTGTCCAGCACCTGACTCCGCTCAGCTTCCTCGGGGTTTCCAGTAAAAATGAATCGGAAACAGACCTGGTCGATGAGGGCGCGGTTGTCGACCATGCAGCTGCGCAATTGCAGGATGATCTGGTTCTTGCCGTCGTCCTTGTTGGGCGAGAGGAAGATGCGCTCCATGCCGCTGTCGATCAGCCGCTGAAGCGATGACTTGAACAGCGCGTGAGAGGGCGAGTACTTGAACTGGTAAAGGTAGAGGTTGCGGCGCTCCGGGTCGAAATGGAAGCCATCCAAGCCGTAGTCGTTGCCGCCAAAAGCGACCTGATTGACGGCCTTCTCTCGCGGCAAGCCGCACTCCTTTTCGAGGTACAGCAGGCCGAAGTAGTCGTTGCGGTTGCCGCCGCACGTGCCCTTGAGATCGGAGAACGCCTGGTCAATCATCCTGTCGGTTATCGTAGCCATGGTCTGGCGACCTCCCGAAAAGGGCCCAACGGACGTTCGAGGATTCCGCAACCGACCCGGGGTTCAGGCGGGACGGGGGCGTTAACCCGGAGAGGGCTGTGAACCGGAGAATTCGAGAGTTCGGGCGAGGGTTTTTGGGGGCGGTCGCAACCATGATGGTTGCCTTCGCGCCCCAGACTCTCGGACTCGAACCGGAGAATTCCATCGCACACCAGGATACACGCGTAAGCCTTTGCCGTCAACGGTTTATGCCAAGAACGCCGAGGACTCTCGCCCTCGGCGTTCCGCGTTAACTCAAGGGGCACTGAAGTACCCCGTAATTGTTATGGCTCCGCGAGTAGGACTCGAACCTACAACCCGCCGGTTAACAGCCGGCTGCTCTACCATTGAGCTATCGCGGACTAGTTAGTTTCACCGCCCGCTTTGGCGGACGGCAAACTCTCTCGCGGAACGCAAAACCGGCCGACGAGGCAAGTTGACAAGGGGATGGACTTGCTTTATTACAATTGGCGTTCGACAGGTGCCTCGCGGACTGACGGAATCGTGAGCCAGCGAGGTGAAAAGGGAAGTGTGGTGCCCCGGCCATTGGAAACGCCGGGAACTCCACCGCGGACGCGCCGCCGTAATGGACGGTGAGTGAAATGCTCACCAGCGTCCCGTTCAATAAGCCACTGTCTGGCCCGCAAGGGGCCGGATGGGAAGGCGAACGGGAAGCAGCCCTGAGCCGGAAGACCTGCCTGTCGAGTTTCACTGTGTGTCCTCGCGAATGGGACACCGTGGGCTCGACCTGTTACCCTCCTGAACAGACTCCCGCCCCGGTTATCCGCCCTGAACGAGGACGAGAATGTCCTTTGTCTCAGGAGGATCGCCCCGCGCGAATCGGGGCAAGGAGTCACTCATGGTTCGTCGTTTTTCCCTAGTCCTAGCCGGCGCATGTGCGTTGGCGTTGTCAGGCGTTGCTGGTGCCGCGCCTTACAACTTCCAGTCGGCCAGCGGGAGCAGTCGCTGGATCAACGTGGAGTATTGGACCGGCTCCGGTTCGGCCGAGACGATTCTCATCGTCGACTGGAACAACACCGGCAACTACATCACGGAATCGCATGCCTTCGGCTTCCGCTGGGATGGTTCGCCAACCACCTGGGCCACCATGCTTGCCGCCATTGACGCCAATGGCCCACTGAACATCACGACAGGTTATGGCGGGGAGTTTATCTACAACATCCTGTACACCTGTAGCGACGGGGATGTGCATGCGCACACTGAGGAGGGCAGTTGGAACCTGGGCAGAACTCCCCACGCCTACGCGGCTTGGGGTCCGATGAACGCCGATTGGACTAAGCTTGGCGACTGGGATGCCAATCAGATGGGCATCGGCAGCGAGTACATCGCCAATGGATACCTGGTAGGCATCAATGCCATCTGGTGGTTTGACACCAGCAAACCCACGTTCGATCTGACCGTTCCCGCAGCGGTGCCCGAGCCAGCCAGCGCCTGCCTCTTGGGCGCAGGCGGATTGCTCCTATTGCGGCGACGTCGCCGTGCCGCAGCGAGTGTGTCATCTCCACGCCTGCCCTCGAGTCGTCAGTGGCCTCGCCTGGCCACGCTCGGCCGTGCGGCGGCCGCATTGACTCTGGCCGTCGCCTCGGCGGCCCAGGCAGGATATGTGTATGACCCCAATGACTTCGCGGTGGAAGTGGTCAGCTCATCTGGTCTGCCAGCAACCAGCCTCTACAACGATCCCTCAGCCGTGCTGGGTCGGCCCAGCACCTGGTTTTACAATCAGTGGGGCAGTCCCGGCAATCGCCGCGTGAAGCTGGTTGAGCCCGCGTATAACACGTTCAACGGCCAGAAGCTGATCACGACGATTCCGCTGAACGCACAGATCACGGTGAAGATGGGGCGGAAGGTCTACGACGATCCCGACAATCCCTATGGCATCGATCTGCTGGTGTTCGGCAATTCGTTCTTCGCTGGCTCTGGAGGAACGGTGGACGATTCCACCAACATGAATACCTTTAACATCGATGGGACCATCTTTGCCGAGCCCATGAAGGTTTCGGTCAGTCCGGATGGCGTGAACTGGTATCGCTACGAGAACGGCCCGTATGCCGACAGCTGGTTCCCCACCAACGCCTACGTGTGGGATCGCCAAAACGCAAGATGGACCGACGAGGAGGCCGACCCCACCAAGCCCGTCAATCCTGCCCTGACCAGCGCCGATTTCAACGGCACGGCGGCCGATGCGCTGGACCTGTACCGCAGCACAATCAGCGGTGTGACATTTCACTCCGCCGGCGGGACAGGCTTTGATTTGGCGGAGAGCGGGTTTGAGTACATCCAGTACGTGCGCGTGGAAGGCCTCAGCGGTTTCGTCAATGGTGAGATCGACGCCTTCGCGGCTGTCCGTGCTATCCCCGAACCGGCAAGCCTTGGTTTGCTGGGAGTAGGCGGCTTGGCGTTGTTGCGTCGTCGCCGGCGTGTGTAATGAACGGGCATGCGCGGCTCTGGACCTGCGCCGGACTGGCTCCGGCGCATGTCCATTTATCGATTCCCCCCGGCGAGAGAAACGGAGTTCCCATGAAAGGATTTGTTCACGTTTACACTGGTGATGGCAAGGGCAAGACCACGGCGGCGTTGGGGCTGGCATTGCGCGCGGCGGGCGCGGGGCTGCGCGTGTTCATCGCGCAGTTCGCAAAGGGAAGGGACTACAGTGAACTGCACTCGATCCGGCAGCTTGGTCCCAACATCACACTGCGCCAGTATGGCAGTGACCGCTTCATCATCGGCGCCCCTACTGAAGAAGATGTCGAGTCCGCATCAAAAGGGTTCGCTGAGGCGCGTCAGGCCGTCTGCGGGGGGCAATTCAGCGTCGTCATCCTCGACGAAGCCAATGTCGGCACCTATTACGATCTGTTCAGCGTTGAGGATCTGCTGGATCTGATCGAGCAGAAGCCGGCCCATGTCGAGTTGGTGTTGACCGGACGCTATGCCGACCGCCGAATCATTGAACGAGCGGACCTGGTCACGGAGATGCGCGAGATCAAGCACTATTGCCGACAGGGGGTTGCCGCCCGAGTCGGCATTGAGCAATGAGGAGGACCACCATGTCAACCGCGCGACACGGCATTGCAGCAATGCAGTACCATCAGTCCCCGGTCAGGGCTGCCGCTTTCACTCTCGTGGAACTGCTCATCGTCATTGGGATCATCGCCTTGTTGATCGGCATTCTGCTTCCGGTCCTCGGCAGGGCACGGGAAACGGCCAAGCGAGTGACTTGTCTGAGCAATCTGCGACAGATGGTGATTGCCGCCAACGCCTATGCAGTCGATCACAACGGCGCGTATCCGATCGCCTACTACTGGGCCAGCGATGAAAGCGCATGCTATTCCTACGCCTGGGACCTGACCACGATCTTTCGTCCTGGACAACCCAACGAGGTTGTGCCCGGACTGCTGTGGGGCTACGGCGGCACGACCAAGATCCAGCAATGCCCATCCTTCGAGGGGCAAGCCAACTGGTTGACTGATCCCTACACAGGCTACAACTACAACACCAGTTTCATCGGCCACGGCCAGTTCGAGGCCATTGTCGCGCCAGCCAAGGTAACGCAGATACGCAACCCAAGCAAGACCGCCATCTTCGGCGATGGGCAATACCGCGCAGGAGCGAACAAGTTTATGCGCGCCCCCTGGCCGAATCCGGGCGATGAAACGTTCGCCGGCCGTTGGGCGGGCACGCAGGGATTCCGTCATCTCGGAATGACCAATGTCGCCTTCTGCGATGGGCATGCCGAGTCCCTGCGGGATCGCTTCACCGACAACGCCGACGGAGCGGCAAACGTCGCACCTGGCACAGGGTTTCTGTCGCCTGATAACCGCATGTATGGTGGAGAGTGATTCCTCCCACATTGGTTCGGAATGGCGGTAGGGTCCGGGACGGAAGGGTCTGTTAACTGGGCGAGGGCTGTTTACGAGAGAGTGAGAGAGTTCGGGCCGTTGCTCTCGGCGTGCGGGCGAGAACGTGTACGTTTACCGCCGCAACGTGGTGGAGGCGGTTTGAAACAGAGAGCGCGGCCCGCGTGAGCGGGAACGCCGTAACCCTTTGACGGCATAGAGATACGAAAACGCCCGGCCAGTCTCCTGGTCGGGCGTTTCCGTTAACTTGGACTGGCGAAAAAGTTCGCCAGGTTGATTTTGGCTCCGCGAGTAGGACTCGAACCTACAACCCGCCGGTTAACAGCCGGCTGCTCTACCATTGAGCTATCGCGGACCAGGCTGAACCATCGTCAGCATCAAGGCAAGACATTAATCTAGCCGCGCACCGGCCGCAGTCAAGTCTTGTCTGTCATGCTCTTACGCCAGGGCGTGTGACCCTTTCTGCGGGCGCTGGGGCGGGACCGCCTCGGCGCCCAATGTGGCACAGGCGGCTGGCGCGCGATGTCCGTGCTACCAGGGGCCCGGTGTCGCGCGGTGCGCGACCTACGGGGCGCACTTAATTGTGGCACGAGCGAGCCGCTGGCAAGCCGCCCGCGCCACATTGCGCTGCTACAATCGGCCGCCGGAGCACCGCCGCCCATGCCCACCCGCCAGTCATCCTCTTCCACCACGTCGCGCCCGTGGCGAATCATCTACGTCCTGGCCGACTCCACCGGCAACCTTCCGCGGCACATGCTGCGGGCACTGCTCACGCAGTTTCCGGCCGACGCCTTCGAGGTCCGCGTCAAGCCGTTCCTCCACGACGCCGAACGCCTGCGCGACGTGATGGACGTCATCGAGGCCGAACCGGGTATCGTCCTTCACGCTCTGGTCAGCAGGGCAGCCAAGGCTGCCATCGAGGCCTTCTGCACTTCCAGCGGTCTGCCCTGCTACGACCTCACCGGCGGACTGGTCGACTTTCTGGCGGCCGCGTCGGGCCTCAAACCCTCCGAAGATCCCCGCGCGCTGCACAACGTCGATGAGGTCTACCGCCGCCGCATCGAAGCCATCGAGTTCGCCATGGCGCACGACGATGGCCTGGGACTCGACACGCTGCATCAGGCGGACGTGGTGCTGGCCGGCGTGTCGCGCACCAGCAAGACGCCCACGACCATCTACCTGGCCCAGCAGGGACTGAAGGCGGGCAACGTCGCCCTGGCCATGCCGGTGGAGCCGCCTCGGCAACTGCTGGCGCTGCCGCCGAAGAAGGTGGTGGGCCTGGTGATCGATCCATCGCAGCTTTTTGAAATCCGCCACCGCCGTCGTCAGGAGTGGCACATGGGCGACAGTGGCTACAACGATCCGCAGGCCATCGAGGCGGAAATCCAGTGGAGCCGCCGACTGTTCGCGCGACAGGGCTGGGCGATCATCGACGTGACCAATCAGGCCATCGAGGAGACGGCCGCACGGATCATCCAGCGCCTGGGTCTGAAGCCGATGGGGGGGTGAGGGACACGGCCAGCAGTTCCAGGGCGCCGCTGGCGGTGTCGAGGATGGCCACGGTGCGGGGATTGGCGCGGTGCAGCGCGCCGGGGTTGATCAGTCGCACGCGCCCGATGCGGCGGTCCTCGGCGAGGTGGGTGTGGCCCTGCAGGAGGTAGGCGTGGCGCTGTTCGGCCAGGAGGCGCGCCTTGAGGCGATGGTCATCGCCGTGCAGGAGGGCGGCAGGGGCGCCGTCGAGGTCGAACTCGCCGAAAGCGCCGTGACATGTGATGTCCAGGTGGCGGGCATGGCGCTCGAGGGCCGGGCGGTCCCAGTCGCAGTTGCCCCACACGAACGAGGCCTGAAATCCGGCCAGGTGATCGAGGATTCGCGGCGAGCCGACATCGCCGCAGTGGATGAACCGCCGGCAGCCGCGCTGCCGGAGCAGCGCCATCGCCGCCGCCATGCTGGCGGCGTTGTCGTGCGTGTCGCTGAGGATGCCAACGAGCATGCGGGGGGAGTATAGCGGCCGATCACGTTGCGGGCACGATTCCGCAGGGATAGACTTGGGGCGATGGCACAACGTCCGGCTTCATCGGCGACCGCGACTTCATCGCTCCGCACGCAGGCGCTGGCCCGCTACACGGCCGAAGCACAACGTCAGGTACTGCCTTACGAGCCGGTGTGCGCGATTTTCCGGCGGTATCTGCACGGACAGCGGCTGAAGTTCACGCCCGAACGGGCGATGATCCTCGATGCGACGCTCCGGCGGGAGGGGCTCTTTGAGCCCGAGCAGCTCGTGGCCGACCTGCGCGGCATGGGCGGGGGGGTGAGCCGGGCCACGGTCTATCGCACGCTCTCGCATCTTCAGGACGCGGGCATCGTCAAGCAGGTGTTCTTCGACAACAAGCAGTCCTATTACGAGGTGATCGCCGGGCGTCAGGTTCACGACTACCTGATCTGCGTGGTCACCGGCAAAGTGATCGAGTTCAACAGCGACAAGTTGCGGGCACTGCGGGACGAAATCTGCCGTCAGCACGGTTTTCAGCCCCTTTCTCACCGGTTTCAAATCTTCGGCATAAGCCCCGAGGGTCGCCAGACGGAGCGGCAACAACAGCGATAGGGCGGTTCAGCACAAGGCGGCGAAGCTGGCCAGGGTGAGCAGACCAATGCGCAGTTTCATCCGCCAGAAGAAGGGTTGGCTCGTCATGGTCCACAGCGTTCGAAACATGGCACAGGTCCGGATATACAACTGCGATGCCAGGTGAATTGTCGGACGTTAATGTCCGCCGCAACCCGCACACGGGCAGCACAGCCGGCGGACGGGCGTGCGACTCGCACGCTCCGTTTATGACGGATGTTGCCTCCGGACATCGTTCGCCACCGGCCGATTCACCCGCGTGTTTTTATTTTGAAACATTTTGTCTGGCAGCCTTTTCACACGCCTGCATCCCAACTATCATGAAACGACTGCGTGTGGCGGCCTGACCGGCGGAACGGCGTGGCAGAGAGACCGTCGGCGGCTGCGCGTAACACAATCCTCTCTGTCCGGCGCATGCCGCCGGTTTCCGGCGGGCGGCGCCGCATGGCTCCGACAGGTTCCTTGTCGCTGCTCGGGATATCATCATGGCAACCCGTCAGATTACGGATATCATCCCCTCCTCGGTCGCTTACTCACAGGCCATCGTCGTCTCCTCGCTTCCACGCGGGAGCATCCACCTTGTGCAGCCGGCGCGGCTGTCGGAAACCGTTCTGAAGAGCTACCTCCGCGACATCCACTGCGAGGACCGCGTCGCCTGGCAGACGATCCTCCGCAATGCCGTCGTCCGCGCCAGCGACTGCTGGAGCCGCGAGGACTTCGAGTCCAGCCCCTATCTGCACAACCTGCTGGCGCCCCTGGGTCACCTCTACGCCGTGGGCATCCCTCTGTCCGCACCCGTCCTGGCCGGCTATCCCGGCGCCCTGGTGCTCTTCCGCGGGCCCGACGCGCATGACTTCACCGACGCCGAGGTCGCGCGCCTGCGCAACACCGGCCGCGACATCGACGCCTTCCTGGCGCGGACGCGCCGCGGATCGGAGGCGGACCATCGCTGGGCCCATCCCGTTCCCTGCCGCGTCTTCATCTTCACCCGCGATGCCAGGGTGGTCTTTCCGAAGCGCGAGCTGGGCCTCGACGAGCGCGTCGAGCAGCAGCTCCAGCAGCATGCCCGCCAGGCGCTGGAGTACGCCAGGCGCGCTCAGCAGTACGCCGACCGGCTGCTCCTGCCCGACTCCCGCGGCGACCTGTGGGTCTTCCACGCCAGCATCTACCGCGACTTCCCCGCCCTGGGCGGCGGAGCTTTCGTCTTCTTCACTCTACAGCCCAGCAGCGCTGAATGGGTCGAGGTGCGCGCCGTGGACGTGGCGGCCGACGGCGAGCTGGTGCGCCTGCTGCCCACGCTCAAGTTCATGCGCCAGGAGTTCCACCGCAACCCGACGCTGGAGGACATCTCGCGCCGCGCCTCCCTGAGCCCCTTCCATTTCCACCGCCGATTCACCGACCTGATCGGACAGACCCCCAAACATTTCCTGCTCGCCTGCCAGATCGAGGAGGCCAAGCGCCTTCTGGCCGCCCGCCATCACGAGCTGTCCAAGATCGCCGTCAACTGCGGCTTTGCCCATCAGAGTCATTTCACCAGCCGCTTCAAGCAGGCGACCGGCCTCACGCCCACGCGGTGGCGGCGGCTGGCGGCGCAACTGTCCCGCGGCCAGTGACCGCGCCGCCCGCGATAGAACTTGTGAAAAGTCTCCCCGTCCTGAGCGTTGCCGGCCATAGCATCGTGCGATGACCAGCCCGATCGACAACCGCACACCTCTGCGCATCGGCAGTGTGAGCTTCCTCAACGCCCGTCCCCTGATCCAGGGACTGGAAGACTGCCCCGATGCCCAACTGATGCTGGATGTGCCCGCGAAACTGCTGGATGGATTGCGCGACGGCCGCTTCGACGTGGCCCTGCTGCCCGCCATCGACTACCAGCGCATGGAGGGACTGTGCATCGTGCCCTCGGGCGGCATCGGCTGCGATGGCCCGACGCTGACCGTTCGCATCTTCTCACGCACGCCGATCAGCCGGATCAGCTCGCTGGCGTGCGACCCCGACAGCCACAGCTCGGTTGCCCTGGCGCGGATCGTGCTGGACCGCGGCCACGGTGTACGCCCCGAATTTGTGGACCTGCCCGCCCACCGTCGCGACTGCGACGCCATCCTGTTGATCGGAGACAAGGTGATTTGCGAGCAGCCGGACGGCTATCCCCACCAGATCGACCTGGGCGAGCAATGGAAGCGGCTGACCGGCCTGCCGTTCGTCTTCGCGGTGTGGATGAGCCGCCGGGGGCTGGACCTGGGTGACTGGCCGCGACGGCTGGAACGGTGCCTCCGCAACGGTCTGGGCGACCTGGAGGGCATCGTCCGCCGCCACGCCGTCCCTCGCGGCTGGCCGGCCGACATCGCCCGCCGTTATCTGAGAGACTACCTCCGCTTCGAGATCGGCCCCGCTCAACTTCAGGCGATTGCCCTCTTCCACGAGCTGGCGCTGGCTCATGGTCTGACTGCGCCGCCGCTGCGGCCGCTGGCTCTTTACCGACCAGAATAGCGGCCGTCGGCCCAAACCCCGCCCGCGCAAAAAGAAAGGTGGCGTGGACCTCTCGGCATTCCACGCCACCCAGGGAAGGAGGACTAGAGTTATTGCTTTCTTTACTACGTCCGAGAAACCGTTGAGTTCTGCGGACGATACGATTTTGCGCCATGTCCACCATGGACTGACTGCCGCTCGTCCAACCGCCATCGGCGGCAGCCGCGCCGGCCAGCGCCGCGGCCCATGTTCAGATCGGCCGGCTGGGCGGTGCGTTTCAGCGGCGGATGGCGAAATCCGGCTCCGGGCCTTGCACCAGGGGCCGCGCCGAGCCATTCTAACGGTACGTTCAGCGCAACCCGGACATCTTTTCACTGTCGAGGCACCCATGTCGAAGATCACGCCCGCCCTTCAGCTCTACACCGTTCGCGATCTGACGCGCACCGACTTCGCCGGCACCGTCAAACAGGTGGCCGCCATCGGCTACCGTTACGTCGAACTGGCCGGTTTCGGCAACCTCAAGACCGCCGCGGAGGTGCGTGATGCCCTGGGAGAGGCGGGGCTGAAGCTGGCGGCCGCCCACGCGGGCATCGAGCAGCTCGAGAAGGAGCTGGACAAGGTCCTCGACGAGCAGGAAATCCTGGGCAACCGGACGATCGTCTGTCCCTACATGCCCGAGCCACGCCGCAAGGACGCGGCCGGATGGCGCAAGTGCGCGGCCGATCTGTCGCGGATCGGCCAGCAGTGCCGTCGCCGCGGCTTCGAGCTGGCCTATCACAACCACAGCTTTGAGTTTCAGGTGTTTGACGGGGTCAGCGGGCTGGACCTGCTGTGGCAGCACAGCGATCCGCAGCTTGTGCGCGCCGAGCTGGACGTTTACTGGGTGACTCACGGCGGCGGCGATCCGGTCAGCTACATCGAGAAGCTGGGGTCGCGGATTCTGCTGCTGCACCTGAAGGACATGGCCGCCGGCCCCGAGCGGCGATTCGCCGAAGTCGGCGCCGGCATCCTGGACTTCAAAGCCATTCTGGCGGCGGCCGAGCGTCAGGGCATCCGCTGGGGTGTGGTGGAGCAGGACAACTGCTATGGCACTCCCCCGCTGGAGGCGGCGCGCAAGAGCCTGGAGAACCTGCAGCGCCTCGGCGTGGGCTAGAACCCGGTCGGCGACCTCTTGTCTGCCTCCGCCGCGCCGGCGCCCAATCGCCTGGGGGCGTGACTCGTTCTGCGGCGGCTGGTAGTAGTAGCACGAGTAGCACGGGCGTCCTCGGCCGTGCCGGCACGGGCAAGATGCCCGTGCTACGCGTGCTACGGAAACCCCGCCGGCTGGCAGTAGCAC
>Ga0209101_1001793_pt1 | contig 15100 bp, 11 predicted proteins | sample ConPoolayeCmetaG_FD_185481 | JGI IMG/M metagenome (GOLD analysis project Ga0209101, IMG submission 185481) | Hot spring microbial mat communities from California, USA to study Microbial Dark Matter (Phase II) - Cone Pool mat layer C metaG... ...
AACGGATCCGTCCCGTCGCCGGATCCCATGTTCCGTCCTTGATATGGACATAAACAACGTGATCCCGGACGTGCTGATAAAACTCCCAGGACGATTGCTTGGGATAGGGCGGCGGCTTCGTCCGATCGGCCGCCTGCTCATCCGGCCGCGACAGACCCCTCTCGGGTTGGATAAGGCCCAAGGCCAACAGCCGTTCATACCGTTCCCGGCGCAAGACGGCCCAGCCTTCCCGATAGCGGCCCTCATAGCGGGCGATGTCTTCGGGCCACGCCTGCAGCGGCCAAAACGTCCAGATTTGGCGTGCGGATCTCACGGCCGGTGCACCCCAGATCGGAAAACCCGAGATCATCCGCTAGAATCAGCACGATATGGGGCCGCGCCTCTGTCATGAACGTGTTCAATACCATCACAGGGATTCGTTGTCAAAACCGAACGAACCCGGCCCGCCCCTCATGGTCCAATGCGGCAACAGCGGGGAAGGGCGCCGTCAACGCCGGGAGGCCGCCTGAGCCTGCTGGAGGTGTTCCGACAACCGCCGCCACTGTTCCGGGGACAGGGCCTCGGGACGCGCGTCGGGCGCGGCACCGATCAATTCCACCGCGCCCCGAACAATCTCTTCTGACCATGCCGGAAGCGTCTGGGTCCGCGCCAGCCATCCCACCAGTTGCTTGCGGCGATGTTGAAACGCCTCGCGGGTCAAGGCAAAGAAGGCGGAGTCCGGGCGAAAGTCCCCCGGCCGGAGGGTCAGACGGACCGTCGTCGAAGAGACCTCGGGACGGGGATAGAAACAAGAGGGCCGAATACGCCGGAGGGATTCCACCTGAAACCGGAGGGCGATCCAGACCGTCAGGAGCCCGTAGGACGCGGTACCGGGAGCCGCCAATAATCGGTCCGCCACCTCGCTCTGAACGGTAACGACAAGGCAGGGCGGTGGATGGTTGAGCCGGGCGAACTCAACGAGCATTCGGGAGCCGGTCCGGTACGGCAGATTTCCCACCACTTTGCCGATTCGCCGAACGGTCAGGACGTTTTCCAGATCGAGATCAAAAAAGTCGGCCGCCAGGATCTCCACATGACGACGGCCTTCATACCGCTGCTGGAGATGGGCCGCCAGCCGGGAATCCTTTTCCACGGCCGTCAGGTGTCCGGCGCGTTCAGCCAGTTCATCGGTCAGCACGCCCAGGCCGGGGCCAATTTCCAGGATCGCATCGGCCGGCGAGGGTTCAATGGCGTCCACGATCGCGCGGGCAACGTTGCCGTCTACAAGAAAATTCTGACCAAGCCCACGCTGGGGCATAAGACCCATTTCGGCAAGCAAGGCGCGGACAACGCGCGGGCTGAAAAGCGGATGCTTCATCGCCGGACGCCATTTCGCCACGGGTTGGGGCGACCGGCCAGATCGAAGGCCAGGCGGATGGCCGCCTCCATGCTTCCCGGCTCCGCTCCGCCTTTCCAGGCGCGGTCGAACGCCGTTCCGTGGTCGGGAGAGGTCCGGACGATGGGAAGCCCCAACGTGACATTCACGCCGGTGGTAAACGCCACCATCTTGAACGGGCCCAACCCCTGGTCATGATAGAGCGCCACGACGGCCGCAAATTCCCCCCGGATCGCCCGATAAAAGACGGCATCCGCCGGCACCGGACCCTCGACGGGCGCCCCGCGCCGGCGCAATTCTTGAATGGCAGGCCGCACGATCCGCGCTTCCTCGTCGCCGAGAAGGCCGCCATCGCCGGCGTGAGGATTGAGGGCACAGACCGCGATCGTACCGCCGGGAACCCCCAGCCAGGGCAAGGCCTCCCAAACCAACCGCGTCGTTTCCACGATGGTTTCTCGGCTCAACGCGCCCGGAACATGGGCCAGCGGCAGATGGCGTGTGGCCAGCGCGACCCGGAGCCCGCCGCCCACCAAAAGCATGGCGAATGACGGGGCGCCCGTGATTTCCGCCAGCCGTTCCGTGTGGCCTGGATGCGGGACCCCTGCCCTTTGCCATCCTTCCTTGCAAATCGGACCGGTCACCACCGCATCGAACCAGCCTCCCATGGCCGCCTCGACGGCCGCATCCAGCCAGGCAAGGGAGGCGCGGGCCGCATCGGCGCGAATCCGTCCGGGATTCGGCCGGTAGGACGGTCCGTCGGGATCCCAGAGCGAAACGGGACCGGGGATCGGATCGGCCAACCGCAGGGAGGGCAGTCGAGGAAGCTTCAGCCAGGCGCATAGGCGATCGGCGGTTGCGCGATCGCCAACCAAGACCCGTTTCCATGCCGCAGGCCATCGGCCCGCGAGCGCACCCCGCAGGGCAACCTCGGGGCCGATGCCGTTGGGATCGCCGAAGGTGATCGCCACCCGGCGGTCACTCCGCGACCGGGAGTCCTTCGACATACTGGACATGAAACTGCTGCTTCAGTCGTTCTACCCACTGGCGGTTCAATCGCTCCGTTTCTTCGCGCCGGAGGCGCGCTTCGACGATCGGACGGGCCGACTCGAACTCGAGACGATCGCGGGCTTCGAGTCGAACCAAGTGCCATTCTCCGCCCAATTCCACTCGCACCACGCCGCCAACGCGGGCTTGGGCGAGTTTACGGGCCAACGGTTCGGCCAGGTCCGCCGGGTCCTGCCACCCCCACAGCCCCCCCTCCTCCGCATCGGGCGCGGCTGAATATTCCCGGGCCAGCGCGGCAAAATCGGCCTCGTTCCGATAGAGCCGATCTCGGAGTTCTTCGCTGCGGCGTTCGGCCTCCGGCCCGACCAACACGATCCGTCGGAGCAACAGCCGGCCGGGATGTTCGAACTCCGCGCGATGTGCCTCGTAATAACGGCGCATCGCGTCGGGTGAGATCCGAAGCTTTCCGCTGATCTCCCGCGCGCGCATCTCCTCGACGATCATTTGCCGACGGAGCAGGTGACGCCACTCGTCAAGGGTCATGCGTTCCTTCGCCAGCGCCTCGGCCAGAGCGCGTCGGTCGCCGCCGAAGCGACGGCGGATCACCTCCTCCATGCGCTGGTCCACCGCCCGTTCGGGGAAGGTCAGGCCTTTTTCCGCGCTTTCGCGCTTGAACGCCGCAAGGATCAGTTCCTGGGCAATCCGCTCCTCCAGGACGGCGCGAAAGAGCCGCTGCTGCTCGAATCGTTTTTCCTCGCGGCTCATGCCGCGCTGCATCGCGAGGCGGGCGAATTCCCGTTCGCCGTCCCGATACACCTCGCCCAGGGTGATGGGGACACCGTTCACCCAGGCCACAACACCGTCCAGCAACAACGCGTCCGACGGCGGGCTGCCGGCGTTCGACGCCCACGCGAGCCGAAAGGCCATGACGGCGACAAGCCATCCCATTCTGAGGCGCTGCTTCATCGCGGATCAGTATCGCACGCCCCCCGAGGGCGGTCAAGCCGGCGAACGGCGCAGCGCTTGATATTCATGAGGATTCTCGTAGCATGGGCGGACCCAGAAGGAGATCACGACATGGATTGGGAACCCGGTGCCACAATCCCTCTCAGCGTTGGGACCGTCGAACTATCCAAGCCGGTCCTGGTCAAACGCAGCCGGTGGTATTGCTGGTTTCCTTCACTGATCCGCCAGCCCAACGGCATCCTGTGGGCCGTTATGTCGGCCCACGCGGATATTCACCTCAGCAACACCATAACGACGGTCAAGGCCAGGAATGGCACGCGGTCGACATCGTAGCCGCCCACAACGCCACACAGTCATCGGCCGATCAGATTGATCCCGACACCCGACGCGCCTGGCGGAGCGTTGAAGAGATGCGCCACGAGCGACAGAAGGGGTTTACCTCCAGCTACACCGAACTGATCGCGCTCGACGAGAATACCCTGCTGCTGATCTACGACCGCATTGGTTTCGGATGGCATGCCATCCCCGACGACTCCAGCGAGTCCAAGAGCGTCTGGGTCATGCGCCTACGAGTCCTCTAAGAGTGTCAACGACGATGGTAGCGCCGCAAACCCCACCCCACGTCTGCCTCGCGTCCGCGTCCACCCCTAGTCCCAGTGGCAAGGGGAACACCGGTCTGGGCTCATCGTGAGGCGGAGATACTGAAACGGGAGCGGTTTACGCCGGTATGGGCGACGGCGGAACGGCGTCTTCGGGCGTAACCGGTGTGTGGCCCATCCAATCCAGCGACTCGAAATCCCCCAGCCGTTCCCGGAACAGCCGATAGTAAAGATACTCCTCTTTACTATTGAGGATCCAGCCGTTCTCTAACCGACGACCGTGCTCATAATCGTGATCGCTCACCGCTTGGTCGGCCCATTCACGCAGGCATTCGCCAACCCCGCTGCCTTGCCAGAGCTTGGCCTTCGGCCGCTCGACAAGGGCCCTTGGCAACCGATCGCGAACCGCCTCACGCAGGATCCATTTTTCGCACCCCTCACGGAGTTTCCATCGTATGGGGATGCGATAGGCCCACTCGGCGACGGCCGGATGAAGAAAGGGGAGGCAGGGTGTGAGCCCGAAGGCCCCGGCACACCGATCCACGCGCTGAAGGGCGGTATGGTGAAGTTTCCCGGGCAGGAGCAAAAGTTCGCGCTCCAGGACCGCGGGCGAGAGCCTTTTCAACCAGGCATAGCCGGCGAAGAGCTCGTCGCTCCCCTCCCCTGAAAAAGCCCCTTCCACCCACCGCGAGGCCTCTTGGGCGGCCAGATAGTGCATGAGACTCGATCGCACCAGGAGGGCATCAAAGGATTCGAGCGCTTCGATCACCTCCGGCAGGACCTGCCGTAGCCGTTCCGGCGTAACGATCACCTCATGGTGATCGGTTTTGAGGAAGGACGCTGCCTCGCGGGCAAAGCGAAGGTCATCGGAGCCAGCCAGGCCGGCCACAAAAGTCGGAAGCGGGCGATCCGTGCCGCGAACGGCAAGCGCGGTTACGGCCGTCGAATCCAGGCCACCCGACAGCCAGGCCCCCATTGCTCGCCCGGACGAGATTCCAGCGGACACGGCCTCCTCAAGCCGGCGACGGAGTTCCGCCGCAAGCGCCTCTGGAGGATCGTCCAGCGAAGGAAGCGACGGTGGCGGATTATCGCGCCAGTATTCGACGGGTGTTCGTACGCCGGCCTGACGGAGGGCACGGATCGTTGAAGCGAAACACGCATAACCGTCGGGCGTTTTCCCCAGGTATAGGGGTGCGACGCCATAGGTATCTCGCTCGTAGTGAAATTGTCCGCCACGCACGCGCACGCGGACGTACCGTTCCGGTCCGGTTTCGTCGCGGACCTCCGCAAGCCCGTTGGGCCAAGGTTCCTGGAGGGTCTCGGGAACAACGCCAAGGGTTACTCCTTCCGATTCCCAAACCCGATGGGGTCCCCGCCCTCGGCTCGCCATCGCGGAGAGCATCCGCTGAAGATCGGCGTCCCGTCCAGGCGCAGCGATGCCCGCAATTCCTGTCATGCGTTCTTCTTCCTAAGTTTTACTAGCCGGCCTTACAGCCAGCCGCCGGCCGCCAACCGGTCACGGGTGGTGATGGGATGACCGTCGGCCGAAACGACCCTCACACCCCCCTGAATGAGTCGCGTCGGCCAGCGAACGGCCGCCACGAATTCGTCGCGGCACTCGGTCAATCCCGGCACAACAAGAAACCCTTGCGCCAGGGCTTGATAGAGACCCTCCGAGGAATAGAGAATCGGAATATGCCGTTCCATGGTGTCAAGTAGCAGGCGGACCTCGGCGACCAGTTGCGCGATGCGGGAATTGATCTCGGGATGATCGGTCATATCGTCCACCTCCCCCTTGGCCCGCAATCGCCGGTACTCGGCCAGGGCATGCTGGGTAATCTGGATACTTTCGTTCACCACGGCCGGATCGGCCAGATGAGAAGCTTCGGAATAACTGACGACATGAATGATGGGGGGACTCATCGGGTCGCGGGGCTCGATATCGTCCATGAGCGCGGTGACGGCGACCAGCTGCGCCTTGGCTTTTTCGAGATCGGGGCTGAAGTAATCAAGCCCACCGCGGGGTTGGAGCAGAACGGAAAAACGGTCATCCTCGAGTTCCCGAAGCAACCGAAGTAAGGCGCGCGCCTTGGCCAGGTCGTGAAGGCCCCATGTGGCTTTCGGCGTATTGAGCATGACCTGCAGGATGAAGGTGCGGATACCCAGTCGTTTGGCGGTTCGAGCCGCCAGAACGGTGGCCGCCAGGGCGGTAACGTCGTCGGCGCCCCGGAACGCAAAGTGATGGGCCACATTGGCCTCCAGCGGTTTTCCCGTTCCTGCGATATACCGGATCGTCGCCAGATGTTCGATGAGGTTTTCCCGAACGGGGTTTGGTCCCCGTCCGTCCAGGCGGCAGAACCACCAGAAGGACAAGGCATGCCATGCGATATGCAGACGGGCTTCATACAGGGCGGCCAGCGCGCGGAGGTTGCGGGTTCCGGCATAGGTCCGTACCAGCATGGGGCGGGCGGCCTGCCAAACGGCTTCGAACTCCTCCGGCGAGTGGATGGGCACCCCTCCCCCGTTGGGGAGGCCCGCCCAATCCAAACCAAAATGGGACTGGGTCAGTTGACTGGCTCCGATGGAAAGCACGTCGAGGAAGCCGGCCGCGGCTAACTCCCGTGTCCATTGCAGAAACTGGCGCACCGCCTCCTCCCGCTGGGGAAGATAGGGCCCCACGTGGGCACGGATGAGCGGCGGTCCACCCATCGTTCGCACATGGGCCAACCGGGCCAGAAGGGTATCCCGGGAGGAGCCGAATTCCGGATAGCCGGCGCGATCAGGGGGAAGGACTTTCCGATAGTCTCCTTTCTTGACGAGTTCTCTTCCGAAGGCCAATCGTTGCTCGTCGTAGGCCAGCCCCTCCTTCATCGTGTGAGGAAGCAAGGATCCTTCGAGCCCCAGACGCCGGAGGGTTTCCTCCGGAGACTCGTCCCCCTCGAAGACCGCCGCCACAAACGGAAGATGACGGCGGATTTTTTCGCAGGCGGGCGGGAGTCCCGCAAAATAGAGCGCCCGGATGGGCCCTCCCTGTTCCGAAAGGAGGCGGCGGTGGCGCAACGCCTCCACCCATTGGACCATCAGCGCCAGGGCGTCATCGGGGTCAAGCCGGTAGCTGAAGCCCAGGCGCGTCACGCGATGATCCCGCACCCAGGCCGCGAGGCAATCCCGAGAGGCGGGATCGGAGGGGTGACTGACCGCTTCCGTCACGGCCCCCTGGCCCAGAATCGCCCGGTAACCGCACTCCTCCAAAAGTTCCCTCACGGCCCACAAGCCCAACGTGTGGGCGTCGTGGGCGGGATGCAGGAGGCCGAAGCGGTCGTGGCGGGTGACGGGGGGGACGGCCATGGTCATTCTCTGCCTTTGTTCTCAACCTTCCAGGTCGCTTCGGCCCGCCCGGATCTCTTCCCGGAAGCTGTCGAGAAAGCGCCGCAGGGCATCGCGCGCCATATCTTTGCATCCCAGACCAAAGGCCAGGGCAAGGCCAAAGGCCGTGGCAGCCACGAGGATCCGACCGATATCCCATACAAACCGCACATCGACCCCGGCCTGTTCCAGGGCTATGAACACGACGATGATGAGGCCCAGACATCGGATGGCCCGATGCATCAGTTCGGCATAGGGAAAGGCCGCGTTGCGGGCAAGGGTGCGCACCACCTTGGCGATGAAGACCACAGCCAGGGTGCCGAACAGCGCGACGCCCGCGGCCCCGATCAGCGAGGGCACCCACTCCTGAACCCGGCGGACCATCGTGACGGCCACTTCGACGCCCAGTCGGTGGAAGGCGGCCAAAAGGGAAGCCAGAAGCACCATCCAATAAAGCGCCATGGCGGCCAAGCGGGAAGGGGTATAACTGACATCCCCTTTTCGCAGGAACTCCGTCAAGCCCAGCCGCTGTCCCACGTCATCGAAGCGCAACCGATCCAAAGCCCATCCGGCCGCGAGCCGGACCGCCCCGGCCGCCAAGCGGCCGAACGCAATCCACAGCAGTGCCGCCCACCCGTTCGGCAACGCGTTCCACCATGCGACTATCCGTTCCGTTATCATGGATTCTCTCCTGACTATCCAACCGCCAACAGCCCGATCTCTCGGACGCTCTTTCCGGCCAGTCCGAGCCGCTCCACCGTCCGTCCCGAGGCCCAATAGTCCGTGTTGTGCATGAGGGAGGCCATTTGGATCACCATGTTGATCACGGGGGTCGGGACGGACAGTTGACGGGCGAGGCTGGCCATCGGGACCAAGCTCATGGGCACATCTTCCCACACATAGCGGTGCTGTATGTGAGGTGGGGCTCGAATGCCGCGATAGGCCTCTGTCTTCTGAATGGCCTCGTAGAGATTTGAACCCGACGAGTCATAGGTCAGGTAAAGCCATTCGCGGGCCGTGACAGTCCCGACCCCGAGCGCTCGGGCGAGCGCGACTCGCTCGCCGTCGAGTGCTTCGAGAACGGCGGCGGTGGCCGGCGTAATCCCTTGCAGGTAATAATCAAAATCGCCCCGGCTCGCTTCGATCCAGCCGGCATTCAGAAGCGTGAGGGCTGGATGGAAGACCGCGCCGATGTTTTCCAGGCTGGTACACAACACATTATTTCCCGCCGTCAGGATGGGAAGATAAGGGCGAAGAATCTCCAAAACGATCGGAATCCAGTGTGCGGGCAGTGTGGCGATGGGGACCTTGTTCTTGACCCGGAAGATGTGGGCTTCGTGGCGCGACATGGCCCGCGAGGCAAACACAAAGGTCTGGGTCTCGCCGATGCAGACAGCCGCCTCCACCGCTTTTTCCGTCAGGACCTGTCGAACCTCCAGAGCGCCGAACGTGCGGCCGGGATTGAGCATAAGGATCTGGCCGTCCCGCAAATGAGGCGCCATGGCGGCGGCCAGAGGCCGATGCGCCGTCGCGGGCGTCACCACCATGAGAACATCCGCGCCCTCCATCGCCTCGCCGATATCGGAGGTGGCCGACTCAATCGCCCCGAATCCACGCACCGCGCCAGTCAGGTGGACGCCACCATGCCAACGGATGCCATGAAGTTTGTCATCACTCCGATTGTACAGCCGCACGCGGGCGCCGCGCAGAGCCAGCCACCCGGCCATCGCCAGCCCGCCATGCCCGGCGCCCAGGACACAGAACACCGGTTTTCTGCGCCGAGCGCGCTCCTGGAGCGCAGCGGCCAAACGCTCCTCATGCGGAGGGACGGCTATTTGGGAATAGACCATGGCTCTCGTGGAAGTCACAATCGGAAACCTTTTACGTAATTCCCCGATTTTATCGGTCCATAGATTCTTGATCAAGGCGAAAAGTGTTCGGTGTCCACCATTTTTTCACTGATCGCGTCTCTAGCCCCCCTTTCGCCCACCCTTTTCTCCTCCGCATCAGGTGCGTTCACGTCTGGTCGTACTCCCCGAGATTGCGGACCAGGCCTTTCTTCACTAGGATCCTGGTTTTGCCACTCCCCCCAGAGGGATCGTTGACAGACGCAAAGCCGGAAGGCTACCATAGCGCCCTACTTGTGCCCCGCCTATCTACCGCCGGAGGGTCCGAGGTGACGCCATGAAGCAGGAAGACATTCCGGCGCTCAAGAGGGAACTTCGACAACGACTGAATTTCACGCAGGAACAGTTCGCCCTGAAGGTCGGCCTCACCTCCAGCACCGTGAACGATTGGAAGAACGGCAAGCGGGTGCCGCTCCCATTCCGCATGGAGCCACTCGTGGAGATGAAGCCGGTGCTTGACGAGAACAAGAGCAAGCGACCGTGAGGAACGACGCCACGATGAGCACCGCCTACCACGCGAAATACTTCGCGTGCGAGTTGACCCGCATCGGTGGGACAGGCGTGGAGCGCCTTTCGCGGTCCCTCTTCGACGCGTGCGTTGATCTGAATCCGCACCAGATCGAAGCGGCGCTCTTTGCCTTCCGTTCCCCTATCTCCAAAGGCATCCTTTTGGGTGACGAAGTTGGCCTCGGGAAGACCATCGAGGCCGGCCTGGTCCTCTGCCAGCTCTGGGCCGAAAGGCGGCGGCGACTTCTGGTGATCTGCCCCGCCTCCATCCGCAAGCAGTGGGCGCTTGAGCTGGAAGAGAAATTAAACCTTCCGGCGATGATTCTGGACGCACAGGAATATCAGGCTCGACAATCTCGAGGGATACCGAACCCGTTCGAAGCGCCCGCGATTGTGATTAGCTCGATGCACTTTGCCAGTGCTTGCGCAGCTGACATTCGGACGATCGCATGGGATCTCGTGGTGATCGACGAAGCCCACAAACTACGCAACGCCTACCGGCCGTCGAATCGCATGGGCCAGAACATCCGCTGGGCGTTGGAGGACCGACGCAAGCTTCTGTTGACCGCGACTCCCCTGCAAAACTCTCTACTCGAGCTCTATGGCCTTTCCACCCTCATCGACGACCACCTTTTCGGAGACCTTCCGTCCTTCCGAAGTCAGTTTGTGAAGGCGGGCGGCGACCTGGAGGATCTGCGGAACTGGCTGCGCTCCTTGACTTGCTCGCGGATCGAGGCTCTTGAGATCGGCTTTGAAAAGATGGCCGAGATGGGAGCGGCCCAGAGGGCGGTGATCTTCACGGAGTCGAGACGAACACAAGCCTATCTGAAGGACTTCCTGGAGGCGAACGGATATGCCGGCCGCGTCATTACGTTCAACGGGACAAACAAGGAGCCGGAAACGACCGCCATCTACGAGCGGTGGGTGAAGGCCAACGAGGGAAGCGGTCGTGCCACGGGTTCCCGCCCGGTGGACGTCCGCACGGCCATTATCGAGCACTACCGCGACCACGGGCAAATCCTGATCGCGACGGAAGCCGCCGCCGAGGGCGTGAACCTGCAGTTCTGCTCCCTTGTGGTCAACTTCGACATGCCGTGGAACCCCCAGCGGATCGAGCAGCGGATCGGCCGCTGCCATCGCTACGGACAAAAGCACGACGTGGTCGTCATCAACTTCCTCAACGAGAAGAACGAGGCTGACCGGCGCGTCCACGAACTCCTGGAGGAAAAGTTCAGCCTGTTCAGCGGGGTCTTTGGCGCCTCCGATGAAGTCCTGGGAACCATCGAGTCCGGCGTGGACTTCGAGCGCCGGGTGCTCGACATCTACCAGCAATGTCGAACACCGGAGGAGATCGAAACGGCCTTCCAACGCCTTCGCCGGGAACTCGACGAACAGATCCAGATCCGCATGGCCGAGACACGGCAGAAGCTCCTCGAGTACTTCGACGAGGATGTCCACGCTCGTTTGCGCGTGAACCTGGAAGGGGCGCGCCAACAGCTCGACCGCGTAGGGATGATGTTTTGGCGGCTCACCCGTTTCGTCTTGGATGGCCAGGCAAAGTTCGACGAGGCGAACCTGGCATTCGACCTGGTAACGCCTCCCCGCGATGGCATTTCTCCGGGCCACTACCGCCTGATCTCGAAGGAGCACGAGAATGTGCCCGGAGCGTTCCTCTACCGCCTGTCCCACCCGCTCGGGGAGTACGTGACGGAAACGGGGAAGGCGTTGGATACGCCGAACGCGCACGTCACCTTCGACATCAGCGGCCGGCCGACCCGCATCGCTCTCGTCGAAGCCCAGAAAGGCTGCTCCGGCTGGCTTCACCTGCAGCGGCTCACCATCGACTCGTTCGAACGGGAAGAATACCTGCTCTTCTCCGGCTTCGACGACGAGGGTCGGGCACTCGATCAAGAAACCATGGAAAAGATGTTCCACTGCGATGCCAAGGCCGAACCGCTTATGGCGCTCCCGTCCGACATTCAGGCTCGGCTCAGTGCAGAGGCCGACCGGTACGTCCAGGCCACGATCAGCCGCTCGCTCGAGACCAACAATCGCCACTTCCAGGAAGCCCGGGAAAAACTTGAGAAGTGGGCCGACGACATGGTCCTCGCCGCCAAAAAGAGCTCAAGGACACCAAGGAGCGGATCAAGGCGCTCACCCGCCAGGCGCGGCTGGCGACCACGACCGAAGAACAGCACGCGATCCAAAGCCAGATTCAGGAATTGGAAAAGCAGAAGCGCCGGCAGCGCCAGCGTATTTTCGATGTCGAGGACGAGATCATGGCCAAGCGCGACAGCCTGATCGAGAAACTGGAGAAAGGAATGCGACAGCGGACGAGCGTGGAGCCGCTGTTTACGATCCGCTGGAGCGTTGTGTGAGAAGAGAGAAGTCAGGAGTCAGGAGTCAGGAGTCAGAAGTCAGGAGTCAGGAGTCAGGAGGCGGAATGTGAAGAGAGCGGCGACGAGCTTTAAGGATCTCGAGGTGTGGCAGAAGGCCCATGCTCTTGTTTTGGACATCTATCGGCTTACCGCCAACTTCCCGGACCACGAGCGCTACGGATTGAGAAGTCAAATGCAACGTGCTGCCGTGTCGATTCCAGCCAATATCGCTGAGGGATTTCGCAAACACGGTGCCGCCGAAAAGGCCCGCTTTTACAACATCTCCCAGTGCTCGCTTGAGGAAACGCGCTATTACCTGATCCTGGCTCAAGATTTGAAATACGGCGGCAGCGCGTCGCTTTTGGCATCAGTGGATACCCTCGCCCGTATGCTCAATGCCTATATTCGTTCCATGAGGTCACGCCATGCCTGACTCCAGACTTCAGACTTCTGACTCCTACAACCGCCTTCAGCGGTTGCTCGCCGAACTCTTCCAGCTCGACCAGGCCGAGCTGGACTTCGGCATCTACCGCATCATGAACGCGAAGCGCGAGGAAATTACGCGCTTTCTCGAGAACGATCTTCTTCCCCAGGTGCGAGAGGTCCTCAGCGCCTATGAAAGCGAAAGCCGCTCGGCGCTCCAGGGTGAACTTGAGAAGGCCATTGAACAAGCCAAGGCACTTGGTTTCGAGGATCCCGTCCAGGCGCCAAGGGTCAAGGAACTTCAGGCGCGCTACAACGCCGCGTTTGACATGGAAGCGGCGGAAAACGAAGTCTTCTCCCACCTCTACAACTTCTTCCGGCGATACTACCAGGAGGGTGACTTCATCTCTCTACGCCGCTACAAGGAGGGCGTCTACGCCATCCCCTACGAGGGCGAGGAGGTCAAACTCTACTGGGCCAACCACGACCAGTACTACATCAAGACGAGTGAGTACCTTCGCAATTACACCTTCAAGCTCCCCTCTGGCAAGCGCGTCCACTTCAAACTGGTCGAGGCGGACACCGAGAAGGACAACAACCGCGCCTTGAGCGGCAACGAGCGGCGCTTCATGTTAGGAAAGGAGACGGGAGACGGGAGACAGGAGTCGGCAGTCAGGAGTCAGGAGTCGGGAGATGGCAGGGGAACGCTGTGGGACCTGGAGGGGGATGAACTGGTTATCTTCTTCCGTTTTGTGCCGGATCCGGAAAAGCGCAAGCAGGCCGACCTCAACGCCGAATCCACAACGCGCCTTCTTTCGCTTTTCGGTATGCCTTCTGTCTCCAGTCTCCTGACTCCTGACTTCTCACCCTATTTAGCGACACCCCATCCTACCGAAAAGAACCCCAACCGCACGCTTCTGGAGAAGCATCTGACGGACTACACCGCGCGCAACACCTTCGACTATTTCATCCACAAGGACCTGGGCGGCTTCCTGCGGCGGGAACTGGACTTCTACATCAAGAACGAGGTGATGCACCTTGATGACATTGAGAGCGAATCGGCTCCGCGTGTGGAGCAGTATCTGGCGAAGATCAGGGCCATCCGCCGCATCGCCCACAAGCTCATCGACTTTCTGGCGCAGATCGAGAACTTCCAGAAGAAACTCTGGCTAAAGAAGAAGTTTGTGGTGGAGACGCAGTACTGCGTGACGCTCGACCGCGTGCCGGAAACGCTTTACCCCGAGATCGCCGCCAACGACGCCCAGCGGGAGGAATGGGTGCGGCTGGGGTTCCTAAACGCAGAGGGCGCAGAGGGCCGCAGAGTCGACAATGATTTGTTTTCTCCGCGATCCTCCGCGTCCTCTGCGGTAGAAATTCTCAAGGCCAATCCCCACCTGGTGCTCGACACCCGCCACTTCAGCGAGGAGTTCAAGCGGCGGCTGCTGGCTTCTTTCGACGACATCGACGAGCAGTGCGACGGGCTCCTCATCCACAGCGAGAACTTCCAGGCGCTGAACCTGCTCATGGAGCGATACAGGGAGAAGGTGCAGTGCATCTACATCGATCCGCCGTATAACACGGGGAGTGATGAATTCGTTTATCGCGACCGATATCAGCACTCAAGCTGGATCGCGATGATGGATCATCGGTTGGCGCTTGCAAAGGCACTTCTAAACCGGTTCGGAACGATATTTGTTTCCGTTGATGACAACGAGCAGGCGCATCTTCGCCTGCTGATGGATGACCTCTACGGTGCTAATAACCTGATTACCTCGATGGTGTGGGAAGGTGGGCTGAAGAACGACTCCCGCTTTACCTCTGTTTCTCAAGACTACATCGTAAACTACGTTCTCGATCGAGAACAGCTTGCAAGTGCCGATCGTAAGTGGCGAACACGAAAAGAGGGAATCGATGACATCTATAGCGAAGTAGAGAGGTTAAAGAGACAGCACGGCTCGGATTGGACCACCATATCTTCTTCCTTGAAAGAGTGGTATCGCCACCTGCCCAAGGGTCATCCAGCGTACGCGCACAAGCATTACTGTTGTGTGGACGAAAAGGGCGTTTACTTTCCCGGCGATATTTCCTGGCCTGGCGGGGGTGGTCCAAGGTATGAGGTTCTGCACCCAACGACTGGCAAACCCGTTGTCATTCCACAGGGAGGATGGCGTTTTGCCAAGCCTGAAACCATGGAGCACGCAATCCAAGAAGGGCGTGTTCATTTCGGACCGGATGAGACATCGGTTCCCAATCTCAAACGCTACCTGCACGAGACGGAAGGGCAAGTCTTGCCTGCGGTTTTCTACAAGGATAGGCGTGCTGCCTTCAAGGAGCTTCGGGACATCCTTGGCGACGACCGATTTGCGAACCCGAAGGACCCATACATTCTTGGCAAGCTTATTGAGGCATCCGCCGACAACGACGCGTGGATTCTCGACTTCTTCGCTGGCTCTGGCACCACGGCCCACGCGGTCATCAACCTGAACCGGGAGGACGGCGGCCGGCGCAAGTACATCCTTGTGGAGATGGGCGACTATTTCGACACGGTCTTGCTCCCCCGCATCAAGAAAGTGG
>Ga0209101_1001794_pt1 | contig 15095 bp, 15 predicted proteins | sample ConPoolayeCmetaG_FD_185481 | JGI IMG/M metagenome (GOLD analysis project Ga0209101, IMG submission 185481) | Hot spring microbial mat communities from California, USA to study Microbial Dark Matter (Phase II) - Cone Pool mat layer C metaG... ...
GGCTTGGGCGATTCCCCAGCCCTTGCCGATCCTCGGCAAGCAACGGGAATCGCAATCGCCCAGTCATACCAGATTACCCAATATGGCGCAATTGCCCTGGTCTTCGGCTCGGCGTTTCACGCCGGGTCGGGGGTTCGATCACGCGCTGAACCTCAAGTCCCGTTCACGGGGCTTCTCGGTGCGTTGGTGAATTGCGGGCGGGACGCCCGCGCTGGGGGATTCGCGGACGGTGTTGAGGCCGAGTCCTCTTTGGAGCGCGAGCATCTTGCCCGCATTTGTTTTTTTGCGGGCGGGACGCCCGCGCTCCGGGTCTGGCGGGCGAGACGCCCGCGCTCCGTGTTTTGCCCCCAGCGAGAAGGCCCGTAGGCGGGCGTCGTCGCACAACCTCTTGCCCGCGATCTTTTCCCATCGATCCTCGGCCCCTCCGGATTCCCGTGGTCGATCTGCAAACTCTTGTCCGGCGTTTTCGTCCCGGGCGACGTTTGACGGCAGCCGATCGATTCATCGCTGGGTTGGGGATGCGCACAAAAACAGCTTAGAGCCTATCCCGAAAGTTCATCTCCTTCCGGGGACGGAACAGGGCAAGGGCAAACGCGCATCAGGATTGGCCTCAAAGACTCGTCACGATTTTAGCCGCCCTCACCCCCGGCCGCTCTCCCGCAAGCGGGAGAGGGGAGGTTGTAGGATAGGCTCTTAGTCTCGGAGGAACGACCGAACGGCGAGCGCCGCGACCTCTCACTATGTCCAAGGGAGATTTCTGCCCGCCGTGCCCGCATGTTGCCCGCATGTTGCACGATGGCGGTTCACTCTCCGGTTGCGGGCGCGGCCCGCGCTAGGATGTCGTCAACGTCTTCAGGAGAACGAGTTATGGTGAATATATGTTTATCTACGCATAAGTGTCTATACAACTGACGACAAATCGCGCAATGCCTTGACGACAAAATGTCCTTCAATGCGGCAAAAGCCGTGTCCAAAGCCTATCCCACCTTTCCTCTCTTGGAAACGGCCTCGGGTTGTCCCACATGCTAACACCTTCAGAGAGGATTTTCACTTGTTGCTAAGCGACTCGCCAGCGCCAGCTTGGGGTTTTGCAAACGACGGAAGCCTGGCCACGGTGCTCGTCGTGCCCGCTTGCCGTCGCACTTCCGATTGACGCCCCCAGAGCGAGCTTGACGATCGTACGTCCGGCTCCTCTCAAGCTGGTCCGAGTGGGGGAAGAGACACTTGGCCATTGCGGCCAATCCAGCCATTCATCGTGGGCCTCGTTTCTCGCCCGGTACTTTTTCGCCACGTGGAGGGCGTTTGCAGGATGGCTCAGCCGATGGCGTCGCAATTTTCCACAGTCCACCACCAGATGGGTGGCACGAGAAATCTTCCCACGCTTACCACCGCGAGGACTTGGTCGAACGTGTGGGCAACGCACTGTTGCAACGTCTATACCACACTAGTTCTGTATTATTGAGTACTTCGCATGAAGGGATATAGGTATTACTGTTGACGCCCAAACGTCGGCCGGCTAACTTATAGGAAATTCGTTGGGTGTCCAATCACCACCTTCCGCGTCGGAAGGAAATGAATCGACGTGGTGAAGCTCAACGATGCCGTGATCGGACATTAAAACACAGGACGTCTGGTTCGAGATTATCGAGGTAAGCAACTATCTGAAACTTTTGCCATAAAAGACTTACAAATCACAAAGCGTCAGCGTTCGGTTAACCGAGAGCCGTGTATTGTGAGGGTTTAGCCTCAAAGAGAAGATCTCTGCGTGGTCGTAACAGCGGTCGTGTTTTGTTGGAGAGTTCCTTGTTTTCAAGGTGGGCGGAATAAAGGAAATACAACTCAGTACGCTGCAAGATGCCGATTCGGAAAGCCCGTGATTGGTTTGGCGTTTCGGTAACAACGAGAAGGCAAAACCGAATGCCCACCCCGGGGCGTAGCTCAGCCTGGCTTAGAGCGCTTGGTTCGGGACCAAGAGGTCGCTGGTTCAAATCCAGTCGCCCCGACTTTGTAAGCCTTAGTAAGTAAAGGACTTACGACGGATTTTCTTTTCGGCCCTCTGTCGCTACATCCATCCCAGTCTACCCATTTGAACGATTCTTAACCCGTCCTGGGCGTCAATTTGGCGTCGCGCTGGCGACAAGCCTGACGGGTTTTGAGCGTTCGCTTTGCTACGAGCCAAGCGATCTCAATGTATCTTGCCAGGATACCCAGCCACGGGCGGGGCATCAAACCACGGTCACACCCGATCCCAGTGGAGCCAGCGCCTCGGCAGATTATGATGGAGGGAGCCAAGAGCCCCGCCATGCAAGCTGCCATCGGATACGTCCACTTCTCCTTCACCTCCTGCCTGCGGCCCTGAGACGGCGACCCGGAACAACACTGGATTGAGGTCACCGGCCGGATCATGGCCCTCCCCGAGGAAGCGTCGGACGACGCCGAGGCAGAGCCGGCCGGCACGATGGAGATGTTGCTTGTGAGGGTCGCCGAGGCGCGAGACGACGAGGTGAGTTTGTTCGCGGTGTTCGATTCCTACGACGAGGCCCTCCACCAAATCTACCATGCCCTTTTCAACAGGAATGAGCAAATAAGGTCCAGCCTGGGCATGAACCCGTTCGTGCATGAAGTCCTACTTGTCCGCTCCCTGCGAATGAAGCCCCGCTGGCAGGGCATCAACCTCGGGGCGCAGGCCATCCAGACCGCCGCCAGCACATTGGTGACGATGGGCCTCGTGGTGGCCGACGCTGATCTTCCTCTTTCCCTCGACGACTGGCTGAACCTCGGGTTCGTCAAGATTGCCCGCCACAAGGGTTTCTACGTCCGCGAGCGGACTAAGAAGAACCGCTACGGCCGCGCGGTTCTTTGACCCCTCGTTGACGATCGCCCACAACCGGGCGCCGTCTGTTCCGGCCATCTCAAGGCGGCTGCGCCGACAGGCCGTCAATCTGCATCTCGGCACGTTCTGGTCGTGTGCGCTCCGCCTGCTCCAACCCTGCCGCCAGGGCCGTACCGGCGGCAGACGCGCATCACACGAACAGGGCCGCGTCAGCGCGGGCAGATTCGCGGAGAGAAGCGCGGATAGAAGGTGGCAGCGTCTCCATCTTCAGGTCCGGCAACTCATCGTCATAATCGGCCGCCAGATCCCGATAGAAGTCGAACGACTCGTCCCGCTCGCCGAACCCGCCCTTTTCCGCGATCCGAGCCAAGTATGCCGTCGCCGCCCCTTCGATGCCGACGCGCAGTCCGGGAGCATGGAACTGCCCGCCGCCCTTAAACAGCACGAGCGCGCCGGTCGGGTTCACCAGAATCTCCCGGATCAACAGTCCGGCGGCGAGTATCCGAGAAACGTTCTCGAATGAGACCTTCGACTTGCCCGTCTCGCAGGCTAGCCCGTTTACGCCCTTCAACGCGGGCTGATAGCTCGTGGCCCCTTCACGGAAGAGCCGCAACATCGGGCTGTTAGTCATCTGGCGCACGGCTCGTGTCTTTCTCTCTGTTCAGGTTTGGTCGGCTTTCCCAATCCTTTTCCGTTAGCTCAACGTCAGACTCGGCTGCGGTCGTTTCAATCCGTGCGACCACACCAGTTTCCGCAGGCGGGACGAAATTCCTCGCTTTCCCGCTCTCGTTTCCGCGCGACTTTGCGTTTTCCCGGTTGTGCCCACGACGGGCGGCGAGAGATTGCCGGAGGTAGCACCGCTGAACTCCAAGGCGTGACGATTCGGCCCGCTTCGCGCACGCTTCTAGGCGAAAGCCACAATGGCCTCCGTAATCTGGCTGAATCGTGGGGTGAGGTTGAAAGTCCCCATCGGGCAAGCACTGACGGTGAACTTGACCTGAACGGACGCAACGCTTGGATCGACACCTTCTCGGAAAGGAGAAGGGAGAGCAAGGAACATGCAAGAGAACGTGCGAGACCTGCACGACGGACAAGACGCGCAAGACCACTCAGACGTGACCGAGCCTCGTGATCTGGGCCAGCAGCCCGCGTCCTACGCCGAGGACGAGGCGCCGCTGAACCGCTACCTGGTCGAACAGTTCAGCGACGCGGCATTCGAGGCGATTCATCGCCGCTTTGAACCCCAATTGTGACGGCTCGTTACCGAGCGACTCCAGCAAGGTCCAGCCACAGCCTTCCTCAACGACGTTGAGGACATCGTGCGGCGGACGTTTTTGAAGTTCCATCGCAACCGGGAACAGATTGACCCAAACAAGCCGCTCCAGCCGCTCCTCAACTGCATCGCGGAGAACGTCATCACCGACTACCTGCGGGAGCAGGCAGCAGAGAAGCGCGACTACCGGCTCACCTGCAAGCTCAACCAGGCAGGGCCAGGTGCGTCTGACGAAGACGGCTGCCAACTTGGGATGGGTTATACTGACCCCAAATCTCGCTGGATCGAGGCGGCCCAGGACGCAAAGCAAGTGCTCGCCGAACCGATGGAAACCCTGCCGCCCAATGAGGAAACCGCCCTGCGGCTGGTGTGGCTCGAAGGCTACACCGAGGAAGAGGCCGCCAAGAAAATGAACGCGCCTGTCAGCAGTGCGAAGTGGTGGATCAGGTCCGGGAAGGAACGCCTCCGAAGGCTGGGCGGCGGCGCATGACCGAGGCGGTCAACGTCCGCCATTCGGAATACAACGTGCTCATTGCCCGGCCGTGGAAAGGGGAAACCCGTTCCAGATTGGCCGGGATGGGAACCGGGAGCAAGTCATCAAAATGTATGAAGTCCATGTCCGCCGCCGCCCTGATCTCCTTGCCGCTCTCCCGGAACTGATCGCCAAACGCCTTGGCTGCCACTGCAAGCCGCTCCCCCGCCACGGCGACGTAGTGCTGAAACTGCTGAAGGAGTTTTCTTTGGAAACCTAACTTTCGCACCTTCCGTAATAATCTCAGTCAACGAGGTACAGCCATGAACCTGTTTGGCATCTTGAAGCGACTGTTCAAGACGGTGTAACAGCAGATCGCGCCAATTCCCCCGGCCCCCGAGGCTGAGGTCGCGGTCCTCGAGGCGGCCCACCGGAAAACGGTATTGAACCGCCTCACGAAAGCGACCTTCTACGACGAGAACCGCGAAGAGTGGGGCGTGCGTCTGCCGGATGGTCGAGTGCTCTACCGGCCCACTCACTCCGAGATCATTGCCTTCTGGTACGAGAGAGACGCTCGAAACCGCGCCCCCGAGAGCAAGCCTTGTATCCCGCCGATGCCGCCCCAAGGGCCCAGCGAAACCAGGCCTTAGAAACCGCTCGGGGGTAGACCCGGCCGACCAGTAGACGCAATCGACCCGAAGACAGGTGAAATGCGACGCCGCTTCGAGAGCATCGCCGCCGCAGAAGAGTCAGGGTTGAAATCAGACGTTTCTCGAATAAGAAGGACTCATATTCGGTCGCGCGGAGTATAGCTCGCTTGGCCTACCTCCCGTGGCCGCCGAGTAGGCTGATTCGGCGTCGCCTCCCTCGGATATGGGGGTATGCGTGGTCTTGTGTTCGCGGCCAAGACCGCACTCAGGAAAATTCTGCCCGGAAAGGGTGTTGCATGATCCATGATTACACGATATAGTGTAGTTATGGAAGCCATCTCACGTCGATTATTGCCGCTGGAGTGTTGCTCAGCCCGTCCAGCTCTGGATCGCCGTCCGATCCTCGCTGAAGACGAAGCATCCGGGTTAGCTGCTTTGTTCAAGACGTTCTCGAACAGCACGCGGTTACGGTTGCTGCACGCTCTCGTTCGATCGGGCGAACTCTGCGTGTCGGACTTGGCACGGGCGACGGAAATGAAGCCACAGGCGGTCTCCAATCAGCTTCAGCGACTGGTGGACCGCGGGATACTCGCCTCACGCCGTGGAGGCAACAACGTCCTCTACCGGATCGTTGACCCTTGCGTGCGAGTCCTCTTGGATCGAGGCCTCTGCCTGCTGGAGTGCCCTGCGGGGAGTCATGATGTGGAGCCGTCGGAAGCGCGCGTCGCATCGGGCATCGATGCAGGCGAATGCGACAACGAGTGTGCTGCGAGTTTGGCTGCTGCCGGCCAGAGATGACGATGTTTGGGAGATTAGTGCGCGAAGCACTTTGTTCGGGGCACTTTTCCGGAGGAGCTAACCCATGATCCTGGTGCAGACGCTTGGAACCGGGTGTGCGGCCTGCGACAGGCTGGCCCAGAACGCCCGGCGGGCGGTCGAAGAACTCGGCATTGATGCCGAGGTCGAGCAAGTCGGAGATATTGACGTGATTCTTGGCCTTGAGGTTCTGGCGGTTCCGGCGCTGGCCATCAACGGCCATGTGACGGTCAATGGAGGTGTGCCATCGGTAGCGGAGATCAAGCACATGCTGACCGTCTTCGATGCGATCCAGGACGCCGAGGAGGCCCAAAGTCGTGATGCCAACCTGGATCGGGAGAAATCGCTACAGCGAGAGAATCACTTGGCTAACGCGAAGTGACCCCATGACGCAAGGTATGAGGCGGTCGCGATGCCTCCGGGCGGGGTGGCTGCACCGTGTCCCGCAGCAAAACCGCTTGAGTTTGGTTGACGGATCGGCCGATAAGCGTTACAAGCAGGATAATCCGTAAAGTTCGCGCAACGAGAAAAGTCCATGCGATTCAAGGGCAAACGCCTGATGACACTTGCCTGCTTGCTGGCGTATTTCATCGCCAGCGTGCCGGGCACCGTGTCGTTCGCATGGCACAAATGGAGTTTGCCTTGCCAAGCGGAAGAAAGGGCGTGTTCGACCGTTCCGAATTGCTCCCACGGTGAATACGGCAAGGGCGGGCGTGCCGTTGCGGCCGTCTGTCGAAATGACTCTCCGACGGCGACCCGAACCACTGACCGGTCGGCCGAGGCCGGCCAGGTTTCCCCATTGAGCACGGATAAGGGCGCGCATCCGGGGCATCCTACCTGCCCGGGAAAATGCCATCTTTGCAGCACGGGTGCTGTCCCCTTCTGCTTCACGCCTTCCGTCGTCATGCAACCTCCCGGGTGCCTTGGGCGCGTCGCCTTCGACGCACTGCCGTCGCTTTGGCAGCCTTCTCCCGACGAGCTGATCCGCCCCCCGATGTGTTGATCGGTTTCTGCGCGCCATCGGTGCGCGCCTCGGGGACGCTTTGTGCGGCCTGTCGGGAGCTAAGGCCCACACGTTTCGCGTCTTTCAGAGGCCGCGGCATCGGCGACGCAATTGCGGTCATGGCGCGTACCGCCTCGGCTGTGTGTCGGAGTCCGATTATTTGCAAGTTCGCGAGGTTCGCCACCAATGTTTCGACTTGGGCTGCTTCCGTGGGAATATGGCGTGCGGAATCTGTTCCGCCGCCCCGGGCGCACTCTGCTGACATTGAGCGGACTGGCGCTGGTCGTCCTGCTCGTGTTCGTGGTCGTGGGCTTCATCCGCGGCTTGGAAGCATCGCTCGCCGTGAGCGGCGACCCTCGGGTGGTTATGATCCATTCCATAGGCGGCGGCGAGAACATGGAAAGCTCGTCGATCCCCGCCCGCTCTCTCGCCCTCCTCTCCGCCAGCTTGGAAGGCGTGCAGCGTCGTTATGGAGTAACGTATGCGTCGCCCGAGCTTTACTTGACCACGCGCGTCAACACGGAAGGCGACGACGAGGGCACGTTGGGGCTGATTCGGGGAGTCACTTCGTCGGCCATTTTGGTGCGTCGGCAGGTGCAACTCGTCGATGGTCGCTGGCCGCAAACCGGCGAAGTGATGGTGGGACGATTGGCCGCGACCAAACTCGGGCGGCCGGCGGAACAATTGGCCGTGGGACGAACCATCATGATCGAAGGCCGGAACTGGCGGATCAGCGGGGTGTTCGCGGCCGTGGGTTCCGCCCTGGAATCGGAGATTTGGGGGCCGCTGGAGGAGTTCCAACAGGTGATGAAACGCCAAGACATCAGCCTTGTCGCCCTCACGCTGGGGCCTGGGGCCGACTTCGGCGCGATCGACGAGTTCTGCAAAGAGCGGCTCGATTTGGAACTGCAAGCCACGCCCGAGACCTACTACTACAAAGCCCTGCAGGCGCACTATCGGCCGGTGCGAATGCTGGCCTGGATCGTGATGCTTCTGGTGGGAGGCGCCGGCGTGTTTGCCGGGCTGAATACGATGTACGGGAATGTCATGGGTCGCGTCCGCGAGTTGGCCATGCTCCAGACGTTAGGCTATACGCGGCAAGCAATCCTCGTCAGTCTGATTCAGGAAGGAACCCTGCTGGCGGCGGCAGCGGCGTTGCTCTCGGCGGGACTGGCCATGATGCTGATCGACGGGGCGGCGGTTCGCTTCACGATGGGAGCATTTGCGCTGAGGATTGACGGCACGGCACTGCTGATCGGATGCGGCGCGGGATTGCTGCTCGGGGTCATTGGAGCATTGCCGCCCGCGATCCGGGCCATGCGGATGTCGATCTGCGAAAGTCTCAAATCGCTTTGAGAAAGTCCTCTTGTCCGAATAGGAGCGAGTTATGTTTCGAGCCGTGACACTTGCGTTGTTGACCGTTTCTCCGTTGGTTCTCTTGTCCGGATGCGGCGGCAAGTCAACAGCCGTCCCCTCCGGCGCTGCACAAGCACCCTCGGCCGCGATCGATCCATCGCTGGTATTGGCGGAGGAGCCGGCCGGGGCCAAAAGCGTGGCCGAAATCCGGCGGAAGGGCATGGATGGCGAAGAGGTCGTCGTCGCCGGTTGGATCGCTGGCAGCATGGAACCGATCATCAAGGGCCGTGCAGCGTTTACGATGGTCGACCTCGAGCTGCCCGCCCCGGAATGCACGACCAAGCCCTATTCCTTCTGCTGCATGCCCAAGGAAGCCCTGCTGCCGAACCTCATCATGGTGAAGTTCGTGGATGCCGAAGGCAAGACGATCGCCAAGGACGCCCGCGAACTGTTGGGCATCAAGGAAGGTTGCATCGTGGTGGTCCGCGGCCGCCTGGAGTGCAGCGAAGACGGAACGGTGACGAGCATTGCGGCGAGCGGGTTGTTCAACCGCGGGTACAGCGAGAACCCGATGAAGCTGGCGGTGTTCAATACCGGATTCCAGCCGTCGAAATGATGCACTGTGGGCACAGTCGGCCGGTAGGTTGAGCGAACCAGCCCGAGAGGTCACCGATCGTGCAACACCATCTGGACTTGAAACAGAACGCCGCCGACGGCAACGGCGAGGCTACGGCGGATTCGCGCATTCAGCCGCCTCGCCGCCTGGACCTGCGGCAACTGGCCGTCCATCGTGGACCGAAGGGGGAGGAACATGGTCCGGCTGTTGGCCCCAAGCACCGATCGCACCTGTTCACCCGCTACGTCCTTCCGGGTGGCTTGCTGCTGGGCTTTCTCGGCTTGATCGGATGGTCGGCCCGAACGAGCCTGCTGCCAACGCGGGCGGTAACGGTCATGCCGGTGCTCAGCGCGAAGGCGGAGTTGCGACAGGCGGGCACTCCGTTGTTCCAGGCGGCCGGCTGGGTCGAGCCGCGGCCGACGCCGATCGTAGTGACGGCGTTGGCCGAAGGCGTGGTGGAGCGGCTCCTGGTGGTCGAGGGCCAGGCCGTCCAGGCGGGCGAGCCGGTAGCCACCTTGATCGAGGCGGACGCGCGGCTCGCGCTGGAGGGAGCGGAAGCGGAGCTACGGCTTCGGGAGGCCGATCTCGCCAAGGCAAGGGCCCAGTTGGTCTCGGCGCAAAACCGCATCAAGTACCCGCTCCACCTTAAGGCGCCGCTGGCCGAGGCGGAGGCGGCGCTGGCGAAGGTTCAAACAGAATTGGCCTCGCTGCCGGCGAAACTGGCCGCTGCCGAGGCGCGACTTCGTTTTGCGCAACTCGACCTCGACGGAAAACTGGCCGCAAAGACAGCCTTGTCGCAACGGACCATCGATTTGGCCCAAAGCGAGCTGGAGAACGCCAAGGCATTCGTTGACGAGCTGCGAACTGGCAAAGTGCAGTTGGAGGCCGAGGCGGCCGCCCTGTCCGCTCGTCACGACACATTGAAACAGCAGTTGGATCTGAAAATCGACGAAACACGAGAGGTTGCGACGGCCGAGGCCGGTGTCAGAGCGGCGGAGGCCCTCGTGCGACAAGCCCAAAACGCCGTGGATGTGGCGAAGCTCCGCTTAGAGCGAATGGTCGTTCGCGCGCCGCAGGATGGGCGTGTTTTGCGTCTGGTGGCTCGCCCCGGGCGGCGCGTTTCCGGGATGTCCCCGCACTCGATGGAGGAGTCGAGCACCATCGTGACGCTCTACGACCCGACGATGCTGCAATTACGGACCGACGTTCCGTTGGACCAGGTGCCGCGCGTGCGGCCCGGTCAGCCGGTGAAGATCGAAACGGAGGCCGTGCCCGGCGGTCTGGAAGGCGAGGTGCTCTTCAAGACGGCGTTCACCGACCTGCAAAAAAACACGCTGGATGTTAAGGTGGCCATCAAGAACCCGCCCGCCGACTTGCGGCCCGACATGCTGGCTCGCGTCACCTTCCTCGCTGCCCCGGAGCCCGGCTCCGACGCGAAGCCGTCCGAACAGATTCGCTTGCTCATCCCGGGATCACTGGTGGAAACCGGCGAGGGCGGCAGCCGTGCGTGGGTCGCCGACCAGGCGGCCGGACAAGCCCGGGCGCGGACCATCAAGGTCGGGCAGCAAACCGGAAAAAGCGATCTCGTGGAAGTGCTCGATGGCCTGACCGAGCTGGACAAGATCATCGTCGGCGGGCGCGAAGGGCTTACCGACGGCGCGCGGATCACCGTAACCGGCGAAGACACCACCCTGGGCGTCGAACTGACCGCGCGGCGCGGCCCGTCGAAGAAGATCAAACGGATCATCACAAGCGAGAACGGGGGCAACTGACGCCCGTCATCGCTCCCCGCGCAGCGAATACATCAACAGGAGTTCCGCTTATGGCTCTGGTGGAAGTGATCAACGTGACCAAGGAGTTTCGCAAAGGCGACTACACGATCCGACCGTTGGACGAGGTGTCGCTGGAAATCGAGCGTCACGACTTCGTTTCGCTCATGGGGGCCAGCGGGTCGGGCAAGAGCACGCTGCTGAATCAGATCGCCGGAATCGACAAACCGACTTCCGGCACAATCATCGTCAACGGGACCGAAATCACCAAACTGTCGCGGACCAAGCTGGCCCGCTGGCGCGCTGCAAACATCGGCTACATTTTCCAAACGCACAACCTGATTCCTGTGCTTACGGCCTACGAGAACGTGGAAATGCCGTTGCTCCTGCTCCCGTTTTCCCGCTCGGAGCGGCGGAAGCGCGTGATGCTTGCTTTGGAGGCCGTGGGCCTATTGGATCGGGCGGATCACTATCCGCGCCAGCTTTCCGGCGGTCAGGAGCAGCGGGTCGGAATCGCCCGGGCCATCGTGGCCGATCCGCTGATCGTCGTGGCCGATGAGCCAACCGGCGATCTCGACGCGGAGAGCACGGAGCAAATCCTGGAATTGATGCGGCGACTCAACGAGGAATTGGGCACCACCTTCCTGGTCGTAACGCACGATCCGAAAACCGCCGGCATCGCCCGTCGCCGGCTTCGCCTGGAAAAAGGCAAGCTGCTCGACAGGGACCAACACCCGCTGGCACACGAGGCGGCAAGGGCCTAACGATGCACAGATTCTTGCCTTATGTACTGAAGACTCTATGGGGCCATCGAACCCGGTCCCTTCTGACGCTTAGTGGCGCTGCCGTGGCGTTGTTCGTCTTCGCCTTCGTCGGCGGGATCCAAGAAGGGATGGAGAACCTCAGCAAGAACAAGGAGAGCGACCGCTCGCTGATCGTCTTCCAGCGATACCGCTTTTGTCCGGAGACCAGCCGCCTGCCTGAAGATTACGGCAAAGTGATCGCCAAGATTCCCGGCGTGGCGGACTACCTCCCCGTCAAGGTATTTATGAACAACTGCGGGGCCACGATCGACCTGATCGTGTTCCACGGCGTGCCGCCACAAAAGCTGCGGGCCTATCGCAACCTGTCGCTGCTCTCGGGAGATTTCGCAACGTTCGAGCGACAGCGCGACGCGGCACTGGTCGGGAAAACCGTGGCCGCCCGACGCGGACTTAAGGTAGGCGACAAGTTCACCGTCGGCCAGGTTACGGTGAGCGTGGTGGGCGTCTTCTCGTCGCCCTCTCCCGTCGAGGAAAATATGATCTATGCCCAGTTGGAGTTTCTCCAGTATGCTCCCGGGCAAAACTCCGTGGGGATGGTCACTCAATATGAGGTCAAGGTGGCCGACGGAGCCGATCCGGGCGAGGTCGCGCGTGCCATCGACGCGGCATTTCAAGCCGACCGCGTACAGACCGACACCCGCGGCAAAGGGGTCTTCGAAGCCTTTGCGGTCGGCGACCTTGGCGAAATGATCGGCTTCACCAACTACCTCGGTTACGCCTGCGTCATCCTCGTGCTGACGCTCGTGTCCACGACGACCATGATGGCCGTGCAGGACCGGGTGCAGGAACACGCCGTCTTGCAGACGCTTGGGCTTACCAGCTACCAGATCTTCGGATTGGTATTGATCGAAAGCATGATCCTCAGCGCGGCGGGTGGCGTGCTTGGCGTGGGAACCGCTTTGGCCACGCTGCAATGGAGCGGGCTAGCGGTCGCCACCGAGGGAATCAACATTACTTTTGCCGCCTCGCCAACGTTGGCGGCGATCGGCCTGGGAGTATCGCTGACCGTGGGAATCCTGGCCGGCTTCATGCCGGCCATGCGGGCGGCCCGAGCCGACATTGTAACTTCGCTTCGCGGTGCATGACCCAGGAGCCGACGCGCGAGGTCTTGGAAAACCAGACAAGGGAACGAGTCTACGAGACGAGGCACTTGACAGAGCGCCAAGGGGTCGCTTCACGGAAGAAGTGGCCATCAGGCCCAAGGAGGGGGACGCTTTTGGAAGGATCGAGACATTGCCGGATGCATGCTGCCGCAGTGCTGGCAGCTTTTCTTGGCGTGGTGGCGCAGGGCTGCGCCCATTCGCCGGCCCGGCTTGGGCCGAACGCGAACGCCACGCTGCCCCAGTCGGTCTCGGCGGCCGTCCCGAGGCCGCCGCAGCAAGAGCGGCCGTCTCCGCCCGAAACGCGAGTCACGGCTTCTCAGGAAGTCGCTTTCGTATCTGCGGTCGCGCCGGAGCCGGCGGAGCAGATACCATCTTTACCGGGAACTCCTCGGACGGTTCGACAAGAATCGCACGACTCTCTCGGGCTGCCGGACCTGCTGCGTATCAGCCTGGAACGAAACCCGGAACTACGACAGGCGAACTTCCAGGTCCAAGCGGCGGCGGGGCGGGCCGTCCAAGCCGGCCTCTACCCGAACCCCACGGTAAGCGTCGAAGGTTCGGAACTTGGGCGCCGCGATGGCCCGGGCGGCTTCATCACCGCTCCCTTGGTCAGGCAGGAAATCGTCACCGGGGGCAAGCTCCGGCTGAGCCGACAGGTTGGGCAGCGGGAGACGGATCAGGCCCGCCTGCAGCTTCTTGGCCAACGATTCGCCCTGTACACCGCCGTTCGACGAGGCTATTTCGAAGTGCTGGCCGCACAGCGCCGCATCGAAATCTACTCGGAGTTGGTAGGTCTGGCCACCAAGGCGACGGAGACCACCGAGACCCTCGTGAAGGGCCGACAGGCAGCGCCGCTGGACTTGGTTCAAATTCGGGTCGAACTGAACCGTTTTCGCGCGGAACTCGATGCAGCCCGGCAAGAACGCGCCGCCGCATGGCGGCGTCTGGCGGCTGCGATGGGAGCCCCCGATTTACCAGATACTCCCATCCAAGGCGCACTGGATTCAATGTGGCCGGATTACGATTTTGACCTTGCGGTTGCCCGCCTGCTGGAGTGCCATCCTGACATCCGCGCAGCACGGGTCGGTATCACCAGAGCGCAGCTCGCCCTGCGCCGCGCCCGAGTGGAAGCGATCCCCAATGTCAACTTCGGGGCGGGCTACGAGCGGAACAACGTGGACGACCAGGACCAATGGGCCTTCCGGGCGAGCTTACCCATTCCCTTGTTCAACCGCAACCAAGGCAACGTGCAGGCGGCAAGCGCCGAAGTGGGCCGGGCGGCGGCGGAGGTGGAGCGAGTGCAGAACGTGCTGGTTGGTCGCCTGGCGACTGCGTTCGGTCAGTATACCGCGGCCCGCGAGCGCGCCGACCGTTACCGGACCTCGGTATTACCGGACGCACAACAAGCTTACCAACTTGCTCTAGCCGCCTTCCAGGGCGGTCAGTTCGAGTATTTGCGAGTCCTTCAGGCTCAGCGGGCCGTGGCGGAAACGAACCTCGAATACGTCCGCGCGCTAACCGAATTGTGGCTGGCCGCCAGCGACATCGCGGGACTCCTCTTGGAAGAAGAATGGCCAGCTTGGGAATCGAAGGCTTGACGCACATTCACCACCTGGCTTCGATGCTGCGAAAGGAACAACACAATGGCGACTCGCTCCGACATCTTGGCAGTGTCTCTGTCGGCCTGCTTCGCGCTGCTTCCTTGTGCTGTTGTCGTTTGCCAGCGTGAGCCGCAAACGAGCCGGTTGCGTAGCGGGCCGGGGGCTGGGGGAGCGCGGCGGGGGTAGTGGTTGCGTAGCAAGGGAGCGGCCGCGGTTTCCCCCGCCGTCCGACCAAACACGTCCGCGGCCATGCCTCAAGAGCGAGCCAAGCCTCCAGAATCTCCGCCCCGCGACCGGAGCGAACTTCCTCGGCCCTAGCCGACCAACCGCAGGCGGCCCTGCCGTTCCCGGCTGCGGCTGACCACTTTGCGGCGGCGAGCGACCGCCGCAGGTTTCGCTTTGCCGTACAGCGCTTGGGTGATCGGGCCCAGTTTCGTCTGGCCCAAGGTCCCTTCCCAGCGCGGAGCCGAGGCCAGCAAGGTGGCAAACGCCGCGTGCACCACCAGGATCACGCCCAACAGGGCGAAGAACCGGCGGCTGCCCGTCAGGTTGCCATCGTCGGCGCCCCAGAAAATCTTCAGCCGCCCATTGACCCGCTCGACCGCCGTGCGGCCCTTGTACAACCGCTCGAACTTCTTCGTCGCCCGCGGCACCGCCGGAAAACGACGCAGGTCGATTTCCCGCCGCACACGCACCGTCAGGCCATACGTCTTTCCCGCGTTGCAGACCGCCGACATCGGGCACTCCCAGTCTTCGTGCATCGCCGGGCAGCGGTACTT
>Ga0209101_1001798_pt1 | contig 15078 bp, 13 predicted proteins | sample ConPoolayeCmetaG_FD_185481 | JGI IMG/M metagenome (GOLD analysis project Ga0209101, IMG submission 185481) | Hot spring microbial mat communities from California, USA to study Microbial Dark Matter (Phase II) - Cone Pool mat layer C metaG... ...
ACTGGGCGCAGGTCCACCCCGGCGAGGCGGCCTTGGTGATCGGCGCCGGCCCCATCGGGCTTCTGACGCTGCAAGTGCTCCTGCTCAACGGCGCTGCGCGCGTGTTCATCACCGATACGGATGCGCAGCGTCTGGCGGCCGCGGCCGAGCTGGGAGGCCAGGCGGTGAATCCGGCCGAAGTTGATCTGGTGATGACGGTGCGCCAGGCCACCGGTGGGCGAGGCGTGGCGGCTGCCGTCGATGCCGTGGGCAAGGCCGTCACGCGCGATCAGTGCGTCAAGGCGGTTCGTTCGGGGGGGCGGGTGATCCTCAGCGGTCTGCACGAGGAGAGCAGCGCCGTCCCCGTCGCCGAGGTCATCCGCCGCGAGATCGTCCTGCACGGCAGTTTCTGTTATACGCCGGCCGACTTCCAGAGCGCCCTGGACAAGCTGCAGGCCGGGGCCGTGCGGCTGGATCCGTACATCCGGGAAGCTCCGCTGCACGAGGGCGCGGCCTGGTTCCAGCGGCTGTGCGCCGAGAACTCGGGCGGGGTGGCCAAGGTCCTTCTGGTTCCCTGAATGGAAGACGAAACACTAAGCGAACATGCATCTGCCCCGGTCCGCCTCGGCGTCGTCGGCGCCGGCTGGTGGGCTACCGAATATCACATCCCCGGCGCCATGGCCCATCCCCAGGCGCGGCTGGTGGCGGTCAGCGACAGTCACCCCGGCCGCCTCCAGAAGGCGACCGAGGCCTTCGGCCTGTCCAGGACATACCACGACTATCGCGAGATGCTGGCGCGCGAGCAGCTCGACGGCGTCATCGTGGTGACACCTCATGCCACCCATCACGCCATCGCCCGCGAGTGTCTTGCGGCCGGCTGTCACGTCCTGATCGAGAAGCCGATGACGCTCTTCGCCTGGGAGGCCCGCGACCTGCTCGATCTGGCGGCGCAGAAGAACCGGCAGATCATGATCGGCTACACCCAACACCATTACGTCCACACCCAGCGGGCACGCCAGGTGATCGCCTCCGGCCAGTTCGGCCCCGTCGAGTACGTCAACTGCTCGTTCTGTTCCGACATGACCGGCCTCCTGGGCGGCAACATCTCGCCGCAGAACAGTCCGATGCACCACACCGTGACCGGCCCCAGCGAATTCTACAACAGGCCGGAAATGCTGGGCGGCGGCCATGGCCACCTCCAGCTCACCCATCTGATCGGGCTGTTGCTGTACATCACCGGTCTGCGCGCCCGCCGCGTCCAGGCGATGATGAACAACCTCGGCCGCAGGGTCGACATGGTGGATGTGATCTCAGTGGAGTTTGCCAACGGCGCGCTGGGACTGATCGGCGGCACCGGCAACTCCAACCGCAACCGCCGCATCTCGATGGAGGTCTTCTGCCGGGAGGGCTGCTACCTGTTCGACAGCGTGAGCGGTCTGGCCGCCCTGCGTACGGCGGATGGCGCCGAAGAGCACCTCAAGCTCACGCCCCTTTCGGATCAGCGCAGCGCCGTCACCCACAACTTCGTGGACGTCATCCTGGGCAAGGCCGAGAACCTGGCGCCCGGCGAGGTCGGCTGGCGCGCGGTGGAAGTTCTCGACGCGGCCTACCGCTCGGCCAGGGAGAACGGCCGGCCCGTCACCATCGAGGAGCTATACCGGTGAAGATCAAACAGATCAAAACCGTGAAGGTGAACTTCCCCGCCCGCACGCCGCCGCCCGGCTCGCGCGACTCCTGGTGGGTGCATGACGAGGTGGCCAACCCGATGTCCCGCTATCCCCACGTCAAGCGACTGCGCAAGATGTGGATGCCCGGCTGGGAAGCCGCCCATGTGCAGGTGACGGCCGAAAATGGCGAATATGGCCTGGCGCCGCTCCTGTCCGCCCGGGTGCTTCAGCCGCTGATCGAGCACTTCAATGAGCAACTGGCCGGCCAGGACTGCATGGCGATCGAGCGGCTGGCGGACATGATGTTTCGTCTGACCAAGCCTCAGGGCACGCCGGGCCTGGCCTCTTACGCCATCAGCTCCGTGGACGTGGCCCTGTGGGATCTGAAAGGCAAATTGCTCGATGTCCCGGTCTACCGCCTGCTGGGCGGACCGGTGCGCGACCGAATCTTCTGCTACGCCACCGGCAACGATGTCGACTGGTACAAGCAGCTCGGCTTCAGGGCCTTCAAACTCGCCTGCCCCTACGGGCCAGCCGACGGCTGGGACGGCATCCGCCGCAACGAGGACTTTGTGGGCAGGGCGCGCCAGATCATCGGCGATGACTGTGAACTCATGCTCGACTGCTGGATGGCCTTCGACGTGGACTACACGGTGCGTCTGGCCGAAGTGCTGCGGCCATACCGCCTGAGGTGGATGGAGGAGTGTCTGGTGCCCGAAGACCTGGACGGTCATAGCCGCCTGCGCCAGCGACTGCCCTGGATGACCCTGGCGACCGGCGAGCACTGGTACACGCACTACACCTTCCAGTGGGCCATCCAGAACAAAGTGGCCGACATTCTCCAGCCCGACATCCTGTGGTGCGGGGGGCTGTCCACCGCCAACAAGATCGCCGCGGCCGCCGACGGGGCCGGGCTTTCGGTGATGCTTCACGCCGGGGGCAACACGCCCTACGGGCAGCATTTCAGCATCGCCACGCCCAGCGTGCCGTGGCTGGAGTGTTTCATCGGCACGCCGATCGGCGCGCCGCTGGAAGGGGTCTGGGGCATGCCCGGACAGGCGGTTCCCAGAGACGGTTGGCTGACGCCTACCGATGCCCCGGGCTTCGGGCTCCACATCGCCGAAGATGCGATCGTACCGTTTGTGTGATGGCGCCATGACCACCGACACGACCCCCATCATCGACGGCCACTGCCATGCCTGGGCATATTGGCCTTACAGCAGCGAGCCGCTTGTCCCCGACCCCGAAACGCGCGGCCGCGTCGAGCAGTTGCTTTACGAGATGCAGGTGAACGACGTGGACCAGGCGCTGATCGTCTGCGCACAGCTTGACCATAACGCCGACAACAACGCCTACGTCGCCGCCCAGGTTCGCAAATACCCCGGAAAGCTCCATCAGGCGGCCGATCTGGATAGCGAATGGTCGGCGACATACCACACGCCGGGCGCCGCCGACCGTCTGCGGCGGATGGCCGAAGACTGGCCGCTGGCGGCGTTCACGCATTACCTGCGTGCCGACGACGACGGCGCCTGGCTCACTTCCAGCGAGGGTCTGGAGGTTTTCGAGGCGGCCGCCAGGCTGAACCTGCTGGCCAGCCTCTCGTGTGTGCCGCGCCAGCTTCCGGCGATCGGGCAGGTGGCCGGGCGTTTCCCCTCCGTGCCGATCCTGATTCACCACCTGGGGCACGTTGCCCGCGCCGCGGGCGCACCTGGCGGCCTGGGCGAGAACCTGCGGCTGCTTCTGGCCGCCTCACAATATCCGAACATTTATATAAAAGTGTCCGGCTTCGCCTACGCGACGGCCCTCAAGTGGGAGTATCCTTATTCCGATGTGTCCTGGATTCTGACGGCCTTGTATCACACGTTCGGACCCGCCCGATTGTGCTGGGGCTCCGACTATCCGGTGGTGCGCTACTACATGACATACCGGCAGTCGCTGGAGGTTTTCCGCGGCCACTTCGACTTCATCCCGCCCGCCGACAAGGCCAGGATTTTGGGAGGCAATCTGGCGGGCCTGCTGGGCGCGCGGCCACGGCGGCCACGGGCTTGACTTGCCTCGCGCCGGCACCATCCTCTTGCGCCCATGTCTTCAATACCATCCACCACAGCCGCGCCGGTCGTCGGCCAGCTCAGTCCTTCGCGGCGAATCCTCATGGGCCCCGGACCCAGCGACGTCCACCCGCGCGTCCTCCAGGCCATGGCCACGCCCCTTGTGGGCCACCTCGACCCCGAGTTCGTCACCATCATGAACGAAATACAGACGATGCTGCGCTACGTCATGCAGACCGCCAACCGCCTGACCCTGCCCGTCAGCGGCACCGGTTCGGCCGGCATGGAGGCGTGCGTGGTCAACCTCATCGAGCCCGGCGACAGCATGCTGGTATGCATCAACGGCGTTTTCGGGCAGCGCATGCTCGATGTCGCCCAGCGCTGCGGTGCCAGGACCAGCACCATCGAGCGCCCCTGGGGACAGGTCTTCGATCCCAGTGAAATCGCTGATGCGGTGCGGCGGGTTCGGCCGAAGGTGGTCGGCATCGTCCATGCCGAAACGTCCACGGGCGCCGCCCAGCCCATGGAGGAACTGGGGCGAATCTGCCACGAGCAGGGCGCCCTGCTGCTGATGGACTGCGTGACCTCGCTGGGCGGCGTGCCCGTGAAGGTCGATGAATGGGGCGTGGATGCGGCCTACAGCGGCACACAGAAATGCCTTTCCTGCCCGCCCGGCCTTGCGCCCGTGTCGTTCAGCGAGCGCGCGGCCGAGGTCATCCGCACACGCAAAAGCAAAGTCCAGAGCTGGTACCTGGACATGAACATGGTCCAGCGCTACTGGGCCGACGAGCGCTTCTATCACCACACTGCACCCATCAGCATGAGCTACGCCCTGCGCGAGGCGCTGCGGCTGATCTGCGAGGAGACGCTTGCCCTCCGCTGGGAAAGACACCTGCGCAACCACCGCGCGCTGAAAGCCGGCCTGGCCGCTCTGGGCATCACCTACGCCACGGAGGCCGGCCGCGAGCTGCCCCAGCTCAACGCCGTCAACATACCCCCCGGCGTCGACGATCTGAGCGTCCGCAGGCGCCTGCTGGCCGACTTCGGCATCGAGATCGGCGGCGGGCTGGGCCAGTTCAAGGGCAAGGTCTGGCGCATCGGTCTCATGGGCCACACCAGCCGCGCCGAGAATGTGCTGGTCCTCCTGGCCGCACTGGAGCAGTGCCTGGGCGGCGGTGGCGCGGCCGTCGCAGCGGCCAATGCCGCTTATATATCGTGACATCGCCAGCGGTCCGCGGCGGGCGCCGGAGGCAAGAGTTGTGGTTTGGGATCATGCGCACAAAGCCACCCGGCGAAGGGGATCACCGCGCCCGCCGCATGCGCACGATGGTGACTCCCGTCGCGGCCGGTCTTACCGCACCCGGACCTGTACCGAGCGGTGGTGAGAGCCGGTAGTCGGCTCGCCTGATAACTCCGGCCTTCTCCATCGCCATCCGGATGGCGATGGCTTGTTCGACTTTCTTGGCGTCCACGCCTGGGTTCGTGGCGGCAACCTGCTGGATATCCATCGCGCGACTCGTGGCATCTTCTCTTAGAGCTTTATGCACAATCGGTTCGTGTGGACAACGCCCAACGCGCCAATCTTACTCATGTAATCGCCCAGGAACACGTGATAATCGTGTATCTGCTGGCTCAGCTCGCTCTCGGTCCCATAATCATCGATCTTCAGCTTGAGGTCTCGTCGCAGCACTTCCATCGAAATGGGGCAACCGTGTGAGTGCCATCTCTGGTGATCCATCAATGCCTGGGCGATCTGCAACGCACGCGCCTCACGCATGGCCGCCGTCACGGGAAGTTTCCTGGTTTCGGTTACGGTCCAGTCCTTGAACCTATACTTTGGCCAGCCATTCCTTGCGCAGGCACCTCGCCGCTCGTCGCGGGTCCAACTGCCGAGGCCCGTCGGTTTCCTCGCCGCGTCGCTGCGCCTCTGCGCGAGACGCGCGCGAAGACATTCGCGCAGAGCCGCAGGGACGCGGAGACGCAGGGGCGCCCGGCGAGCGAGCACCATCGCTACGCCTCCTCGAAGCTGTGCAGCTCCGCCAGGTCGAGCTGCTGAAGCAGCACCATCTCGGCCGTCGGGATCTCACCGTTCTTCGATCGTTCCTTGAGCCGTTCAGACTGCACCAGATAGAAAAGCGCCGGAATGAGCTTTCCGTTTCGCTCGATCTGCGGATCTATCGGACCGAGGCAGGAGTAGTAGTCCATCATGATCCGATCCCCCGACATGGCGAACACGGTCCCCGCCGACATGACTCGCCCAGGGATGATCATCGTGACTTCGGTGTAATGATGCCGGATTGTGTTCGCCATGCGTTCGACGACTTCTATAATGCCGCCGCCGGTGTCCAGGACGATGGCAAGGCATGGGCGGAGCGAACTGCCACGCTTGCGCGACTCGATCGCCGTGCGAACGCCATCGTCCAGGCCGGGATAGATTGGACCAACAAGATCCCGGCGCGAACGCCACGGACATGCGTGCTGTACAATTGGCCAACATTTCCTGACCCGCGGTGTCGCGAATGACTTGGACACCTTCCGATTCGAGCCTCTCGAGCCACTCACGACCCAACCTGCCGGCGCTGGTCGGCGTCGCACTGCTGGCGGCAGCGGCCATTGCGCCAACGCTGCCGTGGCTGGAGTTCTCCAGCGGAAGCGAGAACCTGGTCGTGGCCACCGCCCTGGAAATCCGTCGCGAAGGCAACTGGAGCATGCCCACCCTTCAGGGTGAGCCGCGCACCAACAAGCCGCCCCTGGCCGCCTGGCTGGCGGCCGTCAGCATCGACGACAAGACACTCGGCGACATCTCCAGCCCGGATCCCGCCCGACGCGAGAAGGGATTTCGCCGCATGGCCCTGCGCATTCGCGCTGCCGGCATCCCCATGCTGCTCATGTGGACGCTGGCCGTCGGGATCACCGGCACGATGATCGGCGGGCGCCGCGCGGGAGTTCTGGCGGCGGCGGTGTGCGTCAGCAGCTATGGGTTTCTGCGCTTCTCCCGCTATGCCACGACGGACGTGCAGCTCGCCGCGTGGGTCGCCCTGGCCAACGCGCTGCTGGCGGCGGCGGCACTGCGGGCGCGGATGTGGTTGGGCCTGGTCGGCGGGGCGGCGGCCCTGGCGATGGCGTTTCTCAGCAAGGGACCGGTGTGCCTCGTGCAGAGCGTTGTGCCCCTGGTTGCCTTCGTGCTCTGGCGACGCTGGGCGCAGCGCCGTTACGGTCCGGCCGGCGGACTGGAGGACCCGGACTTGCCCCCCGTCGGATCGCTGCGCTGGCGTGCGGCAGCGCTGGCCGGTTGCGTTCTGTTCGCCGCCATTGCGTTGCCGTGGTTCATCTTGGTGGCGGCCAGGCACCCGGAAGTGCTCAGCCGCTGGTGGGTGGAGGTGACGCGCCACGGCGCCCGCCTGGAACAGGACAGCGACTGGTACAGCTACATCAGCATCTTCGCGATGGTGCTGCCGTGGGTGGTCTTCTTCGTCGGTGGACTGGTGCTGGTCGTGCCACGCTGCGCCGGGCGACGCGGGCTGGCGCCGCCGTCAGAAGTTCCTGATGGCGGGCGGCCCGTGCTGGCGCTGGCGCTGCTGGCGGTGCCCATCTTCATCATGAGTTTCTTCGCCGACCGCGCCGAGCGCTATCTGCTGCCCATGCTCGGCCCGGCCGCCATACTGGCGGCCCTGTCGCTGGACGTGTTCCTGCGCACCGTGCACGAGCGGTCGCCTCTGCATCGGCTCATGCTGGCGATTCACTGGCCCATCGTCATCGCCGCCGGCATCGTCTTTCCCTTGGCGCTTTCGCCATTGACGGGGGGCTGGCTCGACGATGAGTTGCGATGGTTCACTCTGGGATTGGCCGCCGCGGCCGCGGGCGCCGCGGCGCTGCTGATTCTCGCGGGAATGTGGTGGCAAAGGCGCTGGCCGGCCGCCATGGTGCTGACGACGGCGGCGGTCGCGTTCATCGCCCAGGCGATGTACGCGCACGGATACGGCACGCGAGGCGAGGGGCGCAGCGACATGCGCCCGTTGGCCGAGGCCGTCTGGGCCGCCGCTCCCGAGGCCGAGGCCTACAGCTTCACGCCGGATTCACGCCTCCGGCAGGACTTCTCCATCTATCTCAACCGTACCGTACACAGGGTTCAGGCTATCTCGGCCATCGCGCCCTCCGCGCGGCCGCAGGTGCTGCTCAGCGCGCACAAGGTGTCCGGCCCGCCGCTGGAGATTCCCGCCGGCTGGCGGCCGCTGGCCTCGGTGCGGAAAGACAATCGCATCTGGTCGGTGCATGTGAGGCCGTAACGTTCGCGGGGATTGTGGCAGGTGTGCGGGACGATCTGAGCCGGGGGCCCGTCCGTCCGCTGGGGGGCATCCGCCCTCACACGTTGAACAGGAAGTGCGTCACATCGCCGTCCTTCATCACGTAGTTCTTGCCCTCCACGCGAAGCTTGCCGTGATGTTTGATGGCCGCCTCGCTCTTGTACTGCTGGAGGTCCTCGATGCTGTAGATTTCGGCGCGGATGAAGCCGCGCTCGAAGTCGCTGTGAATGGCGCCGGCCGCCTGCGGGGCGGTGGCGCCGATGGGAATGGTCCAGGCGCGGATTTCCGTCGGGCCCGCCGTGAAGAAGCTGTGTAGCCCCAGCAGGCGATAGGCCTCGCGGGTGAGGATGTTCAGCGCCGGCTCCTTCAGGCCCATGCTCGCCAGCATTTCGGGTCGGTCCTTCTCGTCCAGCTCGGCCAGCTCCGCCTCCAGCTTGCCGCACAGGGCCAGCATGCCGCCGCCGTTGTCGGTCGCCCAGCGCCGCACCTGCTGCGCCAACGGGCCCTGGCCCTCGATGTCGGACTCGTCCACGTTGGCCACGTACAGCACCCGCTTGGCGGTGATCAGGCCGAAGCTCTTGAGCACCTTCTGTTCGTCGGGCGTGAACTGGAGCGTGCGAACGGGCTTGCCGTCATCCAGCGCCGCCTGGCAGCGCTTCAGCATTTCCAGGCGCGCCACCGCGTCGCGCTCGTGGGCGCGGGCGGCCTTCTCCAACTTGCCGATCGAGCCGCTGACCACCTCCAGGTCGGCCAGCACCAGTTCCATCTCCAGGGTTTCGATGTCGCGGGTGGCATCGAGGCTGCCGTCGGGGTGGGGGACATCGTCGTTTTGGAAACACCGCACGACGTGGATCACCGCGTCCACCTGGCGGATGTGGGAGAGGAACTTGTTGCCCATGCCCTGTCCCTCGCTGGCCCCCCGGGCGATGCCGGCGATATCCACCACGCGCATCTGGGCCGGGACCAGCCGGTTGGTGGCGATGTACTGGTTGATGATGCGCAGCCGCTCGTCGGGCACCTGCACCATGGCCACGTTGGGCCTGATGGAGGTGAACTCCTGCTTGACCTCCTGGCCGCCGGCAGCGGCCACCATGGCGTTGAAGATGGTGGTCTTGCCGACCAGGGGCAGTCCGACGATACCGACTTCCAGTGGCATGATGTGTGGTCCGGTGGGCCTCTTGGTTGCTGCCGGGCGGGCGCGCCGCCGCTGCCCTGCGCCGTGCAGTATATCGCGACGACGACGGTTGTTGTAGCGCCATGTGCCATGTGGGGCAGGCGGGCGGAGCGGAAGCTGGCCCCGGCATTGGCCCGTGCCCAACGGGCCTGGTGGCACAGCCCCCATCCGACGCAGAAACTGTTATGCGCCCCAGACCAACAGCGGAGAGCATGGGCGAACAGGCCGGCTAGCGGACCGCCGCCTGTCCGGCGCGAGCCAGCTCCAGGCAGACGACGCGGCCGGTGCGGCTGCGAACGTAAAGCCGTCCGTCAGAGAGGCTGGGGGCCGTCCAGCAGACGCCGTCGAGCACTTTGAACCTGGCCAGCTCCTCGTACTTCTCGGGCGAGGCCACCGCGATCACCAGCTCGCCGGTCTCAGTGACGATGATGAGCCTGCCTTCTGCGGCGATCAGCCCGCCGTACCTGACTTGCGGGGCATGCCACCTGACCTGCCCGCTGGCCAGTTCCATGCACTTGAGGCCCTCGGGTCGCTGCTGATCGCCATCGATGCCGTACAGGTAGCCGTCGATGAGCATGCAGGTGTGGAAGTGATTGCGCATCAGCTTGTTCTGATAGACGGGACTGGGCTTATCCGAGCTGATGTCCAGAAGCGCGCTGCCGTAACCGTAGCCGGAAGAAACAAAAAGCCGGCCGTTGGTCACGATCAGGTCGGCCGAGTTCACGCGGAAGGGGGTCGGCCAGGGGTACTGCCACACGAGTCGGCCGTCGGCGGGATCGACGCTGACGATCTGCTCGCCGTTGGAAAACGCCAGCCGCGGCTTGCCGTCGTGCTGATAGACGGTGGGCGTGTTATAGCCGGCCAGTCCCGGCGGGGAGTGCCAGATGGGGTTGCCGCTGTTCCTGTCGACGGCCAGACCGGCGGAGCCGGCGTTGACGATGACGCGATCGCCCAGGACCAGCGGCGAGCCGGAGAAGCCCCAGTTGGGGATGGCGTAGCCGAAGCGCTTGACATCGACCGACCAGCGAGGCTGTCCATTGGCGTCGAGGGCGAAAAGCTGGCCGTCGCGGCTGAGGGTGAAGACGGTGTCGCCGTCGACGGTGGGCGTGGCCCGCGGGCCGTCGTAGTCCGGGCGGGCGGATCGGGCCGTGGCATCGTATGAGTACTGCCAGATCACCTTGCCGGTGGCCGCGTCGAGGCACCAGACGGTGTCCTTGCCGGATCGGTGGCCCATGGTGTAGGCTCTGCCCCTGGCGACGGATACGGCGGACAGGCCGTCGCCCACCTCGATGCTCCAGATCGCCGCGGGAGCGGCGATGAGCCGGGCCGCCAGGTCGCTCTCGCGGGAGATGCCGTTGCGATCGGGACCGCGAAAGACGGGCCAGTCGGCGGCGAAGGCGACAGCGCTCAGAGTGAACAAGGCAACACACGAGATGAATGCTTTCATGGTATCTCCCTGATCATCGTACAAGCCGGACGTACAGCGCGGCCGAGCAGTCCCCGGCGGCGCCGGCGGCGCCGGCGGCGCCTGTTGACATCCGGCCGGCGCATCATAGATTACGCAGGTTAACGATCTGTGTTGGACTGTGCGGCTGATTATCCGTGTGACTGGTTGACCATGAGCGAACTTGCCGTTGCCTCGATAAACGAACGGGCTGCCGAGGAGTATTACCGCAAAGGCCAGGAGGCGGAGGCCAATGGCCTTCAGGACAAGGCGGTGGACTTCTACGAGCGGTCCCTGCATGAGAACCCCGACCACGAACAGGCGTGCTTCCGGCTGGCGGTGCTCTATGACCGGCGGGCCGAGGATGCCAAGGCCATCGAACTGTACGAGCGGCTGTGCAGCGGCGCGCCCGTGCACGTCAACGCTCTGATTAACCTGGCGATCCTCTACGAAGACAACAATCACTACGATGAGGCGCTGCGCTGCCTGCGGGCGGTGCTGGCCAGCAATCCCAACCACGAACGGGCGCGGCTGTATCTGAAGGACGTCGAGTCGGCGCGCTCCATGTTCTTCGCGGAGGACGAGACGCGCGACGACCGCCGCAACGTTGTGCTGGAGATGCCCATCAGCGACTTCGAGCTGTCGGTGCGCAGCCGCAACTGCCTCAAGAAAATGAACATCCGCACGCTGGGCGACCTGCTGCGCATCAGCGAGGCCGAGCTGCTGGCCTCCAAGAACTTCGGCGACACGAGCCTCGCCGAAATCAAGCAACTGCTGGCCTCCAAGGGGCTGCGTCTGGGTCAGGCGGCCGAGGGGGGCGGCGCCGCTGTGCAGCGCGGCTCCGATGAGCCCGCGTCTGCGGTCAACGGCATTGCGCCGGAAATCGCCAACAAGCCGGTGGCCGACCTGGAGCTGTCGGTGCGCAGCCGCAAGGCGCTTCAGCGGCTGAACATCAACACCCTGGGCGAGCTGGCGGCGCGGACGGAGGCGGAGCTGCTGGGGTGCAAGAACTTCGGACAGACGAGCCTCAACGAAATCAAGGAGCAGTTGAGCGCGTTCGGGCTGTCATTGCGCAAGCTGGAGGATTGACAGCGCGTCGGCTTCCGCGCCGGCGCCACAGCAGAGAGGCAGGGAAGCCGTCATGCGCATCATTCGGGGCCGTGTTCGTCGACGACTGCGCCGCCTGTGGCGGCGACGCTGGGGCGCGATCTGTCTGGGCGCGTGTGCCGCGCTGCTGCTTGTGACCGCGGTCATCATCCCCTGGGGATGCTCGGCGCGTGCGCCGATCATGCGGCCCATCCCTGTGGAGGGACGCATCATTCGCGTCCGTCTGTTCCAGGGCACCCAGGGCCTTCCGCTTGCCGCCTCCGTTCCACCGGTCTACTACAGCGCCAGCAATCCCGCCCAGACCCAGCTCAACATGCCCGCCAATGCCGCCCTTCCTCTGCATCTGGCTCCCGACGGCTGGCGGCTGGGCGCCGCCCACCTGGGGAACGGCGAGCTGGTGATCCGCCCTACCCGCGTCGGCAGCCTCAGCGTCGGCGGCCAGACCTACCGGGGCGAGTTCCGCTTCATTCCCCTCAGCGGGGGTCGCTACGACGTGGTCAACCACGTCGACCTGGACGACTACCTCCAGAGCGTGCTGTCGCGCGAGCTGTTGCCCAACTGGCACGAGGAGACCTACCGCGCCCAGGCGATCGCGGCGCGCACCTACGCGCTGTTCGAGCGGTATCAGCAGCGGGAGGCCCGCTACTGGGACGTGTATCCCGACGAGCGCAGCCAGGTCTACGGGGGAATCGCCGCCGAAACCCCCCGCAGCCGCCAGGCCGTCATCGACACCGCCGGCATCGTCCTGGCCTATGGTCCCCCCGGCCAGGAACGCATCTTCAAGGCCTACTTCAGCTCCTGCTGCGGCGGCGTGGGGCAGTCCAACTCCGACGCCTTCAACGAGCCGTTCGTCCCGCCGCTGGCGGCCAAGAACGTAGGCAATCTGTGCAGCATCGCTCCGCGTTTCAACTGGGGGCCGGTCGTCGTCGGGACCGACGAACTGACCCGGCGCTTCCGCGCCTGGGGCGAAAGCCGCAACCGGGCCGAGCGCGACATGGCCCGCATCGTCTCCATCGTCCCCTCCCACCAGGTGTACAACCGCCCGGTGCGGTTCATCGTCACCGACGCGCACGGGGCACGCTACAGCCTCAGCGGCGAGGAGCTGCGCTGGGCCGCCAACAGCCAGGGAACCATTCTCTTCAGCAGCTTCATCGAGAGCATCGTGGTGGACCGCGACCGCGTGATTTTCGCCGGGGGCCACGGCCACGGCCATGGCGTGGGCATGTGCCAGTGGTGCGCCGAGGCCCGGGCACGCAACGGCGAACGGCACGAACAGATCGTCCTGACGGCCTACCCCGGGGCCAGACTGGTGCGGGCGTACTGAAACAGACAGCGGCACGCGGTGCATTGCCAGACGGGACGGATCTGCCCGCCTCCGCAGCGATGGCGCCAACTCTGGCGGCGAGCGCGGCGCCGGCCTTCAGCCGACGCGCAGAGGGGAGGCCTCCGCACCGTTGGCACGGCACGATTCCGCCGGTCGCGTTTCGACCGACATGCGCGTCAGGCAAGGGGCGCCCTGGCGATCGGCAACCGGTCGCAGTGGCCGCACCGCGCGTGCAGCGCTGCGGCCGGCGCGATCAGCGGCGGTTGCCCGGATAGCCGCGCCCGCCGCGCTGCCGTCGCCTGTGGCTTTCCTTGCGGCGTGGGAAGACCTGCTCGACGATGGCCTGCACCGCCGCGCTCTGGGCGTTTGCCTGTCCGTAGAGCACGCCCTTCTGGAAGACCTCGCGGAGCTTGGGCACCGTCAGCCGGCACTTGCCCCGTGCCGAGGCTCCACAAGCCACACCGCGCAGCCACGCCTTGCGCCGCCGTAGGATCGACAAACCCGCCATGTCCATGCTCCTTTGCAGTTGTAACCGACGTGTTGTCAGCAGGAAGCGGTATCATCCCCCCGAGGATCCGAATCGTCAAGGGCGCCGCGGGCGCCGCGGGCGCCGCGGGCGCCGCGGGTCTTTCGTGGCGGCCAACGGGGGCGAGAGCGGCCGACGGCTGTTGAGAGCTTGCTCAAGCCGCTCAGGCATTTGATATGGCCAGCAGCAACAGGGTCTGGTCGTCGCGAGGGTCCTCATGGCCGCGCACAGGCTCTTGGCCCCGTACATGCGCCCACCAGCCACGCCAGCTTGCAGGGGGCCTCGTCCAGCCACTTCCGGCCTGGATCTTTGAGAGGTCCGGCACGTCGGTGATCAGCGCCAGCAGGTACTCGCCGCAGGGCAATCGCGCTGCCAGACCGCTCATCCTCAACAGGAGGCAGGGGATGCGTTATGCTCCTGCGTCATGAGCCAGCCTTTCCAGCAGCGTCAGAAGCCCCCCTGCCGGCGCGAGGATGCGCTGGCGGTCCTGCGGCGCCTGCGGCAGGCCGGCCATGTGGCCTATTTCGCCGGCGGCTGCGTCCGCGACATGCTCCTGGGTCTGGAGCCCAAGGACTTCGACATCGCCACCGACGCCCATCCACCGGCCATCCGCCGCCTGTTCAGCAACACGCAGGCTGTGGGGGCGGCGTTTGGCGTCATCCTGGTGCGTCAGGGGCGGAGCCTCGTCGAGGTGGCCACCTTCCGCTCCGATGCCTCCTATGTGGACGGCCGACATCCCGACGCCGTCACCTTTTCCAACGCCCAACAGGATGCCCAGCGCCGCGACTTCACCATCAACGGACTGTTTCTGGATCCCCTGGACGGCAATCGCGTCATCGACTACGTGGGCGGGCAGGCCGATCTGGCCCAGCGACGCCTGCGCGCCATCGGCGATCCTCAGCGACGATTCGCCGAGGACCACCTTCGCATGCTGCGCGCAGTGCGCTTTGCGGCGCGCTTTGACCTGATCATCGAGCCGGCCACCGCGGCGGCCATCGCAGCGGCGGCGCCCCTGCTCAAGCGCATCAGCCCCGAGCGGGTCGCCGAGGAGCTGCGCGGCATGCTCGTGCCCCCCACCCGCTCCGCCGCCTGGCGATGGCTCTGGGAGTTTCGCCTGATCGACGCGATCTATCGGTTTCTGCCCATCCCGCTGCCGCCGGCGCTGGACGAACGGCGGTGCGTGTTTCTGGCCACCGCTCCAGGCGCCACCATCGACTTTCCTCTGGCGCTGGCGGCCGCCTCTCTCTGCGTTGAGCTGCAGAGTCGGCCCGAGCTGGTCGATCTGCGGCCGCTTCTGGAACGGCGCGAGGTTCAGAGGCTCGTCGGCGCGCTGCGACAGTCGCTGAGGCTCAGCAACGACGAGTCGGACAGCATGCGGGAGATCATCGAGAGCCTCGGACCGCTGCTGGCCGAGGAACCGCCCACCCTCGCCGCGCGCAAGCGATTCATGTCACGGCCCGTCTCTCCACAGGCGCGACAACTGCTGCAGGCCATCGGCCGGATCG
>Ga0209101_1001799_pt1 | contig 15071 bp, 18 predicted proteins | sample ConPoolayeCmetaG_FD_185481 | JGI IMG/M metagenome (GOLD analysis project Ga0209101, IMG submission 185481) | Hot spring microbial mat communities from California, USA to study Microbial Dark Matter (Phase II) - Cone Pool mat layer C metaG... ...
ACCGAAGATCTGAGCAAAAATGCCTGCCATGGCGATTTTTCCGCGTCCTCAATCGCTGCGCCGCCCTGGTCAAAACGTCCTGCGCAACGAGACCGTGTTCATCGGGCTGCCCCGTGGCAACGTAAGTTCCTCCTCAAGCTCCTCAAGCAACCCCACACCGCCCGTCAATCCCCCCGAGACCGTCACCTACGTCGCCCCCAACGGCAGCGATGCCACCGGCGAGCGCGGAAACCCCCTGCAGCCCTTCCTCACCATCAACGCCGCCCTTGCCGTCTCCCAGGACAACGATGTTATCCTCCTTGCTCCGGGTACCTATCCACCCGTTACGGTTCCCCCTACGCTCAGCATCATCTCCATCAAGGGGATGGGTACACAAAACCAAGCCGTCCTTCAAGCACCTACAGGAACGTCTCCCCTGACGTGGACCCCCATTCCTGGATTTCGCGTCCTCATCTTGGATAGCCTGACCTTGCGGTCCAACAATCCAGTCAATCCTGCATTCCTTGTAGATGGAAACCACAATGCACAAGCCGATGCCGTCCTTATTCTAAATCAAGTTTTGCTAGAGGGTGCTCCTGGATACGCACAATACCTTTACTTGATCCGAGGAGAAAGGTCCCAAGGCGACCTCACGCTTTACAACAACCACTCAGGTGAGTTTCATCAGCACTACGGAACAACGCTTAACCTACAGGTCAACGAGCCAGTTCCGCCTCAGATCGCTCCCCTGCAACCAATGAGCTTCTACGAAAGCTCTTGGGTCGAAGCGTTTCTTGCGGGGGACTTCAATTTCTACGGCGACAAGGATACGGAGATCTCACAGATTTTTGCACCAAGCTTCACCACACCAATGGTGGAGAACGCCGTCCTTGAATTTCATGGAACTTCCACGGAAATCCAAGGGGCCTTCAAATCTACGCCCAACGAAAACCAGGTTGACGTTTCCTTCGCCACGATAGGGCTCCTTGCCTTCCAGCACCTAGAGTCTCCAGGGCAGTCCACGATCAATGCCCGAGGTGCAAACATCGACGAAGTCGCTCTCCTCGTCAACGTCATTGCATCGCTCACGCTTGATACACGGGGCGGATCCCTTCGTAAAACAAGTGGGTTCTCCAGTATATTTACCCGTTGGATCCGCGACGGCGGATCCGCACGAGTTGAACTGAATCAAGGACCTAATCAGTTTGATTATATCACATTTGTAGCAAACGGCGGTCCGATGCCTGGAGCTAGTTTCGGGATTACCCCTAAAGTACGTTACACGGTGACGCCAGAATTTCCGACAGCATCTCCTTCGGAATCGGTGTGGATTCCTCTTAGTTCGCAGGACGGCGTCCTACTGGTGAACGACTTTGTTGGTGTTCCGGTGACCGTCCAGATCAACTACCAGCTTGAACCTGAGCCCTGATTGAAGAACAGCAAGTCCCTCCACGCAAGAAGAAAAAGTCAGAAGACCGATGAGCACCCTAAACCAAGAGGAACTTGAGCAGATTGAGGCCGCGAAGAAGCAGTTTCTTGCTACTGGAACCTTTCACCCCATCCAGTTCAACCGCCCTCTTACTAGCGACCCAATTGAGGAACGGGTAGCCAAGGCGCGTGCCAACTACGAAAACATCCTGAAAACCGGGAGGGAACTGGCAATCCCAAATAAGTCCAACATCAAGTCTATCATGGAGGAATTCAAGAAGAATCCTTCGCAGGAGCACCTAGAAGCAATCAAAAAAAGGAAAGAGGAAATTCAAGAAGAGGCGAACAAGCGTCTTGACGAATTGATCGAAAAAGTACATGATCCTGCCCATAAGGCCAGGCTCAACACCATGAAACAAAAGATCGCTAACATGAAGCTGTGAGGAAACCATGGGATGCAACACAAATCAGGATCTAAAGAAGATCCTACAACGACTTTGCTGTCTAGAACGAAGGATCTCTCGCATTGATCCAAGCCCCGGCGAAGTTTTGGGGAACGTCATAGTCCTTCAGTCGGCTTGGAATTATGATCAACCAAACGGCCCGCTTCCGCTGACGCCCACCCCGCTGCCCAACCTCGCCCCCAACGGCCTTCTCCTTTACGTAGCCGTGACGGTAGTAGATGTTTTTGATAACAACCCCGACATTACTGCTGGGACCACGGCAAATCCCACCGCACTCTCTTCCGGTGGAGGTGTGAACTGGACGATCCAAGGCACCTACGTCCTGGAGGGTTACATCCCCGTCACCACCGCCGCGCTCCCTCTTGTCACCTGGACGCAAGGCTCGGCAACCCAAGGCAGCGCGCGTCTCGTCTACCTCGTTGGACTTCCAAACACGTAACGAAAGGAGCTACAACATGTCGGCAAGGACGTTTCGAAACCTTCTGGGACTGGTTGAGGATCGCTTGAAGTCTCACCTCGGTGTCGGCCCTCAACTTATTTTTGACAATCTTTCGCAAAGCATCAGTGCTAGAAACGCAAACGACACAGCGTTTCTCGTCGGTCGTGGCGCGGACCCCGTTAGCAACGACGACTGGGTGACCTTGCGACACTTTAACGCTGAGGCTCAGGGGGCGGTCCGAGAGATCCGCTTCAGCCTGAACTACAACAATTGGCCAGGTCCGGTTAATTCCGTAACCCTGCTTCCTGCGGGATCCTTTGTGATCTCAACGCAGGCCAACATCACTACAGCTTTTGATGCTGGGACGACAATCGAGGTTCAAGGCCCCGGGGCCGCCATCCTTCTTGCCGCAAGCAACATCTACCCGAGTACCCAAGGAATTTACGGCGACCTGGCCATGGATCATCAAATCACTACATCAGCTCCTGTTCAAGCGGTTCTGGGGGGAAACCCCACGGTTGGAGATGCTTCCGTCATCGTGCGGTACGTGGTCCCGCAACCCTAGAACAGAAGCCCCTCCCCATAGACCATCGTAACCTGATATCAGGAAGACCGCCTTCGGAACCATTGTTGGAGGTCGAGGACCTATCCCTGTTGGGCCTGTTGACGAAGGCGTCTACGGGCTTTGCAACGTGGATGGGACGGTTCTGCGATGGGTTATCCTGACCAGGAGAAGAAATGGAGGTCGAGGACCTATCCCTGTTGGGCCTGTTGACGAAGGCGTCTACGGGCTTTGCAACGTGGATGGGACGGTTCTGCGGTGGGTTATCCTGACCAGGAGAAGTGTAGATATTGTCAGAACCGTTGGAGGACGATGGCCTCTTGCGTTCTTCCTTCGGTTGGTAGGGAAAGAGTGGTATCGCACGGTAGGGTGGGCGGGTAAGTTTTTCTTCCTGATTAGGAGAAGAAGGTCGCTCAATTGGCCTGCATCTAGTAGGATATTGAGGATCTTTCTCGTAGCCAGTCGGACAATCCTCCGGTAGGTAGATCGGTGGAAATTTCTTTTTCCGAAGGGGTGGGATTTTCGGGAAGTATCCGCCGCTACCGCCGCCGCCGCCGTTCCTGTTGTCGCTATTTTCGCTGCCGCCACCGTTGGCGTTGCTGCCGCCGTTCCTGTTGTCGCTATTTTCGCTGCCGCCACCGTTGGCGTTGCTGCCGCCGTTCCTGTTGTTGCTCTCGCTGCCGCCACCGTTGGCGTTGCTGCCGCCGTTCCTGTTGTTGCTCTCGCTGCCGCCACCGTTGCCGTTACCGGTGTCGCCGCCACCACCTGACAGACGATCCTCAGGCGGTTCCCAATTATTGGATCCGTCGTTGCCGTTGCTAAAACCAGGCAGTGTCCAACCAACAGGAGGCAGATTTTCGTTGCTACCCACATTCAGTGGAGGAAGCTCGGTCGCAGGCGGTGAGTGATGAAATCGGCGGCAGTCGCAGTTGGAACCCTTCGGTTTCGGCGCGGCAATCCACATGGGGTGCCATGGCTTGCGCAAGGTCTTGTTCATCGGTCTTCAACCTTTCCGTCCTTAAGGAAGCGCGCGAAGACCTCTTTCCTCAGGGAGAGGATAAGCGCGCCTTTCTTATGGACACTCATGGAACAACATCCTACCACAGGACGTGATGTTGTCACGTACCTCCCTTGAGTAAAAATCGACATCTTGACGCAAGTCAAGTCGTCTCTGCTTGATTTGCGGACGTTTGGCTCCTCTCGCCAAGGACGGTGGCATCCTCCCTACGCCTTGACTAATTCGGGAACAGCGCTGGGCGCCTTGCCGTCAAGAAGCTGCCTAGGGCCACAACATGGGTACCTGACCAACACGACGATGGCGAAATTGTTGCTCAGATACGGTGGAGATGTTATCTTCAGTAGGGATTCTTCTTCACAACCTAGCGTAAACGATTCATAGCCTGAGGGCCAGGGCATTAAGCCCTGTTCTGATTCATCAGTGAAAGGAAAAAATTGAGTCGCTGTTTGCCACGGATGCCCTGCAAGTGTTGCCGACGAGGTCCTGAAGGCCCCATCGGCCCGACAGGGCCCACAGGGCCTGTGGGGCCTCCTGGCCCCTCGGCGCTGCAGTGGAATCTTATGGGGCCGTTGCAGGGGTATCCGACCGACACGACGGTGGTTGGTTTGTTGCCTGGAGACGGTGGAGTTGCGATCTTTGATGGAGTTTATTTCATCGACGCTCCACGAACCATTCAGCAAGTCCAGATGACCCAACGAACACCAGGAACCTCTGGAACAACAAGTGGAGAACTTCTCCGATGGCGAGCTGGTACCTTTACAAGCATTTCCATCCTTGACATCACCTCCACCGCACCACTATCCAGTGTAGCCGGATCCATCTCCGACCCGAATCTCCTATCAGGTGATCTTTTGCTGAGCCGATTGAGATCCATCCAAAACGGAACCCCAGCAAATCTTTCGCTTCAGGTAAGCCTAGGATCGCCATGACAACAAACATCAAGACCGTAGAGTTCCCTCCTGCTTACCTGGATTCCTTTGGGCGGCAGCGCGTCTCCTCCCCCACAGCGCTTTTCTCCTCCACCTTGCTCACGGGGAAAAATCCACTTGTTTGGGATGAACAAACCACAGGTTTTGGAGCCTCCTCAACCTACAACGCTGGTCAGGCCAGTGTAACCCTCAGCGTAAGTGCTGGCAATTCCGGGGCATGCGTTCGGCAGTCATTCCGACGTGTCCCCTACCAGGCAGCCAAAAGCCAAATGGTCTTCATGACAGGGGTTCTTGGCTCTCCTGTGCCTGGCTCAAGAAAGCGCATCGGCCAGTTTGATGGCAGCAACGGGATGTTCTTCCAGATGAGCGGCAGTGGCCTGGCCATCGGAACGATCTCAACCTCAGGGGTAACAAGCCCCTTGATTGTCCCGCAGGCCAACTGGAACCTAGATACCATGGATGGATCAGGCTATCCGTCCAATCCTTCGGGCATTACGCTGGACCCAACCAGGACGCATGTTTTTCTCATCGAATACGATTGGCTTGGCGCGGGGACTCAGCTATTTGGTGTGCTGATTGACCGAAAGGTCCACTACGTCCATCGAATCCAAAACGCCAACGTGCAAAACGTTGCGTACTCCTCCTACCCCAACCTGCCTATTCGATACGAGATCGTATCGGACGGATCCAATCCTTCATCGGATAGTCTTGTTCAGATCTGCTGCAATGTGTCGTCGGAGGGAAGTCGGTCGATCCTTGGACAGGAGCGTAGTATTTCTCGTGGAGCTACGCAACTTACCACTGCAAATGACACGAACATCTATGGACTGCTGTCCATTGAACTGAAGCCAGGTCAGGAGTTTGCAACCGTCATTCCGAGGCAATTTAGCATCGTTTGCACGAGTACATCTACCTATCGATGGATTCTTTTGATGAATCCTACGATTGCTGGTGTTCTCCCTACTGCTGTAGATATCCCTGATAGCCCTGTGCGAGCACGACTTGCTTATCTTGCTACCAACACGCTTACGGGTGGTGTTGAGGTAGCAACAGGATATTTGATCGCTGCCACGAGCGGAGGATCTGTGGACATGCCTATCCATGCGGATCTCCAGTTGGGTTCAAGCATCGCTGGCGTTTCAGATCGTCTGGTTCTTGCTGTCCAGCGTGTTGTGGGAACCACAGAATCATTCCTCGGCTCTCTTACTTGGAACGAGAACGTATGAGAAGGAGGAAACCATATGCACTCCACTGAAGTCGCAAATCCGATGGCATCGGAAGCGCCCATGGATGGTTCCTGATCTATCGAAAGGATACAACTTAAGCAATTGAAATTTAGAAGCCTATGAAAACGATCAAAGTCAATGCGATCAGTCACAAGGCCTACGGCCAAGCAACTCGTAAGGAAAACCCTTCCTGGATTAAGAGCGAGGACCTTGCAGATCCCCTGAGTGCTTGCTCTCTTGGGGCCTGCCCTGCTGTGCCTCAGCAACGCCAGGAAAATCCAATCCCCAGCTCTCTGCAGGTCATCCAAGAGATACCCTTTGAAACCTACAAGCAAGGCATCTTGCTGGATCTTCAAGATCTGAAGATCCAAGTCTCCTCGGCGCAGGAGGAGTCCATCCGTCAGGGCTACTTGGACGGCGTACCTTCCCACCAGATGCTCCGTCAGTTGCTGAAGTTAGGCCCCGTTGGGCACAAGCCGTTTATGGTTCTTTCGCCCTGACCTCGCTCGGCCTCCACCCCTCGCCACGAGGCAATAGCCAGGTTTATTTTGAAACGTTGGAGTTGAAACGCATGGTGGGCACGGATTTGCTGATCCTTCTTAACAGAGGTTTGGGCTGCGTAGAAATTTGTCTTTCTTGCAACGCAAGGTTGAGGTAGAATGCTCTCATGAGCAAGATCACTCGCCACGTCGTCACCGCCCCCACCCCCAAGTCTTGGCACCCCAAGACCTCCGCCAAGAAGGTCTTCTGGGACTTTGGCGTTCGCGCTCCGAGCGCCATGAGCCCTGCAGCCCTGAAGGCAGCTCGCTCCGACAAACCCTTGGCTTGCCGTTATGGATTCCTCGGAGGAGATGGCTCCCCTCTCATTCTGTTGTCCTGTTGCCAGCGCATTAACCCGAATTCTGGCAAGATGTTTATCCGTTGCCAGAACGATGAAGGATCCATCGTCCTTGAACACCCAGGCCCATGGAGTAAGCTCCCGATCCCTACCCAGCCTTTACACTGAGTATGATTCGGTTTTTAGGAGAGATCGTTTACCCACTCCCCCCTCATCCCCTCTTAGCGAGGGGAAACCATCGTCGGCGGGAGAGATGTCTCGGCATCGTCCTCGGACGGCAGATTCCCTTGGCGGCTCGGCACAGAAGCAGCGGGCACGGGAGCAGGTGGCAAGGGCGTCGGCGCAGAGGGGGGGCGGCTCGGGACGTAGCCACCGAAGGTCTTCCAGGCCCACACCCCAAGTGCACCAACGGCAAGAACGCCACCCACGATCATTCCCTTGTTGATCAAACTTTGGAGATTCTTATTTTCCTGTTCCAAACGCTGATTATCCAAGCGCTGCCGCTCAAGTTCCTTATCCTTAATCTTTAGTTCACCAGCGTAAACATCGCCTTGGATATGGCGAATCTGCTCTGGCGTAGCTTTCCCTGTTTCAAGCATCTTTCGAGCTTCTCGATTGATGAGCCATAGGGTCACCTTGTCCACAATGTTTCGCATGAAGTCCAGCGTGCCCTGCGTATTTTTGATCATTGAAACGGTCATTGACACGCTTGCTGCTGCTACGAACGGCATGAGTACAGGGAGAATGCCGGTTCCCACCGTTGGAGTTAGCTGAACCAACTGAGGGAGAAATGTCTGAAGCCCGATGGTTGAGAGGGCCTTTCCTTCGATGTAACGAAAGGTGTCTGTAGCAAGGGTTTTGAACGCAAGGACAGGCTCCCCGTCCTGCTGGGTGAACACAACTTGTCGCTTTCCAGCAAGCGCCTGATCCATCACGACAACGGCGCTCTCCGCAAACTTTACAGCGTCTTCGATGATTTTTTGCTCGGATGGACCGAACTGTCCTGCCACGACGGGAGGGAACGGCTCGCCAAATTTCTTGCAGAGATCACCGAGATGTTCGTAGGCAAGGATAAGCATCTGCAAGCTGTCCAGAAAAGAATCCCGAAGGTTTGCAATTTGACCTGCCCAGGCATCGTTAAGCATCTTCTCGGAAGTCTCTTCGACGAATAGCATCGGCCGCGCCATTGGTCGCATCTGCCACCCTGGATCCTCAAAGGGATTGCTGAGGAGGCGTCGGTCGCCACCGCACCCCGAGCACCCCCCCGAGCAGGTGGTGCAGTCACAAGACTTGCCGTTCATGACGGGTCTTCGGATGGGCACGGGGGCCATTTCGGGCATGGAGATGAGGTAGGGTTGAGGCGCGACGGGAGGCAGGTCCAGGGGCCAGTTCCCAAGCGTGGGGACGAGGTACGGCATGGCAGCCCGAGCGACCTCCAGGGGGGCTCGGACCGGCTCCGAAACGATGTCAACCTCGCGACAGGGACGACGGAAAGGGAACAGGGGCGAGTAGCAGAATTCTTCATGAGTTGGGTTCACCGATTCTTCGAAGACATGCTCAATTTCCTCAATCTTCAAGATTGCACCTTCTGCAGGTTCAACGATCTGGAATTCCACCGCAGGCATTTCGGTCGGCAGCCCTGAGACGCCAACAAACTCACCGTAGGACTTGGAATACCTTGGTGGACGAACGTGGTCTTTTTCCGTCAGGCAAGAAGTCGCATCGCAGAAAGGTTTTTCTGGCGTCAATGGGTCGTAGACCAGCTCCCAGGTGTGGGGGGCCGGAGCCTGTCCCAGCGGAAGTTTGGACGAAGGGTCTGCATAGGCCCATCTGTCGCCCAGGTAGACCGCACAGAGGACGTGCTGGATCTTCTTGGTATTGTCGTAGGCTTGTCCCAGTACGGCCGAACGAATTCCTGCAGAAGAAAGGGCCGCAAGGAACGCGCCTGCGGTCAGGCTCGTAAGGTCGTCGCAATCTCCTCCGGGGATGAACCCCTGCACCATCCACTTGGGGGCGACCATCATCTCGGTGAAGACGGGGTCGGACACGTAGGTAAACTCACGCTGCACAGCCTCAAGGAGAACCGAGGCCTTCTGCTCGGGCGTCTCGACAGGGATGCCCCGCTGTGAAGCCTCATGCAGTTTCTGCACCGTCCAGGCTCGGACGTAGGGGTCGTTTGCAGCTTGCTTCGCAAGTTCGGCCGTTTTTTGGATGGACCAACGCCCTCCCTCAGGTCCAAGGGAGATCTTGGATCGTCGCACTTCAAATCGTGGGCTCTCTTGGATTTGCGGCATCAGGCACTCCTGCGGGGGGAACATCCCCAAGGGGGAAGTATATTCGATCTCGGGAAGATGACGTGGAAATTTTCGGTACGAAGGTCATGACGTACAGGTCTTTGCAGCAAGACCCGTCCAGGATGGTCTCCCATCGAACCAGAACGTACCCCTCTGTTTCCACGACTTGCTCCAGGAGTTGAGGCTCAAGACCCCGGTCACCGCTGCCTACCAACAACGCCGCATCGGCAGCATTCCACGACCCTGCCATCCAAGGAACTGTCGACCTTCACCACCTCTTCTATTAATTGTGCTACTCCACAAAGATGATGGCCCATTCCTACGTCGATAACGAAGGGCAAATTTTTCTGGAAGAGTTCAACCCTCGTCCTCAGGCATCCATTCATCGGGAAGACGCCGTGGAATCTTCGTCGCCAAGCGCCCTGAGCTCCATCGCTCTGCCCGTTTTCGTCCTCGCCTCCGTGGGTGGGCTCCTTTACTTCCTGAGCAGAGATCCCGACGCAAGGGCGCCTACGTACCAACCCAACCCACTGACCAGGAAGCCTCGGATCCCCTCGCTGCAAGAAATTGTTCAGGTGGAAGGCATTGATTATCGAATCGCCAAGGAACTGCAGGGGTTCTTGGCCCAAGGAGCGCCTTCACCGACCTTGATGGCATGGGTCAAGGAAACCTTTGCTTCCGAATTTATAGAAGTGACCCCCAGCGGCGCGCACAGCCCCATCGCGCTGTTCCTTAACCTGGGCAGCCGCTCCAAGCCGTCCCTTGCTTTCTTTATCCAGTCTGTGACCCTGGAGGGGCCTCGAGCCCAAAGAATTCAAGCGGGGGACTGGGTCGTCGTCCCATGGGAAGTTCTCCAGCGAGCCGTGCCCATGTCAACGACCTTAAGAAACACAAACAGACAGATTTGATCCATGGTTAAGCAAACCAACAAGAGGACAACGAGCAGAGATCCTGAGAGTCCGCGAAGAGTAGATAGTTGCATTGATTCTTAAAGCAACGCTATGGCTTACTCGAACTGAGGTGGCAGGGGCATCTCTCGTCGAATTAGGTCCGCCAGCAGGCGATCATGCTCGGCAGACACGTTTGATCGGGTGTTGCTTGGCTTGCCCAAGGACACGGCCTTAAGTATTTCGTAAATAGCTTCCCATGGATTGTGCCAACCAGATGGGTTTGTTGCAGATAGAATTACGGCCTCAACAATCTTTGAGGAAGCCAAGGAGTAGGCTTCCTCGCGTCGGTCCTTACGGCCAGCGCACCAGGCTTCAAGGAGGTCAAGGGCTTGTCGGTCCTCGGCGGGGAGGTTGGGTACCGTTTGCGCGCACAGCATGAGGAGGCGCACCATCGCTTTATGTTCGTCGGAACCGTTTCCTTTTGCAGACGCCCAAGATTGGACAATGGCAATCATGCACCAAGCAGATACGGATGCAGCCCACAAGTTCATGATTTGGACGTTGAGCAAGACTTTTCCATCCGGCGAACACCGCTCGGGGTTCTTCCACAATGCCTGCGTTGCCCGACGAATCGCACTCTCAAGGGTGCTCTGATCTCCTGGCTTCGGGGACCAGACGAGCAGGTAAATCGGGGCCATCGGGTTGGACAACGCCTCGGGCAAGCCCTCCAGCAAGGCCTTGCGCCAGACGTCCTCGGGCACGCCGGGGTTTTGGATCGCCGCAAGCCGTACGTCCTCGCGCTTGTGGTTGGCAAGGTAGCGCAATCGCTCCGTGTCTGTCGCTGGGTCCGAGGCCTCTTCCAGCGGATCTTTGTGTGGCGTTGCGGAGGAGTTCGTGGCCATGGTTTACTTAAGCCGAGAAGGCAAGGGCATCTCACGTCGAATCAGCTCAGCCAGGTGGCGCAAGCTCAATGTGTTTCTTACCCATGAGCTCATACTACCACAGGAGGCAGGAGCATGTCATACTAATTCCTTGTGCTAAATGCAAAAAAGGAAAAATCAATGCAACTAGGTTCAACAGGTACAAACGTTATGCGTTGGCAAGAATTTCTCGTGGGTCAGGGCTACTACTGGTTGGTTGTCTCAGGGACGTTTGATCAGGAAACCAAGGTTGTCACCGAGATGTTCCAGAAAGAGCATAACCTGACGATTGATGGAAAAGTCGGACCAAAAACGCTGGCAAAAGCGAAGCAGCTCGGCTTTCCAACGGAAGCCAAACCCTTCCCTAGTCCTTCCTGGACACCGATGACCCCTCAGGAACGTGCTCGTTTTTTCCCCTCCTTCTCGTACAAGGCAGCCCCGATGGCAGGCAATCCAGAGGCCATCACTGTGGATCCCACCTGGATCCAGAAAAACATCGTCACGGTTCATCTGCCGCAGCTTGTTGGCGTTCCAGGGGCTCCTCATGATGGTCGAATCCTCATGCACAGGCTTGCAGCAACCCCCATGCTTCGACTCTGGGAAGCCTGGGAGCAAGCCCACTTGCTTCCCCTTGTCCTCAGCTTTGACGGCGCCTGGGCGCCTCGCTTTGTTCGAGGATCTCGGACAACTCTGAGCAACCACGCTCTCGGCACGGCGTTCGACATCAACGCGAAGTGGAACGCACTCGGCGTGACGCCTGCGGCAGCAGGGACAAAGGGCTCGGTGGTGGACCTTCTGCCACTTGCCTATGAGCACGGATTCGCCTGGGGTGGGCTGTTCGGTGGGCGAGTTGATGGGATGCATTTTGAGTTGAGTCGGAGGCCCGACTTGATTTAACATCGCATGTACATGGGCGAGATATCATCTTCCATGATGATACCATCAACATCCTAGTTTCCCATCTGATCTACGGATCCAAAATGACAGACATTTCCAATCAATTTCCTCTGGTCCACATTCTTGACGATGGTCTTGAAAACGTATCAAGTTCCACCTTTGAAGCTATGATTCAAGCATTCACCGGGAAGAAAATTTCCAAAACCATCCGATCAACTAAATCTCCTTACCGAGCCCTGTTTCCTGATTCTCAGGACGGTTCGCTGACCATGGAACAATGCATAGCGTTGCACTCCTTTCTGCAAGAACTCTCCACGCTTTCTCAAATTCCTCATCCTATTGACCCGTTGAGCTTGATGTATGGGCAGAATTCAAATTCCTGAAGGACCCAGCAAGGCACGAGACGACTATATCCTGAGCGCCGTGCGCGAAGGTCGTGCTGAGTTTCGTTTCGTTCCCGTTGTCTACCTGGTGAATGGTACCCAGGTGGAACTTGAGGTCTTTGAGGATGCCCTCAAGGTTGATGGAGTGCGTGTTAACGTCTCTGCTGCGCTTCAGCAGCAGATCGCAGACCTCCTTGGATGTAGCCTCCTGACCCCCATGATCGCCGACATCCTCTGGGCACAGCGCGTATGGACCTGCTCCCCCAAGATTTCCAAGCCCAACGCAGACATGGCTTCCACGCTTCGCATGATTCAGCATAGCCAGCAGATTGATCAGGATCTGGCTTTGCAGGGATACTCAGGCATGGGCCTCGTCCAAACCAGTGGAAAACACTGGATCCTCGGAACCACCATCACCAGCAACAGAGCCCGAAACTACGGCTGGCACATACGATCTTCGTCCCTGGCATACGCACCTGCGACGTCCTGGACAGGGCCAGAAACCCGTGTCTGGCAGCCTCCTGGACTCGCCCACGACCCTTACCATGTGGACTATTCCCAGGTCGCCGTACTCGTCCGTCGGCGCGTTCTGGTGGATGGCGTTGAGCATGATCTGTCCAAAATGATTTTGGACATGAATCTTCGCGTCTTCGTCAGTACCGAACCTAACGTATCCCCGCGACAACCAGGTGTGCCGCAGCAACCTCCGCTTCCTGGTTACGAAATTGACCGAGTGTTCGTGACCAGAGCACCTCCCACCTGGCCGAAACACCTCTCGGAGACGCCCTCCCCTCCCTCGGAGAGGACCGCTGAGTTTGTAGATGACCCACCTCCACCAATCACCTTGGACGCGCCGCCCTCGGCCCTATCCTCTCCCAAGGACGCCTCCACATCGGTGTTGCCGAGCGCTCCCCGACCGTCGCCCACCCTACTGACCCCTCTTCGACCACTTACCTTGATCTTTCTTTTCCTTGCCACGTTTCTTGGCGCCCTGCTCCAGAAATCTGGCTGCTCTTGAAAGGAATCCCCATGCCATCTCCCCGTCACCTGCTCGCCATGCTTTTCCTCCTCACCCTCCAGTGCCTCCCTGAACCCAACCCCATCCCTCCGACGACGAGGGATGATTGCGTTCAAGCCTGCCACCACCTGCAGGTGCTGGATTGTGACCTGGCCAAGCCAACCTCCGATGGCGCGTCTTGCCTCTCCTGGTGCAACGAGTTTCGGCAATCCCCCGCCGGCGTTGATCCCAAATGCCTTGCTCGAGTACGATCTTGCGATCAGACCGACGAATGTGGTAGTTAAACCTCGTCGGTTCGTATCGACGTAGAAAGGACGCCCATGGCCTCGTCTTTGTTCTCCTGGGGAAAATTCTGCTACACGGTCCAGCAAGCCGAGGCCGACCTGACCTTCAATCAGCTCCCTTCTGCCGCCCAGGCAACCTGGGAGCGGGCCGCGCAGGCCATCCTTCTCTTGCTCGTAGGTCGGATTCAATTCCTTGAAGAGACGATCCAGAACGACCCCGACCTTGACCCCGAGAGCGTTGAGTTTACCCTGGCGCTCCTTGCGCTCATGCAGGGAGTTTTGGCTGAGCTACCTCGGGACGCGGACGTGATCCGCTGCAAGGCGATCCTAGACACCGAGGCATCTTCGCCGTCGGGAGCTACCACGGCCGAGGCTTCTGCCCCTTGCGCAACTTTGGTTTGCCGTGAGCAAGAGACTGTGGGATGCTCTTCTTGCGTGTCCATGATGGCGCGGTCCGCGCCGCATTCCCTTTGACACAACGTATCCTTCAACCCAACCAACCCACCTCCACCTCTGCGAAAGAACCACCATGGCCAACCTCCTCACCTCCCCAGCACTCCCCCACGCCGAACAGCCCACCCCCTTCGACCCTGTCCAGCGGCAGGTGCAGGCGCACCTTGAATACAAGGACGAGCACGCCCTCTTGAAAGACCTATTGGAGATGGATGGCAGGAACGCCATGGTTGTGGTGGATAGGGTACTCCATCCAGTTTCAGATCAAGCAGTGTATGAGAATACTAAGAAATTGAACAAGTTTACGGGACCTCAGCTCTTTCTGCATGTACCCGAAGGGCTTCCTAAAGGAAAAGCTCCAGCTTACGGGACGGTCCTTCTCATCGGAGACTACGTGCAATTGCCTAGCTATGGCGGCTATGCAATGCTGAACAACGAAGGGTACGCTTACGTAAAGACTTCGTATGGTACTTATCAGCTTCGGTCGACCCAGGCAAAGATGCTTAAACAGACGCTGTTTTTTGATAACGCTAAAACCTGGAGTGTAGACGTGACGTACCTATGGCTCCCGAATGTGCAGGTGCTTTACCCACCCAAGGGAGCTAAGGATAAGCCGCCATACACCTGCAAGGAAGTCTGCGCAATGTATGGTGGAGACTGCATCTATGACTCAGGCACGCAGATGCACGACTCCTTCATGAAAAAAGGCAAGAAATCCTACCAGATCGTCTGCAAGGATGGCTCACTCCATGAGAGTTTCGGGGAGGTGAACGGACACCGCATGTACTACTACGTTGGCACTCTTGAGGATCTCTGGAAGAGCACAGGTCCTGAGCCTTCGGTCGTCTGCAAGGAGGTGTGCAAAGATTATGGTGGGGACTGCGTTTTTACCTCAGGCACGAAGATGTCCGACTCCTACCTAAAGCCAGGGCAGAAATCCTACCAGATCGTCTGCAAGAATGGCTTCGTCTTTGAGAGCTTCGGGGAAAGGGACGCTTCAGGGCGTCTTATCTACATCTACGCAGGCGATTTGTCAGGGCTCGGGAAGG
>Ga0209101_1001800_pt1 | contig 15070 bp, 13 predicted proteins | sample ConPoolayeCmetaG_FD_185481 | JGI IMG/M metagenome (GOLD analysis project Ga0209101, IMG submission 185481) | Hot spring microbial mat communities from California, USA to study Microbial Dark Matter (Phase II) - Cone Pool mat layer C metaG... ...
GTATTCGTATCCATTACCCTGTGCGGCCGCCGCGCCGCATCCAACTGCGGGAATTTAGGATAATTTCATAGAGAACAGGGTTCGCCCTTTCGCGGTCGGAAGAAAGAACCGGCTGTTCTGCGGCAGTGAAGAGGCGGCACGGGCGATGGCGACAATCCTGACGGTTCACGGGACATGCAACCTGCATGGGGTCAACTTTTTCGAATATACCCGCCTATCCTTGAAGAAAAGCCAAAAAGAAAAAACAACGCTCTTGATGACCTGCTGCTAATGAACTGGAAACCCGCCCGAAGCCCGCTACGCCCTTCACGAGGGGCTTACCGGATATTTCGGCGGATATTACGATATGCGGGTGCGGATATATTCCGCAAGATCTCTGAGCATCGCGCCTTTGTCACCGAGAAATGTAATGTCCGCGCACGCCGTATCGACCAGCACCTGTGCATACTTTTTTGATTCTTCAAGGCCGCACACCGACGGAAACGTCGCCTTGCCCCTCTCCCGGTCGCTTCCTGCATCCTTGCCCAGTTGTTCCGTCGTGCCCTCTTCATCGAGGACGTCGTCGACCACCTGGAACGCAAGACCCACGTGCATCCCGTAGGAAGAGAGCCGCTCGATATGCTTGTCGGATGCGCCGGCCAGCATGGCGCCCGTACGCACGGCGGCGCGGATAAAGGCGGCGGTTTTTTTGGTATGGATATATTCGACCGCGGCCCGATCGACCTTTTTTCCTTCTGATTCAATATCGACCACCTGGCCGCCGATCATGCCCGATGTTCCCAGCGCGTCGGCGATCTCCTGGATAATATCGATGCGGCCGATGTGCGCAAGCACGCCGAACGCGTGGATACAGAGGGCATCACCGCCCAAAACAGCCACCGCTTCGCCGAATGCCTTGTGCGCGGTGGGCTTGCCCCTGCGGACATCATCGTCATCCATACACGGAAGATCGTCGTGGATAAGCGAGAACGTGTGAAACATCTCAAACGCCGCGCACGCAAGCAGCGCATTGCGGTCACCGAACGTCTTGCCACAGGCCTCATAGGCGGCCATCAACAGGCAAGGTCTGATACGCTTGCCTCCGGCAAATACGCTGTAGCGCATCACCTGATGAATGGACTGGGGATAGGCGCCGCCGGCCGGCAGCACCGCCTCGAGCATTTCATCGGTCGCCTTCGCGACCCTGCGGGCATAGTCTTTCAACGTATCAGTCACCTGCATCTCCCACCGCTGCGGCCGAGTCAAGCGGAATTCCGAGCACTTTCTCCACGAATTCGCCGTCCTCGCCCTTTACCAGCTCTTTCAGCCGGCCTTCGGCGCTTTGCAGCTTCTCCCCGCAGAAGCGCATCAGGCTGACGCCTTCTTCAAAATAGTCAAGCGCTGTGTCCAGAGACAAATCTTCGCCTTCCAGTTTCCCGATGATTTTCTCAAGCTCCTCCATCGCTTCTTCAAAAGTCAGCTTCTTTTTTGCGGTCATAGATGGTGTTCCCCGTATGGCGGCAGGTACAATTCATTTGCTCGGACGGCGTATGCGGCCGTCCCTTAACAGTATACATTACAGACGGTTTTCCTGCGTATCGGTATCGACACTATTCACCGTTGCCGTCGCATGCCCGCGGTGGAAGCGGACGTTGACAGCCTCGCCCGGTTCAAGGCGCGCGGCGTCCTTGACGGCCGTTCCATCGTTCTTGCGCACCACACTGTAGCCGCGCGACAGCACTGCCAGGGGGCTGAGCGCTTCGAGTTGTGCCGCGGCATGCCGCAGCCGTTCCCGATGACGGCCAAAACGGCCGGCGATTGCGCGGAGCCTGCGCTCGTTGAGTTCGTCGATACGCTGGCGGGCCTCGGCAATCAAGCGGCCCGGCCTGCGCGCCGCCATCCGCGCCGCAAGCTCTTCGTACGAATCACGCACCGCGGTAAAATAGCGCCGCGTCAGGCCGGCGAATCGCTGCGCGATCGCGATGAACAGCCGCCGGCTCTCCTGCCGATCGGCAACGGCAATCTCCGCGGCGGCAGAGGGCGTTGGCGCGCGCACGTCGGCGACAAAATCCGCGATGGTAAAATCGATCTCGTGACCGACCGCCGAAATAACGGGTATGGCGGACGCGAAAATCGCCCGCGCCACCCGCTCGTCGTTGAACGCCCACAGGTCCTCGATGGAACCGCCGCCGCGTCCCACGATAATACAGTCGACCTTGCCGTATGCATTCATGCTCTCGATGGCTTCGGCGATTTTCACCGGCGCCTTCTCCCCCTGCACCGGCGTGTCGACAAGGACGATGTCGGTGGCGGGGGCCCGCTTGGCGACAACCTTGACGATGTCGCGGATGGCGGCGCCGCTTTTTGCGGTGATGACGCCGAGGGTAGTGACCGTGCGGGGAAGCTTTCTTTTATGGGACGGATCGAACAGCCCCTCTTCTTCAAGTTTCTTTTTCAGCTTCTCAAACGCCGCGAACAGCGCGCCGACGCCTGCGGGCTGCATCCGGTGGATATCGAGCTGGTAGTAGCCGCCTTTCTGGTACACCCTAATCGAGGCGATTACCCTCACCGCCATGCCGTCCTGCGGTTCGAACGCCACCTGCGCGGCAATCGTGCGCCACAGCACCGCGGGTATCGTGCTCTGCTCATCCTTGAGTCTGAGGTAGCAGTGGCCGCTCGATGACCGCTTGAAATTGGAAATCTCGCCGTCAACCCACACCAGCGTATTGCCCGATTCGAGAATCTGCGCAATGCCCTTGTTGATATCACTGACCGAGTACGGCTTTTCGCACTGCTGCGGCGGGAGAAAAGAGAACTGCCCGCTCATGAGAAACGCACCCGCTCGAATATTCTCGTTATGGCGTTCGCCTTTCCGGTCTGATCGTCCACGTCGACTGTCACCGCGTTGAGCATCGGGCCGTCGTCGGACGGTTCGAACCTGACAGGCGTCTGCAGAAGAAAGCGCCGGAGGATCGTTTCGGTTTTCATGCCTATCACCGAGCGCTCCGGTCCTGTCATGCCCACATCGGTGATAAACGCCGTGCCGCCGGGGAAAATGCGCTCATCGGCAGTCTGCACATGCGTATGCGTTCCCAGCACCGCGCTTGCCGTGCCGTCGACATACTGTGCGAATGCGCATTTTTCGCTCGACGCCTCGGCGTGGAAATCGACTATGATCACCGGCGTCTGCTTCCGCAGCTGCTCGATTGCCGCGCTGCCGAGGCGAAACGGGCAATCGAGCGCTTCATTGAAAAACGTCCGGCCCTGAAGGTTCACAATCCCCAGTTTTCGTCCATCGACAAGGCTGTATACAGTAGATCCTATACCTGCGTTGCCGGGCGGCAGGTTGAGCGGCCTCAGAAGCGCCGGATCGGCGTCAAGCGCCGGAAGGATGTCCTTGTTGGCAAAGGAGTGGTTGCCGCCGGTAACGACCTGCACGCCGTATTTTCGAAGCTTCTTGAGGATATTGACCGTGCATCCCCATCCGCCGGCCGCGTTTTCCGCGTTGGCGATACAGACGTCGGCGGCCTGCTGCTCGATAAGCGGCCCAAGCCTCTCCGCCAGCACCCGCCGGCCGATACTGCCGAAAATGTCGCCGATAAATAAGATACGCATACGTGATTTCATATGCAGAGACGCACATCTGTGCGTCTCTACTTTGCGTATTCCGTAAATCTGCTTTCACGGATTATGGTTACCTTGATCTGCCCCGGATATTCCATGTCGTTCTGAATCTTGTGCGCAACCTGGCTGGCGAGCTCTTCAGCCTGCGCGTCGTTAATCTGCTCCGGTTCAACCATGACCCGTATTTCGCGTCCGGCCTGCACCACGTAGGCCTTGCTCACGCCGCGGAACGAATCGGCGATTTCTTCCAGTTTGGTCAGCCGCGTGACATAGTTGGTCAGCGTCTCGCGGCGCACGCCCGGCCGCGTGCTCGATACCGTATCGGCCGCCTGGACAAGCACGGCATAGGGCGATATCGCCGCGACATCCTCGTGATGCGCGGCGATGGCGTTGCAGATGATTTCGTTTTCGCCGTTTTTCTGCGCAAGCTCGGCGCCGATGGCCGAGTGCGTTCCCTCGGTTTCTCGGTCGATGGACTTGCCGATGTCGTGCAGGAGCCCTGCGCGTATCGCCAGCTTGCTGTCGAGCCCGAGCTCGGCCGCCATGAGCCCGGCGAGAATCGCCACTTCCTTGCTGTGTTGCAGCACGTTCTGTCCGTATGAGGTGCGGTACTTGAGCCGTCCGAGCAATTCGACGATTTTTGGCTTCAATCCGTGGATACCCAGCTCGAAAATCACCTCTTCCGCCGCCTCCTTCATCTTCGCTTCAAGTTCCTTTTCGCTCTTCTTGATAAGCTCTTCGATACGGCTCGGATGTATCCTGCCGTCGGCGATAAGCTTTTCGAGCGCCATCCGCGCCACTTCGCGCCTGATCGGATCGAACCCCGACAGTATGACCGCTTCGGGCGTATCGTCGACGATGACGTCGATTCCCGTCGCTTCCTCAAACGACCTGATGTTGCGGCCTTCGCGGCCGATAATCCGGCCTTTCATTTCATCGCTGGGAAGGTGCACGACCGAGACGGTCGACTCGACGGTCGTGTCGGCCGCGCTGCGCTGGATGGCCTGGAGCACAATCTCCCTTGCCTCTGTCTCGGCCTGCAACTTCGCCTGGTCCTTGATCTCCTTTATCATCTGGGCGCTTTCGTAGCGTACCTGGTTTTCGAGGTTCTCCAGAAGCACCTTTTTCGCCTCGTCCTGGGTCATGTGGGAAATTTTTTCCAGCCGTTCATTCTGCTGGGCGATAAGGCGCGAAAGCTCGGCGTCCTTGGTGCGGAGGGTCTTTTCCTTTGAATTAAGGAAATTTTCGCGAGCAGCAAATTCGCTTTCGCGCTTGGCGACCGTATCGGAACGCCGTTTGAGGTCGATCTCGAGGTCTTTAAGACGCCGCTGCTCCGCCCGCAGCTCTTCCTTGGACTTCGCCACTTCCGTGTCATAATCCCTTTTCGCCTTGAACCATTCGTCCTTTGCCTCGAGGATGGCGGTTTTTTTCTGGAGTTCCGCCTCCTTTTTCGCCTCCTCGATAATTATTTCTGCTTCCTTTTTCGCCTCCTCGATTTTCTTTTCGGCATATTTCCGGTCGAGAATCGAGCGGAAAGAATAGCCGACGAAAAAGGTGATTATGGCAAGCACAAGACCGCCTATACCGACAATGACTTCCATCTGCATGTTACCTCCCGATAGATCTATGATAACAGCGTCAAATCGGGCCCGCTGCTCTGGCCCTTTGAAACACACGGCACCGTACACGCTCTCGGTCGCTGAAATGAATACGGCCAGGGGCACAAGAAATGAAGGATATGCTCTCCGTGGGCATCGGAAACGCGGCGTATGCTCACATCCGAAAAATCAGCGCTAAAGACAGGCGTCTATTGTCTTTCCCAGGTGTTGGGTTTTTTTGCGCAACTCTTCCAGTTGGTTCGTCAGGCTCGCGCATTTACGCTTGCATTCAAACAATTCACCGGCGATGTTGAGCGCGGAAAGCACCGCGACTTTCATTCTATCGTGTGTTGCCGTATTCTTCTGAATCTCCATTGTCTTGCGGTTGACGTAATCCGCCACTTTTCTGGTTGTGTCGGCGTCAACGTCTCCCTTGACGGAGTATTCATTGCCGAAGATAAAAACACGGACACTATCCGCTGTTCCGTCCATGCGTCCTCATATACCGTAAATCCCGCCGCATCTATGCAACCGCTTCGAGCTTTACGATAAGTTCTTTCACCTTCTGAGCCGCTGTATCCAATTTCTTCTGCTGACCTGCCGACATATCTTTCAACGCGTGCATTTCTTTCTTAAGGGTACCGTTTTCTCCTTCCAGTTCCTGAATTCTATTTTTAAGCGCATCTAATTCCTGACTCTGTTTTTCATTTTCCTTTTTAATCCTGCCGTATTCATCGATAAGCGCCGTAACCTTGGTTTCCAGTTCCGCGATGAAATCCTGATCCACGCATTGCTCCTTTGTATTGTGGAAGATTTTATTCTTAAAGGGTTGCTTGAAAAATACGCTTTGAGGCTTCTACACGTCAATTGGTTAAAAATATATAACATTGTACGCGGGTATCCAACAACAAGGGAGTTGCGGAACATCCCCTCCACCATAGAGCCTATGCGGAAACCGGCGTGAGGGTGGCACATTGAGCCGGCCGAAATACGCCGCATCCAACTGAGGAATTGAGGATAATGTCTCGTGAAATGGGGCGATGCTATTTTCGCCGGCGAAGACGAAGCTGCACGGCTACCGCTCAAGCGCCTTCTTCTTCAGTTCCGCCAGCAGATTCAGCGCGTCGAGCGGCGTGAGGTTATTCAAATCGAGTGAGCGGAGCTGATCCACTATCTCCACCCCGGTCGCATCCAGGAGGTTCATCTGCACCGCCTCTGCCGGCTCCCCTCCGGCCGTCTGCCGCCGGCCGCCGTCTCCATGCCGTGCCAGGATCGGCGTATGGTCGGGCGTAAGTTCCATATTTTCGAGGTTGGAGAGGATTTCCTTTGCCCTGATAATCACCGGCCTCGGCACGCCGGCCAGCCGGGCAACCTGGATGCCGTACGAATGATCGCAGCTTCCTTCGCCGATTTTGCGCAGAAAAATAATCTGGTCGTTCCACTCTTTCACCTTGACATGAAGGTTCTTGATACGGGGGAACAGCAGGGCAAGTTCGGTCAACTCATGGTAGTGCGTGGCAAACAGGGTACGGGCGCGGCGGCCGCCGGTTTCATGAAGGTATTCGGCCACGGCCCAGGCGATGCTGATGCCGTCGAACGTCGACGTGCCCCGTCCCACTTCATCGAGCAAAACAAGACTCCGATCGGTCGCATTGTTCAGAATATTGGCAACCTCTATCATCTCGACCAGAAACGTGCTCTGGCCGCGCGCAAGCCGGTCGGAGGCTCCCACGCGGGTGAAAAACTTGTCGACAATACCGATTGTAGCCTGTGCCGCGGGGACAAACGACCCCATCTGGGCCATCACCGCAATCAGCGCGTTCTGCCGCAGGTATGTTGATTTGCCGGCCATGTTCGGGCCGGTGATGAGAAGTATCTGGTTCGCGGCGCCGTCGAGCGCCGTATCGTTGGGAACGAACTGCCCGGTCTGCGGCATGCGCTCGATCACCGGGTGTCTGCCGTCGCGGATGGTAAAGGCGGTGCCGGCCGTCAGGACAGGACGACAGTAGCCGTATTCCGCCGCGGCAACGGCGAGCGAAACACAACAGTCGATGACGGCGATCGCTTCAGCCGCCTTCTGTATCGCCCCGCACCATTGTGCCGTTTCGCGGCGAAGCTCCACAAAGATGGAATATTCCAGGCCGGACAACCGTTCCTCGGCGCCCAGAATTTTCGATTCCATTTCCTTGAGTTCTTCGGTCACATACCGCTCGCCGTTTACGAGCGTCTGCTTGCGGATATACTCCTTCGGCACCATGGCCTGGTTCGCTTTCGACACCTCGATATAATAGCCGAACACCTTGTTAAAGCCAACCTTGAGCGAGCCGATGCCGGTGCGGGTCCGCTCGGTTTCCTGCAGCCGCGCGATCCAGTTCTTGCCGTTGACCGCCGCATTTTTGAGCTCGTCAAGTTCTGCCGACACCCCCGGCCGGATAAGGCCGCCCTCGCGCAGGCTCAGCGGCGGGTTGTCGACCAGCGTGTCGCCAATACGTTGAACCACCGGCTCGAACCCCTCAAGCGCCTCGATGCACCGCCTGACAAGCCCGCCGGCTGCGGCCGCCGCCGCGGCTTTCTTGATTTGCGGGAACACCTGGAGCGATTGCTTCAGCCCCACCAGGTCGCGAGCGTTGGCGCGCTCGAAGGTAATGCGGCCGATAAGGCGCTCGATGTCGGCGATGCGCTTGAGCAAAAGCTGCAGCTCGGAGCGGCTGAAGATGTCCTTTCTGAGCCATTCGACGCAGTCGAGCCGCTCGTTGATGCGGTCGATATCCTTCAGGGGGTGGGTAAGCCACCGTTTCAGCATCCGCGCCCCCATGGCGGTGCCGGTGTGGTCAAGCACCGCGATGAGCGTCCCGCCGCCGTCGTCGCCGCTCAGGGGACGCAGAAGCTCAAGATTGCGGATGCTCGCCGGGTCGAGTTCGGCACACTCGCTCATCCGCCGCGGCGTGAGCGCGGTGATATGGCGCAGGTCGCTTTTTTTCTGTTCTTTGAGGTACACTAACAGCGCGCCGGCGGCGCCGATTCCCAGCGAGAATCCTTCAAGGCCAAGCCCCTCAAGCGACGCAATCCGAAAATGCTCGGTAAGCGCTTCACGGCCGTAATCCGGCGCGAATTTCCACGGGTCACACCGGGAAATAAAAATCTGCCTGAACGTGTCCGCGACAAGCCGCTCGACCGGACGCGACTCCTCATGGGCGGCACAAAGAATTTCGGCTGGTTCCAACCGCACGATTTCCTCTTCGAGCCGGCCGAGCGGTATTTCTTCAACCGAAAATTCGCCGGTCGACAGATCGCAGATTGCCACGCCGGCCCGCTCGCCGTCGACTGCCACGGCGAGAATGAAGTTGTTGCTTTTCTCGTCGATAAAACTGTCGTCGGTGGCCGTGCCGGCGGTGATCACTTCGATGACGTCGCGTTTGACAACGCCTTTGGCGAATTTGGGATCTTCGGTCTGCTCGCAGACGGCTATTTTATAGCCCGCGCGCACGAGGCGGTTTGCGTAGCGGTCGAGCGCATGGTGCGGGAAGCCGGCGAGGGGGGTGTTTTCAGCGCCGCCGTGGTTGCGGCTTGTAAGCGTCAGGCCAAGCACTTTTGAAGCAATCTTTGCGTCGTCGTTAAACAGCTCGAAAAAATCGCCCATGCGGTACAAAAGCACCGTGTCGGGGTATTGCTGCTTGATGGCCGCATACTGCCGCATCAGCGGCGTCAAATCCGCGGCAGCCGTCTCGTTCTGGTGTTCCGGCATGGTCGTTTCCCCGTGCATCAAGAAGGGTATCACCGAGGCATTTCGCCCCCCCGGCCGTCTCCGCGCGGGTGGCAAAAAAGCGTTTCGTTGCGGAACCGTTGCGTCAGTTGCCGCCGGAGAATTCATCCGATTCTGGCTGTGGCGCTGAATTCTGCTCCGCATCCCGGCCCCCAGCGGCATCGGCGCTGTCAGGCGTTTCGCTGCTTTCTTCCGCAGAAGCGGCTGCGCCCCCCAATTCTGCCATTGCCTCGCCGGTCAGCTCGTTTTCGTCAGGCGCCGCCTGTATCGCGGCAAGCTCCTCATCGGTCAGTTTTTCCATTTTTTCGCGCGCCATCGCCTCGAATTCCTCTATCCGCGGCAGGTCGCCCAGCTTGTTGATGCCGAAATATTCGAGGAATTCCTTTGACGTCCCGTACAGCAGCGGACGGCCGGGCTTGTCGCTGCGTCCCACGATTGTCACCATCCGCCGTTCCAGAAGCGTCTTCATCGCCCCGTCGGATATTACGCCGCGTATCGCCTCGACTTCAGCCTTGGAAATCGGCTGCTTATAGGCGATAATGGCAAGGCATTCCAGCGCCTGGACCGACAACCGCCGCGCCGTCTTGTCTTTCATGAGCCTGCTCACCCACGGACGATAATAGGCGACGGTACGGAACTGGAATCCACCCGCCAGTTCCACGACTTCGAATGGGTGCCGCTGTTTTTGCAAATCGGCATTAATGACGCCGATCATTTTCCGCACTTCCCGCGCATCGGGTTCTCCCGGCAGCAGGCCTTTGAGCTGCGCCGCGGAAAGTATTTCGTCCGAGGCGAATAAAATCGCCTCCAGAATCCGCGTAGTTTCGGTCATATCGCCGGCAGGCACGCTGACGCTCTCGGCGCCATCAACCGGCTCCTGCTCGTTTTTGTTCATACGCTGTCCTTTTCATCCATAGTTTCCTGCCGTTGCCCGGCCGGATCTTTGCCGGATTCTGTCCCGTTACCCTCACCGGGGGGCGGTTGTCTTCCGGATTCGTAATCATTGATTTCAACCACGCTTTTAACGTAAATCCGTCCGAATATGGATTCCTGCCTGAATGAAATTTTTTTCATGCGCACCAGTTCCAGGACCGCCATGAAGGTGACGATAAGCACCAGCTTCCGCATGTCATCTTCGAACAGCGTCTCGAACGGCACTTCCCGGTTGTCCTGAAGGACGGAGAGGACGCGCTCGATACGATCGTCGAGCCGTACCGATTCCGGCGTGATGGAACGCCGGGGTCCTTCCTCGCTTGCGCGCGCGACAATACGCTGGAACGCGCTGATAAGGTCGAAGATGCTCACCGCTTCAAGACCGGCCGCCTGGCTGTCGTCTTGCACCTCGATCTCTTCCGGCATTCCCCGGGCGAACGTACCGAAGCGTTCCGTCTCATGAACGCGCAGCGACCCGGCCGCCTCCTTGAATTTCTTGTACTCGAGCAGTTTCTCGATAAGCTGCTGACGGGTGAGGATCTCTTCGCCGTCATATTCTCCCAGATCCTCCTCGTCTTCCCCCCCCAGCACCTCGCGCGCCTTCAACCGTGTCAGCGTTGCAGCCATCGACAGGTATTCACTGGCGATTTCTATGTTGAGTTCCCGCATGACGTCGAGATATTCCATGTATTGACGGGCGATGTTCGATACGGATATCTGCATGATATCCACTTCGGCCTTTGCCACAAGGTAGAGCAGCAGATCGAGGGGACCTTCGAAAATGTCAAGTTTGACGCTGTATTCCTGTTTGAGTTTCACCCGGCGCCCTCCTGATGATGCCTTGCCGCCGCTGGAATCCGGATTTCGAGATTCGATATGCGAAGGCCCGCTCCCGCTGGTTGAGAAATGACGCTGCGGCCGCTTTTTTTATTCAACGGTCACGCTCTTTGCCAGGTTTCGCGGCTGATCGATCTCGCACCCCCGCAGCACCGCTATATGATAGGCGAGAAGCTGCAGCGGAATCACGCTGAGAAGCGGGGTGAATACCGGTAATGTTTTTGGAATATAAATCACATGATCGGCATGCCGCGCGATTCCCTTGTCGCCCTCGGTGGCTACGGCGATTATCCTGCCACCCCGCGCCTTGATTTCCTGCATATTGGTGATAATCTTGTCATAAACCGAGTCCTTGATGGCGATGACCACCGAGGGCATGTCCTTGTCGATAAGCGCGATGGGCCCGTGTTTCATCTCCGCCGCCGGATACCCTTCGGCGTGCACATACGAAATCTCCTTCAGCTTGAGCGCCCCTTCCAGCGCCACCGGGAAATTATACGATCTGCCGAGGTAGAGGAAATTATTATGCCGCGAATAAATCTTTGCAATTTTCTTAATATGGCCGGCGTTGTCAAGTATTTTCTGCACCTGGCCTGGGATGTTCGCCAGCGCCTTAGCCATCGTGATGCCGTCGCCGTGCGAGATCCGTCTCATCCGCCCCATCAGAAGCATCAGCAGGTACAGCACGGTGAGCTGCGAGGTGAAAGCCTTGGTGGAGGCGACGCCGATCTCGGGACCCGCGTGAAGATAAACGCCGCCGTGGGTTTCGCGCGCAATGCTTGAGCCCACAACGTTGCAGATGCCAAGCACCGTGGCGCCCTTGCGCGCGGCCTCGCGTAGCGCCGCGAGCGTATCGGCCGTCTCGCCCGACTGGCTGATGACAAAGACCAGCGTGTTGGCGTCGATAATCGGATTGCGATAGCGGAACTCCGACGCATACTCGACCTCCACCGGCACCCCGGCAATATCCTCCATGACGTATTCGCCCACAAGCGCCGCATGCCACGACGTGCCGCAGCCGATGAAAATGATGCGGTTTATCCGCCGAAGTTCGTTAAGCACCAGGTTCAGGCCGTCAAGCCGCGCCGTCCCGTCCTCCACCAGCAGCCGGCCGCGCATGGCGTTGCGGATGGTTTCTGGCTGCTCCATAATCTCTTTGAGCATGAAATGCGCATAGCCGCCCTTGGCAAGCGCCTCGGCGCCGAACTCAAGCGTATGCACCTCATGTGAAACCTCCCGATTATCAAGCGTCGTAGTCGAATATCCCCCCCGCTGCAACGCCACGACATTATTGTCCTTGAGATATATCACCTGATTGGTGTGGCGCACAACCGCCGATGCGTCCGATGCCAGCACATACTCGTCGTTGCCTATGCCCACCACCAAGGGCGACCCCCGGCGCGCGCCGATAAGCAGATCGGGATTGTCGGCGGCGACAACGGCAATGCCGAACGTTCCCTCCACTTCGCTCAGCGCCCTGCGTACGGCTTTCAGCAGATCGCCGTTTGTGTAATACCTGCCGATAAGCTGCACAAGCACTTCGGTATCGGTCTCGCTTCTGAATTTTATTCCTTCGGCCTCAAGCCGTTTTTTCAGCATCGAGTAATTCTCGATAATTCCGTTATGCACAAGCGCTATCCTGCCGCCGGCGTCGGTATGCGGATGCGCGTTGGCATGCGACGGCGCGCCGTGTGTCGCCCAGCGCGTATGCGCAATTCCAATGGTGGCCGGTAATTTTTTCCCTTTGGTAAGTTCCTTGAGCGCATCGACCTTGCCCTTCACCTTGAATACCGCAAGCTTCGAATCATCGACAAGCGCAATACCTGCGCTGTCGTAACCGCGGTACTCTAAGCTACTTAACCCCTCCATAAGAACAGGGTATGCTTCACGTTTGCCGATATATCCGACTATGCCGCACATAATCAGTCCTCACTTTAGACTGTGTATCTGACTTATATACATTATTTTTTCCGGAAAATCCGGGGTATGTAATCATCTTGATTAATCAAAATACTTCTTACCTCTTGTTTCTCCAAGGGATTATGGAAGGAGACACCACTTTGAAGCAGGTGAATGGCCGGGTAATTACCCAATCCGACAGTGCCGGATTTGTGACGGACCGCCTCGTCACGAGGACGTCGTAATATATGTTTATGCACAGCGTCATCAGTCCGCAACGCACTGTACGCCGCGCTCTTTTTATTTCATATTTTCTCCCCCTTCCTCCCTGCGGCGGGAGGAGTGGGTGAGACGGCGGGCACCGATATCACCACGACTCTCCCATATGCGCATATTAACCCCACATGAGATCGGACTTTTCCGGCGACGCGTCTACCGTCACTACATCCGCCATGGCCGGGACCTGCCGTGGCGCCGCACCGGCGATCCTTATCATATCCTTGTGTCGGAAATAATGCTTCAGCAGACGCAGGTCGACCGCGTTATACCGAAATACACACATTTTCTCCGCGTCTTTCCAACACTCACCGCGCTTGCCGAGGCGCCGGCGGCACAGGTGCTCGCCGCATGGCAGGGGCTTGGCTATAACCGCCGGGCATTGATGCTCAAGCAGTCCGCGCAGGAAATATGCCGATCATACGGTGGAGAAGTGCCGCGCTCGCCGGATATTCTTCGCACACTGCCCGGCATTGGGCCAGCCACCGCAGCCTCCATCGCCGCCTTTGCGTTCAACGCCCCAACCGTTTTTATCGAAACCAATATCCGCGCAGTTTTCATACACCATTTCTTCAGTTCCGCCGCGCGTGTCAGCGACCGCAGGCTTGAGCCGCTGGTACGCCAGACGCTCGATATCCGCACGCCGGCCCGATGGTACAATGCGCTGATGGATTACGGGGCGATGCTCAAAAAAAAGCACGGCAATCCTGCCTGCCGCAGCGCGCAGTATGTACGGCAGAGCAGGTTTGAAGGGTCCGACCGGCAGGTGCGCGGCAGGATAGTGCGGATGCTGGTGGAAAAAAAACGGATGAAAAAACGCGAACTGCGCCGCGCTCTCAATATCGAAAGCGGACGGATACACAGGATCATTTCCGATTTAATCCGCGAAGGGTTTATCACGGACACCGGCGCAGCATACCGCATCGCCTCATGATCCGGCGACTGTCTTGATGCTATATTACAGAATGTCCGTATCTTTATTCACCTCTCGCCGTTTTACGTTGTCTATGGCATCCGTTCCCCTCAGCTTCGGCTTCTACGCAATACTGACCAATCCTGTCGTCGGTTATGAGCGGCTTGCGGCAATCTGCGCCGACCATGCCATTGCGTTCATTCAATTGCGCATGAAAGACGCTTCCGCGCGCGACGTCGAGCGTATCGGCCGCGCGGTCAAAAAATGCATCGACGGAAGCGCGAGTAGGTTCATTATCAACGATTATCCCGAGGTCGCGCGCGACATCGGCGCCGACGGCGTTCACCTGGGCCAGAACGATATGCCGTACGCACAGGCACGGGCCATTGTCGGGCCCGGCGCCATCGTTGGTCTTTCAACCCATTCGCCGGATCAGACTGCTGCGGCATGCAGTCTGCAGCCCGATTATATCGGCATCGGCCCGGTTTTCCCCACGCCGACCAAAAAAATTCCCGACCCGCCCATCGGCATAGACGGGATGAAACGCATGCTTGCTACAGCAAGCGTTCCCGCCGTTGTTTTGGGAGCAATTACGCTTGAAGCCCTTCCGGAGATTCTCAAAAACGGCGCGCGGAATTTTGCCATGGTGCGGCCGATCAACCAGTCCGATGAGCCGGAAAAGGTCTTGAATCAGATACTGAAGATTTATGATGACGTTAAATCCGTTCCATAATCTGCAACTGCCCTGCCAGTCGGCCGAGACGCTCTTCGCCCGGTTTATCAACGATGGTTCGCCATATCTCGGCGGACGGAGACATTCCTTGACGTCATGCGATTCTTTCCGCTCCTCTCACGCGCCGACAAGGGTAAGAAATTCCGCCTCGCCGATAACCGTCACGCCGAGCGTGCGCGCCTTGTCCAGCTTCGACCCCGGCTCGCTTCCGGCCACCACGTAGTCTGTTTTTTTGCTCACCGACGACGACACCCTGCCGCCGAGCGCTTCGATGCGCTCTTTGGCCTGCTCCCTGCTGAAGCGTTCGAGCGCGCCGGTGAGGACGAACGTTTTTCCGGCAAGCGCGCCGCCGGCGGCTTTTTTCGGAAGTCCGGCGCAGTTAACGCCGTAGCCGCGCAGCGTCTCGACAAGCTCGCGGTTGCGGGGACTGTCGAAATAAATCCGTATGCTGTGCGCCATGGCCGGGCCGATACCCTCTATCCGCTCCAAATCCTCGCGGCTCATCTCATACAGAT
>Ga0209101_1001802_pt1 | contig 15060 bp, 15 predicted proteins | sample ConPoolayeCmetaG_FD_185481 | JGI IMG/M metagenome (GOLD analysis project Ga0209101, IMG submission 185481) | Hot spring microbial mat communities from California, USA to study Microbial Dark Matter (Phase II) - Cone Pool mat layer C metaG... ...
GGTCCCTACCTCGACAATGTTAAATTAACATAAATGGCAGCCAGGGTGGACCTCACCCCATCCCCCAACCCCCTTCCCCTCTCCGCGGCGGAGAGGGGAAGGGGGCCAGGGGGTAGGGGTGAGGTCGAATCGAACAATGTCGAGCTACAATGCCGTCGGCCACCCATTTGACAAATCGGCCCAGATCAGGTATAGTACATCTATGGTGAAATCCAGGCCAATTTGCTCATTCGAATCGGGAGGCGCAAAGATGTGGCCCAGAAACGGCAGGTCGGTGCTCCTCTGGCTCGGAGCATGGATTCTGGCCCTGGTTGCTCTGGCCGGGTGTGCAGAGGTGCAGGTGGTGGATACAACGCCGGCAGCCAGCACCCCAGAAGCGTTTGCGAGCCCCCTTGCGGTGCAGGGTGAACGACACAATCTGGCCATCCTGGCCGTAGATTTCGATCCCCCTCTGGACTATCAGCAGTTGATCCTCCGCCGCCAATCGGTCGCGCTGTTGGTGGCCGTCGAGAATAGCGGGACCGGTACAGAGCGGAATGTGGTTGTGCAGGCGCAACTTTCCACGCCAGAAGACCCCGATCTGCTTCTCAGCCAGGAGGCAGAGGCCGCCTCGATCGCTCCGGGCCAGATCCAGCTCGTCCGCTTTACCCGATTGGGGGAGATCCCCTACCATCACACCTATCATCTCGAAGTGAGGGTCAGGCCGGTGGCGGGGGAAGAGAGCCTCGACGACAACCGGAAGGCGTTCGACATCCAGATCCATCAAAACGAGGGCCAGCCCTGAGCCGATCGGGCCGGAACCCAATAACGGCTTGAAGGAGCAAGTTGGCGCGGGACCGCATCGTCCATCCTCTTCTCACCCTGCTGGTGGGCCTGACGTTGGGCCTGTTGCTGAGCCTGGTTCGGCAGCCTCTCGCCGGGACGACGGCCGCCTCCCCGGAGGCCGGGGCGAGCCGCATCCAGGTCAGCGTGCAGCGCCTGGAGGCCGAGCAACAGGCGCTCAAGGCCGAACTGGCGGACCTGCGCCAGGAGCTGGTGGAGCGGCAACAGCAGATCGCCGCCAGCAGCGATCGGCTCCAGGCTCTGAAGGCCGAGACCGATCGGCAACGGCTTCTGGCCGGTCTGACCCCGGTGCAGGGACCGGGGGTGGTGGTGATCCTGGATGACAGTGCCATCCAGATCCCGCCGGGAGCCGATCCCAATGCCTACCTCATCCACGAATATGACCTGCGGGACATCGTCAACCTGCTGTGGATGGCCGGTTCAGAAGCGGTGGCCATCAATGATGAACGTCTGGTGAGCCACTCTTCGATCTACTGTGTGGGCAGCACGGTGATGGTCAACAGCACGCGGCTTTCCCCCCCCTATCTCATCCGGGCTATCGGCAACCCGCGCGTGCAGCAGGATTACCTGCGCAACCCCTCCTATCTGACGGCGCTGAAAGAAAAACAGCGCCTGTACGGCCTTCGCTTCGACGTGACGGCCATCGCCAACCTGACATTGCCCGCCTATAGCGGCGGATTTCTCATCCGCTATGCCCGGCCAGGGGAGTGATGGACGGCAGCGAGCGGAAAAGAGGGTGGGCGAGCTGGCTCCCGCTGACGGCGATCACCCTGGGGCTGGGGCTGCTGCTGGTGGTGCAATTGCGCACCCAGCAGACGGCCCGGCAGGCGGGCGGGGGCGAGGAATGGGCTTTTGTCGTCGCCGACCTGATCGAAGGCAATGCCCGCCTGCGGAGGGAGACTGAGGCGCTCCAGGCACAACTGGCCAGGTTCCAGGAGGCCGCAGGCAGCGGTGCCCTCTTGCAATCCCTTGTGGACGAGACCAACCAACTGCGCATCGCCAACGGGCTGGTCGAGGTCTCAGGCCCGGGAGTTGAGGTGGTGATCGCCAGCCCCGTCAGCGCATTGGACCTGCAAGACCTGCTGAACGAGTTGCGCAACGCTGGAGCCGAGGCCCTGGCCCTGAACGGACGGCGGATCGTCGTCTGGTCGGCCATCGGCACCGATGGCCGGTCGGTGACGGTGGATGGACGGCCGGTGGAGTTGCCCTATCGCCTGCAGGCCATCGGCAACGCCCACACCCTGGAGGTGGCCCTGCTGCGCCCCGGCGGACTGATCGGCGCGCTGCGGCAGGCCCGTGGAGGGGGCTCGATTACTGTAAGCCAGCAGGAAAAACTGACCCTGCCGGTGTATGATCAGCCTGTGCAGTTTGCCTACGCCCGGCCGGTCGAAGCACCCTGAAACCGTTTTACGGAATCAGGTTCAGCATGCGCCCCACCTTGCTGAACTTGTCCAGCACAAAGGCCATCTGCTCCTCGGTGTGAGTGGCCATGTAACTGGTGCGCAACAGCGACAGGTTGGGGGGCACGGCCGGGGGGATGACAGGGTTGGTGTAGACCCCCTCCTCAAACAACATCTTCCAGATGAAAAAGGTGGCCTGCATGTCGCCGATGATGATGGGGATGATCGGCGTCTGACTGGATCCGGTGTTAAAGCCCAGCTTCTGAAACTCCTGCCTCATATAGTTGCCGATCTGGTTGACCCGCTCGATCCGCTCCGGCTCTGCGATCATCACTTCCAGAGCAGCCGAGACGGCCGCCACATTGCCCGGCGGCATCGAGGCGCTGAAGATGAGGGAGCGGGCATGGTGCTGGATGTAATGGATCACCGGCTCCGAGCCGGCGATGAACCCCCCCAGCGAGGCGAACGACTTGCTAAAGGTGCCCATCACCAGGTCCACCTCGTCGTTGACCCCCAGGTGAATGGCCGTGCCCTTGCCACCGCCCAGGATGCCGATGGAGTGGGCGTCGTCCACCATCAGCCGGGCGTTGTACTTGCGGCACAGGGCGGCGATCTCCGGCAGGGGGGCGATGTCCCCCCCCATGCTAAAGACCCCATCCACCACCACCAGCTTGCCAGCTTCCGCCGGGATCTGGCTCAACACCCGGTCCAGATCCTGCATGTCGTTGTGGCGGAAGCGCTTCATCGTCCCCAACGACAGGCGACAACCATCCACAATGCTGGCATGATCCTCCTTGTCGGTGATGACATAATCCCCCCGACCGACCAGGGCCGAGATAGTGCCCAGGTTGGTCTGATAGCCGGTGCTGAACACCAGCGCCGCCTCTTTTTCCACATACTCGGCCAGCCGCTTTTCCAGGTCCAGATGCCAGGCCAGCGTGCCGTTCAAAAAGCGGGAGCCGGTGCAGCTCGTGCCAAAGCGGCGGGTCGCTTCAATGGCCGCTTCTCGCACCCTGGGATGGGTGGTCAGCCCCAGATAGTTGTTGGAGCCGATCATCACCAGCCGTTTGCCGCCGATGGTGACCTCGGTGCCTTCCGTATCGTCCAGGGGCATAAAGTAGGGGTAGAAACCGGAAGCCTGCAACTCCCGCGCCTCGGTGAATTTCCAGCATTTTTCAAAGAGGTCCATCTTTTCTCCTCGTCTCTGTTGTGGATGGCTGAGGGCCTGTAGGGCAACTGCTCGCCGTTGCCCTGCTAGTGGCGGCAGGTGGTGCAACTGGTGGCACTGCACGAGGCACAACTGTGCCCCGTCCCACTGACGGCGTGGGTTTCACCATTGCTGCCTTTGCTGACGGCGGCAAAGAGCGAGATAGCCCGTGAGGTGTGAGGGCTGCCACAGCAGACACATTCTACCGGAGCGTCTGCCTGGCTCATGGGACGCAACTTTTCGAATGTGGTCTGGCAATCGGCACAACGGTATTCGTAAATGGGCATCGCCTTGTTCCTCCACTCCAACACCGGTTTGTCCCTGCAAGCCTTGCAATTTGGCCCACAGGCGGGCTTATTGTACAATGCTTTCGGGATTCGGTCAAGATACCGGACAGGTCTCAAAGGAGGAAGAGATGGTTGACTCTGCCCTGCTGACTGCCATCCTGGACAGCCTCAAAGATCCGCTGCTCTTTGCAGACACGGAACATCGGATCCGCTACATGAACAAAGCAGCCACGACCTACTATCAAGAGGGACAGGCTCTGCTGGGCCGCTCGCTGCTGGATTGCCACAACGAACAGTCGCAGCGCATGATCCGGGACATCCTGGCGGCCATGCAGGCTGAGGGGTTGGAGGAGCAGCTCATCACCGACAATGAGAAGCATCGGATCTACATGCGGGCGGTGCGCGATGCCGATGGCCGGGTGCTGGGGTACTACGAACGCTATGAACCACCGCGTCGGTGTCTTTGATCTCCTGAGCCTGTGTCGCGCCGCGTCAGGGAGGGACAGACAGTGAAAAAGTGGTACCAGGAAGGCTGGCGCTTCCAGATCGAGGTGGTGCGGGTGGGAAAAGAGAACCGGGCCGAGGAGTGCCGGCTGGGCCTGGAGCCGGGCGATACCTTCGAGTGCACCTATGGCACCCCGGCCAACTTTTGCCCTACCTCGTTCCTCAAAATCTTCCCGGCCTTGGAGGCGGTCCGTTGTGAGGGCGATCTGCGCTACCTGGGGGGAGCCGGACCGGCTGAAATCTCGCTTCTCTGTCCCGACGGCGTGGTGTGGTTCCGGCTGATAGGGGAGCGAACCGCCTAGACAGACTAATATCCAATCTCTAATATCCAATATCCGACAAGAAGGAGGATAGAATTGAAAGAACTAACAGACAGAGCCCTGAACCTGGCCCAGGTCCAGGGCGCAAGCTATGCGGACATCCGCATCGTTCGGCGGCGCACCCAGAATATCACCGTCAAGAACGGGGTGGTGGAGGCGATCTCGGACAATGAGAGCCAGGGCTTTGGGGTGCGGGTGGTGGTGGATGGGGCGTGGGGCTTTGCCAGTTCGGCCCTCCTCACCTCCGCCGAGGTAGACCGGGTGACCGCCCTGGCGGTACAGATCGCCCGCGCCAGCGCCCTGTTCAAGGTCCGCGATGTTCGATTGGGGCCGCCGGTGACCAGCGTGGGCACCTACCGCACGCCGGTCCAGATCGATCCCTGGGCCATCTCGCTGGAGGACAAAATCTCCCTGCTCCTCCAGGCCGATGCCGGGTTGCGCAGCTCACCAGGTGTGACGGTGGCCACGTCGAGCCTGGCCTTCTGGCAGGAAGAGAAAACCTTCGCCAACAGCGAGGGAGCGTTTGTGGAACAGACGATCATCGAGTCGGGCGGGGGCATTGAAGCCCTGGCCGTGGACCGACAGAAGGGCGAGGTGCAGAAACGCTCCTATCCTAACTCCTTTGCCCGTGACCAGCGCACCGAGGGTTGGGAAGCGATCCTGCGCATGGACCTGCCGGGCAATGCCCCGCGCATCGGCGAGGAGGCGGTAGCCCTGCTCAGCGCCGACCCCTGCCCCAGCGGGGTGACCACCCTCATCCTGGGGCCGACCCAGCTTGCCCTTCAGATCCACGAGTCGTGCGGCCACCCCAGCGAGCTGGACCGGGTGTTCGGCACCGAGGCCAGCTATGCCGGCACCAGCTTCCTCACCCCGGACAAGTACGGCACCTTCCGCTACGGCTCCGAAATCGTCAACCTGACCGCCGATGCCACCATCCCCGGTGGCCTGGGCACCTTCGGCTGGGATGACGAAGGGGTGCCCGCCCAGCGGGTGCCCATCGTCCGCCACGGCATCTTTTGCGGCTACCTGAGCTCACGGGAAACGGTCCAGCAGCTCCGCGAAATCGTGGGCGACGCCGCTCCAGAGCAGTCGGGCGGGGCGATGCGCGCCGACGGCTGGAGCCGCCTGCCCATTATCCGCATGACCAACGTCAGCCTGGAGCCGGGCGAGTGGACCTTTGAGGACCTGGTGGCCGACACCGACGAAGGGATTTACATGGAGCTGAACAAAAGCTGGAGCATTGACGACAGACGACTCAACTTCCAGTTCGGCACCGAGATCGCCTACGAGATCAAGGGGGGCAAGCTGGGCCGGATGCTCAAGAACGCCACCTACACCGGCATCACGCCCCAGTTCTGGGGCAGTTGTGATGCCATCTGCAACGCTGACCACTGGCGGGTGTGGGGCACGCCCAATTGCGGCAAAGGCCAGCCCGGCCAGATCGCTCACACCGGCCACGGCGCCGCTCCGGCCCGCTTCCGCAACGTGCAGGTCGGGGTGATGAGGTAGCCAGGAACAAAGACACCCAAGAGGGTATACATGGACGAGTTTGTCAGGCAGCAGGTCCATGCGTATCTGGAACGGGCGCACCGGGCGCTGCGAACCGGTTACCTGGCTCTGGACGATCAAGACTATATCGCCGCTGTCAACCGCGCTTACTATGCCATTTTTTACGCGGCTAATGCCCTGCTGGCCACGAAAGGACTGGAACGGAGCAAACATTCGGGCGCCATCGCCGCCTTCAGCATTTTGTCAAGACGGGATTCATCGAAGCCGAATATAGCGACCTGTACGGCACGACGATGAACGACCGGCATGAAGGCGATTACTCACTGGAATACCTGAGCTATGAGACCGCAGCCCGAGACCTGACCTGGGCAGATCGCTTTGTACAGCGGGTCGAGAGGCTTTTGGCCGAGATGGGGGTGATCATATGGGAGGAACCTTGACCCATCTGCAACAACATGAACGCCAGGCCGTTGCTGAGTTCTGCCGTCGCCTCGTGCAGCTCGACGGCGTTCGTCCGACTCGAGCATGGCTTTTTGGTTCCAAGGCGCGTGGTGGCTTTGACCCTGACTCGGATATTGACATCCTGGTTGTGCTGGAAAGGGCAGATTGGAAACAGAAAGAGAAAATCCGCCTGACCGACTCGCGCGTCTCGCTGGAATATGATGTGTTGCTCAATGTCCATATCCTCAGCCAGGAGCGATGGGAGGAGATGGCCTGCCATCAGGCTACACTCTGGCGTGAGATCCAGCGAGACGGTGTTGGCCTGCTACCTGAACCGGATCATGCCCCGGTCCCCGAATCTATGAACAGATTGTGAGGAGATTATGCTTGGAGAAAGACGGATCAAAGAGATCACAGACGGGCTGCTGGCCCGCTCTACGGCCGACCAGACCGAAGTGGTGATCGTGGCCGGCGATAGCGCCCTGACCCGCTTTGCCAACTCGACCATCCATCAGAACGTGGCCGAGACCGACACCGAGGTGCGCATCCGGGCGGTGCTCGGCACGCGCATCGGCGTGGCGACGACCAATAGCCTGTCGGCCGAAGCTCTGGCCCAGACGCTCGACCGGGCGCCGGCCATGGCCCGCCTCCAGCCGGAGAACCCTGACTTTCAATCGCTGCCCGGCCCGCAGCCCATCCCGGATGTCATTGCCTTCAGCGAAGCCACCGCGACCTGCTCGCCGGAACGACGGGCTCAGGGGGCAGGCACTATCTGCCTGCTGGCCCGCCAGGCAGGGGCGATCGCTTCTGGGGCGCTGACAACGGCGGTCCTGGAGATGGCGGTGGCCAACTCGCTGGGCGTGTTTGCTTACTTTCCCACCACCTACGCCGAGCTCAATACGGTGATCATGAGCGACAGCAGCGCCGGCTACGCCTCGGCCCTGGCCCTGGATGTGAACGACCTGGACTTTGAGGCCTTGGGCCGCGAGGCACTGGAAAAATGCCTGCGCAGCCGGAACCCCCGTCCCCTGGACCCCGGTGAGTACCCCGTCATCCTGGAACCCTATGCCGTGCAGGACTTTGTGCAGATGATGGCCTATACCGGCTTTAACGCCGTGGCGATGCAAGAGGGCCGCAGCTTCATGGCCGGCAAGCTGGGCCAGCGGATCGTGGACGAGCGCATCTCCATCTGGGACGATGGCCTGGACCCAACCGGCATCCCCACCCCCTTTGACTTTGAAGGGGTGCCCAAACAACGGGTGGATTTCATCGAGAAGGGGGTGGCCCGGGGAGTGGTCTATGATTCCTATCGCGCCGGCAAGGAGGGCAAAACCTCCACCGGCCATGCCCTGCCCGCCCCCAACCCTTTCGGCCCCTTCCCGTGCAACACCTTCTTCGCCTCCGGTCAGGCCACGCTGGAAGAGATGATCGCCAGCACGGAGCGCGGTCTGTATATCACCCGTTTTCACTATACCCGCCCTGTGGAGCCGACCCGGGTGATCATCACCGGCATGACCCGCGATGGCACCTTCCTGATTGAAAAGGGTGAAATCGCCTATCCGGTCAAGAACCTGCGCTTCACTCAAAGCTATCTGGAGGCGCTCAACCATGTGGCGGCGATCGGCCAGGAGAGGCGGTTGCTGATGGGCATGGGCGATCTGACCCGCGATTGTGTGCCGGCGCTCAAGCTGGAACAGTTCACCTTCACCGGCGCAACCGAGTTCTAGGAGGTAGGGCAACTGCTCGCAGTTGCCCTACAAACCATGGATGCCTGTGAAGCTGTGGCTGATCGAACCCTACTACACCGGTTCGCACCAGGCCTGGGCCGACGGCTATCAGGCTCATAGCCGCCATGCCGTCCGCCTGCTCACCCTGCCCGGCCGTTTCTGGAAGTGGCGGATGCAGGGGGGCGCGGTGACCCTGGCCCGCCTGGCTCAGGACCTCCCCCCTCCCGACCTGATCCTGGCCTCCGACATGCTCAACGTGCCGGTCTTTCTCTCTCTGTGGCAACGCCGGTGCGGGATGGGGCCTGCCGCCGGCGGAGCCAGGACACCGGTGGCCCTCTACTTTCACGAGAACCAGCTCACCTACCCCCTCCGGCCGGGCGAAAAGCGTGACCTGCATTACGGCTTTATCAACGCTGTCAGCGCCCTGTGCGCCGACGCGCTGTTCTTCAACTCTGCCTACCACCGCCAGGCCTTCCTCGACGAGTTGCCCCGCCTGCTCAGGCACTTTCCCGACTACAATGAGCTGTGGGCAGTGGACACTCTCCGCGCCAGATCGCAGGTGCTGCCTCTGGGCCTGGACCTCACCCGCTTCGAGGCCCATCGCCCGGCGGAACCGGCAGCCGGCCGACCCCTTGTCCTGTGGAACCACCGCTGGGAATATGACAAAGACCCGCATACCTTCTTCCGGGCGCTTTACACCCTGGCCGATGAAGGGCTGGATTTCGGCCTCATCCTGCTGGGCGAGAGCGTTCGCAACCGGCCGGATGAGTTCCTGGAAGCGCGCCAACGCCTGGCCGGCCACATCGTCCATTTCGGCTATGTCGAGGACAGCGCAGAGTATGCCCGGCTGCTGTGGCAGGCCGACATCGTCGTGTCCACCGCCGTCCACGAGTTCTTTGGAGCGGCGGTGGTCGAGGCCTGCTACTGCGGCTGCTTCCCGATCCTGCCCCGCCGGCTGACCTACCCGGAGCTGATCCCGCCTGAACACCACGACGCCTGCCTGTACAGCGATTTCGAAGGGTTGCTGGCCCACCTGCGGTACGCCATCACCCACATCGAGGAGATCCGCCGCTTTTCCCTGCAACAGCAGATGGCCCGCTTCGACTGGCAGCAGATGGCCCCCCGCTATGATGACCTGCTTGGGAAAGTAGTCAGCGGTCAGTAGTCAGCGGTCAGTAGTCAGCGGTCAGTAGTCAGTAGTCAGTAGTCAGTAGTCAGTAGTCAGATGAATCGGCCAGGAGGCTAACAGCGATCGACCCATCTTTGACTTTTCTGTCTGCCCATGATAAGATGGGCACCGTTCCCAACCACTCCGGTTGATGCCGGGGAATAGAATATTCGAGGAGAAGTCTCATGCACAAAACAGTGCGGTTCTGTATCTGGCTGGTGGTCGTTGCGCTGATGACGGCGGCACCGTTGGCCGTTGCTGCACCGCCGCCCGCCCCTGTCCCGTCCGACCTGGCCCCCTTCGACCCCTATATCCTGACCGTCATCGAAGCGGAAGGCCAGGCCGACTTTTATGTCGTCCTCAAAACCCAGGCCGACCTGTCGGCCGCCAGCTCCCTGCCGACCAAAGAAGCCAAAGGGCAGTATGTCTTTCACGCCCTGACCGAGGTGGCCGCCAAAACACAAGGCCCCCTCCTGCAAACCCTGAAAGCCGAGGGGGTCTCCTTCAAGCCGATGTGGATCCGCAACATGGTCAAGGTGCGCGGCGACAAAGCCCTGCTCCTGAAAATGGCTGCCCGCCCCGACGTGGCCGAGATCATCTATGAGCACAAACCGATCCTGGACATCGAACCCTCCTCGCCGGTCAAGGCCGGGCCTGAAGCCGTCGAGTGGAACATCACGCGCGTCGGCGCCCCCGACGTGTGGGCTCTGGGCATCACCGGCACCGGTGCTGTGGTCGGCGACCTGGATACCGGCGTGCAGTGGGACCACCCGGCGCTGATCAACTCTTACCGGGGCAACCTGGGCGGCGGCCTGTACGACCACAACTACAACTGGTACGACGGCGGTATGACCACCGCGCCCACCGACTATGACAACCACGGCACCCACACCATGGGCACCATCGTCGGCGATGATGGCGGCGCCAACCAGATCGGCATGGCCCCCGGCGCCAAATGGATCGCCTGCCCCGGCACCGGCAGCCCCTATGTCGGCCCCTTTGAGTGCTTCCAATGGTTCCTGGCCCCCACCGACCTGTATGGCAACAACCCGGACCCCAACCTGGCTCCCCATGTCATCAACAATTCGTGGAGCAGCGCCGGCACCAATTATCACCCCATCATCCAGACCCTGACCGCAGCCGGCATCTTTTACGCCAAATCGGCAGGCAACACCGGTCCCGGTTGCGGCACCATCACCAATCCCGGCCAGTGGCCGGAGGTGACGGCCACCGCCGCCTTTGCCCAGGGCGATACCATCGCCAGCTTTTCCAGCCGGGGCCCGGTGACCATCGGCCACGATCAGTTCGTCAAGCCCGATATTGCCGCACCGGGCGTCAACGTCCGGTCCAGCATCCCAGGGAACACGTACGGGTCAATGCAGGGCACCAGCATGGCCTGTCCCCACGTCACCGGCGCGGTGGCCCTGCTCATCTCGGCCAACCCGGACCTGGCGGGCAAGGTGGACGTTTTGCAGATGATCCTCAAACAGACGGCCGAGCCGAAAATCAGCAGCCAGTGCCCGCCCTACACCGACCATCCCAACGACGTGTGGGGCTGGGGCATCCTCGATGTGGAAGCGGCCGTGCTGATGGCCCAGAGCCTGGGACTGGGCAGCCTGGAGGGGCAGGTGGTGGAGAGCGGCAGCGGAACGCCCATCGCCGGGGCCGAAATCACCTTCCAGGACACCGCCACCGGCTGGCCGTTCCACGGTAGCAGCGATGTCGGCGGAGAATACAGCCGCATCCTGCCCGCTGCCACCTATGACATCACGGCCACCCACTACGGGTACCTGCCCGGGACGGTCGGCGGCGTCGTCGTCCAGGATGGCCTGATCACCACCCAAAATATCACCCTGGAGGTGGCTCCCATCTGGACCGTGTCGGGAGTCATCACCGAGACGCAGACCGGCGACCCGCTGGCCGCCCACATCCTCTTCGAGGAGACGCCCATCAGCACCGATACCGACCCGGATGACGGCACCTACTCGGCCGACGTGGCTCAAGGCACCTGGTGGATGCAGGTCACCAGCCCCGGCCACACCCGGCAGTACCGCCAGGTGACGGTCAACCAGAACCTGACCGAGAACTTTGCTCTGCCGGCCATTGACAACTATTACATGGAAACCAACGCCAGCACCTGCGGCCCGACCTTTACCTGGCTCGACGTGAGGGACGGCGAAAAACACTGCCTGACCGACGATTCCAACAAGTACGTCCTTTTGCCGACGGGCCGCACCTTTACCTTCTACGGCAACACCTACAACGCCCTCTACATCGGCTCCAACGGCCACGTGACCTTTGGCGTCGGCGACAGCAAGTGGAGTGGCCCCATCCCCGACCCGGCCACGCCCAACAACGGCATCTATGCCTTCGACACCGACCTGAACCCGGCCAACTGTGCGCAGGGCGACATCTACACCAAGCTGGTGGAGGACCGCTACTATGTCATCGAGTTCTACCAGATCCAGCACTATCCCAGCGGCAACCCCGAAACCTTTGAGATCATCCTCGACCTGGACACGGGCAAGGTTTCCATCCTGCTGCAAACCGTCAACGACCCCACCGGCGTGGTGGTCGGCGTGGAGAACAGCACCGGCACCGAAGCGACCCAATACGCCTACAACGACCCGGCGCTCATCACCGACTATGTGGCCATTGACTTTTATCCCGCCTTTGGCACGCCCCCGCCCACCGGCGAGCCGGGCGAAATCGAAGGGGTGGTCACGGACGCCGACAGCGGCGATCCGGTCGCCGGGGCATTGGTCGAGGCGCTGGCCTTCACCGGCGGCGAGACCTTTACCTTCACGACCGATGCTTTGGGCGTCTATTCCGGCACGCTGTGCGCCGACTGGTACTCGATGACCGCCACCGCTCCCGGCTACCTGCCCGGCGAGGAGGTGCGGGTCACGGTCATCAGCGGCACCCAGACGGTTCAGGACTTTGCCCTGCAAGCCGCTCCCTGCGATCCGGTGCAGGGGGTTGACTTTGGCTGGACGCCGCCGGAGCCCCTTGTCGGCCAGGCGGTGGCCTTCACCGGCACCGCCAGCGGCACCCTGCCCATCTCCTTCACCTGGGATTTCGGCGATGGAGGCCAGGGCGTGGGGGCTACAGCCGCCCACACCTATACCCTGCCCGGCGACTATACGGTGGTCATGACCGCTACCAACTGCGAGGGGGCCACCGACGTCGCCACCCATACTGTGACCGTCAGCCCGCTCTGCGAGCCGGTGCACAACGTCGAGTTTGACTGGACGCCTCTAACGCCCACCGTCGGCCAGGCGGTAGCCTTCACCGGCACTGCCAGCGGCACGCTGCCCATCTCCTTCACCTGGGATTTCGGCGACGGAGGTCAGGGGGTAGGGGCCACAGCCGTCCACACCTATACCCTGCCCGGCGACTATACCGTGGTCCTGACCGCTACCAACTGCGGCGGTACGGCCGTCACCACCCAGACCGTTACCGTAGCCCCTCTGATCTGGAAGGTTTACCTGCCTGTTGTCATCAAGGGCACACCATAGTCTTGATTCAGGCTCAGGTGCCTGGCACTACTGGCGTGCCAGGCACCTGCCCTCTTTGACAAAGCAGCCGGTCTGTACTATCATTGGGATAGTCTGACAGGCCGGAGTAGGAGAACGATGCAAATCAACGGGTTTCTACCCCATCCCTGAAGGGGAGCGACATAGTCCGATTTGTGAGCGCCGTGGCCGGGGCGGGTGCACCCTGTCCTGTGCCCGGCGCTTTTGCTTTCGCCGTTCCGCAATCCGCAATCCGCATTCCGCATTCCGCATTCCGCATTCCGCATTCCGCATTCCGCATTCCGCATTCCGCATTCCGCATTCCGCATTCCGCATTCCGCAATAGGGGGTGAAAACGATGAAAGAGAAAAGCGATTGGTGGAAAGCGATAGCCGGCCTGGCCGTGGTAGCCCTGCTGGCCGTGGGCCTGGGGCTGCTGTTCCGGGGGCAGAGACAGACGCCCGTGGCGACGGAGCCGACGGCGACCGTGACAACGACCTGCACGCCCACGCCCACGATGACCCCGGTAAGCACAGCAACGCCGACTCCGGCGCTGCCGACCGGCGCGCCCGGCCCCCGCCACTTGAGCGCGGCGGTGGAGGTGCAGGTGCCACAGGGGTTCCGCTTGATGGATCTGTGCGGAGACACTGTGGCGGGAAGTCTCAGGGTCAACGATGAACCGCAGATCGTGCTCCTGAACCTGACAACAGGAGCGATGAAACAGGTCAGCAGCGCCCCAGGGACCAGGGTCAAGTACTTTGCCCGCATCTCGGACTCGTGGGTGGTGTGGATTGAGGTAGTCGAATCGGCCGACGGATGGCCTGAGTACCGGCTCAAAGCCTACGACCGGGAAACAGGGCGCGAATCCACGTTGGAAACCGGCACCGTGTATGAGTTAGACCTGTCAGGTGACATCGTGGTCTGGCAGGAATGGCAAGGGCGGGAGAATGTTAACGCCAGCGACATCTATGCCCAAAACTTGAGGACCGGGCAGCGATGGACGATCGCCGAGCACCCGGCCTCACAAGCGTATCCCCACATTTCAGGGCAGTGGGTCATCTACCTGGATGTGGCAAAGTATGGGCGGAGAGAACAGGTCGCCGACCTGTGGGCCTACAACCTGGAGAGCGGCGAGGACCGGCTTGTGGGGCAGGTGTTTCACCCCTTGGATGCATCGGCCGGAATGTTTCACGCTATTGATGACGGCAAAGCAGTCTGGACCATGTGTCAGATCGGCACCACTTTCGAGTGTCAGTTCTTCGGCGTCGATCTGGATAATCCAACAGAGTATTTTGTCAACATGCCTGCTGAGTTCGGTCCCGAGGTATTCTCCGACAACATTGTGGCTTACTCCGGCAAGCGAGGAACGATGGAGTTGTACGATCTGGAGCAAGGGAAACTGGTAGCGGTTATAGGTGATCCGCAGACGGGAACGGTAGTGAATGCTCTCTTCATCTCTGGCGACCGAGTTGTGTGGGTAACAGAGAACAGAGAAGGTCTCGTGAGCCTGTTTGCAGCAAGGATCGAACGTTAGCCCCCTTTTGGATGCGAAAGGAATAAGACAATGAGGCAGTTTATCATATCCCGATCTGGTAGGCTTGTGCTCCTTCTGCTCCTCTGTGGAGCAGCATTGCTGATCGGCATCACAGTGGGACAGATGTCTTCGATTGCCGCAGGATCTGGCGCAATGCATGGTGTCCACCTGGGCAACGTCTCGGATGGAAAAGGCTGGAATGAGGCCTTTTTTTCGCGGCTCCGGGGCGTTCCGCAATCCGCAATCCGCAATCCGCAATCCGCAATCCGCAATCCGCATTCCGCATTCCGCATTCCGCATTCCGCATTCCGCAATAGGGAGTGAAAACGATGAAAGAGAAAGGTGAGTGGTGGAAAGGAATTGTGGGCCTAGCCGTGCTGGCTGTGGTGGCGGCGGGCCTGGGGCTGCTGTTCCGGGGGCAAAGGCCAACCCCGGTGGCGACGGAGCCGACGGCGACCGCCACGGCGCAACCGGCGGTAACGCAGGAAGTGGCCGCCACCCCGACAACCATGATCGTCCCGACGGGCACGGCGCCGGCTTCAACGCCGGTTCCAGGGCTGGTGCCGACGGAGATAGCACCCCCTGAACCCACAACGTCTTTGCCC
>Ga0209101_1001805_pt1 | contig 15054 bp, 13 predicted proteins | sample ConPoolayeCmetaG_FD_185481 | JGI IMG/M metagenome (GOLD analysis project Ga0209101, IMG submission 185481) | Hot spring microbial mat communities from California, USA to study Microbial Dark Matter (Phase II) - Cone Pool mat layer C metaG... ...
AAACGTAGCCGACGCATCCCTATGCGTCGAAAAACGTAGCCGACGCATCCCTATGCATCGAAAAACGTAGTCGACGCATCCCTATGCGTCGAAAAACGTAGCCGACGCATCCCTATGCATCGAAAAACGTAGCCGACGCATCCCTATGCATCGAAAAACGTAGCCGACGCATCCCTATGCATCGAAAAACGTAGCCGACGCATCCCTATGCGTCGAAAAACGTAGTCGACGCATCCCTATGCGTCGAAAAACGTAGTCGACGCATCCCTATGCGTCGAAAAACGTAGCCGACGCATCCCTATGCGTCGAAAAACGTAGCCGACGCATCCCTATGCGTCGAAAAACGTAGTCGACGCATCCCTATGCGTCGAAAAACGTAGCCGACGCATCCCTATGCGTCGAAAAACGTAGCCGACGCATCCCTATGCGTCGAAAAATGTAGCCGACGCATCCCTATGCGTCGAAAAATGTAGCCGACGCATCCCTATGCATCGAAAAATGTAGCCGACGCATCCCTATGCGTCGAAAAACGTATCCAAGAGGAGAAAACGATGATCCAACCTGACCTGGTTTTGTATAACGGCGTTATCCACACCCTGGAACGGACGCTGCCAACCGCCACCACCGCCGTGGCCATCGCCGGCGAGCACATCCTTGCTGTCGGTGATGATCGCCTGCAAGACGAGCTTGCCCCCGGCGGCACGGCCGTCGACCTGCGAGGGCGAACGGTGTTGCCCGGCCTGATCGACGCGCACCTGCACCTTGTATGGTATAGTCTGGGTCTCAAGAACGTAGATTTGCAAGGCGTGCCCACGCTCGATGAGGCCCTGGCCCGGATCGCGGCCCGGGTAGCGGTTACCCCACCGACGAACTGGATCCGTGGCGGGCGCTGGAACTGCAACCTGTGGGGCGGTCGCTTCCCCACCCGCTACGATCTGGATCGCATTGCGCCCGAGCACCCGGTGTTTTTGCCCTCCAAAGACGGCCACTCGGCATGGGTCAACAGCCGGGCACTCCAACTGGCCGGTGTCCATGTCGGCACGCCCGATGTGGAAGGTGGGCGCATTTTGCGCGACGAACATGGCGAGCCGACCGGCATCTTGCAGGAGAATGCCATCGATCTGGTGCGGCGTGCGATGCCCGAACCCTCGGCGGAAGAAATGGCCGATGCGTGTCGGATGGGGATGTTCAATGCGCACCGCGTCGGCCTGACCGGTGTGCACAACTGCGAGGGCGCGCGCGAATTTGCCGCCTTGCAACTCCTTGAGCAACGGGGTGAGTTGACCCTGCGCGTGTTGCAACATATTGCGGCAGAAAACCTGGATGCAGCCATTGCCGTAGGGCTGCGCGACGGGTTTGGCAACCAATGGCTGCGTTTGTATGGAGTCAAAGCCTTTGCCGACGGCGCGCTGGGTTCACGCAGCGCGTGGATGCTCGAACCTTACGAGACCGACCCGCACAACCGTGGCGTGCCGACGATGACGCCGGAAGCCGCGCGCGAGTTGATCCGGCGGGCCAACGGCGCCGGGCTAAGCGTGGCCATCCACGCCATCGGCGACGCAGCCAACCGAACCGTGCTCGATGCCCTGGAACAGGTCGGCGACCGTCGCCTGCGCAACCGCATTGAACATGTGCAGCTCTTGCACCCTGCCGATCTGCGACGGCTGGCCGAATTAAAGGTGGTGGCCTCGATGCAGCCGATCCACGCCACCTCAGACATTGAAATTGCCGACCTGCACTGGGGTCGGCGTGCGGCAACCGGCTATGCTTGGCGCAGCCTGCTCGATGCCGGCACCGTGCTGACTTTTGGCTCAGATGCACCGGTCGAAGACCTGTCACCGCTGGCAGGCATCTATGCTGCCGTGACCCGCCGCCGTCCGGATGGCTTTCCTGGGCCGGAGGGCTGGTATCCTGAACAACGGATTTCGGCGTATGAAGCCGTCTACGCCTACACAATGGGCGCGGCCTATGCCGGAGGAGAGGAAAGGATCAAGGGGTCACTTGCGCCGGGCAAACTGGCCGATTTGATCGTGTTAGAGCGCGATATTTTGCGCGTTGATCCCGAACTGATTCCGTCCACGCGGGTAGTGCGCACGATGGTTGGCGGGCAATGGGTTTATGTTGAGGAAGAATGAGGGGCGAAAAACCGCGCTTTTTGGATGGTCAGGATAGAAAAGGGATAACCAGAGCGGTGACTCGAATCACCCTGGGGCCTGCGGTCACCGGTCGGCCTGCGCCGACCAATTCACGTCGGCGTAGGCCGACGTTCGGCGCCGAGCGCCCCAAGAGGCCGATTTCAATCGGTGGTCAAAATCACTCTTTTGGGCCTGTTGGCCAATGGTCGGCCTGTGCCGACCAATTCACGTCGGCGTAGGCCGACGTTCGGCGCCGAGCGCCCCAAGAGGCCGATTTCAATCGGGCTGAGTCGTCTCAGCGCAAACAGCGTTTGGCATAGAGAGTGCCGTGCATTCGGGCAAAGACCGGCTTACCGGCCGCGATTTGAGCCAGAATGTCTTCGCTGTGTTCGATGTGCATCGTCAATATACCTGTATCGCTCTTGAATTGCGCCAGGGCTGCCGAGTCGATGGCGTTGTCAATGCGAATGTCGCTCAGGTTGGGGCGCAACGTGGCATTGATACCGGCATGTTGGCCGCGCACGGCGATTTCGTCAACCTGCCAGCGTGCCGAGAGCAAGGGTGTTTGCGTAAAGGGATCGCTGAGCAATATGTTGACTGCCTTGTCGACCTTGAGACCATTTTTGTCGAGGGTAAAGGGTAGGCTTTCAAACTGAAGCAGTTTCCAGCTCGTCAACGGATCATCCACTCCGAAGGGGTAGGTGCTCTGGACGGGCGTAAAACGGCCAAATGAGATACGTCCATCCTGGATGGCGAGCGCGCCGGCCCAATGGATGGCGATACACCCGTCATCGAGAATGGGAGGGAGGCCGGAAATGCGCACCGGGACGGTTATCGGCGCAGGTGCTGTCAGCGGTGGCATTTGTTGTCCGGCCATGTACAGGGGGCGCAGCGCCGCAGCGCCGGCCACGACGGGGTCGGCAGGAGATTCGTCGGCGGTGGTCCACATCGCGCGCAGGCTGTCATAGGCCACCTCAAAAGGGCCGCCGAGCGACGGCCCGTTGGCGATGGCAATGGCGCCGCCGATCAAAATGATAAAAAACACAAAAGGAAGATAAAACAAGATCGATCTGCTCACGGGCACTGCTCCAACCCTTGCCTGGCTGCTTTTACATAGGGATCGCGATTCAGCGCCTGTTGGAACAACGGTTTGGCGACATCGCAACGTCCTTGTGCGACATAGGCCTGGCCCAAACCGGCCATGGCCTCGGCGCTTTCGGGAGACAGGATCAAGGCCTGTTGAAAAAAGACGATCGCTTCCTCATAACGCGATTGTTTCAGACAGGCTTGGGCCAAGGCCAGGTGTGTGCCGTAAAGGGTGAGATCGGCTTGACCAAGCACCCGCGCGTGGTGGAGGTAAGCAGTGGCCTCCTGGATTTCTCCCTCGCGTAACAAACATTGCCCAACATAAGCATACCAATCGGCACGCTGCGGGTTGGCGGCAATCAAGACATTGAACTGTTCCAACGCCCAATCGCAGCGGCCCAGTTGATAGCCGACCAGTCCCAGCGCTTCACGCGCGGTTGCCGAATTGGGGTTTTGTTCGACAGCGGTGCGCAGTGGTTGAAGGGCCTCATCATAGCGGCCTGCGGCGTACAGGCTGCGGCCGAGCATTTCTTGGGCCAGGGCATTGGTCGGTTGCGCTGCAGTGACCTGGTTCAACAAGGTGATCGCTTCGTCGTAGCGCTGTTCTTGATGATATACATAGCCCAGGTATGTGCCTGCTTCTATGTCGCGCGCTTCCCATGCCGGCTTCAAGTTGCTTTCGGCCTCCGGGTACATCCCCACCTGGGCGTAAGCGATGCCCAGCCCGCGCCGTGCTGCGATCAGTTTGTTGTCGATGTCCAATGCACGCCGAAAATGCGGGATCGCCTCGGAAGGCCGTTTCATCTCCAGATAACATTGTCCGCTCCCCAGATAAGCGGCTGTCGAGTTGGGATCGCGTTCCAGCACGCGCAAATAGGCGACCAAGGCATGCTCGTATTGGCCATTCTGCCGATAGCCCTCGGCCTGAGCCAGGTAATAGGCTGCATTTCTCTGTGTGACCGCTTTCCACAACACCACAAAAGCGATGAGGGTCAGCACACCCAGCCCGATGCTCAAGCCGAGGTAGATGGGTGAAACCGAAGACGCTGCGGCGTGCGTCGCCTGGTGCGCGGCGGTATGTGCAGACGGTTTGGGTTGTGCAGGCTTGGCGGAAGGTGACGCCGCGCCGGTTTCTGTGGACAGAGATGGAAAAGGGCCGGCAGTGCGTTCAGGAGGCGGGATGGTCGCAGCCGCACGTCCTGTTTTGTCTGTCAAAGAAGGGGACGCTGCGCTGCCGTCCAGCACGGTCAGGCAGCGTGGACAGATGGTTTCGTCGCCACTCAACCGATAACCACATTCTGGACATTTGGCGGCCGGCATACTCACTCCTTGTCTGACCCGACATTCAAGAGGGTGCGGGCGGTTTGTTCAAAGATGCGGGCGGTATGGGCATCGATGTTGCACAGGTTGATTTCGCGCAGGTGCGTTGCCTGTCGTTCGGAGAACCATTCGAGGATCGTTTGCAGGATCACCTGGGCACAAAGGGGTTTGGGAAAGCCGAAAATGCCACTTGAAATGGCCGGGATGGAAATGCTTTCCAGCTCGTACTGTTCGGCCAAGTCCAGCGCACTTTGTACGGCGCTGGCCAGTTTGGCTTCTTCATGTCCGCTTCCCCATATCGGCCCGACGGCGTGGATGACATAACGGGCGGGCAATCTTCCTGCGCCGGTGATCGCCGCCGAGCCGGTGTACACCGGGCCATGTTCACGCACCCAGGCCTCGCTTTCCTGCTGGATTGCCGGGCCGCCTTTTTGCGAGATCGCCCCGGCCACGCCACCGCCGTGCGCCAATTGTTCGTTGGCGGCGTTGACGATGGCATCGACGTGCTCTTGGGTCAAATCTCCCTGGACAATGCGGATGATCCGCTTGCCCGGGCGTTTGTGCTCAAACAAGACCTGGCGGGTCATTGTGAAAACCTCAAGCATTGGATTTTGACGTAAACTATTCGGATTGTAGCACGTTTGCGGGGGGCTGTCAATGTAGTTTTATGTGCAACCTGGTTCAATTCTGGATGGGGGTTGCGTGACGCGGCGGATCCTTATGCCAGAGGATAGAAAGGGAGTTTTACGATGCAATATGAACCAACGCTCAAATCGATCCGTCAACATCCGGTGCCGGATTGGTTTCACGATGCCAAGTTGGGCATTTTTATCCACTGGGGATTGTATTCGGTGCCGGCATGGGCGCCCTTGACCGGTGAACTGGGCAAGGTGATTGCCGAAGAGGGGTGGGCCGGCTGGTTTGCCCGCAATCCGTATGCCGAGTGGTATATGAATTCGATGCGGATTGAAGGAAGCCCAACGCAGCGATACCATGTCGAGACCTATGGGGCAGATTTTGCCTACCACGATTTTATCCCCATCTTTAACCGGGCCATACAGAATTGGAACCCAGCCCTTTGGGCCGACCTGTTTCAGCAGGTCGGCGCCCGCTATGTGGTTTTGACAACCAAACACCATGACGGCTTTTTGCTCTGGCCCAGTAAACATCCCAATCCTTTTTGGGAGCATTATCACGCTCAACGTGACCTGGTCGGTGAGCTGAGTGAGGCCGTGCGCGCACGAGGGCTCAAGATGGGGTTGTATTATTCGGGAGGGATTGATTGGACGTTTAACGATCTGGTGATTCGTGACCTCGGTGATTTATTTGCGGCCGTTCCTCAGAACGATGACTATGTTGCTTATGCCAATGCGCATTGGCGCGAACTGATCGATCGCTACCTGCCTTCGGTGATGTGGAACGACATCGGCTATCCGGCCAGGGCCAATTTGCCCGCATTGTTTGCTTATTATTACAATGCCGTGCCCGATGGGGTGATCAACGATCGGTTTACCCAAATTCGGATGCCCGGCAATCGTCTGGTGCGCACCTGGTTCAAGATGGCGATGCCGCTGTTGATGCGTTTGTTCTTGAAAAAGGGCGGAGGGATGCCCAACGCCGCTCATTTTGATTTCAAAACTCCCGAATACGCATCTTATGACCAGGTGGTCAAGATCAAGTGGGAGGCCACACGAGGCATTGGCTATTCTTTTGGCTACAATCGTAACGAAGGGGATAACCACTATTTATCGGTGCAGGAACTGATCCGTTCTTTTGTGGACATTGTCAGCAAAAACGGCAATTTGCTGCTCAATGTCGGACCAACCGCCGACGGCATCATTCCAGAGATGCAGCGTGAACGGCTGCTTGGATTGGGCAACTGGCTGCGTGTCAACGGGGAGGCCATTTACGGCACGCGACCTGGGCCATTTCAAGGTCTCGAAGGGTGTCGCAGCACGGCCAAAGGGAACAAGATTTATCTGCATGTCTTTGACTGGCCGGCGGATGGACAGATCACCGTTCCGAGTCTGGTTCGGATTGACAGCGCTTACCTGTTGGCTGATCCGGCGCATCAACCGTTGTCGGTGCATGCTGCGCCTGACAAAACCGTGCTTGTTGGGCCGGTTCAACCGCCAGACCCCGTTGATAGCGTGCTTGTGCTGACGGTTACGTCAGAAAAAGACACAGTTTGATCAAGGAGAGAACAACATGAACAAGTGGGAAAAGATTTGCTCTGGCCCGTTTGCGCCTGCCTGGGAATCGCTGCGTCAGTACGAATGTCCTGGCTGGTTCCGCGATGCCAAATTGGGCATTTGGTCGCACTGGGGGCCACAATCGGTGCCGATGTATGGCGATTGGTACGCGCGCAATATGTACATCGAAGGCAGTAGTCAGTACTTGCATCACTGGCGGGTGTATGGACATCCTTCCCGAAATGGCTGGAAAGATATGGTGCAGCTTTGGAAGGCCGAGCGTTTCGATCCGGAAGGACTGATGCGGCGCTATGTCGAGGCCGGAGCCAGGTACTTTGTTGCCCAGGCCGTTCATCACGACAATTTTGACAACTGGAATTCAACCCACAACCGCTGGAATGCCGTCCGGGTTGGCCCGCAGAAAGATATTGTCGGCCTGTGGCTGGCTGCGGCCAAAAAATTCGGCCTGCCCTTTGGCGTCAGTGAACATCTCGGCGCGACCTTTTCATGGTGGTCGCACAACAAAGGCTGCGATCAAAGTGGGCCGTATGCCGGCGTGCCCTACGATGGCAACGACCCGGCCTATGTGGATTTTTATCTGCCTAATCATGACGAACCCAAATTGCGCGATCAAGGTGAAAACTGGTACACGGCCAACCCCTGGTGGCATGACAAGTGGTTCGACCGCATCAAAGACTTGATCGACCGGTATCCTTTGGACCTGCTTTATTCAGATGGTCCTGTGCCTTTTGGGCAATACGGCTTGGGCATCATTGCCCACTTTTACAACACCAACATTGCCCGCAACGGAGGGCAAAACCGGGCGGTTTACACCCAAAAAGACCGGAATCCGTTGATTTACAAAGTGGGCGTGTTGGATATCGAACGGGGGGTACAAAAAGAGGCTTTTCCCTATCCCTGGCAAACCGATACCTGCGTTGGCGGCTGGTTCTATGACGTACGCCAGAGCTACAAAAGCGCTCGCCAGGTGATCGAAATGCTGGTTGACATTGTGGCCAAAAACGGTAATCTGCTGCTCAACCTGCCTCAGCGGCCCGACGGCACCCTGGATGACGAATGCCTGGCCATTTTGGACGCCCTGGCAGCATGGAACAAGGTAAACGGCGAAGGAATTTTCGGCACCCGCCCCTGGCACGTGGCGATGGAAGGCCAAATCAATGCGCCGGGCGGCCCGTTTCGTGAGGATGAGTTGGACTGGACGTCGGCAGATTATCGCTTTACCTGCAAAGGCAATGTCGTCTATGCCTTCCAGATGGGCTGGCCTCAAGATGGCATCGCCGTGATCAAGAGTTTTACCGGCGGGCAAGGGTTTCGGATGCCGCTCGTCGGCGTGCAAAATGTCGAATTGTTGGGCTATTCAGGGCCGCTCTCCTTTGAATATACCGGAGCAGGGCTGGTCATTCGCGGTTTGCCTGAAAAGCGGCCGGTGCAGTGTGCGCACTGTTTCAAAATTACCACCCTCTGAGCCGGGTTAACCTGGCCTATCCGAAAAACCGTACAGGCAGCATCCCGATGCCGCTTATGCCGACCATAGGGATGCGGCGGTTGCGTTTTTCGGATAGGCCCTTAACGTGTCTTGCCGAACTTGCAATTTGTCGAGCGTTTGTTACGATTTTCGTGCCCGAGTGTTGGCGTGCAGGTTGGGCCGGCATTTTGCACGTTCTAACCTATTCGACCAGGGCCACCTGTACCAGGTTGGTTGTGCCGGGGGCCGAGCCGGATGCTCCGGCGGTGATAACAACCGTATCTCCTGTCTGAACCAGCCCCTTTTCTCTGGCAACGCGGATCGATTGGGCAATCATCGTGTCGGTGTCCGGCGCGCGCGGCGCAAAGAGCGGCACGACACCCCGGTAAAGCATCAACCGCCGTTGGACGGTTTGACTGGCCGTTGTCGCAATGATCGCGGTGGGTGGACGATGGGCCGACATCAGCCGCGCCGTGTAGCCGGAGGTCGTCGGCGTGATGATGGCTGCTGCGCCGATGTTGTGGGCAATTTCACGCGCGGCGCGAGTCACCGCACCGGCAATGGTCGGTATCCTCGAGATAGCCCTTTTTTCTAACTTGCTCTCATGTTCTTCAACCTGCCGCGCAATGCGATCCATCGTCTCGACCACGCGCACCGGAAACGCACCGATCGACGTTTCACCGGAAAGCATAATCGCGTCGGTCCCATCGAGAATGGCGTTGGCCACGTCGGACACCTCGGCCCGGGTGGGCCGGGGGTTGCGGATCATCGAATCGAGCATTTGCGTGGCCGTGATCACCGGCACGCCGGCCACATTGCACGCATAAATGATCCGCTTTTGGGCCATCGGCACCTCTTCGGCCGGAATTTCTACACCCAAGTCACCCCGCGCAACCATAATGGCGTCTACCTCGGCAATGATTTCTTCTATGTTCTCCAACGCCTGTGGCTTTTCGATCTTGGCTATCACCGGCAGCAAAGGCTGCTCGGCCGGCGTCAGCTCGCGGATCAATGCCCTGAGTCGACGTATGTCTTCGGCCGTGCGCACAAAGGAGAGCGCTATCCAATCGACCTGCTGACGGATCGCCCATTCCAGGTCGGCACGGTCTTTGGGCGTGATCGGATTGAGGGTGGGAGGCGTGTGCGGCAGGTTGATCCCTTTGTTGGTCTGCAAGATGCCCCCATGCACAACCTGACAGCGCACTTGGGTTGCCGTCGTCGAAAGGACCTGTAATTCGATCAACCCATCGTCAAGCAGAATGCGATCGCCTACCCTGACGACGGCGGGCAGATCGGCAAATTGTACCGGTATCGCCTCCGCATCTGCGCCGACCAGTTTGTGTGTAGTCAACGTTGCTTCCATCCCATCGACCAGTTTGATTCCTTCGGTCTGCATCTGCCCGACGCGCAGTTTGGGCCCTTGAAGATCGACCAGAATGGCCACCGGCTTGTCCACGCTTTGCGCCGCAGCGCGAATTCGGCGCACATTTTCGCTGTGAATCTCGTGATCATCATGCGACAAGTTGAGTCGGGCTATGTCCATGCCGGCAGCAAGCATTTGGCGCAACGTTTCGGGTTCCCGGCTGGCCGGCCCGATGGTGCAAATGATTTTTGTTTTTCGCATTGTATCATACCTATCTATTAAGAGCCTATCCGAAAAACCGTACGAGCGGCATCCCTATGCCGCTTATACCGGCGCATAGGGAGGGATGCGTCGGCTGCGTTTTTCGGATAGGCCCTAAAATTGGCTTGAGCCGAATAGTATACCACATTGCCCTTGTGTTTTGCAACATGGGATTTCGAAGCAAATCCCAATCGGGGGAGGGAATCGAGGCTTTAGCCGGCACAAACGTGGCACAAACGTGGCACAAACCGGCTGAAGGGGTAGGTACCCCTACCTACCCGACTCCAGGCGTCGGCGTAGCCCAAATCGCTTCTGCTTCGAACACCCAACATGTCAGAGTGTGGGAATTCTGATGAATTTATGGTATAATTCAGTGCAAATTCAAAGCAGGATGGCAAGATGAAACTAAAAAGGGCGTTCCTGGTACTTGGGATGTTGCTTGTTTGGGCCTGGCCCGTTTCAGCACAAGAAGGGATTCAGGTCATTTCCGACACCCACGAACACGTTTTTAGAAAATCGATGACCTTCAAATTGCAGGTGTCCAGCAACAATGATATCGACTCGATCAAACTTTTTTACCGTGTATCTGGGCAAACTTCGTCCAACAAAGTCGAGCTCGAGTTCACACCGGCCAAACAGGTGGAGGTCTCGCATACCGAAGATTTGACCGATCCGAGAAAATATTTTCCGCCGATGATCGAGTTTACCTATTGGTGGTTGATTACCGACCAGGGCGGCAATCGGCTCAAAACCGAGCCGGTCACCTTTGTTTATCTGGATACCAATTACACCTGGCAGGTGCTTGAGGACGAATTGGTTCGTCTCTATTGGCATGATCAAGATGCTGCGTTCGGTCAGTATTATTTTGATCTGGCCGTCAAGTCGGCAGAATCGCTGCGCAACGAATTTGGGGTCAAAACGGCACGACCGGTACAGATCGTGATTTATAATTCGCATCGAGAACTGATGCGCGTGCTTGAAGAAGGGAGTGCCGAATGGACCGGGGCGGTCACCTTCAACACCACCGGTTGCATTGCCATCGGTTTAGGCCCGGACGACTGGATGGATAAAGTGATCCCGCACGAGCTGACCCACGCCACGCTCTATATGATCACCAAACAACCCTTTGGCGACATTCCGCGCTGGCTGCATGAGGGGCTGGCCATGCGCAGTGAAGGCGGTATGAGCACCGAAGAGCGCAGCGCACTGGCCGATGCGATCCGCAAGAACACCCTCATCTCGTTGCGCGCGCTCAACAGCGGCTTTCCCGATGACCGCGAGCGGGCCATTTTGTCTTATGCTCAAAGCAACAGCCTGATCGATTTTATCATCGACCGCTATGGCACCGCCAAATTGGGCGAATTGATCAACGTTTTTGCCGTCGGCGCCCACTATGACGATGCCTTGCTTCAGGTTTTCGGTGTCGATATGGACGGTATGGAAGATCTGTGGCGTGAATACATCGGCGCCCGGCCACGAGAAGGCGCTACACGGATTACTCCTGTGCCGGTCGAGACACCCATCGTGCCGACGGCAACGTTGTCTGCCGACATAACACCGTTGCCGGCCACTGCGACGCCATTCCCTCTAGCCACTCCTACCGACCTGCCTGCGCCAGACAGGACATCGACGCCTAAAAGTGGCCCTTGTCTGGGGATATGCCCCACGTTGGGAATGGTCATTCTCTTTGTTCTGTTTCGACCTCGTTCCTCTTCCTAGCCAGGTCAATCTGAAGCACTTGGAGCCTATCCGAAAAACGCAGCCGACGCATCCCGATGCGTCGGCATAAGCGGCATAGGAATGCCGCTTGTACGGTTTTTCGGATGAGCTCTTAACCCGACCGGCCATAAGGCCAGGTTGCTGCAATCGGGGGGGCGACGGCATGACTGTCGCCCATCCAAGCCCTGCTATTGCCCCATTTGCCGACGCATAGGGATGCGTCGGCTCCGGCCGTACCGCCGTAGAGGCAGCATTCCCGATGCCGCTTCAATTGAATAATTGCGCAAACTATGGTATAATCACAATAATTCAGCCTCAATATGTGCCGACAACGCCGCTTGAAACTTGACAACTGTTTGCAGATGTAGTAAGCTAGGTTCAAGCGTGGCATGTTCTTGATCGTCCGGTATTAATTTTTACCTCAAAGGAGCTCAAGCGATGGCAAAATCACGTACTGAACAGATGATTGACAAACTGCGTGACTTGCAGATCAGCACCCCAGACATCGAGGCATCGGCAGTGGTCAGCCTGGATGGCCTTATGATGGCTTCTTCACTGCCGGCCGGAATGGAAGAAGATCGTATCTCGGCGATGTCGGCGGCTATGCTCAGCCTGGGCGAACGAATCGCCAGTGAATTGGGACGTGGTTATTTGGACCAGGTCTACATCAAAGGTGAAAACGGCTATGTCATCCTGATGTCGGTAGGCGATGAAGCTGTCTTGACCGTTCTGGCCCGCAAGCAAGCCAAACTGGGCTTGATTTTTTTGGACATGCGCCGGACTGTTGAAGAACTGGAAAAGATCGTCTAGCTGGTGGTTGATGACGGTGTACAGGGCAAGGCCATGGTGTGTGATTCCAAGTGCTGTGTCGAGGAGGAATGAGCGTGAAGATAGAACCCAGTGGGCTTTATTACCCAAACAAAATTGCTCGAATTTATCTGGAAGTGCTTGAAGATATTATGGGCAAGAACGGCTTGAATTCGGTTTTGCACAAAGCCGGTCTTGAACATTTGATCGATAACTATCCGCCGGACAACTTGAAAAAAGAATTCGACTTTGCCGACTTTTCAATGCTCAACCAGGCCCTGGATGACACCTATGGGCCGCGCGGTGGGCGTGTTTTTGCCTTGCGTGGTGGCAAAGCGGCCGTCAAAGCCGGCTTGGAAGCGTTTGGCGCAGCCGTCGGCATTGGTGGCCTGGCGATGAAAGTCTTACCCAATGAGGCCAAACTCAAAATCGGGCTTCCGGCAATGGCCGCGATCTTTACCCGCTTTAGCGATCAGGTCAGTCGGGTAGAGGAACAAGAAGATCGCTTTGTGTATATCATCGAAAAGTGCCCGGTGTGTTGGGGGCGCGTATCCGATCGTCCTATTTGTCACGGCGCCGTTGGGCTGCTCCAGGGCGGCGTACATTGGGCCAGTGGCGGCAAAGATTACAAGGTGGTGCAAACGCGCTGCCATGCAATGGGACATGAAGACTGTCGGTTTGATATTTACAAAGAACCGTTGAATTAGCAATTTCCCTCCCCACGGGGAGATCATCGAAAACGCTTATGAGGCAAGCCGGTTTATCGGGGGGAAACATGGTTCAACCGAACAAAATCTTGATCGTCGAAGATGACCCTGACACGGCCGAAATGTTGCGGACTTATTTAGAAGCTCAGGGTTACGAAGTTGCGACCACGGCATGGGGCAACGAAGCACTTGCGTTATGTCAAAAACATTTGCCCGACTTGATCATTCAAGACATTCGTTTGCCTGATATTGACGGGTATCAAGTCGTCAGCGAACTTCGCCAAAATCTCCGCACCAGTCAGATTCCGATTATCTTTTTGACCGAGAAAAAGGCCCGTACCGACAAAATCTCCGGCCTCAAACTCGGCGCAGTCGATTACATCACCAAACCCTTTGATATGCAAGAACTCCGTTTGCGTGTTCGTAACGCACTGCGTCGTGCCGGGTTTGCCAGCTTGGTCAACCCTATCACCGGCCTGCCAGGGCAACAAGTGACCGAAGACCGTATCCAAAAGCTGTTGGGCAGCGACGATTGGGCCGTGATGTACATCACCATTACCGACCTGGACCCGTTTAGCGAGGTGTATGGCTTTGTGGCCGGTGATGACGTGCTGCGTGCCGTAGGGATCATTGTCAGCAATGTGATCAATGAATTCGGCGAGTCGGATGATTTTGTAGGGCACATCAACAAAGCCGATTTTGTGTTGATCACCCAGCAAGAGCGCGTCAAAGAAATCTATAGCAAACTGGTCAGCCGCCTGGATCGCGCTTTTAATTATTTTTACCCGGTCAAAGACCTCGAAACCGGCAAGTTGGCCGCGCCGATGAGTGCAGAAGTAGGTGTCATCCTCTCTTCATCCGGGCAATACGACACGTCACGTGCCATTCTCGAGGCGGCAATTAAGGCTCGCCGCCAGGTTGCAGGTATTCACGCCGGGAAAGCCTGATTTTGAGCCGCAGATGAATTGACGCCTGGCAGAAGCCAGGCGTTTTCTGTCTACCCCATACCCATTTCCCCCCTTGGAGCACTCGATGGATGATTTAACCGCCATTATCGACCGGATCCGGAACGAACTGGAAATGCAAAACGACGCGCGAGACAATGCAATTCGCCGTTCCCGTGAATTGATCCGCTACTGTGCCAACAGCATCCGTGCCATGCACCGTGCCGAATTTGATCAGGCCCGGACCTTGTTGGAAGCAGCCCGTCAGGTGGCCGTGCAAATGGTTGACGATCTCAGGGTGCATCCCGGCGTCTATTATGCCGGCTACACTCAGGATGCCCTTAAAGAATTTGTCGAGGCCGTTGTAACCTATGCCCTGTTTCACCATGAACCTTTGCCCCCACCAGAAACGCTGGGCGTCCAGGTCGATTATCCGGCCTACCTCAACGGCGTGGCCGAAGCGGCCAGCGAAATGCGCCGGGCCGTTTTGGATACCATTCGCAAGGGCGATTTGGAGCAGGGTGAACTCTTTCTGGCCGACATGGAAGAAATCTATGCGGCTATGACCACCATCGACTTTCCCGATGCCATCACCGGCGGTTTGCGCCGGACGACCGACGCCTTGCGCGCCGTGTTGGAACGCACACGTGGAGATTTGACGGTGACCAAACAACAAGAAAAATTGCGCCATGCGCTGGTTCAATTTGAGGAGCGGATGACCGGTGTCGCCTCAGGGGAAACGTCTTAGCGCCGGCGAAGTGGGCCGTTATGCCTATTGTGCTCGCGCATGGTGGTACGAAACGGTCAAAAAACTTGTTCCGCTCAACGTCGAAGCATTGGAGGAAGGGCGTGCTGCGCACGAACGACATGGCTGGCAGGTGGCCTGGGCGCGTGGAATGAACCGACTAGCCCTGGGCCTGCTCGCGGTGGGGGCATTGTTGATTGTGGTCGGAGTGTTGATCAGGTGAAACGATGAACGGCGTACTCTTTGTCGGGGTGGGGGTGCTGCTGGCAAGCCTGCTGTTGCTATGGGG